>Ga0206937_10317_pt1 | contig 11081 bp, 7 predicted proteins | sample Alteio_BWOrgHeat_11_FD_152923 | JGI IMG/M metagenome (GOLD analysis project Ga0206937, IMG submission 152923) | Enriched cells from forest soil in Barre Woods Harvard Forest LTER site, Petersham, Massachusetts, United States -... | ecosystem: Environmental > Terrestrial > Soil > Temperate forest >... | reverse complement strand
GGCCGGGCAGCCGAAGTGGGAGTTCAAGTTCATGAACCGCGCGCTGTCGGACGACGATCAAGTCGAGCTTTCCAGCCTCATCCGCGTGGCGAAGCGGGAGCCGAAGTTTGATGTCCGCGGGCGGGCCGGCGAATCGAGCAATCCGCTCTTCCGGGGGTTCGACAACCAGACGAAGGACGAGGTGCCGCAATATGACCAGCCGGTGCTGGAGCGGCAGTTGCCGCCGGAGGCCGACACGAACGAGCTGGCGGACGGTTTTCCGAAGACGGCCGAGGACCTGTTCCGTTACAGCGCGATCGTGGTGGACGACATGGAGGCCGAATTTTTCACGCAGGACCAGATGGCGTTGATCAAGCGGTTCGTGGCCGAGCGCGGCGGCGGGTTCATGATGATGGGCGGGACGGATTCGTTTCACGAGGGCAATTACGACCGGACGCCCATGGGCGATATTCTGCCGGTGTACATAGACCATGTTCCGGACGGGCCGCCGCTGACGAACGAGCAGTTCGCGCTGTCGAAGGAGGGCTGGGTGCAGCCGTGGGCGCGGCTGCGCGGGACGGAGGCTGATGAACGGAAACGCCTGGAGACGATGCCACGGTTCACGATGACGGGCGTGAACCGCGTACGGGAATTGAAGCCGGGCGCAAGCCTCATCGCCACCGTACACGATGAGGCGGACGGCGACCATCCGGCGCTGGTGGTGCAGCGCTTCGGCAACGGGCGCGTCGCCGCGCTGCTGGTGAGCTCCATCTGGAGCTGGGGATTTCACGACCCGGAAATGCACAAGGACATGGACAAGGCATGGCGGCAGTTGTACCGCTGGCTGGTGGCGGACGTGCCGACGCGGGTGGATTTTCAGGTGACGGCGAAGCCCGGCGACCCGGACCAGGCGATGCTGTTGCAGGTGCGCGTGCGCGATAAATTGTTTCAGCCGATGGACAACGCGGGCGTGGTGTTCACCGTGCAATCGGTCACCAACGGAACGTCCGGCAACAACTTGTTGACCTCGACGAACGCGGTGCGGCTGACGGCGGATGCCTCGTCAAGCGAACCGGGGTTGTATGAGGCGACCTACATTCCGCGTGAAACAGGCGGTTACCTGGCCACGGCGGTGGCCACGGATTCCGCGGGCGCGGAGGTGGGGCAGGCCGAGGCGGGCTGGACGGCCGACCCGGCGGCGGAGGAATTCAAGTCGCTCAAACCGAATCGCGCGCTGCTGGAGCAGGTGGCCCGGCAGACGGGCGGGCAGATCATCAAGGCCGACGGGCTGGACGCGTTCGTGGCGGGATTGCCGAATCGCAAGGCGCCGATTACGGAGGCGTGGACGCTGCCGCTGTGGCACCGGTCGGCCGTGTTTTTGTTTGCGCTGGGTTGTTTCGTCGCGGAATGGGGCCTGCGAAGAGCAAGGGGGATGGCGTGAAAAAGGCACTGGCAATTTTGTGCATGCTGGCCGCAGCCGTCGGCGGGGCGATGGCGCAGACGAATGACAAACTGGCGCTGATTGTGGTGGTGGGCGCGCCGGGTGAGCCGGAGTATGGCTCCAATTTTGTGCATTGGTCGGACCTTTGGGTGCAGGCGGGCAAGGCCGGCGGCGCGGACATCACGGTCATCGGCACCGACGCGACCAATGACACGACGGACCTGGACAGATTGAAGCAGGCGCTGGCGGCCGCGCCGAAGGAATCGGCCGAGGAATTATGGCTGGTGCTGCTGGGGCATGGGACGTTCGACGGGACGGTGGCGAAATTCAATCTGCGCGGGCCGGACTTTTCGGCGGACGACCTGGCGGGGTGGCTGAAGCCGTTCAGGCGGCCGCTGGCGGTGATTGACTGTTCGTCGTGCAGCGCGCCGTTCCTGCCGAAGCTCTCGGCGCCGGGGCGGGTCATCATCACGGCCACGCGCAGCGGTTATGAGGACAATTACGCGCGGTTCGGGCGGTTTATTTCCGAGGCCATCGGCAACCCCGCGTCGGACCTGGACAAGGACGGCCAGACCTCGCTGCTGGAGGCCTATTTGGCGGCGTCACGCGGAGTGGCGGACTTTTACAAGAACGAAGGTCAACTGGCGACGGAGCACGCGCTGTTGGACGACAACGGCGACGGGCTGGGCACACCGGCGGACTGGTTCAAGGGCATTCGTGCCGTGAAACGCGCCCGGGCGGGCGCGGCGACGGACGGCGCGCGGGCGAACCAATTTTTTCTCGTGCGCAGCGAGGCGGAGTTGAAGATACCGGCGGCGTTGCGTGGGCGGCGCGATGAACTGGAGCTGGAGGTCGAAAGGTTGCGGGACCAGAAAGCCACGTTCGGCGAGGACGAATATTATCGCCGGCTGGAGCCGTTGATGGTGGAACTCGCCAAAATTTCTGCGCAGGGCGGGCAGTAAGGCCGGATTTGCAACCGCGCGCGGGTTTTGGTTGACAGTGCCGGGCGGGAGGAAGAAGAATCGCGCGAATCTCAACCAAGCGGCGGAAAAGGAACTTTATGAAGATTTTTGCAATTTTGATGGCGGGGCTGGCGCTGGCCGGGACAGCCGGCGCGGCGGACGTGACGGGCCGGTGGCACTCGGAGTTTGAAACCGTGGTCGGCCCGGTGAAATACAATTACGATCTAAAATCCGACGGGACCAATGTGACCGGCAGGGCGGTGCGCATGGGGGAGGAGCAAACCAACGAGACGACCCTGACCGAGGGGAAGCTCGCGGGCGATGACATTTCATTTGTGGAAAAGCTGAGCTTCAACGATCAGGACGTCCGCATCGAATATTCGGGCAAGGTGGACGGCGACACGATGAAATTGACGCGCAAAGTGGGTGATTTCGGCGAGACAAACATCGTGGCGACGCGCGCGGCGGCCAGTCCGATTGCAGGCAAATGGACGTCGGAATTTGATTCGGGGGTCGGACACCAGAGCTATACCTTCAATTTCACGGTGGACGGCGACAAGCTGGGCGGCAAGGCGACGCGCGCGATTGATGACAACAAGACCGAAACAGACATCACGGAGGGAAAAATCTCGGGGGGCGATGTTTCGTTTGTCGAGATGTTGAAGATTCCGGACGCGGACCAGGCCATCCGCATTCAGTACACGGGCAAAATTGCGGGGGATGAAATCAAGCTGACGCGGGCGGTCGGGGAATTTGCGACGAACCAGATCACCGCGAAGCGGGCGGCGGACGCCAAATAGGAGAATTCCAGGGGACGAAGCGGGAGCCCCATGGTTTTCTGGAATGGCAAAAAGGGGTTAGTGTGTTTGGAGTTTCGCGTTGCAGACAGCGGTAATCCGAATTTGTTTGAGATTATTTGACAGAGCCCGGATTTGGGATAGTGTCTCAGCGTCGGTGGTCGGAAAAACGGAGGATGGCCCCAGCAAGTTTTGGCCTTTTGCGCTGCTGCGCAGAAGCGGGCTCTTTGACATAGCAATCGGAGCAGGTGTGCAAGTGAGTCGGTGAGTGAGTGCGTGCGGACAGGTTCCGGTGGAGAACCTTGCGCACGGCGGCGTTCCGGACGCCCTCCTGGCCGGACAGAGGACGAGGTCCTTCCAGACAGGGTAAATGATTGAGGGGACCAGAGACAGCCGCCCTCACCCAAACCCTCTCCCCCAGGAGAGGGTTTTCACGGTTTCAGCGTTGGTTGCATGGCCGGGTGCGTTAGCCGGGATTAGGCGGTTGGAAGCGGGATTATCCGGTTGCTTAGGCGGGATCAGGCGGTTGGGAAATCGGCCGGCAACCGCGTATTGCCGGATATTCCCGCGTATTCCCGTGTAATCGTGTTTTTTCCGGTTTTTCGTCCTTCCGGAGCGCCGCGAAACAATCGAAACACGGTCGAATCCACGGGGAATGCCGGGGAACGAAGGGTCCAACCGGCCTGACCGCGCTAAAAAGGGCAGTTAAGTCGGTTTAGCGCGGTTGAAATCGGTGGCGACCGTGATAAACCGAGGTAAACCGCGCTAAACTGAGGTAACGGGGGCTCTCAGTTTTTTTCAGAAGAAACGCGGAATCGGCATGTTCACCAGGGTGCGAGAGACGGCCGCCCGCACCAAACCCTCTCCCCCAGGTGAGGGCTTTGACGGTTTCCGCGTTGGTTGCACCTTTGTCCCGGAAGGAGGATGAAGGACGGGGACAGGGATTAAGATTAGGATCAAGATTCCGGAGCGAACGTCAGGCCTTGTCCTCGATGAGTTCGCGGCGGGCGCCGCTGAGGAGCTGGTCAATGAAGCCGGTGCTGTAAACGCCGCGGCGGAAGTTGGGGTCCTGCAAAATGGCCTGCTGGAAGGCGATGGTGGTCTTGGGCCCGGTGATCATGTATTCGCTGAGGGCGCTGCTCATCTTGTCCATGGCCTCGCGGCGGTCCTTGCCGTAGGTGATGAGCTTGCCGATCATGGAATCGTAGTGGGGCGGGATGTTGTAGCCGGCGTAGGCGTGGCTGTCCACGCGGACGCCGCGGCCGCCGGGAGCGTAATACATCTCGATGCGGCCCGGGCTGGGGCGGAAATCGTCAAAGGGATCCTCGGCATTGATGCGGCATTCGATGGCGTGGCCCTTGAACTCGATGTCGCCCTGGGAAAGACGGAGGGGTTCGCCCAGGGCGATCATGATCTGGAAGCGGACGAGGTCGATGCCGGTGACCTCCTCGGTGATGGGGTGCTCGACCTGGATGCGCTTGTTGACTTCGAGGAAGTAGAAGTTGCCCTGGTTGTCCACGATAAATTCGACGGTGCCGGCGTTGGTATAATGGGAAAGCTCGGCGATGCGGACGGCGGCCTTGCCCATTTTGTCGCGAAGCTTGCGGAAGCGATGCTCGATCAGCGGGGACGGCGTTTCCTCGATGACCTTCTGGTTGCGGCGCTGGATGGAGCAGTCGCGCTCGCCCAGGTGGATGATCTTGCCGCGCTGGTCGCCGAGGATCTGGAACTCGATGTGATGCGGGTTCTCGATGTATTTCTCGATGTAAACGCCGGAATTGCCGAAGGCTTTTTCGGCCTCGTTGCGGGCGGTGTGAAAGCTTTTGACGAGGGAGTTGTCGTTGTGGGCGACGCGCATGCCGCGGCCGCCGCCGCCGGCGATGGCCTTGATCATGACGGGATAGCCGATGCGCTTGGCGACCACGCGGGCGTCCTGTTCCTTCTCGACGGCACCGTCCGACCCGGGCGGGATGGGAACGCCGGCCTTCTTGGCAAGGTCGCGGCTGACGGCCTTGTCCTTGAGGGCGTTCATGGCGCGGGAATTGGGGCCGATGAACTTGATGTTGCAGCTTTCGCAGACGTCGGCGAAATGCGCGTTCTCGGAGAGGAAGCCATAACCGGGATGGATGGCGTCAACGTCGGCAATTTCAGCGGCCTGGATGAGGCGTTCGATCTTGAGGTAGCTTTCGCTGCTGGCCGGCGGGCCGATGCAGATGGCCTCGTCGGCCATCTGGACGTGCATGGAATTGGCGTCGGCCTGTGAATAGACGGCGACAGTGCGGATGTTGAGTTCCTTGCAGGCGCGGATGATGCGAACGGCAATTTCCCCGCGGTTGGCTACCAGAATTTTCTCGAACATGCGTTATGGAAAAACCTGTTTCAAGGGACTGACGGGAACGCGCCGGGCGCGTCAGGCCGGGCGGATCTTGAACAACGGCTGGCCGAATTCGACCGGCTTGGCGTTTTCAACCATGACCTGGGTGATGACGCCCTTGGCCTCGGCCTTGATTTCGTTCATGACCTTCATGGCCTCAATGATGCAAACAACGGTGTCCGGGTTGACTTCCGTCCCAACCTCCACGTAATGGGCCGCTTCCGGCGAGGGGGCGCGGTAGAAGGTGCCAATCATGGGCGATTTGATCTCGGCCTCGCCGGGAATGCTGCCGGCCAGAGGAACAGGCACGCCGGGCATGGGGGCCATGGGCGCGGGGATGGGGGCGGGCATGGCGTAGGTCACCAATTGGGACTCGTCCGGTTGAGCAATGACGGCACCGCCATTGGGACCGCGTTTGAGCTTGATCTTGAAGTCCTGCCTTTCCAACTCGAACTCCGAAATGGAGTTCTTCTTCATCAGATCGATGATTGCTTTAATGTCTTTTAAGTCCACAAATCTGTCAGCGGCTTCGGTTCACAGCGACCTGCCCGATACCACAAACTGTCAAAAATCTGCATTCCATGATGCGCCTTCCAACCATGAAAAACGCACCATTGGTTATTCGATGGGCGCGACATTATCCCCCCGCCAAAAAGGCGTCAAGAGCTAAAATCAGCCCTAAAAACCTCCAAAAAGTGAGCTAAAAACGCGCCAAAAATGACCGTTTTTTGCGAGTTATAGTCTTCAGTTAACGATAACGGCCGCTTCCAAGCCCAAAATGTAAGAATTCACGCCAAATCCGACTATCTGCCCCTGGCAGACGGGGGCAATCAGCGAATTATGACGGAATTCTTCCCGGGCATGGACGTTGGAAATGTGGACCTCGATGGTCGGGACGCCGGTGCCCGAAATGGCATCCCGCAGGGCGATGCTGGTGTGGGTATAGGCGGCTGCGTTAAGGATGACGGCGTCAAACTTTCCCTTGGCGGCCTGTATCCAATTCACCAATTCGCCCTCGACGTTCGACTGGCGGAATTCCACCTCCAACTTCAGCTTGGCGGCATGCTCGCGGACCTTGGCCTCAATGTCCGCCAAGGTCGCCTTGCCATAAATGTCAGGCTCCCGTTTGCCGAGCAGATTCAGGTTCGGGCCGTTGAGAATCAGTACTTTCATTTTCCAGGCTGGATATTAGCCGCCGACGCGGTGGCTGTCGATTGATTTGAACCCCGGGCCACCAGCCAGCCCATGAAGGTGAACGCCGGCCAGGCAATGGCGGGAATGTACAGCCCAAATTCCATGGTGCTCTGCAGCGCCCAGCCCAGCACCCCCAGCCATGTCGCCCGCCTGACCCAGTCGCAACCCGCCTTGGGCACCGACATGGCCAACGTACCGACAATCAGCGCGGTGAACAACAACATGCCCGGCCAACCCGAATCGGAGGCCTGTTCCAGGTAATCATTGTGCGTCAGGCGGGCCATCTCAGCTTCCGGTTTCTTCACCTTCTCATAGGCGATGGCAAAAGTCCCCGGCCCAGTGCCGAATACGGGCCGGTAATTGGCGGTTTGCACGGCGGCCCTCCAATACTCAAAGCGCGCGCCAACGCTGGGCGCCCCTTTTTTGAAGTAACCCGAATATTTTACGAAGAACCCCGCCAATCCCAACACCAGCGCGGTTCCGACGATGGCGAGCTTGAGCTGCCGTTTGAGGGGCAGGAACATCGCCGCCATCAGCCCCGTCAGTAGCATCAGCAGCCAGCCGGCCTTGGAACCCGACCAGTAAAGACAGGCCAGCCCCGCACTGCCGGCCACCAGCACCAGAAACATCCGGGCGCCCTCGGTGAACTGGCTTTTCAACGACCAAAGAACAGCCAGCGTGACTGGAAGCAGCAGCAAAATGACCCCGGCCAGCGCGTTGGGATAAACCAGCGTCGCAAAAATGCGGTTGCTTTGCATCCGCTCAACCAGCCCCTTGGGCAGTCCGCCGCTTTCCGGGGGATATAATTTCGCGTAGTATTGGCGGGTTTCTTCGAGGCCGCCGTAATGCTGTTGAAAGCCCGACGCCAGGACGAGCGCAAACCCGATGATCAGCCCGGTCCAAAACAGCCCCGCCCGCGGCGCGCGGGCCAGTGCGAACAACCCCAAGTAAAAGCAAACGACGCAGCTCGCAAAATGCATGAGCGTAAGCCGGGTCAGGGCGGCATTGACCGTTTGCATTCCGGACATCACCTCCCAGACCAGCCATGCCAGCGGCAGCGCGGCCAGCCACATTAGCGCATCCATCCGCCCCCGCATCGCGTAAAAACCCACGACCGTCACGCCGGCGAGCAGCACGTAACCCGCGGTCAGCGGCCAGGAAACCAGCACCCACTTGAGCAGTTCATCCGGCCAGATGGTTTTGGCCTCAAAGATGACCGGGTCCACAAACTTCAGCAGCGCCAGCCCCAGCAATGCTCCAAATAGTCCCGCAAACACCGACGGCAGAACGCCACCCCCTGCCCCATCGCCGCCCGGCTTCGCGGTCTTCTGCCCTCCGTTGGTTTGGACTGGCGTCACAAATTCAATTTCAGCAGGCCCACTTCCAATGCCAGCGCCTCCTGAACATTCGACCCCAGCAACCGCTGCGTCCGCTCCAGCACGCTCAAATTCTCCAGGGCCTGCGATGCCGAAACCCGGCCGGTCACCCGCACGGTGCCGGACAGTTCCGGAAAGCTCAGCAGCCCGCCCTCCAGCGACATCTTCCGCAACCACACATCCCGCAGCCACCATTCCACGGCCACCAGCAAATCAGACCGTTGCAGCCGGTATTCCGCCTCGATTGCCGCCGCCAGTTCGTCCTCCCATCTCTCGCGCAAGTCCGCGTCCACTTCGTCATACCGCTCCAGCGGCGACCGCGCCGTCAGCGCCTTTTCGACCTCCGCGCGCATCTCGCCCAGCTTCTTCGTCAAGGCGCCCAGCAACCGGTAACGGCTCATCAAACTTTTCTGCTCCTGCGCGGCCAGCTCGCCGAACGACGCCAGCCATTCCCTCTGCCCCGGCGACGGACGCCAGCCGCTGTCGCCGGCAAAATTCAGCCGCAGACACCGCGAGATGATCGTCTCCAAAATGCGTTCCGGCGCGGTCGTCAGCAAAATCAGGATGCTCCGTGGCGGCGGTTCTTCCAGCGTCTTCAAAAACGCATTGGCCGCCTGCGGGCCCATCCGGTCCGCCGCAACAATCACCGCCGCCTTGTATTGCGCCTCGTTCGGCTTCAGGTGCATTTCCCGCATCAAATCCCGCATCTGGTCCACCGTGATGATGCGCGACTTGGACTCCGGCCGCACCCAGTGGATGTCCGCGTGAGTGTCCCCGTCAATCTTGCGGCAGCTCGCGCAGACGTCGCAGCAGTCCACCGCCGGGCCGTCCGGCGTGGATTTGACCGGCTGCAGGCAGTTCAGCGTCTTGGCGAGCGTCCGGGCCAGCGCCTCCAGCTCGGAAATCTGGTGGCCGTTGAACAAATAGGCATGCGCCAGCCGCCCCCGGCCCAGGCTGCGCTGCAACAAATCCACCACCTGCTTTTGCCCCGGAAACGCGCTGAATGCCATGACGGATTTATATTCCCCCGCCCTCTCAAAGTCACCAGCAGACTTTCGTCCCCGCCCTCGTCATCATCTCTTTCGCCAAGCGGCACAAGGCGGCACACCCGCAAGCCCTCGACCAAATGTTGGTTTGACCTTCGCCTCTTGCCCAGCCCCGACGCGGCAAAAATTGCCGATCCTGCGCCGCCCCAAATCCCAAATGTATACCCCCTCCCCTGGCAAATAAGCGGAATTAAGTGGAATTAAGTGGAATTAAGCGGAACGCCGCCGGCCCTTTGGGGATTCCGCGCTCAAATGCCCAACGCCCCTCGCCAACCAACCGGCCTTAAGCGGCCCAAGCCGGGCAAAAGGGAACATACAAGGGACGCTTGGTGGCACTCCGCTAGGAGCAGCGTCCCTGACACCTCCCCGTCTCTTCTGTAGGGGCGGTCTACGACCGCTGGCCCCATGCTTCGCACCGCGCGCCTGTTTCGTTTGTCAAAGAACCCCGATTTACTCCTTCCCGCGCGTAAGGGCGCGTAAATCGTAAATCGCCAATCAAAAATTCCAAGGGCTTCCTCCTCGCCACCAACGGCCAAGACCATAGCACAACATTCCGGCCCGTCAAATCCTCTGCGTTCGTCCTCACAGCCCGACCGGGAATCTTGCTCACATTGACAGACCGTGCCGGTGGCGTAGCATGAATTGGTGACCAAAAAGCGGCTCATTCTGACGGGCTTCTGTGTCGTGCTTTTTGGCGCCCTCGTCGTTATGGTCGCACCCCGGCTGACTGCCCGGCGCATCATCCTTCCCGACGGCTCGACGGTCACGTTCGCCGGGACGTCGTTTGGAACGAAAGTCTCCACGCCGCCCATCGCTTTTTCAAAGCGTTACCTTGCGTTTCTGCCGGCCCCCATTTTGCGCCGCCTCAAAATCACCACCGGCCCGGTCCGGCCGCTGGGCACGAATCGCCTGGTGATCTGGCTTTTCGTAACGCCGCCGACAGCAGCCGGATTGTGGCAGGGCGGTGTCGCGTTTTCCCTGATCGACGAAAACGGCGTCCGCTGCGGCTCCCCCAACTGCTGGCCTTATTCCGATCCGTCCCCTGGAACGACGAACGGCCCGTTGCGTCAGGGCATCGATGTGTCGGCCTTTCCCCGGCGTGGCCGGACGTTCACCTTGCGATTGTACTCACGGGGCGCGAACGACCAGTTGACCCCGCTCGGCGACCTGACCATCCCCAATCCCGCATACCGCCATTATCCCGATTGGCAGCCCATGTCCCTGCCGGCCACCCAAACCAATGGCGACGTCGCCATCACCCTCACCCGGTTGTTGACCGGACTGGGTCCGTTTGAGATGAAACCGGCGGACACGAACACGGAACCATGGGGCCAGGCCTCCTTTGCTTTCGCGAAAAACGGGGCGCCCTGCGCCGATTGGATGGTGGATAACATTGAGTTTTCCGACGCCACGGGAAACCGGTCACTGCCCTCGGGCTGGTCCTACGATGAAGCGACAACCGGCCAGGGGGTCTTCAACTGTCGCGCGATGCTCTGGCCGGCGGAGGACGCGTGGAAATTGAACGTCACGCTCAAGCGCCGTCCCTCCGCGAATTTCTCCGATGCTGAACTCTGGTCCATCACGAACCTCCCTCTGCCCGGCATCAATGCTTCCACCACGTTCCTTTCCACGACCAACCTTGGTGGCATCACCCTGCAGTTCCTGAGAATGGTCAACGAAAGCGCCATGCTGCCTCCTGGCTCGGCTATTCAGCGCATCAGGCTTGATTTTGCGCCGCCGAACCTTCCGCCCGGCATGCGCTTTGACATCGTCAGCGTGACCGGTCACGACGCCGAAACCAATTCCAATCCCGCCGTTCACCCGGCCCATTGGGCCGGGAGCAGTGGAAGCAGTTATAACTACGTCATGCCCCTATCAGTGCGCACCTTGGGCGTAACCGTCGCGGTTTACC
>Ga0206937_10106_pt2 | contig 11115 bp, 7 predicted proteins | sample Alteio_BWOrgHeat_11_FD_152923 | JGI IMG/M metagenome (GOLD analysis project Ga0206937, IMG submission 152923) | Enriched cells from forest soil in Barre Woods Harvard Forest LTER site, Petersham, Massachusetts, United States -... | ecosystem: Environmental > Terrestrial > Soil > Temperate forest >... | reverse complement strand
CGTTCAGCCGAAGGTGCAGAATCTAAAGTTTGAGCCGGCCACAATTGTGGCGATCGTCGGCAATCAGCATATTTTTGATGGTGAAATTCGTGGCATCGTCAATCTGATGGTCGAGCTGAACTTCAGCAAACTGACCCCCGAAGAACGTGAACTTCATAAAGACGATATCGAAAAGCAACGGGAAGCGTTGTATCGCAGTCAGATTCAATCCGAGGTGCAAACGAAGCTCGTCTATTTGGATTTTGTTCGCATGGTTCCGGCCGACAAAATGAAAGACGTGCAGAAGAAAGTTTCGGCGGGCTTCGATCGTGACTTGGAAGACATGCGCTCAAGGATTGCAAAAGCGAAGCCTGATGATTTGGGGGATGTCATACGGAGGGATCCGGGGCTCGCGCGGATCGCCATTTTGATGCAGCAAGAAAAGGCGGAAACGCAAGGCGAATTAGATCAAGCGCTGCGTAAGCATGGATCGTCGCTGGATAAAGCCAAGCGTGCGTATTTCGAGCAGAAGGCGGGCCAAAACATGGTCTTTCGGAGTATGAAAAACGACGCCGAGATCACCCACGAACAAATGCTCGATTATTATAAAGAACATGCGGCCGATTATGCGATTCCCGCCAAAGCGCGGTATGAACAACTCACCGTCAAGTTCAGCAAATTCCCGGATCACAAAGCCGCCTTTCAGTCGATCGCCGCCATGGGCAATGAAGTGTATCTCGGCGGAACCCAATTCGCGGCCGTCGCAAAGAAAAGCTCGCAAGAGCCGAATGCGGATCAAGGCGGCTTTCACGATTGGACTTCCAAGGGAAGCCTAGCTTCAAAGCCGCTTGATGAGGCCGTCTTTACATTGCCGCTCAACAAGCTCAGTCAAATCATTGAAGATGATCGTGGGTATCATATTTTACGAGTCTTGGAACGGCAAGAAGCATCAGCGACCCCCTTCAAAGACGCCCAAGTGGAAATCAAGGAAAAGATCAAGACCCTCCGTCGCCAACAGGATATGAAGCAGTATTTAGAAAAAGTTAACAAGAACGTAACCGTTTGGACAATCTTCGACGACGAAGACAAGAAAAATGAAGCCCTTGCCAAACGACCGGGCGATCGCCCGACGTCGCCGCGTTAGCTTCTCATGGCATGCTGCCCCTTCTAGGTTGTCACTCCTAAATCTCGCCGGAATCTATTCCTGATTGGCATGACTTGCGAAGTCATAAAGGTTTGGGAAGACTCGCACTCAAAATAGCCCCCTTCCACCCGCGTTGGCGAATTGCCGAACGCCTCGCGCAGCGGTAAACTGCGGATTCGTAACGCGGGTGATGTCTCGGTAAATTCGGTTCGGAAGGAATTGCATTAATGGCCAATGTCGCCAAACTGAAATACGGTGAGCGGGAAATTGAAATGCCTGTCATTGTCGGTTCGGAAAATGAATCGGCGGTCGATATTGCCAAGTTGAGATCGGACACGGGCCTGATCACGCTGGATGAAGGCTACGGTAACACGGGCGCGACCACGAGTGCCATCACGTTTCTCGATGGCGACGCAGGAATCCTGCGTTACCGCGGCTATCCGGTGAATACGCTCGCGGAAAACTGCGACTTCCTGGAGACCAGTTACTTGCTGATCTACGGCGAGCTTCCGACTCAAAATCAGGCCGACGAATTTCGCAAGTCCATCCTCCGCCACACCATGATTCACGAGGACATGCGCAGCTTCTATAACGGCATGCCGCGCAACGCGCATCCCATGGCCATTTTGTCGTCGGTCGTGGGGGCCATGTCGACGTTCTACCAGGATTCGCTCAACCCGCACGATGCCCAACAGGTCGAGATTTCCATCCACCGCCTGCTGGCGAAGTTGCCCACTATCGCCGCCTACGCGTACAAAAAATCGATCGGTCAACCGCTGATCTATCCCAAGAACAGCATGACGTATTGCGAAAACTTCCTGCACATGATGTTCGCCGTCCCCAGCGAGGAGTACTACGTCGATCCCGATTTCGTGAAGGCCCTCGACCTGCTCTTGATCATTCACGCCGACCACGAACAGAACTGCAGCACGTCAACCGTCCGCATGGTCGGTTCGTCCGACGCTAATTTGTTCGCCTCGATATCGGCCGGCATATGTGCCTTGTGGGGGCCGCTCCATGGCGGCGCCAACGAAGCCTGCGTCGATATGCTCGAACAAATCATCGCCGACGGCGGCAACGTCAAGAAGTACGTCGAAAAAGCGAAGGATAAGAAGAGCGGCGTGCGGCTCATGGGTTTTGGACACCGGGTCTACAAGAACTATGATCCGCGAGCCACGATTATCAAGACCCAATGCGACAAGTTGCTGAAGAAGTTTCAAATCAAGGACCCCCTCTTTGAGGTTGCTCAGGAACTGGAGCAGGTCGCCCTCAGCGACCCCTACTTCATCGAACGCAAACTCTATCCCAATGTGGATTTCTATTCGGGCGTGATTTATCGTGCCATTGGCATTCCGGTGCAGATGTTCACGGTGCTGTTCGCGATCGGCCGTTTGCCGGGCTGGATCGCTCATTGGCGGGAAATGCAAAGTTCGCCATCGAAACGTATTTGCCGTCCCCGACAGATTTATACCGGTCCCAAAGAACGTGCCTTCGTTCCCCGCGACCAACGCGGCTAATCGTCACTTTTCGCTCCACGAAAGACCCTTGTGGCTGGGGCTGAGTACTCGAAGCCCCGGAAAAGACTTCCGAAGTCTCCAAGACTTCGGAAGTCTGGTAGCGCTCCGCGCATGAAACAACCCGGCGAAAGCCTCGCCGGGTTGTTGAGTTATTCTGGATCAGTTCCCCATTGGGGAAAACTAGCGGACCGGTTGCTTCAACCGCTTCTGAACATCGGTTTCCAGAACGCCGAAAACGGATTCATGGCGTTGGACCGACATCGACAAAGCGGCGAGCAGACGCTTGGCCGTGAAGTAGTTCACAATAATGCGTTGGACCACCGGAATCGGCTTGGTCGGCACGCCCATTGGCTGTGGATTCAAACCGAAATCGATGATCAGTTCTTCCGGCGAACCGGTCACGCGGCAGAAATTCGCGTACGACGCAACAATGTGCGAATCGTCCACTTCGATCTGGAACTGTTGCTGCTGCTGGGGTGCAGCTTGCGGGGCGGCCGGAGCCTCTTGAACTTCGGTGCTTTCGGCGGTCTTTGCCATTCTTCAAACTCCCATGAAACGGAAATAGTGAAATACTAAATGTGGTTCCGACGGAACGCACAACGAGATTAGTCTCTGCGTGGCGAGTTATCTTTCAAAAAATGCGCTCCGCAGTGGAACTCCAAAACTACTACCTTACAAATCATCTACCAACAAATTTTCAAATCTCAAATTTGAAATTTCAAACTTCCACACTTTACAGGTCAAAATGGAACGTATGCGATAAATAACGGAACACGCGGCGGCCTAGCGACTGCCAAGCGACGGACACTTTTCCCCGTCCTCGCATCCCCATTTGCAGCGACAAACCATCCTGATCCAACGCCGCCGTTCGAACCTGATAGGTCGGGGTCAATGGACGATGCTGACCCGTGGAATCGGTTCGCGTATCTAATTCTCCCCCCCCCTTGAATCGACAAACTTAACGGACTGGATTCCATGTTATCGTTCGCAATTTTCGCCACCTCGGTCACAAACGTATGACTCGGGTAGGCGTCCAATTTGATGCGAACGCGGTTCATAATTTTGATCAAATCAATGTCCGACTGATCGACCACCAACACGGCTTCTACCTGTTGTGGATCGCCAATTAGGCAGACCAGATCACTTTCTGCAAAATGCGCGCCAGAATTCTTTCGATCGAACGGAGAACCCGACCAACTGGGCAATTGCCCCGGCGGATTTCGTTCTTGCGTCTTCATCGGCGGCGGGATCACGATTCCCTCGATCGGGGATGTAACGTGCAGGCGGTTCAATTTTTCCCGCTTTTCTTGCAATAAAGTACCAATGGTCACCATCCGTTCTTGGGCCGGCTTAACTTGCAAGCCAATCTTCGAATCGTGAACACGTTGTTCCTTAAGGCTGTCAATTTCGGCTTGCGTTTCGGCGAGTTGCCCTTCTAATTCCACGACTTCGCGTTGCAAATCTTCATTCTTGAGGCTGCAAAGCATCACCCCCGCATCAACGCGCTGGCCAGGCCGCACAGACAGTTCAGTCAGCTTTCCCGGCACATCCACGTAAATCCAATGGGCTTCTTTGGGCAAAATCTCCAACGAACAACGGACGCTGTACGGAAGCGGCACAAAAAATATGAACACGAGGGCTCCCGCCACCACGGAAATCGTGGTGTATAGACGGTTCTTTTTCACTTTGTGCATCCTCCCAGGCGTGTAGAAAAATCGGATCAACTGCCAAAGTGGCTGGATCACCAAGCCAACCAGACCGCTCAAGGCAATTAACTGTCCAATAATTTTGAGACCGTACGGTTCAAAAACCTTATTCAAGAAATACAAGATCGAAAACAAAACCACCCAGCGATAAATGACAGCCGCCACGGTGTACAGTCCAAAGATCACTCGATTCCGCTGCGGAAGAAACGGACTTTCCGGTTGCTCCAACCCCAGGCAGAGTTCCGACAAGAAGCGTTTTACCACTTCCGTCGATTTCTGCCGCAAGTTCGGGATTTCCGCCAAATCCATCAAAATGTAGTAGCCGTCGAATCGCAGTAGCGGATTCCCATTGAAAACCACCGTGCTCACCGAACAGATGAACATCACGCTCAACGCGATTTGGTTCAGTAGCCCCGGCTCGCTGAACCACCACAAGAAAGTGGCGACGGACGCCAAAAATACTTCCACATACATGCCTGCCGCGCCAATTGCCGCGCGCTTGTACTTGTTCGGCAGCATCCACGAGTCGGATACGTTGCAGTAAAGGGCCGGTGTAAAGACCAGCAGCATGAACCCCATTTCATGGCATTCCCCACCAAAATGAGTGCATGACAGGCCGTGGCCGAACTCGTGCAGCACTTTCACCACCGCCATGGTAATGGCCAGCCAAATCCAGTTCTTGGCGGCAAAAAATTCATGAAAGCTGGGGAGCCGCGCATGGAAGGTATCGAACTGCACGGCCACGAGCGTCAACGCGCTCAGCCCCACCATCAGCCACACCATGAAAAACCAAGGGGAAAAGAACCACTTCGTATACGGGTACATCCCTTTCAGAATTTTTTCCGGATCGATCCCGCGAAAGCGCAACGAAAAGATGTTGGCGAACTTCCCCATCAGCTCCTGCCGTCGCTTCGCGTCTCCGCGCTTCTTGAGCTGTTTCCCTTGTCCGGACGATTCCGAAATCACCAAGCCGCTGCGATGCAACATTCCTATGAACTGCTGCAAGTCGTTGTACGTAATTTTTTGGGGTGTGAATTCGTGTTCGAATTGTTCTTTGATTTCTTCCAGGCTCGTTTTCCCATCCAGCATTTGCAGGATGGCATATTCCTCTTCATGAAAACGGAAATAGTTGAGCCCCACCGGTTCCTTCAGCACCCAAAAACACCGGCCATGATAACGATGTTGCCGCGCGCTCAGATCCGGCCGCATGCGCAGCTTCACCGCCCGCGACGAACTACTAATCAAACTGTCCGCTAAAGTTGCCATATCCTGCTAAATTTCCTTCACCCATCCCAACTCGAAGCGTAAGCGAGGCTGCCCTGCACCTCTCCCTATTTTCAAAACTGAAATCTCAAATCTCAAATCTGAAATTTCAAATTTCAAATCCCGAATCTCATGCTCCTAGTTATTCCGCAAAATCTTCAAATCAATATGCATGTCCGCATGCGAACCTGGATGCAGCATCCACTGCCCGTCCGGCAACCGCACGTTATCCACTTCCGTCCAAACGCGGTATTCGCCCCCTTCCACCACCGGGCTGACGAAATCGATTATTCCTTCGATCTGCTTCACGATCGGGTCCTTGCCGCGCCGCTTCATTTGAACTTCCACGACGACCGCCTGACCGGTCACTTCGCTCGGTGAAATCTCGTTGAAGGCCAAAAAACCTTCGACGCGCACTTTATCCACGCGCACAATCCGGAAGACTTGTTCCCCAGGCGTGACCCATTCACCTACCCGTTTGAAAACCTTATCCACCACCCCCGCGACGGGTGTTTCGACACGACGTTTGCGAATATCATTCTTCGCAGCTTCCACGGCTTGCTGTTTTGCCTCCATGGTTTTCGCCGCAATGTCCAATTCCACTTTGGCTTGTTCCGCTTCCAATACCTGACGTTCATACGTTAAATACTGGCGGCGAATTTCTGTTTCCGGCACCGAGCGCGGGGCCCGCTTGTTGATCTCTAACGAGTTGTCGTATTCCGCCTTGGCGACGGCCGCCGTCTTGTTCGCGATGCGCACCTTGACATCGCTTTCCGACTGAAGCTTCGCCATTTCCACTTCAAATTCAGCCGCTTTCTTTTTGATTTGCGATTCTCGATCGTCGATTTGGGCCAACAGTTTCTCTTGATCGATCGTTACCGTTTGCCCTTCTTTGACGTTAATCGCCGACAAGACACCCGCCTCTTGGGCCGGCACCGACACATCGTCAATGGCCGAAATCAGGCAGCGCGTGATCTTCACGCGGTCCAACCGTTCGGGTGATTTTCCCAACGGCACACTTGGCCGAGTAAACTGCGAGGGAGGCGGCCCCCCTCTTCCAGCAGGAGTCGGTTCGTTTCCTGCCGGAGGAGCGGCGAACAACACACAAGCGGTGAGCATCCCGCTGACGGTCAATAATGCGACGGACAATTTCATTTTCAATGACTCCGAAAACTTCCAGCGAGGCCTTTGCCTCAAGCAGACGAAAAAATTCAACCGATAAGCCGAAGGGCGTTAGGCCTTGGACTCATCCCATTGTCCGGAGACAATAAGCAAAACATTAGAGATACTTGAACCAGGCATTCTGTAGGTACTCGATCGCCTCGTGCAAATAGGTGTAACCGATCGGCGCATAACCGCAGTACACCTTCGCCGTCGTTGACGCTCCCGGCCGGGCCTGAGCCTGATCTTTATCATTCAGGTCCACGCGGATCCGCACCACATGCCCTTCTTGGTCGTCCATTTGCGTCGTGTCATGAATATCGCGAACCTTACCCCAGTGTTTTTTACCGGGATCGGTCGCCAACACGTAAGACACATCCAGATCATTCTTTCCCGTTACTTTCTGCTGATACTTCACGTGACCGATACGGCGTTCGGGCATCTTCAATTCCAGTTCCCAATCCCCGGTGGTGTCGGCGATCGTCATCAGCGATCGACCGCGTTCCACGGGCCGGTGCAGCAATTGTTTTTCCACATCCCACGAAAGCACAACCTTGCCATCCATCGGGCTGCGAATCTTCAGTTCCTCTTTTTTGCTGAGGATCAAATTTCGTTGCAAATCTAATGAATCCAAGTGCAGTTTAAGGCGAGCCTGTTCGCCCGATAGCTTTGTGGCGTCTGCCCGCGATTGTCCCGCCCCCAGTCTCGCCCGGATGACCGTGCTGTGTTGTTCGGTCGTTTCCTTGATCTCGCCCAGCACCTTATTGAGGTCTAGGTTCAAGTCCTCGCTGGTGAGCTCGGCAAGAATTTCCCCTTTTTTCACATCTTGGCCGTCGCGAACGTGCAACTTTTCAATGCGCCCCGGCGTATTGACGAAAATCTCTTGACGATTGACCGGTTGCAATGCCCCTTTCGCCGTCAGCGTGAATTTCCACGGTACGACAAACAGGCCGAACACCAACAACAATACGACGCCGCCAATCGTAAGCGTTTTTGGCAACGTCCGCGTTCGCACCACCCACGATGCTTTGCCCAGCGTCCGCCAAACGGGCATCAGGAACAGATCATTGTGCTCGAGCGAATTCGACATCGCTCGTGCCGCGTGTTCGTACACCAAGTCAATGCGCGGGATCAACACTTCGCGCGGGACATCGCTTTCAATCTGTTCGACGATCAACGCCCCGATCACTTCGCGGTCTTCACGAATATCGCGCCCCACATCTTCCCGATCCTTGTCGATCACTTCCGGATCACCTGGCCGGCGAATCGGCAAAACGGTGACTGTTTTGGCGTAGGATTCGTCGACGTAGGAATGAACCGAATCTTCCAATTGCGGTGGCATGTCGGCGGTCGTGCCGTCGTAGTACAGCACCTCGCCCGTGGCGATCACTTTCGACGCCAGATCGCCCAGCGTCGTGACGATGTTCGAACGATTGTCGAGCGTATCTTGGCCGCTCACCGCGGTCACAGTGGTTTTGCTCCCCCGCACCAGCGCCAAACTAACGCGGTCGCAACCAATCAGACGCCGCCCTTCGTTGACGATGGTGTAGGCCGTTTCGCTCAGATCCAACGTGCTATGAACGATCCGCGAAAAGTGATCGGCTTGGGCCCACAGCGAATGCCGATCGCTGTAATGACGCAGCTTGCGCGACTTCAGCCATTCGCCGATCTGTTCGCACATCTGCACCAGGAACTTCATATAGCCCCGTTGCGTCGCCGGCTGGGAATCGGGCCGCTGGAAAATTTCGATCACCCCTTCGGCTTTGGCATCCGATTGCATGGGTGCCATCACCAGCAAATAGCGCGTCGGATTCGCTCCGGCCCGTTCGTCGCTCATTCCCGATAATGGTGGTATCAGTTGCGGTTGATTGCTTCCCGCGATGTATTCGACAAGCCGATGGTGCTTGACGCCGTCTTCCGACTGCACATCCATCAACGTATCGCTCAAATTGATTTGGTAAACGAGCTTCAGGCCGCGACCTTCTTCCTGCACCCAAACCGCGCCACCCACGGCCGCCAGGGCCGAGACAATGCGCTGCAAAACGGCCGGATAATACTGTTCCGGCGCAAGGTCACTTTTCGAAAGCTGCACGATCTCGCCAACCAAACCGCGAATCTGCTGTTTAGTTTGCTCGATCGTATCTGAATTCACCGACGATTCCTCGGTCGAAGACATAGGCATATCACACGTTAAAAAAAGAAACCAAGTGGCCCGACACGGAGCGTTTTATTCCTGCCGAGTTAATTCAATCTATATGTGCCCGCAACTTCTTACAACGAAATGGTAGGTCGTAATCCAGTAAAAGTCGTAAACCGACGTCACAACCGCGCCAACCCGATCAATGATAATGCTATAGGCCCTATAAGCGTGATAAGCCGGATTCGATCGTATAATCATCCTGGGGGCGTAGACGGAGCCCCCTATCCCCACACCTTCTTCCGATCCATTGGCTCCTCTTTGTCCCCCTTGTCGGCTGGAGCCGTCAACTTGCGTCGTCCCGACACCGTCGTAGGAGAAGGGCCGGGGATGAGGGGGCGTGGACCACATCGCCCCACTTTCAAATTCCAAATCACCAACCACCAAATAATTGGTCCGGACATCAACCCAGGATCTCTTTGACGTAAATTACTTTGTCGTCGCCACGGGCGTAGAAATCTTTTAGCACGGCTTCGACTCGGAAGCCGCAGCGTTCGTAAAAGGTGCGAGTGGGCTGGTATTGTGGGCGGTTCGATGTATCCAAATAGATCCGTTCCCCCCCGACGAGCCGAATTTGCCGTTCCGATTCTTGCATCAATTGGCGTCCCAAGCCGCCGCGTTGAGACGACGGATGGACGGCAATCCAATACAGGTCGTAGGAAGCCTCGGTGCAGGCGATTGGCCCGTAGCAGGTGTAACCGATCGTTTCGTCTCCCCGTTCGGCAAAGACGAAGAAATAGCCCGATGCCGGCCCTTTTGCGAGCCGTTCGTCCACCAATTCGACGGCCACATCGACCTCGGCCGGATAAAAGAAACCGGTGCTGGCGACGATGGAACGGACGGTGTCTCGATCGCGCGGGGTGACTTCGTAACGATAGCGGACTTGGTTAGGTGGGTTCATGGTGGTTTCCAGTTGTAGGACAGGTTTCCAACCTGTCCGGACTGCGATGACTTTGGCGGAGTACTCGATGCCCCGGCTTACGATATTATCCGATCGTAAACTAAGCCGGGGCTTCGAGTACTCAGCCCCAGCCACCGAATTTCGGGACAGGTTGAAAAACCTGTCCTACGCATGCAAAATCCGTTCGATCGCCTCATCGTAACGAATACCCGCGCGCTCGACCGCCGCGGCAAATCCGGCATCGGGGGATAAACAGGGGTTGATATTTACTTCCAAAATCCACGGGTTTCCGTTTTCATCAACGCGAAAATCGACGCGGGCATAGCCGCGCAGGTCGAATCGTTGCCAACAACGGCGTGACAACTCGGTGAGTTGTTCCAGCAGTTGCTGATCGCCGGTGGGAAAATCAAAACGCCGGGGGGTGTTTTGATATTCGAACGAAGCTTCCACCCACTTGGCACGGTAACCCACCATTTTAGGCAGTTCCGCCGGATAGGTGGAAAAGTCGATCTCGGCCGGGGGCAACACTTGCGGGCCCGTTGGTGAATCGAGCAGCGAGAGATTGAACTCGCGCCCCTCGACATACGCTTCCGCAAAGCAGGCGTGTCCGGTGCGAAGACTCCACGCTTCGCAAGCCGCTTGCAATTCGGCGGCGTTTTGCGGCGTAACGAGTGACGCATCGTCCATCCCTACCGACGCGTGTTCCCCCACGGCTTTGATGAGATAACGTTCCGCAAGGATGTTATATTGTTCGTTCATCGATGCCGTTGGCAGGCAGAAATCAACCGGCGTCGGCAGGCCGGCGAGCCGCATTTCGCGCTTGGCTGCGAGTTTGTCCGAAGTTCGCGCGATCCCTAGGGACGGCGTCCCTGTGTAGGGAATCCTTAACACGTCGAGCAACATCGGGACGAGCGGCATCAGGCGATCAGAACCGGCAAGAGCCTCGACGAGATTGAAAACAACATCCGGTTTGGCGTCCAGGATTTCGCTTCGCAGCATTTCCAAATTGAGCGTGCAGGGAAGGCTGGCGGGGTCATGCCCTAATTCGTCGAGCGAACGTTCCACGGCGGCGACTTGGACCAATACATCCTGCTCGTCCAGAGTGGCTTGGGCCGACACCGCGTTATGAAGAATCAAAACTCGCATGCCGAGCACTTTATTGTCGGCAACCAAAACCGCAAGAGGTGGACCAAAGAGAGGGGAAAGCGGCGACGAGTCGCCGCACTCCAAATTTGGAGTGCTGGGAC
>Ga0206937_10314_pt1 | contig 11117 bp, 4 predicted proteins | sample Alteio_BWOrgHeat_11_FD_152923 | JGI IMG/M metagenome (GOLD analysis project Ga0206937, IMG submission 152923) | Enriched cells from forest soil in Barre Woods Harvard Forest LTER site, Petersham, Massachusetts, United States -... | ecosystem: Environmental > Terrestrial > Soil > Temperate forest >... | reverse complement strand
AAAAAAAAAGCCATAGCTTTTGGAAAAAAAAGTGTACCAGTTTGGACGAAATCTATGCCTGTTTTTTCCAAATCACAACCAATTTATTGAGGAATGGAACAGAATTTTCATTCATTTGTATCAACTTATGTATATTAAACTTTACCAAAGTTTAGAACATTGGTAAAGTTCAATTACCTTTTTGACCTGTATAATACTTTACCTCAAAATTAATTTGCATTTCCCTTTTTTAGGTCGTAAATTTGTCGAAAGTAAAATTAACCAGGCATGAAATGGTTATAACTATCATCACACAAAAACTCATTTTAATTTTATGGTTTAATAATTGTACGAATTTTACGGTTCGAAATTAAAAAATATGATATGGCTAAGGCTACTAAAAAGAAAAAACAGAGGACTTTAGTTGATTATGTAAAATTTTTGAAGGAAAAGCATGTTGATGATTTTGTCAGGATGCAAACGGAGATGATTTATAAGGAAGACATTCCTTTATTGAAATTTGTTCCTCTTATACCTGAAAAGGAAAGGATTGAAAACAGCAGAAAAAATCTTGTAAATGATTTTTTTGACCCTATCATAAACGGAGATTATATGGAAAGGGTAACGGTTAGGATGAAAGTATGGGAAGATGATAAGTTGGCTTATAATATTTCACAAACCGATATTACTCCTATAGATGTAGTTGTGATTTATGCTGTTCAACAAAAGTTATTATTACATTTTCTTCCTGAATTTACTAAAGATAATGAAGAGTTGATAGCTATCATTGGTAAGATTCATGATTATTTTACCGATTTAAGAAAGGCAGTTTTTAATACTTATACTCATATTCAACATGCTACAGAGCGAGCCATCAGGGAAAGCGAAGAGACTTTCAGGCTGATGACTGAAAATGTAAAAGATTATGCTATTTTTAAATTAGATCCGGATGGAAATATAATTACCTGGAATAAAGGCGCCGAAAGAATAAAAGGTTGTACTGCCGAAGAAGTTATAGGTAAGAATTATGCTGTTTTTTTTACCAAAGAGCAAATCAGACATAAAGACCCTGAACGGAATTTAAAGAGCGCAATAAAGAACGGACGATTTGAAACAGAGGATTGGCGGGTTAGAAAAGATCATTCTTTGTTTTGGGCACACGTAGTTGTTACTCCTATTTATGATAGTAAGGAAAATTTAAAGGGATTTACCAAAATAACACATGATGCAACAGAACGTAAGAAAGCTGAAGAGAAGATTACCAATACCATTGAGCAATTAAAACAGGCACAGGAGCTTGCACACTTTGGCAGTTGGGAACTTGATTTATATACCAACGAAATAACATGGAGCGATGAGTTATACAGGATATATGGATTGAAACCGCAGCATATCCCGATAGTATATGGTGAGTTCTGGAAATATAATTTTGCTGAAGACAGGGATTATGTAAATGGTGTGATGGCTAAGGCAATGGAAAACAAGAAACCTTTTACTTTTGAATACAGGATTGTTAATGCAAATGGATATCTGAGAGTGCTCCATACTCACGGTGAAGTGTTTACTGATAAAAAGGGAAAACCTATTAAGATGGCTGGCACTGTTCAGGATATAACAGAACGTAAAATAGCGGAAGAACAACTGCTGAAGACCAACAGGGCTTTATCCGAAGCACAGCATCTGGCGCACATAGGCAGTTGGGAATATGATGTGAAGACCGGAACAAGATTATGGTCGGATGAATTATATCATATTTATGGATTTAAACGCAGTGAGGTGAAATGGAGTATTGAAGATTTCAGGAAGTACACCATTGATGAGGATAAAAATCTTCATAAAGAAATGCAGGAAACTATTTTTAAAGAAAAGGAACCTTTTGTTTACGAATACAGGATTAAGAATAAGAAGGGTGAACTGCGTTACCTGCAAACCCGAGGCATTGTTATTACTGATGATAGTGATAACCCGATTAAAATAACCGGAACAACACAGGATATAACTGAACAGAAGCTTGCTGAAGAGAAAATAAAGGAAAGCAGAGAGCAATTTAAACTATTGGTAAATGCTCAAAGCGAAATGGGTGAAGGAGTATCTATTACTGAAGGTTCAAGGTTTGTTTATGCCAATGAAGCGTTGTGCGAAATATATGGTTATACCAGGGATGAACTATATTCTATGGAAAGTTTCTATGATATGATTCCACCGAGAGAAAAAGAAAAGCTGGTTGATAAAACAAATCGAAGACTTGCAGGAGAAAAGGTGAGCGAAAGTGGTGAAACATCTATCAGAAGAAAGGATGGGAAGATAATTCAGATTGAATATTCAAGAAAGTTATTGAGTACAGGCAAGCCGAATCATTTTGTCTCCATCATCAGAGATATTACTGAACGAAAGAAGGAGGAAGAAAAGATGGAAAAGACTTTGCAACAGCTATCCGAAGCTCAAAGTCTTGCTCATATAGGTAATTGGGAATGGGATATGATTAACAACACTGTTACTTTCTCTGATGAGATAAAGAGAATATATGGAATGACGAAGAATGAAATCGGTCCGGTAAGTAATGTATTCTTAAAGTATGTTCATCCTGATGATAAAGACATTGCAACGAATGCAATGGAAGAAGCGAAGAAGCATAAAGAGAATTTTGATTTCATTTATCGCATAGTTCGCCCTGATGGTAACGTAAGAATATTGGATGCGCATGGAATAGTGATTACTAATAAAGATGGAAAAGTAATAAAGATAACCGGCACATCCCAGGATATAACCGAAAGAAAGAAAGCCGAGGAGGAAAGAGAACAATTGATATCAATGCTGGAGAGTACAACAGACTTTGTAGGTTATGCCGATGCAAATACAACTATTATCCAGTATGCAAACAAAGCAGGAAGGAAGATGATAGGCATTGGAAAGAATGAAGACATTACAAGATTTAAGATTAATGATGTTCACCCCGAATGGACAAACAAACTGTTACTTGAAGTAGGTATGCCGACAGCAATAAGCAACGGAGTATGGAAAGGTGAGGTTGCTTTCCTCCATCGTGATGGTCAGGAGATACCTGTTTCAATGGTATTGTTAGCTCATAAGGATTCAAGCGGAGAACTGAAAATGTTTTCTACCATCTCCCGCGATATAAGACATGAGAAAGAGACCGAAGAAAAGGTAAAGAAAATCAACAAAGAACTTTCTGAAGCTCAGCATTTAGCACATCTTGGTAATTGGGAGTGGGATATTAATACCGATATTGTTTCGTGGTCTGATGAGTTGTATAAAATCTTTGGAGTTGACAAGGAAGAGATTGGTGGAGGATATAAAGGTTACTTATTAAATGTACATCCTGATGATACCGAGATGGTGAAAAGGATTCTTTCAAAAGCTAAGAGAGATAAGCATCCTTTTATTGTTGATTATCGCATTATTCACACCAATGGAAACATACGTAATGTGAACGCACGAGGGGTTGTGATAACTGATAAACAAGGTAACGCTATAAAGATTGCCGGAACTGTTCAGGATACCACCGAAATGATTCAAGTAAAGAGAGACCTTGAAGTTGCACAGGAAATGGTAAAGGCAAAGCAGCAGTTCCTTGCCAATATGAGTCATGAGATTCGTACTCCTATGAATGTTATCATCGGATTTACAAAGGTTATTCTTAAAACAGAATTAACTCCAAAGCAAAAAGAATACCTGGAAGGCATTAAAATATCCGGCGAAACATTATTAGTGCTTATCAATGATATTCTTGACCTCGCCAAGGTGGATGCAGGCAAGATGGTGTTCGAACATATTCCTTTTAAACTTAATTCGTCCATCAATGCCATCCTTCATTTGTTTGAAGGGAAGATTTATGAAAAGAATCTGGGTTTGATAAAGGAGTTTGATACAAATCTACCGAATGTAATTGTTGGCGACCCTGTCCGCTTACATCAGATTATCATGAATCTTATCAGCAATGCAGTAAAGTTTACTCATAAGGGACAAATAAAAATATCTGTTCATCTGTTAGAAGAAAATGATGAGGAAGCAACAATTGAATTTAAAGTTACCGATACCGGTATAGGCATTGAGGAAGATCAACAGAAGGTAATATTCGAGAAATTCCAGCAGGCTACAAGTTCAACAGCACGTTTGTTTGGCGGAACAGGGTTGGGATTAGCCATTGTAAAACAATTAGTTGAAGCCCAGGGAGGAACAGTGAACCTGAAGAGTGAAAGGGGCGTTGGTTCTGAATTCAGTTTCATCATTACTTTTAAGAAAGGTGAATTAAAAGAAGAGATTGAAGTGTTTGAACAGGAGATTTCGGAGAGCGAAATAAAGAGTAAAACCATTTTGGTGGTAGAGGATATGCCATTTAATCAATTGCTGATAAGAACTCTGTTAAACGAAATGGGTTTCAACCATGAAATGGCTGATAATGGTCAGATAGCCATCGATAAACTGATGGAAAATAATCATTACGACCTTATCCTGATGGATATGCAGATGCCCGAAATGAATGGCATAGAAGCCACCGATTATATTCGTAATTCTATGCCTCCACCTGTTTCACAAATCCCTATTATTGCACTCACCGCCGATGTTGCTACAATGAATATTGAGAAATGCAAGGAGATGGGAATGAATGATTATATATCGAAACCTATAAATGAGAAGTTGCTGTATAAGAAAATCGTAAATCTGTTTATTAAGCCACAGAATCAGGATATAAATCAGGTAAAAACTGTTAATCTGAACTATCTGAAAGAATATACAAAGGGAGATAAAGAGGTGATGATGCAGATTATCAAGTTATATCTTGAACAAACAACTCCTGTTCTAACAAAGATGAAAGAAAGTATTAATAATAAAGACTGGGATCAATTATATAATTCCATACATAAACTTATTCCCTCTTTTTCTATTATCGGCATCCATCCCGATTATGAAAATACAGCACGAAAGATTCAGGATTATGCCCGAACTCAGGAAAATCTGCATGAATTACCGGCAATGGTATCTAAAATTGAAGCCGTTTGCCTCAAAGCATGTGAAGAACTGGAGAAATTATCTTTAGAAATCTGAGATTCCTTAACAAAAGCTATTCTTTGCGGCTTGCCTTATAACAAATGGCGTCCATTTGGTATCAAATGCCGTCCAATTGCTAGTAATTGCCGCCCATTTGCTAGCAATTGGCGCCCAATTGTTAGTAATTGCCGTTCATTTGCTAGCAATTGCACCGCACTTTGTATTCTTTGCGGCTTGCCTTATAACAAATGGCGTCCATTTGCTATCAAATGCCGTCCAATTGCTAGTAATTGCCGCCCATTTGCTATCAAATGCGGCTCATTTAATGATCTTTACGGCTCAAAGAATGACAAATGCCTTTCATTTATCGACGTTAGTAGCTCATTCATCGATAAATGAACGGCACTTATATGGTTTTTTATTCTCATGAATACAGAATAAGACCAAAAATCCATAAAAAATAAACCCGACAGGTATCGGATCCGTCGGGTTCATAGAAAGAAGTGGGGATTTATTATATTTTATCTTTTATCCGGGAAGAACTCTTGCCAATGGATACCTTTTAATCCAGACATCTAAATCGGATAACTTTCGGAGATAAATAATAGTTTTAGAATCTAACTGAACCTTGAATGATTCATGATCTGTTGACTTTGCTTTTATTACATGCTTTTTCATAGTGTTTTAATTTTTAAATTATTTACAATACATATTCACATACAATGCTATGCCAAAATCGTTCCATAAATAAAAATACATACTATTATTATAGTTAATAATTATTAAAATGACATATTTGTTTCATTTTGCGAATAAGGAATTGCAAAATGCGACAGAAATTGGGAATCTTTTTTTTTATTACAAAGCAATTGAAGCAGAAGCTAAGGCATTGCATATATCGCGACATTGCCTTGAGCTTTCAACAATTGCCTGGCAGGAAAGACCATCATATTTTTCACATTCTGTGACAGATTCATCGCAAGCTTTGGCGCATTCCTGTAGTAGATGATTATCTGAACCTCCATCGGAAACAACTACTTTGCATTTTTTAGAACTTTTATTTACCAGTTGGATGCACCCTGCCATTTTAGGCTTGTTTTTATTCTCCTTTACAAAGAGAATACCCACCTCAATGCATTCCCTGCATGCTTCGAGGCATTTTTCTTTAGTATCTTCGTAACTCATAACAATAAATTTATCTCCAGTAACCTCTTCTCCAGGTATATCCGTTTTTTCTCGGAGCCCATGACCCCTGATGCCATGTTCCACGACCTCTTCCCCAATGTCCGGGAACTAAAACATAACTTCCCCCTCTCCATTCATACTCCGGACCAATCCAAATTGCTCCGACATAAGGAGCGGGTGATTCAACATACACTTCACCAACCGGGATTGTTGCAGTCCAGCCTACTTCGCAAGAGGTAAACAAATTTAAAGCTACTGCAACAAACAGAAGCCTTAATACTTTACTTAGCCTTTTCATTTTTATTAATAGATTTATATTAAGAATGACTTTCAAATTCCATTCCGTTACTATGCAAATGCCGCTTATTCAGTAGAAATTCATTGCAGTGTACTTATAGTATGTCGCTTTTTGAAATAACTATTTTGCTTTTTGAAATCCGAAACTGTATTCGGATGATTAAAGATTGATAAATTGGAAGTCAGGTGTTATACAACTGAACCACATAAAAATAAAAAGCGTCATATATCATTGATATACGACGCTTTTTAAACCATTTAAGCGGTCCGGACGGGACTCGTAACATGTCAATAAATGTGTTGGTTATCAGCTTACTTTAAATGCTGCTTATTCTTTGCCGAAATGTGGTCGAAATTTTTGATTCCTTCATGTTTGACTTCTTTTAATGTTGAATAAAGTTTGAATAAGACCAAAGATGGGAGTCTTTAGTTCTTAATTTTTAATTATTGTCAGCTTCCATTCAGAATTGTATGTCCAATTTGTGCTGAGATTAAAATTTCTTAAATTTAATATTAAATAATTAGGTTTTTACAAAAATATTTAATTGAAAACTTGCATTTGTTAAAATGCTTTATTAGATTTGCAATTGCTCTGATAAAAAGAGAATTTAGTTTTTTGTGTGAAAGTTTGTCAGGAGTGGAAAATTTCCCTGAGGGTGTTTTTAAGTTTACCAATTTTGTATCTTAATACTAACCTGTTTTATAAACTAAATTCTAAATCAAATGAAAAAATTTACAATTCAATCTACAAAGGCATTATTAATAATGTTTCTATGCAGTTTTATTGCTGCAAAAGCATTTTCGCAAGGGTTTACCCTTACCTCCAGCCAAACGAATGTTTCCTGTAATGGAGGTACTAATGGAAGCATTACTTTAACTATTAGTGCAGGGGCTATTCCTCCTTACACTTTTTTATGGTCGAATAGCGCAACGACTCAGAATTTGACAGGGCTTAGTGCCGGAGTTTATTCGGTTACAGTCACTGATAGTGTTGGATATGTTGATTCTCTTATTGCCACAATTACTCAACCTTCTGTCCTGACAGTTTCGGTAAATGTGATACAAAATGTATTGTGCTATGGAGGAAGTACAGGTTCCGCTTATGCTTCGATTAGCGGAGGAACAGCTGGATTCACTTATAACTGGAGCAATAGTGCAACTACAGATACAATAGTAAATCTTAACTATGTTTCAGCCGGTTATCATGTTACTGTTACGGATGCAAACGGATGTACAAAAACTGCAAGTGCAACAATTACACAACCATCATCTGCTTTATCAGTATCTATTCCTTCAACATCTGCTATTGATGTTTCTTGTTACGGAACAAATACAGGTTCTTTGGTTGCGATTGCGGCGGGAGGTACAACATCTTATAGCTATTCATGGTCGAACAGCGAAAGTGCTGCAAAGGATTCTATGCTTGTTGCGGGTACTTATATTGTAACAGCAACTGATGCTAACGGATGTACTTCCACTTCATCAGCAACTATTACCCAACCTTCTTTATTATCAGCGACTATTCAAGCCGGAACAACGGTAAATGTTTCCTGTTTTGGAGGGAACAATGGAATAGCTAATGTTTCAACTACAGGAGGGACAACTCCTTATGCTTCTTATTCCTGGTCGAATAGTGAAAGCGGCACAAAGGATTCCATGCTTGTTGCAGGTACTTATTTGGTAACGGTAACCGACGCTAAAGGATGTACGGCAACTACGAGTGCAACAGTTACTCAACCTGCATTATTAAGGGATTCTATTAATAGTACCAATGTTGCCTGCCATGGAGTGCCTACCGGAACTATAGCTATATATCCTTATGGGGGAACCCCTTCCTATACGTTTAATTGGTCTAACGGAGCACCACCTGCACAATCAAAAACAGGATTAAGTCCAGGAACTTATTATGTGACTATTACTGATTCTAAAGGATGTACAGCTGTTGATTCTTCAACTATTACTCAGCCAAGTTCAGCATTAGTTGATTCGGTTATAACACGAAATATTTTATGTTATGGAGGAACTGTTGATTCGGCATGGGTAATAGCTTCCGGCGGAACTGCGGGATATAATTATTTATGGACTGGAGGTTCTTTAGTGTCTTCAGGGGTATATACAGATACCATTACCAATGTCACTCCTGCCACCTATACGCTTAGAGTTACGGATGCTCATGGATGTACTGTTACAAAAAATGTCACAATTTCTCAACCACAAGCTTTGGTGGCTTATTTCGATGCAGGCAGGGGAGCAATAGTGAATGTTTTGTGTAATGGAGGAAATAACGGGAGTGCAAATGTTAGTGTTATTGGAGGCACTACGCCTTATTCTTTTGCATGGTCGAACAGTGAGACAGGGCAAAAGGACAGCAATCTTGTTGCAGGAATATATTATGTTACTGTTTCTGATGCACATGGATGTACTGCTGTTGATTCAGTAACTATAACACAACCGAGTGCACTTACACTTAGTTTATCAACTGCAATGTATGGATCTTATAATATACAGTGTAATGGAGGCAGTTCAAAAATAAGTCCAATCGTTGGTGGAGGCATACCTGCTTATAGTTATTTGTGGCAGGATAGCAGTACTGGCGGTGGTTTTAGTGGCATTGCTGGAACTTATTATGTTACAGTTACAGACCAAAATGGATGTGTAATTTCAGATAGTATTACCCTGACCCAACCGCCAGCAATCATTGATTCTATAAGCAGTCCTTTGAATGGTTATGGTTTTAATGTATCGTGTTCCTATAATGGGGTTTGTGCGGCAGATGGTTCTATAAATTTATCTGTTGGCGGTGGTGTGGCAGGATATAGTTATAGTTGGAATAATACATTACCTATACAAAATCCAACTGGATTGTGTGCAGGATTTTATTCTGTTACTATAACGGATACTATAGGTTGCCAGCACATTGATACCATTACCTTGACTACTCCGTCTCCATTGGGTGCAGTTGGAGACAGTGCTCATGTTTATAGTAATTACTCTAATGTTTCTTGTGATACTTGTAAGGATGGACAGATTTGGGCACTCCCCACTTTAGGGACGGCTCCTTATTCTTATCAATGGAGTAATCAGAATATGCCAAGTGCTTTATTTGTAAGTGATACGTTGCAAACGATTACTAATTGCGGACCTTGGGGGATTTATTATGTTACTGTGGGTGACGTGAATGGCTGCCGTGCTGTTTCGCCACCGATATTTCTTTCTAATGCTGTTTATTCGGATTGGAGGACGACGGGCAATTATGGGAATAATGCTTGGTTAGGGACTGTTGATTCAACCGATCTTATAATTAAAACCAATGATTTTGAACGAATGAGGGTAACGGCAAATGGAAGTGTTAATATAAATAGGTTAGTAACAAATAAAATTGTATCTGCTCAAGATAGTATTGGATCAGTTGCATTTGGAGATAGTACTTTATATATCGCAACAAGTGGTTATTGTAAAATATGGAATGATGGGTTATCAAGTGTAAAAGGTATTGGTATTGGAAAAGGCTATATGCCTCCATGTTGTTACGCTTGCTTATGTCCTTATCCAGGAACAATTGCATACGCTGTAAATTCGACTGCAATTGGTTATAATGTAAGAACATTAACAGGTGCTGATAATTCAGTAATTATTGGAAGTTCATATGATAATTTAAATGATTTTGATAATACTATTAAGAACTCGTTAATGGTTGGATTTAATTCAAATTTACCCACATTATTTGTTACTACTTCAAATGGAATTGGTACAACAGGTAATATTAGAATAGGATATAATGGTATTGGGAATACTACACCTATGCACCAATTAGAGGTTGATGGTAATGTTTCTTTATATTCAGCAACTTCTGAACCTTCTGCATTAATATTTGGGCAGGAAGTTGCTTCAACAGGTGTTTGGGGTGAATGGGGTATAGAATATGATAAAAATGGTGGAATTGGAAGTGGCGGTCTTAATTTTTGGAAACCCTCAGGTAGCGATGGTACTTTAGCAGGAAATGGTTTTGGAAATAACTATTTGTTTTTAGGAGATAATGGTAATATTGGAATAGGAATGAATACTCCATCATATAAGTTAGATGTATGTGGTGAAATAAGATCAAAAGGAGTTTGGGTGAATTTATCAGGTTGTGATTTTGTTTTTGAAGAGGATTATTCTTTACTTTCAATAAAAGATTTAAGTGATTATATTATGCAAAATCATCACTTGCCAGGTATTGCTTCCGCAAAGGAAATGGAATCTTCAAATGTTAGTTTAGGGGAATTTAATTCAAAACTTTTGCAAAAAGTTGAGGAGCTTACTCTATATATAATAGACCAACAAAAACAAATAGATGAATTGAAATTGGAGATAAAACAAATTAAAAAATGAAAAAAATGAAAAAAATAATTTTTTATTTTGCAATACTTTCATGTTTTCTTGCAAAAGGACAAGCCAATATTTATCATCCTTTCCCTTATGATAGTTCAACATGGTGTTATGGAGAATTTGGTGTTCCATTACAAAACGGATGTGATATAGTTGGATTTTGTTATCAAGATCATCCTTTTTACATTGGAAATGATACAATAATAAATACATATCACTATAATATCTTATTTGATACCACGGGCTATCTCGGATATTTGCGACAGAATTATTTG
>Ga0206937_10313_pt1 | contig 11118 bp, 10 predicted proteins | sample Alteio_BWOrgHeat_11_FD_152923 | JGI IMG/M metagenome (GOLD analysis project Ga0206937, IMG submission 152923) | Enriched cells from forest soil in Barre Woods Harvard Forest LTER site, Petersham, Massachusetts, United States -... | ecosystem: Environmental > Terrestrial > Soil > Temperate forest >... | reverse complement strand
CCGATCGAAATGACGTCGGCGCCCAATTCCCACAACGCTTCCGGGGCGACCTTATAAGCGGCGCCATTGGCGCAATCGACGACGATTCGCAAACCATCGAGGGTAAGATTGCGGGTCAGGGTACGTTTGGCGAATTCGATGTAGCGGGCGCGATCGCCCTCAACCCGCATCGCGCGGCCGAGATCCGAGGGTTTCGATAATTTGAGCAAGGACGGCTGATCCAGCATCGCCTCGATTTTCGCTTCGACCACGTCCGGCAATTTATATCCGTCCGGGCCGAACAACTTGATCCCATTGTCCTCGTAAGTATTATGCGAGGCCGAAATCATGACGCCAACATCCGCCCGCATCGAGCGGGTGAGCATCGCGACAGCGGGCGTCGGCATCGGCCCGAGCAACAGCACGTCGATGCCGACCGAGGTGAAGCCCGCGACCAAGGCGTTTTCGATCATATAGCCGGAGAGCCGCGTATCCTTGCCGATCACCGCCCGATGGCGATGCTCGCCGCGTTGAAAAATAATGCCGGTCGCCTGCGCGACCTTCATCGCGAGCTCGGGCGTGATCGCGGAATTGGCGAGCCCTCTTATGCCGTCGGTGCCAAAATGTTTCTGTGCCATCGGTGAACCATCCTTCGACGCAAAGCCTAGCGTATTATCTCGCGCAAAGATATACAATTGGCCTCTCCCCGCCAAACAGCGCAATATCCTAAATCGTTGACAGGCAAGGCAGGTGAGCCCTGAAGTCGCGGCGGCAATGGTTCGCGCGTGCGCTGGAAAATCAAACTGCGGAAACTGGCCAACGAACTCGGCCGCGTCATCACCGTGCCCCATCCGCAGCCCGGCAAGAGCAAGTGGAACAATCGGTGGAATGACATGATCAGGCCCAGAGCGCTGGCTTTGGAGCGGTCACGTTCCAGCGGTGCCTAGGCTATTCCAATTTCGTCTTCATCAGCTGTAGCGCTATGGTCAGATACCGACGGCTGGACGCCACTTTGGCGGTTAGCGAGGCATTCCCGCTGAAACCGGCGCCGATGCTGAACGCGCACCACCGTAGGGCAAATCCGGCCACGGTAAGGGCGTCGAACAGCCACAGCTTCCCCGGCCCGTGAGTCTTGCCGTAAAATATACGCAACCCCTTCAGCGAACTCAGCATGATATCGCCCTGCTGTTTGCTCATGCTGGCCCCATGATAGTGAATGATCGACGTCGCGGGCGTGTATAAAATAGTCCCTCCGGCCTGCTTCAGCCGATAACAGAGGTCCATGTCTTCTCCGTACATGAAGTAGGAGGGGTCGAAGAGCGGTTCCATAATGGCGGCGCGGCGAAGCATCAGAAAGGCGCCGCATAGCCAGTCTACTTCGCAATCATGGGGAACGTCGTGCGTCAGATAGACGGACACGTCGTGGCCGAGCGGCGCCAACAGTCTGCTTAAAAAGAGATAGTGGCTCGCGACGTTCCACAACGAAGGAAATCTGCCGCCCGTCCACCGTTGCAAGCTGCCGTCGCTATTGAGGAGGCGGCAGCCCAATGCAACGACGGAAGGCCGTTGCGTCATGAGAGCAAGCGTTTGGCCGATGACGTCGTCTTGGATCAGGGTATCGGGATTGAGAAGCAGCACGAACCTGCCGCGGCTTTTTTGGTAGGCTTGATTATTCGCCCGCCCAAAACCGGCATTCACGAGATTGGCAATGCAGATGACCCGCGGAAACTCATCCCGGACGAGCTCAACCGAATGATCGCCAGAATTATTGTCCACGACGATAACTTCGAACAACGCAGGAGGGATCGTCGTCTCACGATAGATTGAAGCGAGGCACGCGCGCAAAAGTTCGGGAACTCGCCAGTTCACGATGATGATTGAAAGCAAGATTTCCGATCCCAGGGTCCTCGACTCCGTTGTGTAATGGCCTCGCCATGAGCGAGAAGTACGGGATGCATCTCTGACTTCGCCGCTGACGAAATTCGATAAGCAGGGTGCTTATGGAATGGGGTAAAAGAGACACCTGAATCCGACCCTCTTCGACCACGACCTCGGATTCCGTCCAACCGTGGGAGGCGTCACTTTCGGAATGGAAAAACGACCCGGTATCGCGGTGGGCCGAAAATAAGGTGACTAATGTGTATAAAGTCTAGATTTGGTCGATCGGTCCCTGTCATATTTCGCCGTTCCACTTACGACTGGATTTGTCGGCGAGCCGCCATGAGAGGACTGGCGCGTTGCGATTTCCCACGACAGTGGCCGAAATCTCAGGTGCCGTCTTTTACAAGATAGATGCTGGATAGAGCAAGTCTCATTTTTGTCCATTTTTTCAGGTCAGAGAGTTGTGTTTCCGCACGCAACGTTCATGATACGAAATATCGATTTGCTACGGAAAAAGTCGAACTTCATGAGCGCGGCGTCTAACGATCTCAAATCAGATCCAAAACAGACATCCCATTCATCGTGGCGGAATTTGTTGAAAGCGGATTTGGTTCATTACGCGCGCGAGGCCAAGGCGTTCCAAGGCGACCGGCCAGGCAGGCTTCGCGCCATCGGCATCTTATTGACGCCGTCGCTCATGTGCTGCGCTCTGCATCGGCTTGCGCATGCGGCGTTTCGACGCGGCTGGACAAGAGCGGCTCGTGCAATCGCTAGAACTAATGCCATCGTTCACCGTACGGTCATCGATCCCGCGGCTGAGATCGGCCCGGGTCTCTACATTCCGCACCCCACGGGGGTGGTCTTTCTAGGCACCGCCGGCGCGAACTTATCTTTGTATATTTTCGCTTTCGTCAGCCCTCGGGAACCGACACTCTTATACGGGGCTGACTCAAAACTCTGTCCTAGGATCGGAAACGACGTATCAATCGGTGCGCGCGCCATGGTTATTGGTCCCGTCCTGGTGGGCGATGGATCCCGTATCGGACCAAATGCCATTGCCAACCGCGATGTTGCGCCTGGTTCAGCATTGATCGTGAAGGGATTATCTGGGCGTTTAGGTACGTTTGCGGAGGCGTCGGACGAAACCGACGAAGGACAATTTGGCGGTGCTTGACCGGGATCGCGGTATGCCGGACATCATTCCGAATTCGCGATCGACCGTCGGCGGCTTTCCGCGGGTTCCACCTTGGTTCCGGGGGGCAGATCGCGCATAATGGTGCATCCCGGCCCCACCTCGACGCCGTCGCCGAGGTGTACCGGACCCAACACCATGGAGTTGGGCCATAGAGTGACGTTGTCTCCGATGATCGGAAGGCCGGGACCAGCGCCGATGTCCTTGTTGGATCGTCCGCCGCCAACGCCGCAATGACCCCAGATGGTGCAGTCCGCGCCGAGGCGCCCGAAGATTTGCGTGGAGATCGGATGAACCAGCAGCAAGCCGGGTCCGATTTCGCTGATTGGTCCGATGTCCGCACCAGTCAGGAGCAGGTTCAGATGCCAGAGGAATCGGGCGAGAAGGCGGTGATTTCGCCGAAAGAAGTAGTTGGATACGCGATGTAACCAGATGCATTGGTAAGAGGGATTGAGCGCGAGGATGCCGAGAGGGAGACCGTTGGGTCCGCGGAGGCCGCGCAATCTCTCGCGATCCCGCCGCAGGCGCTGCCGGACTTCAAACCAAGTTGAGGACTGGCTTGTCATGACTCCGTTACGTCTTCGCCGGCCAGGGATAGGCCGCTTCTTTTGAGATTCACTTACCGCTCGCCACCAGCTGCTTTACAAGGTTGATATCACTAAAGGATATGCTGCGAGACAAGCGAAGCGCGACAGCATAGGTGATCAGACCAACGGGAATAACGAGCAGTGGCCTCTGGGCAGCGAGATACATACCGGCTACCATGGACATACTGGCAAGCAGCGGCCCGAACAGATCCCAAACAACGATATTTAGACTAAGTTTGGCGTGGATGATAAAAATCCGCGCGACGCACTGCGTAATCGCTCCGCTAAAGGCCGCGAGGGCCGCGCCGTTGATCCCTAATGACGGAATCAACGACAGCAGTCCACCGACAAGGGCGAGACACCCTGCCGTCAAAGCCACCAAATCGAAGCGTTGCAGGTTGAAGACGAGCAGCACGGTCGCCATCAGCTGATTGGCCCCCATCACGAGAGTTGCGCACATGAGGATTTGGACAGGCAATTCCGCCGCGGCAAATTTCTCGCCGAACACCAACGTTATGATCGGGCGTGCCGCAAAGGACATGCATATCGCCGCGGGTGCTCCAACGATCAACCCGTAACGAAGTACGAGCTTGCACAATTGCAAAACCGCATCGGGGTTTTTGGCATGGAGACGCGATAGGATGGGCAGCAAAACCATGATAAGCACTCCTGGAACGATGAGCGCTAGGTCGTACAGACGCGCCGCGATCGAATAGATGGCCACATTGGCGTCCGATGCCATTTTAGAAAGGAAGGTCACGTCGATGCGGCTGAAAACGGTAGACAAAATGAGTATGCTGAAAAGGATAGGGGCTTGTTTGAGAAGCTGCAAAAGCAAAGTGGGACGAAAGGCGCTCGGCTGAAGTAATATAAACGTCTTACGATCGAACAAATAGAAGAATAGTGTCACAAACCGAAGCGCAACAAATGCTAGTATAATTTCCGTCAGCCTGGCCCCAAAATAGATAAGGGTAATAAAAACGATAAAGCGTAGCGCGCTTTCCAGAATATTTATGAACGCGACGAAGCTTAGACGCTCCTGTCCGATCAGTATCATCTCGATTACCAGGATAAGAGCAGTAGGCGCGAGAGAGACGCCGACGAGGGCGAATGAAGCGTGGAGGTCGGACGGGTAGAGAAACTGCCCGATCAACCCCAGCCCGAAAGCCAGCGGAACCGAGACCACCAAGCCAAGCGACCCCGCCGTGACCATCTCGGAGCGCCGGTCATCGGGTCTTGCCGCGGCGTCGCGCGCCAGCAGGATATGCAACCCGAGCAATGGCGCTTGCTGCAGCAGCTGAAAATAATTGAAGACAATTGAGTATTGGCCGAAAGCGTCGACGGACCATTTGCGCGCCATATAGATGGCCAGAAGGACGCCAAGCAATGCCGAAAAAAGACGGCCGGCAGCGCCCGAGCCAAGATTCTTAAGAGCGTTGGCTAATCCTAGCAAAATAGGCCTCGATCCAAACGTGACGCGCAACACAGAAAGTCTTAATTTAACCGCCCGATGTGAATCGACGAGCAGGCGAGATTGCAACTGGTTCACCTCACCCGCCGCGCATGCTGAAGGAGATGCCGACGAACCTTTTCATACACGCAAACCCGCGCATCGAACGACTGTTGCCGCTTCCAGTGGTTCTCATCATATGCAGCAAGCTATTCGAGTTTGCGGGAACAAGCTCGGACGACGGTCTACGGGTTATAGGTAAGCATCATCGATGGCGTCCATCTCATCAATCCGCATCCTAGGCATTCTTCTGCAAGAAGACCATGTAGAAAGCCTTCAAGGGCGGCGGGGTCGCCCAAAATACGAATTGCCATAAGCGCGCCAATAGCAAGCTATCCGCATGGTAAAACGGCTGCCCGTCGTAAGTGTAGCTATAGTGACGGAAGTGGGTTTCCGGAAATAGCTCGCGCAATTTCGACCGGGTGTTCATGCGATAAACCGGACTGAACGAATCTTCTTCCTCTCGATGGGGCTCAACCCAGCTCAGCACAACTTTGCGCAAGCGCTTCGGCACCAACCGGGCGCCGATTCCGACATACCCCCATTTGTTTGGCGTCCAGGCGCAAATCCACCCCCCCGGTTTTAGCACCCGGTTCAGTTCGGCCGCCACTGATTCTGGGTCTTCGACGTGCTCAAATACAGAAAAGGCCGATATGATGTCGAAGCTGGCGTCTGCCACTGGCAGGCGGCCGCTCGGCCCAAGCAAGTGGCGCATGTCGGCCTGGGGATTTCGGCCGACCGCTGGATCAACGTCGCAGGCGACCACCTTCGCACACCGTCCGACAAAGTTTCCAAGATTACGCCGCAAAATCACGTGATCATTTTGCCATTTTCCGTGACCGGCGCCATATTCAAGCATGGTCATCTCAGCGTTAAGCAATGCATTAACTCTAACAATATATTCCATTCTATGATCGCAGCGGCAGTAACCACCAGCTGATACTTCTGGATATAGTTTATTTTCGACGTTCGACATTGAACTTTCCGAATTGCATTTAATATTTTAGTGTATCACATACGGTAAACCTCCACCCGCATTGCGCCAGCGTAAATTGGGCGGATAAAAAGTTTCCTCAACATTCAAGAAAAAGTCCCTCTATTTCCACGGCATGATTTTCGCTTGCCTTCCACAAAGTCTTGCATCAAGCCTTGCATCGGCAATTATCTAGTTGACGTACTAGAAAAAAGGGCGTAGGGTTTTCTCACTCGAAAAGGAAATCCTATGTGCGATCTGACAAACCCCATTTTCACCGATCCAGATAAGGCCCGTGAGCATCTCGAAAAGCTCCATTGGCCGGACGGTCCTATGTGCTGTCATTGCGGGAATGCCGATTCCAGCCGCATTACCAAGCTTGCGGGCAAGAGCACGCGCCCTGGAGTCTATAAGTGCAACGAGTGCGAAAAGCCCTTTAGCGTCACCGTTGGAACGGCAATGGAACGCAGCAAAATCCCATTGAACAAATGGCTCCTTGCCATGCACCTTATGATGGCGAGCAAGAAAGGCATCAGCGCTCACCAAATCCATCGCATGCTTGGCCTCACATATCAATCGGCATGGTTTATGTGCCACAGACTCCGCGAAGGTATGCGCGACATGACCCATACGACAACCGGCGGCCTTGGCGGCGCAAACAAAGTTGTCGAAATTGACGAATGCTATGTTGGCGGCAAAGCGAAAAACCGTGCTTACACGGAACCTGCCCCGAAAAACGCAGTCCTGTCACTTATCGAACGCGGCGGCAGGGTAACGTCCTTTCATATTGCCAATGTCACGGCCAAAACAGTCAGGCCACTTATCGTCACGAATGCAAATCGCGCCAGCATGCTTATGAGCGATGAAAGCGTGGTCTACCCCAAAATTGGCGAAGAATTTTCCGGTCACCTATCCGTCAATCATAGCGCAAATGAATATGCTCGCATGGGCGGATACGTGCATATAAATACCGCGGAAAATTTCTATTCAATTTTGAAGCGTGGCCTCGTTGGCATCTATCATCATGTTAGCGAAGCTCACTTGCATCGCTATCTTTCCGAATTTGATTTCCGCTATTCGAACCGTTGCGATCTTGGTTTTGAAGATACCGCCCGCACTGAAAAGGCGCTAAAAGGTCTCGAAGGCAAGAGGCTAATGTATCGACAGCCTCGTCACGCCGCGCACGCTTAAGCAAAAGAGCAAAAGGCGCGCGCGTTCCTGCGGTGGCGCAGGAAGGCGGGCGGATAAGGTCGCAATGGCAAACAAAGAAGTGGTACTAACCGGCATAACTGAATATGGGGCAGATGCAGCCGGAGAAACCATCACCATCAAATTATTGATAGAGCCAGAAGAGCAATCGCTTACCCTAATTATTCCATATCACCGCATTTGGAAACTTATGGATGGGATACGAAACGCGGCTTCCTTGGCGGTTCAATGTCAGCAAAAATTGCCTCATTCTGAGAAATTTGTGGTTGCCCCTTATGTTGCTGACTCTGTGGCAGTTGGTCATTATGCAAAAGGAATTGGCATTCAATTTCAAACAAGCGAGGGCATACCTCTTTCGGTCGCCATGAATCGAGGGGTGGCGGAGGCGACCATGTCACTTCTAGAGTCTGAACTGACGAGATCGCCTGACGGGTCAAAACATCTTTCATAAAAAAATCCAGCGTTGCCAATAACAAATCGCTTTACGCGCCAGAGTCCGGAGACCTCCCGCGCTTTTTCGGCGGATTCGCCTTCTGGTCCTCTTTCGCTTTTTGCTTAAGCGGCTGAGGCGGCATGTTAAGCATGCGCTTCGCTAGCGCGTCGCGGCGGCGCGCGGTTTCTTGCTCGCTATAATCGCCGTCTACGGAACCGGATTTCATGGAAAAGCGCCTGATTCGACGAAAAAAGCTCGTTCCCGACCCACGATACACAATCAAGGCGACGGAAGAAAATACAACGGTTTATAAGCGACCACCACCTGACCATCCTAGTTATGCCCTAATCGGTCAAATCACTATGTGGTGGTCTTTTATCGAAATGACCTTAGATAGCGGCATCGGAACGCTGGCCGATACGGACCCGGCCATAACCGCGTGCAAAACAGCTCAGATGATGGGACACGCCCCTCGCTGCCTCACGATCAGAGCTCTCGCTCATTGGCGCGGGCTATCCGAGATTGAGAAAGAAACTAATGGGCTTCAGAATGCATTGTTCGAGGCTTCAGAATTTCGAAACCGGGCCATTCATGATTTGCTTTATATCGAAACAAGAACGAATGCTACGTTTAAAGCTCATCGTATGTCTAAGAAATCACTTTATTATGGCCTTAAGGAATTTGATATGTCTGAGTTAAAACACGCCCTCAACTTAATTAAAAAAAGAGTGACAGATTGTAATGCTCTTCTTAAGAAGATTAGCGAAGAGGTTTACGAATATTATTCATAGCTCTATATACAGTGGCAACAGCCTCTCTCATTTCGCTCTCAAACGGCTCAGTAATGGGGAAACCATAAAGAGCATTCAGTCCAGCCTCGATCATCTCTGGCGTGATTTCAATTTCATTGGTTGCGACTTCGTCACCCTGCGCCGGCCTGTCGCACATTATTTAACTCAAGTCTGTTCGGTACGTCAACTAGATAATTGCCCTTGCATCAAACCATGTCACGGCAGGAAAAAGTTGTCCATGCAAAAAAGAATTCAGACCAAACCGGCCAGCTTGGCGATCCTCGGAACGCGGGGGATTCCGGCCCGACACGGCGGCTTTGAGACGTTCGCGGAGAAACTCGCGATTTTTCTTGTTGGCAACGGCTGGGAGGTTGACGTTTATTGCCAGACAGACCGGCGGGAAGAGCCGTATTTTTGGAATGGCGTCCGCCTCGTGCCCATCCGGGTGCCCGGCGATAGCGCCTTTAGCACCATGGTGTTCGACCTTCTTGCGACGCTGCATTGTTTGAAAAATGATCGCCTGCCGCTCATCCTCGGATACAATACAGCGGTTCTCTCGATTTTTTATCGGCTGACTGGCCGTCGCAGCGTCATGAACATGGACGGCGTCGAGTGGCAGCGCGACCGCTGGCCGAAATATGTGAAGGCATGGTTCTGGTTTAACGAACGTCTGGGCTGCTACTTGTCAGATCATCTCGTCGCCGATCATCCCGAAATCGCACGCCGACTCGCGATGAGAGTGGGCGCCAACAAAATCAGTTTCATCGCCTACGGCTCCGACCCGATTTTGGCAGCAGACCCAATGCTCCTCGCGCCGCTTGTTCCTGGACAATACGGTCTCTTAATCGGTCGAATCGTTCCGGAGAACTCGATTTTGGAGATCGTTCGCGGTTGGACCCGAGCCGGTTTCAATCAGCGGCTTGCCGTCGTTGGCGCTTTTGATCCTAAAGACTATGCGTATCATGCCGCGGTGAATGAGGCCGCTGGCGAGTCGGTGCGTTTCCTCGGACCGGTTTACAATAAAGCGAACCTCGACGCGCTTCGCCTCCATGCGCTGTTTCATATCCATGGTCACCGGGTAGGCGGCACGAATCCTTCGCTCGTCGAGGCATTGGGGGCGGGATCGCCGATCATCGCTCACGACAATTGCTACAATCGCTGGGTAGCCGGCGAACATGCGCTCTATTTCAAAGACGATAGCGAATTCGCCCTAGCTTGCCGGGAACTTGTCACCTCGCCGGCCGAACGGCTTGCCGATTTGAGGCGTGCCAGTCGCGCGCGCCACGCCGAAGCATTTCAGTGGGACCGCATTTTGGCCAGCTACGAGCGCGTCCTGCTAGAATGGCGCAAGCAATGAACCGACCGCTTCGCCGACGGCTGTCATGGGCAGGAACTCGGATCCCAGCGGATTTTGTGGACCCGTCGGTGCACGCGAGGCTCGCGCCATCAAGACTGGCTGCAAGAGTGATTTTGGTAAGCCTACCGCCTTCCTTTTTTCTCCGAACTCTTCAAACATGCTAATAAGGGGTCCAACACACGCAAATGACCTGTCGCGATCATGGACCCCCGAATTGCTTCCGGAGCATCGGCGGTTAAACATACGAAGCTTTTGGAAAAGTTGACCGGCAAAAGCTTAGATCCTTCCAACGCTAATCAGAGTTCAAAATCATGCAGAACGTGCGCCGCTTATTCGATCCAGGACCAGTACAGTCGCCGAGCTCGTTCAGTTCGCAGGATCTCGTTCGCCTGCTGCGCAAGCACAAACTAGTCATCATCTTCTGCTTCCTAACGAGCACCGCTGGGGTCATCGCATCCCTCCAATCGCTCCCTCCGCTTTACACGAGCCATGCCAAAATCCTGATTAAAATCGATGAACAGGGAAGCCCGTCGTTCTTCTCTGGAATAGCTTCGTTTCGGGATTCCAATTCGCCGGAACCCGATAACCGCAAGATGGAAAACGAGATGGAGTTGATCGAGACTTGGCCAATCTCGGCGGAGGTCGTCAATCGCCTCGGCTTGACTTATGACCAAGTCTACCATCCGCCATATGCTTATCTGTTAAGACCCCTGGTGGATTTTTACGATCGCATTGTCAGTAGGTGGCTGGGTCGGCCAATCGATCCGGAAAAATACGGCTTCGCCGACACCGTCGCGGCGTTCCAGAAAAGTTTGGAAGCGAAGGCCATCGAGAGCAAGACAGCGGACACGAACTCGAACATCTTGGAGGTGTCACTCCGCGGCGTGGATAAGTTTCTCACGCAGAAGGCTCTCGATATTCTTGTCGTCGTCTTTATCGGATACGACAATCAATTGAATAAGGATGGAGCTATGAGGGCCGAAGCCGTCGTGGCGCAAAATGCGACCGCCGCACGCCGGGACGTCGAGGCGGCGCAACAGAAGCTGCAAGAGGTTCTGGCGAAATCCGGTTTGACGTCGAGATCCGAAGGCTCCGCGCCGATCGGCGACCAGGATTTGATTCGATCTACGCCAGGCCAAGGAAGCGTAATTGAGTTGATGAAGTCCAGTCTGCTGGAGATGCAGATGAAATTGGTCAAGCTGCAAT
>Ga0206937_10312_pt1 | contig 11132 bp, 11 predicted proteins | sample Alteio_BWOrgHeat_11_FD_152923 | JGI IMG/M metagenome (GOLD analysis project Ga0206937, IMG submission 152923) | Enriched cells from forest soil in Barre Woods Harvard Forest LTER site, Petersham, Massachusetts, United States -... | ecosystem: Environmental > Terrestrial > Soil > Temperate forest >... | reverse complement strand
GGGATTGCTTTCGCGGAGCGTAAGCCGACAGTTGTTTGTGAGCCGTAAGGGCGCATAGCTCAGTTGGTTAGAGCGCGTCGCTGATAACGACGAGGTCCGAAGTTCGAATCTTCGTGCGCCCACTGCTTGATGGAATTAGGTAACGTGATAGCGTTGGCAACGATGCTGTCAGTAAAATTTCGCAAAAAAGTGAGGTTTTTGACTTCACCTTGGGCGGGATTGGGTCGAAAAGTACTATTCGCCTAAAGGCCGTCTGTGTTAGAACGGAAGGCAGCCGTCGCGGGTGATTTCGCAGAGCCCGGTACCCATCTTTAGGATGGTGTTCGGCGGCCCGGGGTTCGCATGGGGACGTAGCTCAATTGGGAGAGCACTGCCTTTGCAAGGCAGGGGTTGAGGGTTCGATCCCCTTCGTCTCCACTAGCTTGAAGAGTGTTCAGTTTGAAGTGTTCCGTTTTCAGTAAATGCCAGTTTGAAACATGGCGGTTGCGTCCGCCGACTGAAAACGGAACACTGAAAACTGAAAACTTTTTTAGCCCCTTGCTGAATTGCTAATGGGCTGTAGAATTCGAGTCGAAACAGTAAGTCTGCGAAAACGAGTCGAGCCAACGACAAGACAATCGGAAAAGGCAAACGTTAAAATAAGATTAGGGACAAAAAAAGAATTGTCCCCATTGACAGTGAGTCGCGAAGGCCATAGATTTGGACCCTCGCTTGTGAGCCAAGAACTTTTGTCAAAAGGCCCGGAACTGAGGTCACCGCCATATTGTGTGTCGGTGCGGTGACCACGCTTCCAGTCCTTTTGGACGTAGAAGACGAAGTTCATGGTGACATGCGCTTCGTTTTTTTGTTCTTTGACAATTTGGTTGTAGAGGTAATGATGGCATCTGTGTAATGCTTCGTTGCCAGTCCGCGGGTTGCAAAACCCAAAGCTTGGTGACGTCGCGTGTGCATCACGTGCTTAGCGCATCCAAAGCACTAGCTCTTGTAGTTAGTGTGGAGGAAGAGATGAAAGATATAAGGCATATCGTGTTTGTTTGAACAACGCAATTCAATTTGCAATGCAATTAACTTTGCATGGTCAAACAGAACAAACATCAATGTTCATGAGGTGATGCTAACCTGCGTTGCAGGGCGGCAAGAGTCTTGGATATTGGTGGTCAAGCTACTAAGGGCACATGGGGGATGTCTTGGCGTCAGAAGGCGATGAAGGGCGTGGAAGGCTGCGAAAAGCTTGGGGGAGTTGTCAAACAAACGTTGATCCCGAGATCCCTGAATTAGCTCGTACTGAATCCATAGGTATGAGTGGCAAACCGGGCCAACTGAAACATCTCAGTAGCCCGTGGAAAAGAAAGAAAAATCGATTCCGTCAGTAGCGGCGAGCGAACGCGGAATAGCCCAAACCACTAAGGTTTTCCTTGGTGGGGTTGTAGGGTCTTTCACATGAGAGTTACAAAACCAGTCGATAGCAGAATCCACAGGAAAGTGGAACCATAGAGGGTGACAGTCCCGTACGCGGCATTGAGCTGGTCTCTCGAAGGATACCTGAGTAGGTCGGGCCACGTGGAATCCCGACCGAATCTGCGGGGACCATCCCGTAAGGCTAAATACTCTCTGACGACCGATAGTGAATCGAGTAGAGCGATCGAAAGATGGGAAGAACCCCGACAAGGGGAGGATACTGAACCTGAAACCATGTGCTTACAAGCGGTCGGAGCCCGATTTAACGGGTGACGGCGTGCCTTTTGCATAATGATCCGGCGAGTTACCGTCTGCGGCTCGGTTAAGGTCCTCAGGACCGTAGCCAAAGGGAAACCGAGTCTGAATAGGGCGACATTGTCGCAGGTGGTAGACCCGAAACTGCGTGATCTACCCATGAGCAGGTTGAAGCGCGGGTTATACTGCGTGGAGGACCGAACCCGTCTGGGTTGAAAACCGGTGGGATGACTTGTGGGGAGGAGTGAAAGTCTAATCAAACGCAGAGATAGCTGGTTCTCTCCGAAATATATTGAGGTATAGCCTCGAGCAACTACGTACCGGGGGTAGAGAGACTGAATTGGCATGGGGACCATTCCAGGTTGCCCAGCCGAACCAAACTCCGAATACCGGAACGACTATCTCGGGAGACAGACCGCGAGGGATAAGCTTCGCAGTCGAGAGGGAAACAACCCAGACCATCAGCTAAGGCCCCTAAATGATACTCAGTCATACAAGGAAGTTGAGTTGCTGTGACAGCCAGGATGTTGGCTTAGAAGCAGCCACCATTTAAAAAGTGCGTAACAGCTTACTGGTCGAGCAATTCTGCGCCGATAATGACCGGGAGTAAGTATCATGCCGAAGCTATGGACTAGATGGATCTTCGGATCTGTCTATTGGTAGGAGAGCGCTGTACATCAGATACGAGCCGTACCGTAAGGAGCGGTGTTGGGGTGTACAGGTGATTATGCCGGAATGAGTAGACGATAAAACAGGTGAGAATCCTGTTCGCCGAAAGCCTAAGGTTTCCTGGGGAAGGTAAATCCGCCCAGGGTTAGCCGGTACCTTAGTCGAGGCCGAAAGGCGTAGACGATGGATAGCAGGTCAACATTCCTGCGCCGGTAAGGTGAACCGATGGAGGGACGGCGTCTGAAAGGTGAGCGGTACGATTAGAAATGTCCGTGGCGGGTTCTGAGGTGGGGGGAAGGTAAATCCACCCCTATAGCCAAGGGATCAACCTGAGAGCATATAAGTTCTCGAAATCATCTGAAGGACGTCCTAGAAAATCTTCTAAGGGTTAAAGCTTTACTGACCGTACTAAAACTGACACAGGTAGGCGAGACGAGTAGTCTCAGGCGCTCGGGAGAACGGTGGTTAAGGAACTCTGCAAATTCACCCCGTAAGTTCGCGATAAGGGGTGCCTCCCATGGTTAACGCTGAGGGAGGTCACAGAAAATCGGCTCTAGCAACTGTTTATCAAAAACACAGGACTCTGCTAACTCGCAAGAGGATGTATAGAGTCTGACGCCTGCCCGGTGCCGGTAGGTTAAGGAAGAAGGTTAGCCGTAAGGCGAAGCTTGCGACCGAAGCCCCGGTAAACGGCGGCCGTAACTATGACGGTCCTAAGGTAGCGAAGTTCCTTGTCGGGTAAGTTCCGACCTGCATGAATGGCGTAATGACTGGAGCACTGTCTCAACCACCGACCCGGTGAAATTGTAGCCGTGGTGAAGATGCCACGTACCCGCGGTTAGACGGAAAGACCCCATGAACCTTTACTGTAGGCTGATATTGGTCTGAGGTACGTTTTGTGTAGGATAGGTGGGAGGCTGTGAAGTTGCGGCGCCAGCCGTGATGGAGCCAACGTTGAAATACCACCCTGAATGTGCTTTAGTTCTAACTTTGAACCTGTGAAACCAGGCAAAGGACAGTGTCAGTTGGGCAGTTTGACTGGGGCGGTCTCCTCCAAAAGAGTAACGGAGGAGTACAAAGGTACACTCAGCCTGGTTGGCAATCAGGCGTCGAGCGCAAGGGTAAAAGTGTGCTTAACTGCGAGACTCATAAGTCGAGCAGATACGAAAGTAGGTCCTAGTGATCCGGTGATTCCGTATGGAAGGGTCATCGCTCATCAGATAAAAGGTACTCTGGGGATAACAGGCTTATCGCTACCGAGCGTCCATAGCGGCGTAGCGGTTTGGCACCTCGATGTCGGCTCATCACATCCTGGGGGTGAAGAAGCTCCCAAGGGTTTGGCTGTTCGCCAATGAAAGTGGTACGTGAGCTGGGTTCAGACCGTCGTGAGACAGGTCGGTCCCTATCTGCCGTGGGCGTTCGAAACTTGAGGAGATTCTTCTTTAGTACGAGAGGATTTAGAAGGACGTAGCTCTGGTGTTCCAGTTGTCACGCTAGTGGCACGGCTGGGTAGCTATCTACGGAACGGATAAACGCTGAAAGCATCTAAGCGTGAAGCCTGCTCCAAGATTAGGTTTCGTATGGACATTAGTCCGAAAGTCCCCAGGAAGACTACCTGGTTGATAGGCCAGATGTGTAAGCCCAGTAATGGGTTTAGCTAACTGGTACTAATGGACGAAAGCTTGGCCACTTATATTCAATGCTCTTTGTTTGCCCAGCAAACTTTGAGCTGTGCTATGCACGAATAGTGCTGCATTAAAAGTTGAATTATTGTGGCCGTTGACACGGCGATCGTGCTCGGCTTTAACAACCGAGTTCTGATCAAGAAAGTTTGCGGTACGCAGTAATTCAGCTGCAATTCTGATGTCATCAGATAACTCTACAACTAAACGGGCTTGGCGACTTGAATAAGGTCGCCAAGTTCTTTTCCGGTGAAGATATTAGAAAGGTCACACCTGTTCCCATTCCGAACACAGTAGTTAAGCTTTCTAGGCCGATGATAGTACCAACCGTGCGAAAGTAGGTATTGCCGGAATTTTATGACCCTCTCCGCTCTAAAAGCGGAGAGGGTTTTTTTATGCGCCCAGGGGGAAAGAATCGTGGGAAAAGACTTCCGAAGTCTTTGAGACTTCGGAAGTCTAGATTGCGTCGTGGGCCGCGACCACAACAGCCGATTTGCCAAATCGACCGATCAAGACGACAATGGAGAAACGCTCCTTGGTGAACTCCGGAAAAACGTAAGGATTGCCGGCATGCCATTAGTCGACGACATTTTCGATCAAATCCTGAAACTAGATCCTGATCAGAAAAATGCCTTCTGGTCAAAGATCTTGTTGCTGGATCCAATTTCTGGTCTGCCGAGACATCGTACTGGAATTGAATTGACTCCCGGCGTCTGCGGAGGAAACGCGAGAATCATTCGAACCCGCATTCCCGTTTGGACGTTAGAGCAAATGAAACGATTGGGAGCGAGCGAAGCGGAGATTCTTCGCGCCTATCCGACTTTGCGCGCCGAGGATCTGGTGAATGCCTGGTCCTATGTCGATTTGCATCGCGCCGAAATCGATACCCAAATCCTCGATAACGAGAAAGCCTGAGCTTCGATGGCGCGGCTGTACAGCAACGAAAACTTTCCGTACCCGACTGTGGAGGCGTTGCGTGCCTTTGGTCATGATGTGGTGACGACGCAAGATGTGGGCCAATCCGGCCAACAGATTCCGGATGAGCAAGTTCTAACGTTTGCTTCCACGGAGCAACGTGCGGTCATCACCTTGAACCGCGATGATTTCCGGAAACTTCATCAACTATCCGCCGATCATTTTGGCATCATCATTTGCACCGTCGATCCAAATTTTGCCGCCTTGGCACAACGAATTCACGATGCTATTTCACCATTGGAATCACTTGCCGGACTATTGGTCAGAATCAATCGCTCGCCGAAATGACGAGTGGGACTGTCACACCTGTTCCCATTTCGAACACCGTAGTTAAGCTTTCTAGGCCGATGATAGTACCAACAGTGCGAAAGTAGGTATTGCCGGAATTTTATGACCCTCTGGAGTGCCCGGCACTACGAGACCGACGGACGAGATCTCGACGAACTTTTTGCCCAGGATTACTCCGTTGCCGGCTGAATTCTGGTTGACGGAATGACGAGTGGCATCGAGGGAATGTTACTTTGAGACGTTGAGTCTTGCCAGAATGGCTCTTGTGGCTCAAACGGGTTGGATAGTTTTCTACCGCTTCGCACTGGCTTTGGCCCAATGCCACTTACTTTAGGAAAAACGTTTCACGCCACGAGTCTGGCATGAATTTTGCGCAGGAGGAATTAGTTTCGATTTTCACCTGCCAATATTGCATGGACGCGAAATGAATGTTCCTCCGGCGCAGTCCAATGTTCGATCCCCTTCACAGCCTTCGGAGGAGGAAATCGCCTCGTCGCTTCGGTTATTGGAGAAGATTTTACCAGAGCCGCATACGGCCTTGGACCCCGAGGCGCGGGAAGCCGATCAGATTGTCTACTCCCATGCGGTCACCTTGTGGATGTTTATCTTGCAGCGTCTCGGGAGTGGTAAGTCGCTGAGCGAAGTAGTCGCCCATGTGCTCGCCCACGACCGCGCTCTTTTCCCCGACAACAAGCGTGTTCGCGAAGAGACTCTTTCGGACAATACGGGGGCGTTCTCGCGGGCCAGAAAACGCTTGCCGTTGGACAAGATCGTGGAATTCTCTCGCCGCGTTTGTGATTACCTCGGCCAGATCAGCGAACCGGTGATGGCGGGGCGACGCGTGTTCATCCTGGATGGGACGACGATTACCCTGCCACCCACCAAGGCCCTCCAAAAGGCTTACCCTCCCGCATCGAATCAGCACGGCCCGGCGGTGTGGCCGATCGCGCGGTTGCTGGTGGCTCACGAAATGCAAAGCGGTTGTGCCTTGTTGCCGCAGGTCGACCCGATGTGCGGCGAGAACAAGGCGAGCGAGGCCGCGCAAGCGCACCGCATCGTGACGCAGTTGCCTGCCCGTTCGATCGTCCTGGCGGACACGAATTTTGGCATTTACAGCGTCGCCCATCATGCGACTCGGGCGGGGCATGCCTTCCTGTTTCGTTTGACCAAGTCGCGTCATCAGTCGTTGCGGAAAAAGGCCGAATTGATGGACGAAGGGCCGAAGCACAAAACTTACCACTTGCGATGGAAACCTAGTCGCCAGGATCGCCAAAGCACTCCCGGCTTGGCCCCGGAGGCATCTCTCGAAGTGGTGCTCCACGAAGTGGAGCTCGATTCCGGTGTGACGTTGTGCCTGATCAGCAGCTTGGAAGTGGATGGCCCCAGTTCGGCGAATCTCTATCGCCGCCGCTACGATGTCGAGTTCGATATCCGCGATTTGAAAATTACCCTGGACGCGGAAAACATCCGGGCCAAGAGCGTGGAGATGTTCCAGAAGGAACTTTATACCTCGGTGGTGGCGTACAATCTCGTGGCCCAGTTCCGGCGTCAAGCGGCAGTCATTGGTCGAGTGCCGCCACGTCGCCTGAGTTTCAAGGGAGTCTGGACCACGCTGAAGTATCGTCTTTTATTCCAGCGCGAGTGCACTGTGGCCGAATGGTTCGACCGCTATGCGACCGCCCTGGATCGTGCCTCGAAAAGAAAACATCCGCAACGCAAGCAACCGCGAAGTTATCCTCGAAAAGCCCACCCGAGAGGTCAAAAAACCACCAAGTTCGCCAAAGCCCAACGTACGAAAAAACCGCTCAAAAACGAAACGACTCCGCCGGAAAAACCAAAGTAAGTGGCATTGGGCTTTGGCCAGTGGCACACGGACAGACCGAATTTCGCTTGCAATCTTGTTTGGCTTCACTGCTCGCGTTGGGCATAATGTGATGCGGCAAATAACGCGGCGTGTCACCATCTCGCCGGTATCAACGCGTAGTTAAAAACCCAGATAGTTCGCGTGCTTTCAAAAAGAGGTCGAACAACCTTCCATGAATCGAATCACCCTCGTTGTGATCGCGGTGTTTTGTCTTTGCGGCCCGTTGGTCTCCGCGGCGGATGCCACAAAGCCGAATATCATTTTGATTTTGGCCGACGATATTGGGTTACCGGGGTTTGGTTGTACCGGGGGGATTTATAAAACGCCCAACATCGACGCTCTGGCGGTGGGGGGGACGCGGTTCGACTATTGTTTTTCCGCGCCGGTATGTGGTCCGTCGCGAGCGATGTTGCTGACGGGGCGATATGCCTTTCGCACGGGCGTGAAAGACAACGGCTTGGGGCCGGCGGCGACGCCGGAGAAAGATGGGTGCGTCGCGCAGTTGATGAAGCAGGCCGGTTACGCCACGGCCGTCGCGGGCAAGTGGCGGCAATTGAGCCATCTGCGAACCAAAGAAGAAGGCGCAAAGTGGGGGTTCGATGAGTTCATGATTTGGGGCGCGGGGCAGCTCGAGGAGGGTGAAAGCAAAGCCGGCAAGAAAATCAAGAAAGCGGACGGCACCAAGGGGAAGCCCGGCCGCTATTGGGATGCAGAATACAATCATAATGGTCGGGCAGTCGTAGGGTTAAAAGAAAAATACGGGCCCGACGTGCTGCAAGACTTCGTGCTCGACTTTGCCCGCCGACACAAGGATGGCCCGTTCTTCATCTACTATCCGACTCCTCTCATCCACTCGCCCATCCAGCCCACGCCCGATAGCAAGTCGGCCGATGGTGAAAAGAAAAAAGACAAAGCCAAGGAAAAAGGAAAGGGAAAAGGGAACGGTCTGAGCGAGCGTTCCGAGTATGCCCAAAATATCGCATACCTCGACAAACAAATCGGTCAGCTCGCCGCCGAACTCGATAAGTTGGGCATCCGTCAAAACACGCTCATCCTATTCACGGGGGATAACGGCAGCGTGCCGACCGGTACCGTGAATGGCCGTGTCATCGATGGAAGCAAGCATACCCTTAAAGAAGGGGGAAGTCGCGTGCCGCTGATTGCCAACTGGCCGGGCACAACGCCGGCAGGGGTGGTGAGCAAAGACCTCACCGACTTTTCGGACATCCTGCCAACCTGCGCGGCGCTTGCCGGTGTCAGCGTGCCGACCGTTCGGAAAATCGACGGCCATAGCCTTGCGCCGCAACTTCTCGGTAAGTCCAGCCAGCCGCGCGAGTGGGCGTATGTGCAATTAGGTGAAAATCGCTACCTGCGTACCGAACGGTTCAAACTCACCGGTGACGGCGAGCTTTTCGATATGAAAGACGCTCCTTACCAACAAATTCCCGTGCCCGCTGATTCGACGGACGCGGAAGCCAAAGCCGCTCGAACGCGATTGCAAACGGTGCTCGATCAAATGCGGCAGGAAGACGAAACGAAGACCACTGCGAAGAAGAGAAAGAAAGCGAAAACGTAGGGCCGTTGGGTGGCACGCTCTGTATGTCGTGCCACCCGGTTGCGTCCGATTTCACGAACTATTTCGCCCCCGGTGGTGCCACGTACACCATCCACCCCACGCCGAATTTGTCGGCTAGCATGCCAAATTTTGGGGAGAAGAAGGTGGGGCCAAGCGGCATTTGGACTTGGCCGCCGGCGCTGAGCGCCGCAAAATACTTGTCCGCCTCGGCGACGGTAGCGACGGTGAGCGATAGGGAAAAACCTTCGAACGCTAGCTGGCCCGTGCAGTGGCCGTCGGAGAGGAGCATCGCCGTGTCGCCGACCTTGAGATTGGCGTGCATCACTTTGTTTTCGCTCCCTGGCGTCATGCCGGCTTGGGCTTCTTTCGGAGCATCCTTAAATCGCATCAGCATGGTGACTTCCGCGCCGAGGGCCGCTTTGTAAAACTCGATCGCTTCGTCGCATCGTCCGTTAAAGTGAAGGTAAGGGCTGACTAGCATGGCAGAGTACTCCTGAAAATGGATGTCAAAAATTTGCGAGAACAAAACAATCCAGCACGTTCGATCTTGTGCTGGCCTAAAACCTATCCACCGACCATTGCCGAAGAAACGTAGGCTTTAACACCTTGTCGAACAAGGGGCGACAGAATCGACATTGTGCCACAATATTTTGAAAAAATAGGGAAGAGTCGCGAGTTTTCCACCCGTCAAAGCGTGATTTGCTCATTGAAGTATCAACTCGGCACGTTTTACGGAACCGGGTTTCCGAATGTGAGCTTCCCTGTGCCGCCGCCGGAGTGGGACCAGTCGACCTTGATCCCACCCGCCACTTGTTTGACGGTCAGCGTGTAGTTCAATCCCTGGGCGTCCGTCCCAGTTCCCTGGTAGCCGTTATTGCCATTCGATTTCAGTGCGATGGTCGTCAACTTTAATTTCTCGTTGACGAATTGCTCGACTTGCCCTTGATTCCACACGCCCGTCGCGTCTTCGGCCTTAATCACATTCGGCGGAAGGGGGGCCGGAGTTGTCGGTGGTACTGGAGTCGCTTGTGGTGCTGTCGCCGGTTGCGATGCGGAAGGCGTCGGCGTGGGCACGTCACAGCCGAGTAAGAAAACGACTCCAAGAATTGCAATTAATTGGTATCGCATGTGACCCTCTCTTGAACTGGAAGGTAGTGTCCTAATTTGCCAGAAAAGACTTCCGAAGTCTTTAGAGACTTCGGAAGTCTAATACCCAAATTAGGACACTATCAACAGGAATATTCAATTGACGAGAACGCAAAAAAAACCATCCTTTACTCGGCGCGGCGCGATCCGCTTACGCGCCGCTCACCGCCTGAGCATAGACGCGATCGTAGGAAGCTTGGGCGATACCGCCGAGCCGCTTCGCCATCCGGCGGTACGCGTCGGGTCGGTAGTCCCACCGTTTGGATCGAGGGACTTGTTCCAGCCAGTCGCACAAATGAAGACGGACCAGATCGTCGTAGTCCGCGAGGGACAATTCGATCGTTTGACCGGTCTCGCGGTTTCGTAACGAAAAGGGGCCGTCCGAATCCAACAGCGCGTCGAACGTCGAGCGGTCCATCAGGCAATTGGCGAATGCAATCCCTTCCGCCCGGTCGCCAATCAGTTTCCGCACTTCGTCGCGTCTTGTTTGAGGCAATGAAAACCGCTGAAACAGTTCGGTTCCATAAATGGAATGAAACATTCCCGCGCGACACAAATCCTGATCGCATCCCCATTCCTCCAAGTCGCGGAACACGCTGATCAAGTGTGCTAAAAACCCGTGATCCCCCGAGTGGGGAACATCTTCGGTTCCCAGTCCGCGAAGAAAGTCAACCATCGTGCGATAGTTTGGATCCATCTTGTCGCTCCTATCCCGCAACGCCGATTCCGATGAATATGCGTTGCGTCACGCGAATCATAGCTCATTCATTCCTCGGAAACTCATCCAATATTCTGACGCGCTCTTGCAGCAAGTCCAGGGGAGACGCTGCGAGTTGCACGCGAAACGAACGACTTATTCACTATTTATGGTAAAATATTGGTTAACGCCAAGAAGGAGGATCTACCATGCGAGAACGAGTTAAAGTTTTTACGTTTGTTAGCGGCCATGGCGAAACTGTTTTAGGGTCGACCCAGGAGGATCACATCAATCAGTGGTTGGAAAGCGTCGAAGGAAAGTTAGTCCAGATGACTCAATCCGAGAGTGAACGATCTGGCGTGGGGCATCATGTGACGATTTGCCTTTGGTACGTTCCTGAGGGTTCGGGCACGGAGCGGGTTTCCACCAAGTAAATTGCGGGTGGTCCAGACGACCGTTGACGAATTTGCGACGGCAGGAATAAAGTCGTAACCGGCCTGCCGTCGCCTCGCGACTCAACAA
>Ga0206937_10280_pt1 | contig 11150 bp, 11 predicted proteins | sample Alteio_BWOrgHeat_11_FD_152923 | JGI IMG/M metagenome (GOLD analysis project Ga0206937, IMG submission 152923) | Enriched cells from forest soil in Barre Woods Harvard Forest LTER site, Petersham, Massachusetts, United States -... | ecosystem: Environmental > Terrestrial > Soil > Temperate forest >... | reverse complement strand
GTTAAGTTGATTGGTTCGTTTCAGGTCGAGCCAGCGATTCCCCCACTCCGTGAAAAATCGATCAGGTATGGAAGGGGCAAGGCTTGAGTAGCTTCACTTTCAATGAAACCGGGGACTGTCTGGCTTTCGTGTCCACGCCTCATGCAGGCCAATCAAAGATCATCTTTTATGATAGTCGGGTTCACCCATTTCGGGTGTTTTCGGTAGATAGCCTACTCCTTTCGACCGGTTTTCGTTTTGAAAGAATCATGCAGCTGAGTGCTCATGGCCATATATTATACCTAAGCTGTAAGGACACGTCGGCTGCCCTAAAAATTAAAAAAGGCTCGGCAGTTGATATCTGGAATTATAAAGATGGCTTCCTTCAATCTGAACAATCAAATATCTTAAAGGACAACAGATGGCGCTATATTAATTTTTGTCTTGACCTTCAAACGGGAATCATACGAAAATTACGCCGAGATGATAGCGAAATTGTAGATGTAGTGGCGGGTTTATCAGACCGGCTTGTGATCATCAGAAAAAATGCCATTTTGGCACATTCGAATGCTGAAGATTATTGGAATAAAAAGCAAAAGTTGATAGACGAATTACAGGACCTCGTCACGGGAGAGCGAACAGTACTTCCAAAAATGATCGCCGATATTCCCGTAGACCAAGCCGAAAGTGATTATTTGGTGCTAAAAGACCCTGATGAACCCGATTTTTATAGCTATCAGCTTTCCACGCATACCTTAACGAACCTGACATCGGAATTAGGACTGCCGTTGGTGGATCAAAAATGGATCGATTTGGGACATGACCGCCCCAACCGTAATCTGCTATTATCTTGCCGAATTAATGATGACCATCATGTCCTGATCTACGATACTTATGACCCCTGGATCGTGGACCTCAGTGGCCGTGAAAAAGCGATTTGCCTGACCAATGAGTTTGGCCGTAAAAACAATATCCAGTTTACGCTGCTGCCCGGTACCCTCAAATCAAAAGCTGGGATCATTCGACTGCCGGAAAATTTTACGGTCGCCAACTTCAATTTTGATGATAAAAAGGAGGGATTTTACGAAATAGTGTTGAGCCGTATTGCTGAAGACCCGATACAGCTGTCTCAGGCGGCCGTTCACTGTAGAATTGATCATTTCTTTAATGGCAGCGGGCTGTCGTGCGCAGAAAATGGAAAAGGCTGTTTGGTTTCCGTTGAAACAGCGGAAAAATCTGCCAACATTTATTTTACGAAAGATTTTAAAGCATTTAAGCCGATCAGTGATTTTTATCCCGAAAAGCAATACAACTGGTTGACTGCCGAACTGATCAGTTTCCCTTCGCTGTCAGGCGCCCGTTTACAGGGGGTTCTTTACAAGCCAGAAAACTTTGATGCATCAAAAAAATACCCGGTAATTTTCTATTTCTATGAGGGGATGTCGGATAACCTGCATCATTTCTTAACACCGGGCCTGAGTCTGGGGGCGATCAATATCCCGTGGTTCGTCAGTCATGGTTACCTGGTATGTACGCCAGATATTCTATATACGATCGGAGAGCCTGGGGCAAGCGCCCTCAATTGTGTCGTCAGTGCAGCTAAATACCTGGCACAATTCCCTTGGGTGGATTCGGCCAGAATGGGGCTTAACGGGCATAGCTGGGGCGCATTCGAATGCAATTATATCGTAACACATTCACATTGCTTTGCTGCGGCTGTCTCGGGTTCGGGGGTTAGTGACATGATCAGCCACCAGGGCAGCCAAATGCTGGACGGCTCATCATTGATGTTCATGGATGAAAGAAGTCAAAACAGAATGGAAGCTTCCCTTTGGGAAAACCCGCAACGCTATATCGATAATTCGCCCATTTTCAACGCCAACAAGATTACTACCCCGTTATTGATGATGGCTAATAAAGGCGATGTGGTGGTCCCTTATCAACAGGGGCGGGAACTCTTTATTTCCATGCGACGTCTGCAAAAGAAAGCCTGGCTGCTGGAATATGATGATGAGGGACATGTCTTGTTTAAGCCTAAAAATCAAATGGATATGACGATAAGACTGGATCAGTTCTTTGGTTATTACCTGAAAGGCGAACCTGCCCCAAAATGGATGGTGGAAGGTATCCCGGCCAGGATGAAACAAATCGACGCCGGCTATGAGCCCGAACCGGGAATTGAACCCCAATAATACGAATCACTAAAAATAAAATAAAATGAAGATCAACTTGAAATATATCTTGCTTGTAGGGATTTGCCTGTCCGCTCTTGCAAAAACCTATGCACAGACGAACCCACAGGATAAAGTGATGCAGGCCATTAAGGATTCCTTGCGTGTGCTGGAATTAAAAAAAATTGATAATTTGGGAGGACTGTCCAAAGATAACTTAATCCTGATGGGCATGCATTCTTCTATGCTCGGTTCATCGGATAAGCTTTTCCAATGGTGCTTCAGCGAACCCGGCAAACTCGATTCAATCGCACATTACCCCGATTACTCCCAAATAGTCTCCAATCTGATTATTAATCATGAAGAGATTGAACCTGCTGTCAGTTATTGTAAACGTTCTGGGGGCGAACCACATTGGCGCCATATTCAACATAGCATCACTAAAAAATATGACAAAGATCGGGCACTGACCCTTGTCCTTAACGCCAGGCTGAAATGGTACAAATATAAAAAGGATGGGCGGCGTTATGCAAAATATCTCATCCCTCAAATTGAACTGATGATCGCGCAGCATACCATGCCAAATGACTGGAGAGGGGCCGCCGCCCTAAATGACAATGCCTGGGATGTTTTCCGCTTTGGTACCAATCGCCGGCAATTTCGTAAAGCGCTCACTTGGGTCGAAAAAGCGATAAAGATTGATCCACAACCTTCTAAGCTGGATACTAAAGCAAATCTGCTTTATCGGCTGGGCCGGAAAGCCGAAGCGTTAAAGTTTGAAGAACAAGCTTTAATGCTCTCAGCAAAGGAGAATAACGGGATTCAGGATAGCGGCATACAAGACAGTTATCACAAAATGCTGCGTAATGAAGTAACCTGGCCCGATCGTATGTAATTAAAAATACCGTACAATTCGAAAGATGAGTTGTGTATTAAACCCAATATTTATGATAAATCTACATTACAGAACCGTGTTCACTTTTATTTTGCTGATCCAAGCTGCCGTCCAACACACTAATGCTCAAAGTGCTTACCAAGTTGAGACTAAACAACCGTTAACGCCAATGCCTGCAACCCTATGGGGCCTGTTCTTCGAGGACATCAACCGTGCAGCGGACGGTGGCGTTTACGCTGAAATGGTGGAAAACCGGAGTTTTGATTTTCCAAAGCCAATGACGGCCTGGGAAACCTGGCCATCTAACCGTTTGCGCGATGGTGTTTTCCTGGTGATCAACCAAAGTGCGCAGAATGCGGCTGACCCGAAATACATGGAAATAACTACCGGGGCCAAAGACACGGTTGGCCTGGTTAATTCGGGCTTCGATGAAGGTATGGCCTTTAAAAAAGAGCTGACCTATAACCTGATCTTACGTTACCGTCAATTGAAGGCGGGTATCCATTGCAGGGCCTTTATTTTTGATCGCCGAAATCATATCATCGGCCATATCACCCTTCCGCTTTTAGCGCCGGCTGATCATGACTGGCATACCCAGCAAATGAATATTGTTCCGCAGGATACGGCAGCCGGTGGGAAACTGCTGGTGATTTTTGAAGGTGCTGGCAAGCTGGATGTGGACAGAATTAGCTTGTTTCCTACTGACACCTGGAAACAAAGGCCGGGCGGTTTACGCGCGGATTTGGTGCAAAAACTTTATGACCTGCACCCCGGCTTCCTGCGTTTCCCCGGCGGTTGTATCGTAGAGGGTAACCAGATCGTGCATCGCTATCAATGGAAACATACCATTGGTAATTTGGAAGACCGGCAAATGGTGCAGAGTATTTGGGCGGATGATGTGCCGGACAGGCAGACGCCGGATTATATGGAAAGCTTTGGGCTGGGCTTTTTTGAGTATTTCCAGTTGTGTGAAGATATTGGGGCGGAGCCTTTGCCGATCATCAATGTGGGGATGAGCTGCCAGTTTGATGCGGCGGAGGTGGTGCCGGTCAATGAGCTGGAACCGTATATCGGCGATGCTTTGGATTTGGTGGAATTTGCTAATGGCGATACCAGTACTTATTGGGGCAGGAAACGTGCGCAACTGGGCCATCCGGCGCCGTTTCATATGAAGCTGCTGGGTGTCGGCAATGAAAACTGGGGGCCGCAGTATGCCGAGCATTTGAAGTTGTTTACGGACAGGTTAAAGGCAAAATATCCTGATGTGAAACTGGTCAACGCGACGGGGTATAGCCGCAATATTCCTGTATTTACTTATATGGATAGCGTGTTGCGGGCGAGAAAAGCCGATATCATCGATGAGCATTTTTATGATACACCAAAATGGTTCATGGATAATAGTAACCGCTATGACAGTTATGACCGTAACGGGCCAAAGATTTTCGTGGGCGAATATGCCGCGCAGTCCGACCGGATCGGTTCGATGAAGAATAAAAATAATTTATTGACGGCCTTAGCCGAAGCATGTTTCATGACCGGCATCGAAAGGAATGCAGGCGTAGTGTCAATGGCTTCGTATGCGCCCTTGTTTGCGCATGTGACGGGCTGGCAATGGACGCCGAACCTGATCTGGTTTGATAATGCTTCGAGTTATGTGACACCAAATTACTGGGTTCAATATTTGTTCAGCAACAACAAGGGGACAGAGGTAGTGCCGATGACTGTAGGGGGTAAAGCGATACAGGGGCAGGACAGCACCTGGGCTTCGGCGGTGGTTGACAAGGAAAAGCACCAGCTGATCATTAAGCTGGTGAACATGAGCAGCAAGCCTTCGGCAAAAAGTATCAAACTTGATGCTGCCGTAAAAAGCGGTACCATCATCACATTAAGTAATACCCATACTACTATTGAAAACAGTATTGCTAACCCTGGTAACATCAAGCCGGAAACGGCTGCGTTCAAGGCAAAAGGCAAGAACGTTTCATTAACTGTAAAACCCAATTCATTAACCTTAATAAAACTTGACTTATGAAATTTATGATCATAACCGCCTGCTTATTTATGGCGGCTTTCGCTGCACAGGCGCAAACGACCAATACCGCTGTTACCGAACATGACACGGCTGTAAAAGCTAAGGACGACCAGGTGAAAACGGAGATCATTGATCCCGCCCGTCATGCCGCGTCCCCTGGCGACCCGGATTGGGACGCGATCCAAAAACAGGTAACTGCAAAATATGACGCAGTGACTGCGGACCGCACGGTAACCAAAGCGAAGATCTATTACTATTACGCTAAAGACAAAACCATCTTCTGCACCAACATCGTGCACTTTACCAACAACTTTGAACTGGCTAACGATTATAAGCTGCTGAACTTGAATGCCGGGATGATCCTGCAATCGGATGATAAACCAGCAGAACTGAAGGAGGCCTTGCGCTGGGCGAAAGCGGCTGCGGCGGGTGATCCGGGGAATCCGGCTTATGCGCAGACGGTGGACGCGCTGCAGCAGAAGCTGGGGCAGTAGGGGCGGGCGCTAAAAAAGCGGCCGAAAACCGGCGTAGGCAGCAAAGTGAACATGCGGCCGGGGAATCTGGCCGGGATTGACGATTTTTAAACAAACAAACAGACGATGTACCATTTTATACCGGATGAAACGGACCTGAAGATCATGCAGGTGCTGCAGGAAAATGCCTGGCTGTCGGCCGAGCAGGTGGGACGGAAGGTGAACAAGTCGAAGTCGGCCACGGCGGAGCGGATCCAGAAGCTGCTGGCGCATGGTTATATCCGGCAGGTGACGGCCCTGCTGAACCGGCAGCTGCTGGGCAAGCCGGTGATGATGATCGCGCTGGTGCGGCTGAAGGAGCACGGCTCCGGCATTGTCGCCGCCTTCGGCGAGGGGATGGCCATGCTGCCCGAAGTAAACGTATGCCTGCACCTGACCGGCAAATACGACTTTATGCTGCAGCTGACCATGCGCTCGGCCGAGGCCTATGAACGCTTCCTGGCCGAACGGCTGTTCCCGCTGCCCTTCGTCGACAAGGTCCATTCCTCGCTAGTGCTGAACGAAATGAAACTGAACATGACGCTGCAACTGGCCGACTAAGCATGGAGGTACGCAAAGCGACTTACCACGATGTGCCGTTCATCAAGCTGTACCTGGTTGCGCAGGGCTTTTCCACCAGCAACAGCCGCCTGGTCGAACAACTGACCGGCCCGTTTGCGCAGCCGGAACAGCAGGTGCTCATTTGCCTCGAACAGGAATCGGTGACCGGGCTTGCCGTCCTGCACTGGCTGCCGCAACTGGTCGGCGGCCCGCTGCTGGTGATCAGTTTCCAGGCCGGCGGCAGTGACAGTACCCTGCGCGCGCTCGACCTGGAGATCAGCCGCCTGGCCCGCGACCGGCCAGCCGACCGCATCCACCAGTTACGTTCTTGATCAAAGATAATTAACACCCCTCTCCACACAGGAAAAATCTGCAACAAACCCAACGGCAGGAGAGCACAACGACACCCCGAAACGGACCGGGGCGTGAACGTGCTACGCCTGCCCCGCAGAGGCAACCTGTGTAACCACGGCACCCCCCGCCGCAACGGGCCCACCGAAGCCCATGAACACACGACCTATACACCTTATCCAGGAACCTAAGACACAACACCACTGGCTCACTTCCCCAATGGACAGTAACTTACTCGCTTTGGCCTGGGCACCTGAACGCGCCCCTTTTTTACTAAACGGCAAATCCTACGAATGGCAGCCGGGAAGGGTTTTCTTGTTACAAGGACGGCAACGACTTCGCTTTGACCGAATACCCAAAGGCCTGCAGCTGGTCGTCTTTGAAGACTGGCTGCTGCGCGAGTTTCTGTCCACGCAGCCTGAAGCGGCGGCCTTACCCTTATTTCATCCACTGGGCGCTTACCGGTATACGGATGTTAGGGAGCAAAGCGCCATCGCCATGGAGGGCCTGGCCCAGCTGATGAAAACGCTGCATAGCTTTAAACTGCTAAATGACTATTTACAGTTGCTGCTGAAGCATATTGTTGAGGCCGCAACGCCATTAGCAGGCATATTGCCGCCGGGTCAGCTGGCAGAGCTGCTGACATTGATCGCGAAAAGCTATAAAAATGAACGGTCACTGGGCTTCTATGCCACCAAGCTGGGCCTGGATGCCGGCTACCTGAACCGGCTGGCCAAACGCCGTTTGGGGTTTACGGTCGAACAATTGGTTAGCAGGCAATTGCTCAGCGAGGCACAGCGGCTGTTGGGTTTTTCGGGCTTGCAGGTCAAACGGATCGCCTCGGATTTATGCTTTAACAGCACCGCAGCCTTCTCTGTATTTTTCAAACGAGGCACCGGCAGCAGCCCGCAAGCCTTCCGGCAACAATTAGGCGCAAAAATATTTTGACTTCCGGAATTAATTCTTTTATATTTATGGAGGTCAAGCAATTAGACCAAACCGCATACCTTATATACGATGAAACGATTCATTTCTATTCTTGCAGGCATTTGCCTTTTCGCTACGGCCTGTCAACAGCCGGCAGCGCGTAAACATATCTATCATATTGGCATCAGTCAGTTGGCGACGAACCCCGGTATCGATGCTATCCGGACGGGCTTCCTGGCCAGGATGCAGCAATTGGGATACAAGCCGGGCGTCAATATTCAATATGACCAGCAAAATGCGCAGGGGGACAATACAGTTGGCCAGGGTATTGCAAAAAAATTTGTTTCTGATTCGGTGGATATGGTTTTTGCCATTACCACCCCCACGGCAGAGCTGTGCGCCGGTGCGCTGCGCGGAACGAATATACCGATGGTATTTGGTGCGGTGACGGATCCGGTGGCGGCCAAATTGGTCAGCAGCATGGACAAACCAGGCGGTAACATTACCGGCACGAGTGATAAATGGCCGGTAGGTGCGCAGTTTGATTTACTGCTTAAGCTAAAACCAGGCGTCAAACGCATCGGCGTTGTGTACAATCCCGGTGAAACGAACTCCGACGCCAATATGAAGGAAGTGGCCGCGGTTTGTAAGGCAAAAGGGCTGACGCTGGTGGCAGTGACCGTAGCAGGTACAGGCGAGGTCTACGGCGCTGCGCAATCATTGATCGGCCGTATCGACGCTTTTTATGTGCCGGCGGATAATACGGTGATTACGGCGATGGCCAGCGTGGTAAAGGTATCGGAAGCAAACGGCATTCCTTTACTGCCGGGCGTCTCTTCCAATGTAGAGCAGGGGGGCTTTGGCACACTGGGGCCTGATTATAGCGATGTGGGTGCTGAATCGGCCGTATTGGCCGATAAAATCATTCATGGCGCTAAAGCCGGTGACTTGCCGGTGGCGACCGCGCAACGTTTCGAATATTTCTTCAACCTGCGGTCCGCACGCGCGACGCATATACAAATACCGGATAGCTTACTCAAAAAGGCAGCCAAAGTTTATGGGGACAGTCATCATTGATACCGCACTGCAGCAGGGTCTGCTGTACGCACCGGCGGTATTTGGCGTCGTCATTTCTTTCCGCTTGCTCAACTTCCCGGACCTGACGGTGGATGGCTCTTTTACGCTGGGCGGCGCGGTGAGCGCCAGGCTGCTGTCGGCAGGCCATGCACCGCTGGCGGCGCTCCTTTGGGGTGCAGCCGCAGGCGCGCTGGCAGGTATAGCCACCGCATTGCTCAACCGGAAACTCGGCATCAGCAAGATTCTTTCGGGTATCCTGGTCATGCTCATTCTTTATTCGCTCAACCTGCGGGTAATGGACCGTGCCAATATCTCGTTGCTCGGGACAACAACCTTGTTTTCATCGTTTTCAAGCAATAACGGCTTGAATGGCTTTTTGGCCATCGTCGATGGCGTTTTGTTATTGTTGCTTTGTTATGGGGCGATCACCCGGGCGGGGCTGTTCCTGCGCGCCACAGGCGACAATGAATTTATGGTACAAGGGCAGGGGGTGAATACGGATTGGGTTTGTTTAGCCGGATTGGGTTTGGCCAATGCGCTGGTGGCCTTGTCCGGCGGCCTGGTTGCCCAGGCGCAGGGCTTCGCCGATGTTAGCATGGGTACGGGCATCATCATTACGACACTGGCCGCCCTGATCATCGGCGAGAGCTTTGCCGACTTATTGCAGGCCATTGGGCGAAAATTGTGGGGGCGGGCAACGGGGGTATTACCCTGGCCGGTTTTTAATGAATTTTTTGCAGCCCTGTTGGGGGCATTTTTATATTTCCTGATTGTAGCGATTTGCCTGCAATTGGGTTTGGCGCAAACCGATCTGAAGCTGGCGACGGGCCTGATGGTGATCGCCGGCATTGCGCTGCGGTTTAAACGGGCCGCCAGCGAAACCTATCAACGCAGTAAGTTATGAGCGCGGCCATAGAAATCAAAGAGCTGACCGTAGTTTATAACGACCATAGCCCGGCGGCTATAACGGCGCTCGACCATGTGTCGCTCCGGGTGGAGAAGGGCGAAGCAGTAGTGATCAGCGGCGGTAATGGTACGGGAAAAACGACCCTGCTGCGGGCCATCGCGGGCACGATACCTATACGCTCCGGCGAAATCTGGCTGGATGGCGTGAACGTTACGCATTGGAGCGCACGCAAACGCACCCGGCTACTAGGCATGGTATACCAGGATACAATGCTGGGCACTTGCCCCGGTTTGAGTATACAGGAAAACTTTCAACTGACCGATAGCCAGCGCTGGTGGCTGCCGGTGCCTTATCAGCTGCATCTGTCTGAAGCGCAGATCGCACGTATGGCACAAGCAGGTCTGGGACTGGAAAATCGCCCCGCCACCCTAGTAGGCAGTTTATCCGGCGGCCAGCGGCAAGCCATGGCGCTATGCATGGCCTTTGAGCAACAAAAGCCATTACTGCTGCTGGATGAATTCACCTCGGCGCTGGACGAACATACCAAACATCGCTTATTACAATACACTTTTGAACAAGCAGGCAGGCAGGCCACGACCTTACTAATCGTGTCGCACCGGCCAGAAGAGCTAATAACCCTAAACACAAGAATAGTTAAGTTTTAAAATGGACGTCATCAAACAGGAAGCAACAACTCCAGTCGTAGAAGATAATAAACAGCCGGAAAGTAAAACAACAACAGGGAACGAAACTAATAACCAAGACCAACTCGGCGTTGGGGATTTACTTTACCGGAACAAACTAATTGCCGGAAATCAAATCAAATGGTGGCAGGAGCTTATAGAATGGTTGGTCATGTTTGCGCTGTTTTTTATTTTCGACGCGATTATTGCACTTTTTCGCCCGGTGGAAAAATACGCTTCCTACTGGAAAAGTTTCTGTGAATTCAGGGACAATTATGCGCCGCCATTCGAAGTGGCGGTAATTTTGGTCAAGGTATACTACAATATGTTCAGGGTATTGCAATACACGCTGCTGACAAAAGAAAAGGGTATGCTGGACAAGGTGGATGAACACCTTACGACAAAAGTGCAAACTATCAACAATAAAGTAGAGGATGTCTATGACCGAATGGATAAATATCTTAGCCAGGCCAAAATTGTCTTTGAAACCGGCATTAAAGAATATGACGATGAACATCTTGAAGCATTGAAGAAAATATTGAATAGCTTGGAGCATACCGATGCGATGAATATCTATGCGATTGATAATTCGGATCCTATACAATGGTGGTCAGACACCATGACCGGTTATATGGCTTTACTTGCCAACTGGAAATCGAAAAAAGAGGGCCGGCAGGTTCATCGTTTTTTTATATTTACCAATAATGAGTTACACAGTCCGGTGGTGTTTAAAACACTGAAGCTACATGCTTTAATGGGGTTTAAAACCTACGTATACGCCAAAGATAAATTTGACCACATTTTTAAAGCTCACAAGCAACGTCTGGGCACAGCATGCCGCATTTCCAAAAAAGAATTGCTGATTTGGGATAATCCCCTGAATAACCTTGCGGATTGTTTAGTTGGGGGCAATGGCCGATGGTCAGGTATTACTTGTTATGTCAGTTTTTGGAATCTGGATACGCCAAAACAGCAACGTTCCAGTTATATGAGTCAGAAAGATCATATTTGGCGGAGTTATGATGAACAGCACCCGATTCCAAGTGCTGATATCA
>Ga0206937_10185_pt2 | contig 11208 bp, 7 predicted proteins | sample Alteio_BWOrgHeat_11_FD_152923 | JGI IMG/M metagenome (GOLD analysis project Ga0206937, IMG submission 152923) | Enriched cells from forest soil in Barre Woods Harvard Forest LTER site, Petersham, Massachusetts, United States -... | ecosystem: Environmental > Terrestrial > Soil > Temperate forest >... | reverse complement strand
AACATAGGTGGTCTGGGAGCGCCAGTTGCGCGTTTCACGGAATTGCAACGCCAGCCCATACACTTTTTCCCCGCTGCCAGGCGCGATGGCGACCTCGGTGCGCACCACAAGGGCCAGGGTGTTTGACCCGGGACCGGTCACGCTGCCCCCCTCCGTGCCCACGACCTGGCTGCTGCTGGTGACCACATCGCCGGTGAGACGCAGCACGCTCTCGAGCCGGGTTGGATACGTGGAATTAAGGGGTGCTTGGGCAAAACTGGAAAAGGCCGCCGCGATCGCCAAGAGGGGCAGGATGAGAGCTTTCATTTATGTTGGACCGTTCGTACCGGTAAAACCGGGCACCGTCAATGACCAGATGTCACGGGTCGGTCCGCATCACCACCGGCGGGCGGCCGGTGAAATCGTCATAGAGCGCACGGGCGGGCTGGGTGGCATCGTTGTCGTTCTGGGCGACGGTGACGGCGACGACGCGGATGGCCGGATTATCCGGCAGCGTGAGCGTTTTGGCATCACTGGCGATATCCAGCCGGTATTTGAAGAGGTAGCTGTATTGATAGATGCCATCGGAGCCGTCGGCGAGATGGCGGTGGTCACTAAACCAGCCGAGCGAATCGCGCTTGATGAATCCCGCGTCAATGTGATCGAGCAGGTTGGTGACCACGTAGGCGGTTTCCGGCACGTCTCCCACAAAGGCGCGGTTGTCCCACTGGCCGATGTAACCGGTCCATTTCTGGACGCCGAGCGTGGTGGCATGGCCGTCCACCTTGAAGTCGCCTTTGGTGTCGGCGGTCGCGGCGGCGAGGAGATAAACGCGATTGTGCGGGCCGGCGGGCAGGTTGATGATTTGGCCGTGACAGATGACGGCGTTCTTCTGGCCGCCGGCACGCGGGCCGATCTTAAAGGTGATGCCCTCGGAAACGACGGTGTCGCCTATCATGTCGCCGGGCAGGGTGTCACCCTGGTCGTCAAAGCCACCGGTCGCGGTCGCGCCGGGAGGTGTGAAGGCGGTGAAGTCGTAGGGCAAATCCACGGGGGTGGATGACGGAGCGGGGAGGTGCATGGGCGCGATGAGATTGAGCGCCAGCGAACGTAGCTGGTAGGTGGTGAAATTGAGCTTGAGCGCGGCCCCGGCGGATTCGAGCGGGTGCAGCGGAGTTTCGACGCCGTTGACCTCCATGGGAGTGCCCGGCCTGACGGTCGAGCTGAGCGTGACGCCCGTGGCGTTGGTGCCGTTCAATTCCTGCAGGCGGATGATGGGTTGGTCGCTGTTTTCGGCGAGCTTGAGGGCGCGGACGGCGATTTGGTCGGAATCAAGAAGCAGAATGCTGAAGCTGCGGCCGAGTTTGCCCTCATGCGGCGCGGTGCTGAAGGCGAGCAGCGGCTGGCTGAGGCGCAGGGACTGCCAGTCGGATTTGCCCGCGCGCCAGTCCTGGGGATGGCCATAAACGGCGTAGGTGAAGTCATGCCGGCCCCAGTCCTGCCAGCGTTGCTCGAACCACAGGGCCTGGTTGATGCCGGGAGTGTAGAGCAGCGTCAGCCGCAGCAGCGTGTCTGCGGGCTTGTCGCTGCCGTATTTGTAATCCGTGAGAACGGAGACACCGTAATCGCCGGAGTTGTCGGTGAGGTCGAACCATTGATGGCTGGGCACCTCGTATTTTTTGAGGTCGTTGTTGCCGCGCTGGATTTTGCCGAGTTCCCAGTTGTAGGTGGCGAGCTGGTTCGTGACGGTCAGGGGAAATTCCACCTTCAGGCAGCAGTTCTTGCTCTGCCAGTCCACGTGGTTGGCAATTTCGAGGCGGTCACCGGCGGCGCCGGCGGCCAGACGGATGGTCTGGTCGAAGATCGAGTTTTCCGCCTCGCGATGCACGGTGATGGCCGCACGGACGGGGCCGTTTTCGGTGACCTTGATGGTGGCGGGGCCGTCCACGTGGCCGCGGGGCGGGTTCACGCGGTCCTTCCAATCCATGTTCCACGCGGGCCACTGGAGTGGGATTTCGGTTTGAAAGGCGAGCCGCATGGGTTTGAAGAGCAGTTCGCGCTTGGCAGTCTTGTCGTAGATGCTGGAGATGTCCCCGGCGTCGTTCACCTTTACCAGATAACGGTCGTTTTCGAGGGAATGTTCGTCTGCCTTCACAGTGGAGGAGGCCGGCGCGGCTGACGAAAGTTTGACTGAGAAAACGGTGAAGCTGAGCGGCGCGACCTTCGCGAGAAAGAGGAAATGGCATTTGCCGGCCTGCTGGTCGGTGTCATTGGCCAGCAACTGCGTCGGCACGGGATGGCCGGCGCCATCGAACACCTGGACGCCGGTGCCGGGGTGGAGATCGGGCTGGCCTTCGACGACGCCATCGAGGGACGCTTCGACCACGTCCTCGCGTTCAATGGAGAGCGGATTGAAGACAACCAGCGGGCGGCCGTCCACCTTAGTGTCGAGGGCGCGGGCAACACCGCCGACGGCGTCGGACAACGCGGCGGCAAAGGAATTCATCGCGACGATTTCATCGTTCCAGGTGTATTCAAAGGCCTTGGGGACGGCGGTGCCGGGCAGGAGGTCGTGGAACTGGCCGCCGAGGACGAGCTGCCAGGCGCGCTGGAGCTTCTCACGCGGATAAGGCGCGGCGCCTATGAGCGACGCGGCGACGGACGCGCTTTCGGCCTCGGTTGCAAGGATTTCGTTCATGTGGTTCCAGCGTTTCATGTACGCCTCGGAGGTGATGGAACCGGCGGAATGCTCGGTGAGCAGCAGGTCGCCCTGGTAAACGGGCATTTTGGCCTTTTCGGCGTCGGTGATGTCGCGGAACATCTGGTCGGAGCGCGCAAAGATGACACGCAGCGGGGCGTTGGTGTCGGCCATGCAACGTTCGATCCATTTCACGGTGTCCTCGTCCGGCGCACCGCCGGTGTCGCCCACGCCGAAGTACAGGTAATCGGCAAAGATGCCGTAATTCTCGCCATGGCGGTTGACGCGGTCGAGCAACTGAGGATTGTTGGCGAGGTCGAGGGGGTATTTGGCGCCGTAGCTGCCGGGGTTGAGCGCGGCGATGATGGACTGACCGTCGAGGCCCTGCCAGACGCCGATGTCAAAGGGAATGCCTGCGGCGCTGTGCCAGGTCAGTTTTTGCGTGGAGAAACCGCGCAGGCCGCAGTGGGCGAGAACGGAGGGCAGCGAAGCCGGGAAGCCGAAGCAATCGGGCAGCATGTATTCGTCGCTCTCGGTGCCGAACTCCTTTTTAAAATAGTTATGGCCGAAAAGAATCTGGCGGATGAGCGATTCGACGGAGGGGCTGTTGACGTCGTTTTCCTCCCAGGACGACCCGGCGGTGAACCAGCGGCCCCTGGCGATCCATTGTTTGAGGGCGGCGTAGTCCTCCGGGTGATATTCCTTCATGAAGCGGTAGCGGTTCGCGCCGGTCCAGTTGAAGATGTAATGGGGATATTTCTCGAAGAGGGGGACGTTCGCGTCGAGGGTCTTGGGGATGAACTCGCGGATGACCTGCGGATAGCTCCAGCGCCATTGGGTGTCCAGGTGCGAGTAGCCGATCATGTAGACGACCTTGTCCTTGGTGAGGTCGGGGGCGTTGTCAGCGGCGCGGGCGGTGAAAGCGGCGGCGAGGAACAGCGCGGCCAGACAGCGAAAGAATGTTTTGATGGATACTTTCATCGGAACGGATGTTTAACAGAAGCAACCGAAGGAAACGAAGTAAAAAGTTCCGTGAAAATCAGTGCCGGCGCAGAACGAGCCGGTGGTCCACGCGTCTGGTCTGGTGGTATTCGAGCGGCGGGAGAGTGGTGAGGGTGGGGGACTCGGTTTCGCTGAGGATGCCGCGGGCCATGGCCTGCAATGCGCGCCAGCGCGCCCACTCGAGCTCGGGCGCATGAGCAATCTGGCGCAGCAGGCTGCGCCATTCGATGATGACACGGTCAATGTCCCCGGCGCCGACGAGGTCCGTGATCCAGCCGTGTTTGTTCAACGGGTTCTTGTGGACGGAGGCGACGATTTGTTCCGCGCCGGCGCCGTACTTGGGCGGCACGCCGTTTTCGAGATAGCCGGGGATGATTTGCTGGCCGTAGGCGCGATGGCAGGCGAGGGCGAGGCGGCCGGCCCAGCGGTTTTCCTCGCCGCAAAAGCGGAACCCGGCGTCGAGGTTGGCGAGGTCGTAAATGAGTTCGTCGAGCGGATAGCGTTCATCCTCAAGCGCGGCGGCGATGGCCAGGCCGTCGCCCTGCGAAAAAAAGCTGACGACCTGCCCGCGGCGGGTGGGGACGCCGGCGGCGTCCACGAGTTGCAGCCGCCGCCAGAGCAGGGCCGTGCCGGTCACGGCGGGAAGCTTGCGGCAGACGGGCACGTTCGGACAAACGGCGCAATCGGCGTGCAGCACGCCGCGTTCAGCAGGTTTCCAGAGGGCGACGCCGTGCGAATCCACCGGCACGCGCAGGGTGAGTTCAGCGAGGCTGACCTGCGCCATAATGCGAAGATCACGATCCGCAAATCGGACGATGGGAGTTTTCTGGCGGGCGAGTTTTGATTCCAGCAACGGGACGATTTTTTCCTGCCAGAGGGCAACGGGTGCCTGGCGGCCCTTCCAGTTGGTCAGGCGGCGGACCCATTTGGAGACGACGACGCGGCCGTCGTTGAGGCGGTCGGCGACGGTGAATTCGCGGCCGTAAATTTTGACGTTGTCGGTTTCGGAGAGGACACAAAGTGTGCCGGTGCCGATTTTTTCCAGGGCGGCGGGTTCGGACAGAACCGGGCGATTTACGATTGACGATATACGATTTACGGGGGCGTCGTCCTGATTCGCGTCATTCGCAAATCGTATATCGTAAATCCGAATATCCTTCAGCGGGACTTCCTTTGAAGAAGGGACGGGTTCCCATTCGCCGCGGCTGTTGAGCATTTCGCGGACCTCCTTGCGAACGTGGCGAGCGCGCTCGGCGTCGGTATTGAGGCCGCAGGGGGCGTCGGGATGTTTCAACGATTCCTCGACGCCGAGGAAGATGGGTTTGGTGGTGAAGAGGCGTTCCTGGACGCGGACGGCCTCGCGGAAGGGATCGCGGCCGTGTTGGGCGGCGGCGGTCATGATGCCGAGCAGGGCGCTCCAATCCACGGCGCCGCTGCGGGAGAGGTGCGCGGGGCGGGCGTCGAGCAGGCGGACTTCGTTGGCGGAAACCAGCACGTAGCCGGTTTCATCGAGACCGCGGCGGCCGGCGCGCCCGAACATCTGCAGAATTTCATCGGGGCGGAGCGGCTGCTCGACCTGGTCGCGGCGGTAGGAGGCAGCGGCGAGGGCGACGCTGCGCAGGGAGAAATTGATGCCGGCGGCGAGGCCCATGGTGGCGACAACCACGCGGAGCTGCCCGGCCTTGGCGAGGGGTTCAATCACGCCGGCGCGGACGCCATAGCTGAGACCGCTGTGATGATAGGCGACGCGGTTTTTGAGCAGGCGGGCGAGGTGCTCGCCGACCAGGAGTTTTTGGTCGGCGCCGAGCTGGAGCGGGTTGGTCGCGGGCAGGTTGCGGGCGATTTCCGCGGCCAGGGTTTCGGTGGCCTGCCGGCGCGGGGCGAAGATGAGGATGGGCCCGAGGTCCTCGGCAAGGGCCTTGGCGGCAAACCTCGGCCAGTAGCCCTTGATTTCCGACGGGACATGGAAGTTGAGATTGTTGGCGTTGACCTCCTCGAGCGGCACGGGCCGGATGTCATGGCGGACGAGAACGGCGCGGCGGCCGAGGCGTTCGAGCCATTTGACGACCTGCTGCGGGTTGGCCACGCTGCCGCTCAGGAGCAGAAGCTGAGTCTGGGGCGGCGCGAGGGCGAGGGCGAGCTCGTAATTAAGGCCGCGGTCGGGGTCGCCGATCATCTGGTATTCATCCACGACGAGCAGCGCGGGGCCGTCGCCCTGGATGAGCCGGTGCTTCTGGGTCTCAAGCGTGGCGACGAGAACCGATGCGTGAAGATTTTCCGAAAGATCGCCGGTGGCGATGCCGACGTCCCAGCCGCGGGCGCGCCATTCGGCGAGCTTGTCATTGGCGAGGGCGCGGGTGGGGACGGTGTAGATGGCCTGACCGCGATTTTTACCGGAGTTGGACCAGAGCTCGAAAATGAGGGTCTTGCCCGAGCCCGTGGGAGCCTGGACGACGACGTCGCGGCCTTCGCGCAGGGCGGTGACCGCCTGCTGTTGCCAGAGATCGGGGACCACGACCTGGTTCAGGGCGGGATTCCCGGCGAGCTGGTCGGAGAACGATGACACACGGTCAAGATAGTAGAAAAGCGGGCCGGGAGCGAGGGGCAAAAATCCGCGTGCCCGGCATGCTTGGAGTGATTTTATGCTGGCTATTTTATTTTCTTGCTCATATAATTTCCGCGCAAACTCAACCGAAGGGCCTTCCATCGGTATCGGTTGTTTTTGATAGCGATGAACGTTCGGTTGAGTCCCGGACATACGCGCAGCCTTGTCCAGCCAATCGCATCCTTCGTGTCACGGGTGCGGCTTCATGCGTGAATCCCGGGAGAAACTCCACGTATCCATGACGTTTGATTTAAGGTTTGCTCAGGGACGCCGGCTTGCCGGCTTGGCCGTCGTCATAACATGCGTTCTCCAACATTCGGATGCCGGGGCGGCCCCGGCCGTGACCGCGGTCGCCGCCGGCTCGGGGCACAGTCTGTTTATCAGGTCAGATGGCAGCCTCTGGGGCATGGGGGCCAATTTTGACGGGGAATTGGGCCTCGGCAGCAACGTCATCACCACGAACCAGCCGACGCTCATCGTTTCCAACGGCGTGGGGGGTGTGGCCGCGGGGCTGGCCCACACCTTGTTTAGGATGGGAACGTCGCTTTGGGTGATGGGAGGGAATGATGACGGCCAGCTGGGCGACGGTTCAACGACGTATCATTATGTTCCTGAGAAAATCTTCACCGGGAGCGGCGGCACTTCGATTTCCCTGATTGGCACGGGATCAGGGGCTGTACACAGCCTGTTTGCCACCTCGGGATTGATCGGCGGCAGCACTGCTCTCCGGGGAATGGGAAACAACCCGAATGGCGAACTGGGGGACGGCACCTACACCAACCACCTCATGCCGGAAACGATCCAGACAGGAGGGATGCTGTCGGCCGCCATGGGGCAGGAGCACAGCCTGTTCGTGAAGTCTGACGGCAGCTTGTGGGCAATGGGAGACGACGAGGAGGACCAGTTGGGGGTATTTTTCGGCTTCCAGCAAAACACGAACCGGCCGGTCGAAGTTGTCTCCAACAACGTGACGACGGTGGCGGCGGGATATTTTCACAGCCTGTTCATCAAGTCCGACGGCAGCCTGTGGGCGGCGGGATTGAACGATTCCGGCCAGTTGGGAGACAATTCGACGGGAGAGGCGCCGTTCCCGGTGGAGATTGTCACCAACGGGGTGACGACCATTGCCGCCGGGGCCGAGCACAGCGTGTTCATCAGATCGGACCGCTGTTTGTGGGGCATGGGCGACAACACATACGGCCAGCTTGGTGGAGGTTTCGCCGTGGGTTATCACGTGCCAACGCCAATTGCCAGCAATGTAGTCGCGGTGGCGGCCGGAGATTACTACACGCTGTTCGTCAAAACTGACGGCAGCTTGTGGGGAATGGGCAAGGATAATTTTGGCCAGTTGGGGGACGGCGGCTCGAGCAATCGCCTAACTACATTCGAAATTCTGGCCGGCCCTCAGCCGGTAATCACGGGCGTGAGCGTTTCGGGCACCAACCTGAATCTCACGGGGTTCAACGGCGTTTCCGGCGAAACGTTGGTTACGTTAATGAGCTCGAATGTGACCCAGGCATTAATCCAATGGCAACCGGTGGCCACGAACCTGCTGAACGTCACGGGCAATTGGACCATCACGGCAACCAACGCGGTGGATCCGGCGTCGTCGGCGCACCGGTTTTACATTCTCAAAGCGCAGTAGTGCTACATCTGATGCCAGCCGGAGTTGGCCGGGGCAGTTGTCGGGTATAATCCGGAAAAGCCGTCCGTAGAACCCGTCCTTTGACGGTTTTGCGCAGTGGTTTAAAGTCTCTTCCATGCGATGCAGCAGAATCGAAAGGGCGGCAGCCACCGGCACCAGAACCAATTTTTTACCGCGATTGCTTCGGGCGAAAAGATTATTCCTTCTGGCGGCGGGGCTGTTGCTGGCCCTGCGCCTTTCAGCGCAATGCGATCCCTCCCCGTCCGGCCTGATAAGCTGGTGGCCGGGCGACGGCAACGTCAACGACATTGCCAGCACCAACAACGGTTTCCTGGAGGGAGGCGCGACGGCCGACACCCCGGGTGTGGTTGACACGGCCTTTGTGTTCGACGGCACCAACGGATACGTGGCCATTCCCGACGCGCCGTCCCTGCACCCCCCCAATCTCACCGTGGAAACCTGGGTCCGCAGTGATTTGCTGAATGCCACTGCGAACGGCGGTTATCCGGGGCAGCAATACATCATTTTCCATCAGAACACACGATCGGGCAATTTTGAGGGCTTCGACCTGGCGAAGGACCGCGAGCCGCCGTTCATCGGCACCACGGACACGTGGTGTTTTGAGGTCACCTCGACCAATGGCGTGAACATATTTGTGGAATCCACGACCCCGGTGCGTACCAACGAGTGGTATCACCTGGCGGGCGTGCATGGCAGCAATTACATCCAGATATACGTGAACGGGGTGCTGGAGGCCCAGACCAGCGTGGATTTTCCGGCGAATTACGGGAACCATCCCCTTTATTTTGCCGACACGGGCCAGTCGTACTATGACCCCAAATTTGCCGGGGCGCTCGACGAGGTCGGATTATACGACCGGGCGTTGTCCTCGAACGAAATCTACGCCATCTACGCGGCGGGCAGGAACGGGAAATGCAAGGCGCCGACGGCCCTGGCGCTCGATCTGGCCACAAACGCTCTGCAGCCGGCGCAAACCTTTCCGCAGGTGACGATCGGCGGGCTGCCGGGCCAGACCTATGGCATTCAGGCCGCGGCCTCGCTGCCGGCATCATCCAACGACTGGGTCGGGCTGACGAACCTGACGCTTTCGACATCCGCCGACGCATGGCTGGATCCCGAACCCGCGATTGAAGGACAGAAATATTACCGCGTGGTGCCGGGATCGATTCCCATACCGTAGCGTCGTGTTTGGGGCGGCAGAACGGCGGACCTCCCTCCGTTTTCAAGAATCAGCTTGCGGCATTTGTTGTGCGCATTTATGAAGGCGCCTGCTTATGCGCAAGGTGAACACCAAAAACATGGGCGAGGAGACGTGGGCCTCGCCGAAAGGCAAGTTTGCCGGGTCGGGCAAGGAAGTTTCGGAAGCATTGGGGCGCAAACCCAGTTCGACGGACCTCAAGGAGCGGCATCCATTCGATGTGGAGATTTGCCGGGTGCCACCGGGAAAGACGCCGTATCCGTATCATGCGCACAGCGCGCAATGGGAATTTTACCATGTGATTTCCGGGACTGGCAGCGTGCGGGACAAGGACGGAAGCACGCCGATTGAGCCGGGCGACGCGTTTATTTTTCCGCCGGGCGAGGCACACCAGTTGTTCAATGACGGCAAGGAGGACCTGGTGCTTTACGTGGTGGCGGACAATCCCATCGGCGACTCATTCTACTATCCGGACAGCAAGAAATGGGGCGTGCCGCTGCCGTACCGCCAATGGGTGCGGTCGGACGAGCTGGATTATTACGACGGCGAGGAGTGAAGCAGGGCGGTTTGCCAAAATGACGGCCGCTCAAGTCCGGCCGCGTTTGTGCCGATAACGAGCCGGCGTGGCTTTGCCCGCCGGTTTTATGAACATCAGCAGCAACTGTTCACTGGTTGACGAGGTGAAGGCGAAGTCCATGCAACTGCAGATGCAACTGGACCAGACGCCGCACACGACGCCGGAAAGCGAAAGCTACCGCCGGGCGCTCGGCCAGATTCAGGCCCTGCAGGGGGCCGTAAAAAACGGCGACGCGCAAAAGGCGGAGACGGCGCTTTCCACCGCGGTCACCGCGGTAACGCAGGCGCAAACGCAAAACACCGCCGCGACCGGAGTCCAGGGCGGGCTGGATGTTTACGCCTGACGCAGTTCCTTCCGGTGGAGCATGAGCCACTCCACCAATCCCGGAAACAACTGGTAGAGTTTTATGACGGGAACCATGGTCCAGGGGACGATGACTTCGCGCTTGTTCCGGAGGTAACCTGAGAGGACGGCGCGCGCGACACGATCGGCGGAAATGCGGCGCACGTTCCGGGGCGGGGTGCCCTTGTGATGTTCACCGGCGACGAGGTTGGCCGGGAAATCCGTCTGCACAAAGCCGGGGCAGACGGTGAGGACGTTGATGTTCCAGTTGCGGAGTTCGACGCGGGCGGCCTTGCCGACGGCGTTCACGGCGAACTTGGTGGCGGAATAGGCCGCGCCGGTGGGCGCGGGAATGTGGCCGGCGATGCTGGAGATGTTGATAATGGCGCCGGAGTTTTGCCGCTTCATGACGGGGATGACGGCCTGCATGCCGTTGACGACGCCAAAAAAGTTTGTGTCAAAGAGGTTCCGGCACGCCTGAACATCCATGCCGGCGACGAAATCTTCCAGGCCGTGGCCGGCGTTGTTGACCCAGACATCAACGCGCTGGAACCGGTCGAGGGCGAGACCGAGGGCGCGGTCAATTTCCCCGCGTTGGCCGACGTCGCAGGCTAGGGCGAGGGAATTTTCCGGGCGGCCGATGCGCTGGCGCGCGGCCTCGGCACGGCCGGCATCGCGGGCGAGCAGGACCAGCCTGGCCCCCTCGCCGGCAAAGACACGGGCGATGGCTTCGCCAATGCCCGCCGAGCCGCCGGTGACCACCACTACTTTTCCCGCGAGGCGCATGGGAGGCTTGTAACGGCAGGGATGTTGAGGGTCAAGAATTCGAAGCCAATCTGCTCCCATTTATGAGATGACTTCTGGCGAAAATGGGGCTTTTTCGGCGCGTTGGACCGAAAAACGGTTTGATTTTCGGGCCAAAATGGTTCATATTCGGCCGACCACGAGCAAGAGGCTTGGACGGCCAGGCCCAAAAGGGTTTGATATTTTGGCGCTTGAGCGGTCCGGGCGGGGCAAACCGATGCCAAGAGCATTTTGCCTCATGTATCCATGAAAAAATCATTCATTCAACATCTGTCGGGGCTGGTGTCGGTGGTGCTTTTGGCGGTGACCGGTGTCACGGCCCAGGCCCAATTAGTTG
>Ga0206937_10225_pt1 | contig 11285 bp, 9 predicted proteins | sample Alteio_BWOrgHeat_11_FD_152923 | JGI IMG/M metagenome (GOLD analysis project Ga0206937, IMG submission 152923) | Enriched cells from forest soil in Barre Woods Harvard Forest LTER site, Petersham, Massachusetts, United States -... | ecosystem: Environmental > Terrestrial > Soil > Temperate forest >... | reverse complement strand
CCTGTGGTGCGCCTGCGCCCCGGCGCACCACAGGTGCTCTTCGGCACTTCGCTTGGTGCGGCGGCGATCCTGCGCGCGGAGCATCTGCACGCCGTCGAGCCCGCAGCCCTCGTCCTCGAGTGCCCGTACGATCGGCTGTCCACCACGGTGGCCCACCGCTTCAACGCCCTGGGAATTCCGGCTTTTCCCATCGCGAATCTCCTGACGTTTTGGGGCGGCGAACAGCTCGGTTTCGATGCCTTTGCCATGAATCCCGTGGACTACGCGCGGGACGTGCGCTGCCCCACGCTGCTCCTCGAGGGCGACCGCGATTCCCGCGTCGGTCTGCCGAACGCCCGCGCCATCGCCAAGGCCCTCGGCGTGCATGGCACCTTCGAGTTGTTTGCCGGCCAAGGGCACGCCTTTTACCTGAATCGGGCACCCGATCAGTGGCGCCATTCAGTGCGGGGTTTTCTTGCGGCGAATATCGGGCCATTGCGGTAACCCAAAGGCAGAGTTGGATGTTCGCGCCGGAGGCGCCCCACTGTGCCGCCATGTCTCACCGGGCGGGCCAAAAGTGGGACATCGGACGGGTTTTGGCACACTTGCAGCGTGAGAGCCATGTGACATAAGTTGCTATGGGATAGAAACTTATATCATTCGCATCTTCCGGGCGCGTTCCGTGCTGTTGGGGCGGGTGATCCCCAATTTTTCGCGTAAGAAACTAACACAATGGCTAAAATCCTAGGTATCGACCTCGGCACGACCAACTCCTGCATGTCCGTCATGGAAGGCGGCGAGCCGGTGGTTCTCGAGAACTCCGAAGGCGCACGCACCACGCCCAGCGTAGTCGCTTTCAGCAAGACGGGCGAGCGCCTCGTCGGCCAGGCCGCGAAGCGCCAGGCGGTGACCAATCCGCAAAACACGATTTTCTCGGTCAAGCGCTTCATGGGGCGCAAGTATGATGAAGTGCGGGAGGAAGAGCATCGCGTGCCGTACAAGGTCGTGAAGGCGGCCAATGGCGACGCACACATCCAGGTGCACGTGGGCGGCGAGACCAAGACCTTCAGCCCGCCCGAAATCTCGGCGATGATTCTCGCCAAGCTCAAGGCTGACGCGGAAGCGAAGCTCGGCGAAAAGATCACCCAGGCGGTGATCACTGTGCCCGCTTATTTCAACGACTCGCAGCGTAACGCGACCAAGGATGCCGGCAAGATCGCGGGCCTCGAAGTGCTGCGCATCGTCAACGAGCCCACGGCGGCCTCGCTCGCCTACGGCCTCGACAAGAAGTCCGACGAGAAGATCGCCGTATATGACCTCGGCGGCGGCACGTTCGATATCTCGGTGCTTGAGATCGGCGACGGCGTCTTCGAGGTGAAAGCGACCAACGGCGACACCCACCTCGGCGGCGACGATTGGGACAACGCCGTGATGGACTGGATTTTCCGCGAGTTCAAGACCGACACGGGCATCGACCTTACCAAGCAGCCGGATGCCGTGCAGCGCATCAAGGAAGAAGCCGAGAAGGCGAAGATCGCGCTCTCGAGCTCACAGGAGTACGAGATCAACCTGCCGTTTGTCACTGCCGACCAGAGCGGCCCGAAGCACATCCAGAAAAAGCTTACCCGCTCGAAGCTCGAGCAATTGACCGACCCGCTCTTCGAGCGCACCATCGGCCCGGTGAAGGCGTGCCTCAAGGACGCTGGCCTGACCGAAAAGGAAATCAACGAGTTGGTCCTCGTGGGCGGCATGACCCGCATGCCGCGCGTGATTGAGACGGCGCGCAAACTCGTGGGCAAGGAACCGCACAAGGGCGTGAACCCGGATGAAGTCGTGGCCATCGGTGCGGCCATCCAGGGCGGCGTGCTCAAGGGCGACGTGAAGGACGTGCTGTTGCTCGACGTGACGCCGCTCACCCTGGCCATCGAAACGGCCGGCGGCGTGGCCACGCCGATGATCCCGCGCAACACCACCATCCCGACCCGCAAGTCGCAGATCTTCTCAACCTACAGCGACAACCAGCCCGGCGTGGAGATCAAGGTGCTGCAAGGGGAGCGCCCGCTCAGCCGCGACAACAAGAATCTCGGCACGTTCCACCTCGACGGCATCCCGCCGGCCCCGCGCGGCACGCCGCAGATCGAAGTGACTTTCGACATCGACGCCAACGGCATCCTGCACGTCAGCGCCAAAGACCTTGGCACCGGCAAGGAGCAGAAGATTTCCATCACCGGCAGCTCCGGCCTCAGCAAGGAAGAGGTCGAGAAGATGCAGAAGGAAGCCGAACTCCACGCCGAGGAAGACAAGAAGGCGAAGGAGACGATCGAAGTGCGCAACAATGCCGACAACCTCGCCTATCAGTGCGAGAAGCAGCTCAAGGATTTGGGCGAAAAGATTCCCGCCGATAAGAAGACCGAGATCGAAGCCAAAATCGCCGCCGTGCGCGAAGCGCTCAAGGGCAGCGACACCGACGCCGTCAAGACGGCTTACGACGACCTGCAAAACAAGTTCCAGAGCGTGAGCGAGGAACTCTACAAGCAAGCTGCCGCCTCGAGTGGCGCGCAAGGTGGCCCCGGCCCCGGCCCCGGCGCGCAAGCTTCCGGCGGCGCCGCTGAAGGTGGCGCGGCCAAGAAGCCCGACGGCGACGTGGTCGACGCGGAATTCGAAGTCGTTGACGAAGACAAGAAAAAGTAAGCCCTGCCGCCCGACTATCATGCGCCTGATCGGACTCACTCTTTGCCTCCTCGCCTCGTCTCTTGGCGCGCGCGCTGATTCCGTGGAGGACCGCGTGGCGGCTCTCGAGGCGCGGGTGAAGGCGCTGGAGACGGCGTTGCAAAACCAAACCTCGAAGCCGGCCGCGCTAAATACGGCCAATTTCGACGGGACTTACAAGGCAACTTTGCCCAATGGGGACCTGGTCACCGCGGAGTTCAGCAAGGGCGCTGTGACGGTCGTCACGGACAAGGAAACCAAAACGGGCACCTACGAAATCGCCGGCCAGCGAGTCATTGTCACTGCCGGTGACAAGTCCGCGATCATCACCGTCGACGGCGACCGTCTGCAAGTGCAGGACGGCGACAAAAAGATCGAGTTTATCAAGACCAAGTAACTTTACCGAAAACGCCGAAGTCAGCGGACTGACCAGTCTGTCGACCGCGGCGCTTGCCAAAAGCCTAAACGCTTTTTCAGTTCTTTGACATTACAAGACACCAGTGCACGGCCATTGAAGCAGTGGCACGGTCACGAGGGCGATCCCAACGCGGGAACGCTCCGCACCCAACGTGTGGACGTCCTGCGCGCGGCACGCCGCGCCGACTATCTCACCGACCGCGCCGGCTATCTTTGTTCCCTCGCCCAGGGAAAAAAAGTCCTGGATTGCGGCATGGTCGAGCACACGCTCGACGCAGCCACAAGCCCCGCCTGGCTGCACCGCAAGATTCGGGATTGTGCCCGGGAATGCCTGGGTGTGGATATCCTTGCCGAAGAAATCGAAGCCCTGCGCGCGGCTGGTTTCAATGTCCAAGTGCTGGACGTGACGCGGGAAGCCCTGCCCGAAACCTTCGATTTGATCGTCGCCTGCGAAATCATCGAGCATATCGACAACCTGGGTTCCGCCTTCGACAACTGGCTGCGCATGCTGGCGCCGGGAGGCCGCCTCGTCATTACCACGCCGAATCCCTGGTATATCAACTGCCTCCTGAAAAACCTGCGAGTCGCTTCCCGTCTGGCGGAAAGCGTCGATCATGTGGGCTGGCACGAACCAGCCACCTTATATGAACTGGCCAGCCGACATGGAATGAAGCTGGAAAGCTATACCGGATTGTTCGTCTCGAAGACCTATACGACGAAAGCCCGATTCTTTTTCACGGTGGCCAGCCAATTGACCCGCTTCGGATTGCGCTATGAACTCTTCTCGGAGTTTGTGCGCGCCTAATTTAACCAACTTTCACTTTTGCGCGGAGCAATTCGCGCAATTTCAACCCGGCCTCGCCGCCTACCGCCGCGACTGGCCGTTGCAACCAAAACCAAAACCACACCAACTAAAACATGGCATCAGTCAATGTTCGACCCCTCGCCGACCGCGTGCTCGTGAAGCCGCTCGAGGCGCAAGAAACCAAAAAGGGCGGGATCATCATCCCCGACGCCCACAAAGAAAAGCCGCAGGAAGGCGAAGTCGTCGCCCTCGGCACCGGCAAGCGCGATGAGGAAGGCAAACTTATCGCGTTCACCGTGAAGAAAGGGGACAAAGTCCTCATCTCCAAGTACGGCGGCACCGAAATCAAGATCGACGACCAGGCGTACCTCATCATGCGCGAGGACGATATCCTCGGCATCATCGGCTAACCAACCCGGCGTGCCCTAAGCTGTAACTGCGCACGGTTTCGACCCTCTTTAATCTTAATCCTTAATCTTTAATCCTTAATCCCTTCCAAAACTGAGCCGGAAGAGAATTAAGGATTAAAGATTAAGGATTAAGGATTAAGAACTAGATACCGAGCACAGGACGGCAAAGTGGCGCACCAAACTATCAACCATCAACTAATTACCACCAACTAAACAAATGGCAGCTAAACAACTCCAATTCGACGAAGCGGCGCGCCACGCGCTCCTCCGCGGCGTCGAGAAACTCGCAAGAGCCGTCAAGGCAACCCTCGGGCCGGCCGGACGCAACGTCATCCTCGACAAGAAATTCGGCAGCCCGACCATCACCAAGGACGGTGTGACCGTAGCCAAGGAAATCGAGCTCGACGATCCGTATGAAAACATGGGCGCGCAGCTCGTCCGCGAAGTCGCCAGCAAGACCAGCGACATGGCGGGCGACGGCACCACCACGGCGACCGTGCTCGCCGAGGCCATCTACAAGGAAGGCCTCAAGAACGTCACCGCCGGCGCGAACCCGATGTCGCTCCAGCGCGGCATCAACAAGGCCGTCGAGGCGCTCGTCGCCGAAATCGCCCGCATCTCCAAGAAGGTGAAGGACCGCACGGAAATCGCGCAGGTCGCCACTGTCTCGGCCAACTGGGACACCACGATCGGCGAGATCATCGCCGACGCGATGGACAAGGTCGGCAAGGACGGCACCATCACCGTCGAGGAAGCGAAGTCGATCGAAACCACGCTCGACGTGGTCGAAGGCATGCAGTTCGACAAGGGCTACATCTCGCCCTACTTCGTGACCAATGCCGAGTCCCTCGAAGCGGTGCTCGACAGCCCCTACATCCTCATCCACGAGAAGAAGATCACCAGCCTCAAGGACCTTCTGCCCGTCCTCGAGAAGACCGCGAAGACCGGCAAGCCGCTCCTCATCATCGCTGAGGACGTGGAAGGCGAAGCGCTCGCGACTCTCGTCGTGAACAAGCTGCGCGGCACCATCCAGGTGGCCGCCGTCAAGGCCCCGGGCTTCGGCGACCGCCGCAAGGCCATCCTCGAAGACATCGCCATCCTCACCGGTGGCCGTCTGCTCAGCGAAGATCTCGGCATCAAGCTCGAGAACATCACGCTGGAAGACCTCGGCAAGGCCAAGCGCATCACCATCGACAAGGAAAACACCACCATTGTCGAAGGCAGTGGCAAGCATGTGGACATCCAGGGCCGCGTGAACCAGATCCGCCGCCAGATCGAAGAAACCACCAGCGACTACGACCGCGAGAAGCTCCAGGAGCGCCTCGCCAAGCTCGCCGGCGGCGTAGCCGTCATCAATGTCGGCGCCGCGACCGAGACTGAGCTCAAGGAAAAGAAAGCCCGCGTCGAAGACGCGCTCCACGCGACCCGTGCGGCGGTGGAAGAAGGCATCGTCCCCGGCGGCGGTGTGGCCTACATCCGTGCGCAGAAGGCGCTCGACGCACTCAAGCTCGAAGGCGACGAAGCCATTGGCCTGCAGATCATCCGCCGCGCGATTGAAGCGCCGCTCCGCCAGCTCGCCGACAACGCGGGCCAGGAAGGCGCGCTCATCGTGCAGGAAGTCAAGAAGCGCAAGGGCAGCGAAGGTTACAACGTCGCGACCGGCGTGTACGAAGACCTCATCAAGGCCGGCGTCGTCGATCCTGCGAAGGTCACGCGCGCCGCGCTCCAGCACGCTTCGTCCATCTCCGGCCTGCTCCTGACCACCGAAGCGGTGATCACCGAGCTGCCCGAGAAGGAAAAGCCGGCCGCGGGTGGCGACCACCATCCTCCGGGCGGCATGGACTACTAAGCCACGCGCTTAGTTAGCCAATCGCCAACCATCACGACCGCCGGGTTCCGCAAGGGGCCCGGCGGTTTTGTTCCCTTGTCTCATCGTCCGATTGTCTCGTCTTCCCCGAAGCGCTCGGCGGCGAGCAGGATGCCGGCGGCCTTGTCGAGCGTTTCCTGCCATTCCTTGTCTGGAACGGAATCCGCGACGATGCCGGCGCCCACGTGAAAATGCGCGCACCCGCTTTCGACGACAACGGTGCGAATGGCGATGTTGAACTGGCTCTCGCCGTTGAAGCCGAACCAGCCGAGCGCGCCGGTGTAGACGCCGCGCGGCTCGGGCTCGAGCTCGGCGATGATCTCGCGTGCGCGCTTTTTCGGCGCGCCGGTGATGGAGCCGCCGGGAAAGCAGGCGCGCAGAGCGGAGATGTGATCGACCTCTTCGCGCAAGGACCCTTCGACGGTGGAGACGAGATGGAAAACGTGCTCGTAGCTCTCGAGCTTGAGCAATTCCTGCACGTGCACGCTGCCGTACTCGCAAATGGCACCGAGGTCGTTGCGCTCGAGGTCGGTGATCATCACGAGTTCGGCGGCCTCCTTGGGCGAATTGCGCAGATCGTAGGCGGAAAGCGCGTCGGCATCCGCCTTGGCTCGGCGCGGGCGGGTGCCCTTGATCGGGCGCGTGCGAATGGCCCGGCCGGAGATTTTCAAGAAAGACTCCGGCGAGGTGGAAAGAATCGCGCGGCCCTCAATCTCGAGGAAAGCGGCGTAGGGCGCGGGCGAATAGTGGCGCAGGGCCTCGTAAAAGGCGAAGGCATCGCCCTCCCACTCCGCGGCGAAGCGGTGTGCCAGATTCACCTGATAGATGTCGCCCGCCGCGATGTATTCCTGCGCTCGCGCCACACGCCGGCAGAATTCCTCGCGCGGCAGTTGCGGCGCGAAGCGCGGGCCGCCCGGTTGCGGCGCGATCGTCTCGGGACGCAACCGCGAGGCGAGATCGCCGATTTCGGACCAACGCTGTTCGGCGTGACGGTAGATGAGCGCGTCTTCGTAAATCCCAAAACAGAACGCGCCGCCGTATTCGACGAAGCCCGCCGCGAAGCCCGCCGGCAGTCCATCGTCGCAATGCGGCCCGCCGGCCCGGCGGGCCACCGCCTCCCGCAGGGCGGCCCAATCGCTCGCGGTGGCGCCACACACCATGTCACACGGCTCGGCGGCCACGATCGAAAGCTGTCCGGCCTGGCCGTCCTCGAGCGCGGTGTCGAAAAAGACGCGGCCCGGCAGATGCGCGCAGGCGGCGGCCACTTCGGCAGGCGTGAGTTCCAGCGCCACGGGTCGCGGCGTGCGGGCAAGGATCGGCATGGCTTCCGCTTGCGCGAGAATGCCGCACTTTTCAAACGAAAAATTCGAGCTAATTTACCCGCCCTATCGCCATGAAGAAACTGACGACTCCCTTGCTTGCCACACTCCTTGCCCTTTCCACCCGGCTCGCCGCCGCCGATCCCGAAAGCGCGTTCGGCCTCGCGCCTTCGGCCGCGCCGCAGCTTGCGCCACCTTCACCGCCGGCGGCCCCCAGTATTCCGCTCATCCCGGAGACCATGCAGCCCGCGGGAAAGCCCGACAAGGGAGCCGACCAGCCGCAGAGGGATAGGACCGCCGTTGCTGAGGACAAAATGAAGCATCGGATCCAAGTGCGGCTGGCCAGAAACAAGGCCGAGCGTGAGCCCGATCTTCAGGTTCTGAAGGCAAAGGCCTACGCCGCGCCTACCGATTACGAACAGCGCAAGCTTTTCCTCGAATATTTTACGGCCCTGGCGGAACGCATGGGCAAGGTCGACCCCGCGTTGAGAAAAGAAGAGATCGAGGAACTGAAATCGCGGTATGCCGGCCCCTATTATCAGACGCACATCTCGCCGACCGTCGATCCGGAAACCTTCCGCACCAAACACAATTGAGCATTCGGAAATAGCAGTTGTGCAGACGGTGAAGTGTGACTACCGTCCGCCCCCTCCACCACGGCGCATTCGTCTAGAGGCCTAGGACACAGCCCTCTCAAGGCTGGTACACGGGTTCGAATCCCGTATGCGCTGCCAGACGAATTGTGTGCGGGGGTGCGCTTCACCAGGGTAAATAGTGCGTGTGGCGCGGTGGTTGCCCAAGCGCGAAAAGCGCGCGACGCGCAGATGTTCCCCGCAAACCCTGTCGCGGATTGTCACGGATTCGGGCGTGGCATTAAACTCATCCAGTTCATCACGTTCATCCTACTCGCGCCCCGTTCACTCCCCGGCTCCAATCCGCGCTCTGGCCATTCGCCCTCCGCCGCGCGCAAAAGCAAATTCTAGCAGCCAGAGACGCTCAGGCGTAGTTCCTCGTCGTGCATCAAGCTTTCCACTTTTGCTCCCGACTCCGTTTGGGCAGACGTCCGCGATGGCTTTTGGCGATCACGGCATTGGTGGCCGTACTGTGGAATTGCTACCCGATCGTCTTCTGCGGACGAAGCTTCGTTTCGCCCAATAACGGCGCTCCGACCAATGGCGGCAACAGCTTGCTCTACGATACGGTGCCGACGCTGCCAGGGTACTTCGACGAGAGGATTGCCGATCTGCATGGCGCGGATACAGGGGCCATCATGTGGCACGACGTGCCGAACGCCTTTGTGGAAGCACGCAACCTCATGCAGCAGGGGGCGCTGCCGTTCTGGAATCGCTACAAGAACGCCGGTGATCCCTTGCTAACGCAGGGGATTTCGATGTTTGGCGATCCGCTCCATTTCATCGTACTCGCCGGGGGCGGCAGCGCGTGGGCGTGGGATGGCAAATTCCTGGCTGCCAAGTGGCTCTTCTGTTTTGGGTGCGGATGGCTGGTTCTGGACCTGACACGCCGGCTGGGCCTGGCGCTCCTCTTTACCGTGGCCTCGGCGTTTTGCGGCCTCTTTCATTTTGTTCCGAATCATCCAGGGTTCTTCGTCTTTTGCTATAGTCCGTGGATTCTACTTTCGGTGATGCGAGCGCTGACCGAGTCCGGGCCTCGGCGGATCGGCTGGGGCCTGCTGTGGCTGGCCGCGAATACCGGCTGCTTCAATGCGGGACATGTCGAAGCGGCGGTCGTATGTATCGGCGGATTGAACCTGACCGGATTCATCCATGTCCTGGCCGAATCCAAGAGCGTGCGCCGGCGTGTGGTGGGCGCAATGGCGGCGCTGACTGCTTTGTTTGCGGGGTTGAACGCGCCGGTTTGGATGCCGTTTCTTAGTTATCTGCCGGCCTCCTTCAATCTCCACACTGATGTGGTGATCGAGCAGTTTCCATTTTATCTCGTCGCGGGGCTTTTTGATGATCGCTTCTATCAGGCCGTGCAGGAGGGTCCACTGGCCCAGGGACCTGGCGGGACGATGTTTGTCCTCTTCGGGATGCTCTTTGCCCTGGTCAGTTTTCGTGAACTCCAGCGGGAGAAGTTCTTTTTCATCAATCTCGCTGCCTTGGTGGTTTGGGGCGGCTTTATCTTCGGTTACATCCCGGTGGCGCTGGTGGAGCATCTGCCGCTCATTCGGGCAATCGGCCATATCCGGGCGGATTTCTCGTATCTGGCGATTTTCCAGTCGCTGATTGGGAGCGCTTACGGCTGTCTTGCCTTGGTCCGGTTGTCAGAGGCTGGAGCGATTTGGCGGCGCTGGGCTGCCGCGGCCGGCGGGCTTGTGCTGGTTGAGCTGCTTTTCTTTTGGTGCACGCGAACGATCGCGAAGCCGGCGGATTTCCCGGTCTATGTCGCGATGGTGACTTTCTGCGTCCTTGCGGCACCTCCGATGTATCTGTTCTGCCGGCGGACCGTGGGCGCGAGAGGCTTCGCCAGCCGGCTCGCGCTCGGGGTGCTGCTCTTTCTGCCGCATGCGCGGTTTGGGCTTTATACCTTCGGTCCCGATCGCTGGATGCTCCAGCCCGGCGTGCGTGCGCGCCTCGATTTTCCCAGCAAGGCGGTGGAGTCCATGAAGCACGGTGCGCGCGATCCGTTCCGCACCACGGGCTTGGCGTGGGATCTGTATGGCGGTTACGGCGCGGTTTACGGCCTGGAAGATATCAAAGGTGTGAGTGCCCTGATGAACCCCTACTACATGGATTTGTGCGGCCGCTATCCGGGTGTCGAGCGCGACTCCTACTTGATTGAACTTCCAGACCCCGCCGCCGCCAGGAACCTGCTGAGCATGCTCAATGTGCGGTATCTGGTGCTGAACCCGCACGATCCGCCGCCCGGCGGTCTCCCCTATCGTCTAACGGGAAGGTACGACCTCACCGTCTTTGAAAACGAAGCGGTCTGGCCGCGCGCCTTTTTCGTGAACAAGCTGCGAACTTATCATGGAATCGACGATTTCGTCTCACTGCTGGAGCAATACGGGGAAAGTCCTTTTGCGGCCATCTCCGAGGCGGACCTCGCGCATCATCCAGCACTCCGCGCCCTGGCCGAGAGCCCGGCTGCGATGACCGTGCGTGCCGCCTCCGGTTACCGGCTTGGAGCCAACGAAACCTCGTTTGAGATCGAGGCTCCGACGAGCGGTCTGGCGCTCGTCTCGGAGACCTATGTCGCCGACGGCTTCACAGTAGAGGTCAACGGCGTGGCGCGGGAGGTACTGCGCCTCAACCACGCGTTCAAAGGTGTCTTTCTCGACAGGCCGGGCCATTACCTCGTGACCTTTCGGTATGCTCCGCCACATTGGGCGCTCGCCTCGGCGCTGTTCCTGGCCTCCATGGCGTTGATCGGGGCGGGCGCAGTGGCGACTATGCGCGGAGATTGGTCCGGTCCCGAGCCATCGGTCGGGGCATCCAGCCCGGAACGCGACGCGCGAAACGGCTCGGCGAACTAGCTCGCAGGCTATTTTCGTCGCGCCTGCTTTGCGTGAGCCTGCCGGCAAAAGGCGGATTAGAATTGTCAGATTCCCTCCCTCCCCGACGCTAATCTACACTCTTGCCATTCACGTTCCGCCGAGCGCAAAAGCGATTCCCATCACTAATTCGAAATATGCTCCTCACCTCTCGCACGTTCATACTTGTCATCGCAGTAGGCGTCCCCGCGATCTGCCGATGCGAAGGACCCGCGGCTGCTCCAACAAACGGCGATGCCGACACTCGTTCTTCGGCTCCGACTGC
>Ga0206937_10308_pt1 | contig 11310 bp, 10 predicted proteins | sample Alteio_BWOrgHeat_11_FD_152923 | JGI IMG/M metagenome (GOLD analysis project Ga0206937, IMG submission 152923) | Enriched cells from forest soil in Barre Woods Harvard Forest LTER site, Petersham, Massachusetts, United States -... | ecosystem: Environmental > Terrestrial > Soil > Temperate forest >... | reverse complement strand
ACGAGCTTCATCAATGGCGAGCCGTAGCGCGGCCAGCCCAGCCTCGTCGAAATTGTTGTCGCGCGCGAAGTGCAAGCCCTTTGTTGATAGGTCTTCGATTTGCGCCTCCAATCCGCCAAGGCGGGACAGCTCCTTCGTAGTATGCGCGATCTGCTTCACCTCGATCAACTGATCGACGAGCGCCAAAGCGGCCTTGCGCGCCCGCGCCCGGGTCAGTCCAAACATGGCCGCGATGACGGAACCCAAACCGCTAAAGGCCATGGCGCTGATGTAAAGCCAGTCGCCATACTGATCCATAAAGCTTTTTTCGTTGTTATCGTAATAAGCTGCCGCACCCGGGTGAACTGCTTCGGCGGAGCCCTTCTCGGTGTCTGGCTTTTCCATGGCCGCGGCGATCGGCACTTCACTCTGCAGTGAACGGCGCATGGCGAAGAGGCGTTTGGTTAGGCCTGTTACAATTTCCTCCGAGAGGTTCTGACGCGCCTCCAGTCGCACCGCTATCGAAATGGTCGCAACATCCTCCTTGGGTTGGGGAGGAGACCCGCGAAAGAAACCCGCTGGTATGTCGGCTTTTTGATACTTTGGGCCTCTCGCCGCCATGCCTTCGGCGGCATCAACCGGAATTAAAACGGGGGCGCGATTTCGCGACGCCAAGGCGGCCGTCGTGATTTCGATTGAGCGACCACGTAACGGACCAACACTGAGTATCGCATCGACCCCTTTCTGCGATACAATTGTCGCCAAATCGTCTCCGGACAGCATGAGATGCTGAACTGTCTCGGGAGCGATTTCGTACTCGGCGAGGATTGCATCGAAGAGCGCAGCGTTCGCAGTCGTTGCGGGGAAAAGTCGGACGCGCTTCTTGAAAAGATCAGTCACCTTAGTGATTGTGGAGCGCGCCGGCGCGGCGAGCATGGCAATGTCGTTGTGCAAAATGACGACAGTCGCGCCGTTCTGCGGAATAGCGATATCGCTGCGAACGACGGCGAGATCGGCGCGTCCTTGTTCAAGGGCTTTGGTGCTTTGCTCCAGATCATCAACAGGAAGAACACTAAATCTAATGCGACCGCCATCGCGCTCCAGTTGACGCGCAATCGCCCCGATGAGTTTTGCGTTGTCGCCATCGGCTGGTCCGATGGCGACTTTAAGCACCTGTGGCCCCCGGCAAAGCGCAGCGTTAGCGCGACGACGGCGATCAAAGCAAATGCCACCGTAAGAAAAAAGAAGCCTGAGGTATAGATCACATGCGAGAAAGCTATCCGACGACGTGACAACATGGTTTCAATGTGTCCGCCTAGCCGGCGCGCGAAATGGCCTCGCGGGCCGATGGATATTTGCCGTCATGTCAACGTCGTGGTCGGCGCGCGGGCTTCAAGCTCAGCCAATCGGCGTTCTAGCCGCTTGGAATTGCTCGCGTCGACCCATGTCGCGCAGCCGGCGACGATACGCCGTCCACGCAGCACCAGCCGCTCGCACATCGGCTCATTTGCGGATCGACGGACGGAAATCGTTCCATTGCTAATATTATCGTTCCATTGCTAATATTATAGTGTCGGCCAGTCCGCTCCGTGAGGGGCGCGGCGTCACATCTCAAGATATGAGTGTTGGATCTCATGTCCTCGGTTTCGACCCGTGGCGCCACCATTCAATCAAACCTTAGTTCGGTGGAGCCTCACTCGACCGTTTTCCGAGGAGTCATCACAACCGATCGGCACAATTTATATGCGCAATTTATTTATATGCGCCATTTTTATATGCGCCGTTTATGAACCGTGAGAACAACACATATTGATTTTTTATGGCGATTGGCGACATACAAGGCAGAAGAAGACAGGCGCGATCGAGTGCCAGGTACCTGGTTGCCTTGAGAGATGTTGCTATGGGTTGGCGGAGGCTCAAATGATCGTAATGGCTCTGATGCTATTCGTGATTCTTGCTTCCTATCTCCTGATGCTCGGTCTGGTGAAATTCGCCGAGGGCGTCATCGACAAGGCGCTACCCGCGAGATTGCGCGACGTCGTTCCTTCAGACTCAAACGCAAACGCAAGATCCCTCTGACACCACTGTGCATTTGGCGCGGCCGGTGGTCATGACTCACACGACTCAAAGGAGTCAAAGGAGGCGATTATGGTTGCAGTGTATCTACTCGCTTTGATCGTTGTATCTCTCGTCGTCTATCTATTCTACGCGGTAATCAACCCGGAGCGGTTCTGATCTGCACGCGCGGAAACTAGCCGGATTCGGAGGAATTCCAATGTCCGCTCAGGCTTGGCTGCAGATCATCCTGACCCTGCTCGCCATCTTGCTCGTCAGCATCCCCCTGGGACGCTACATGGCGCGAATCGTCATGGGCCGGCCAACGAAGCTCGACCGGATCTTCGATCCGATTGACAATGCGATATATTTTTTGATCGGCCGACGCGTCGCCGGGCAAGCGATGACGTGGCGGACGTATACGATTCACATGCTCGTCACCAATCTGGCGATGGCGATCATCATTTATCTGGTCCTGTCGTTCCAGAATTGGCTGCCGCTGAACCAGCTCAATTTCCCGGCAGTCGATCCCTTGCTCGCCTTCAACACGGCGATCAGCTTCGTCACCAATACGAACTGGCAAGCGTATGGCGGCGAGTCGACGCTGTCGAATTTCAGCCAGATGGGGGCCATTACTTTTGCGATGTTCACCTCGGCGACTACCGGCTTCGTCGTGGCGATGGCCTGGATCCGCGCGTTTACGGTCAGGAACGGAGGCGCTGACCTTGGTAACTTCTATCGTGACTTCATCCGTTTCATAACCCGCGTTCTCATGCCCATCTGCTTCCTCGTGGCGCTCTTCATGATCGCACAAGGGGCAGTTCAAACATTTGATGCGAGCGTGACCGCACACACTTTGCAAGGCGCGGATCAGACGATTGTCGTTGGCCCGGTCGCATCACAGGGCACAATCGAACTCATCGGCACCAACGGCGGCGGCTTTTACAATGCGAATTCAGCGCATCCCTTCCAAAATCCGACGCCGCTCACCAACATCATCCTTATTGTTTTAATGGCGAGCCTGCCGGCCTCGATCGTCGTCACCTTCGGCGAGATGATCGGCAACCGCCGGCAAGCTTGGGTGCTTTACGGCGTCCTGGGTACGCTATTGGTTCTCTTCCTGTTGCTCTGCGTGGTGCCCGAACAACACGGCACCCCGATGCTCGCCAATGCCGGAATTGACATGCATGCAAGCACCGACCAGCCGGGCGGCAACATGGAAGGCAAGGAGGTCCGCTTCGGCATCTCTGCCTCCGGACTCTTCGCTGCCATTACGACGGCTTTCACGACCGGCGCAGTGAACTCGGCACATGATAGCTATACGCCCCTCGCCGGCATCACCTTCCTCGGGCAAATGATGCTTCAATGCGTGTTCGGCGGCAAGGGCGTCGGCTTCCTCAATGCATTGATCTATGGCTTGATCGCGGTCTTCGTCGCCGGCCTCATGGTCGGGCGCACGCCCGAATTCCTCGGCAAGAAGATCGAAAAGCAGGAGATCATCCTCGTTTCGTTGGCCTTGCTCATCCATCCGCTCGTCATTCTCACTGCGACCGCCTGGTCTGTCCTGGCTCCCTATGCACTGTCCTCGCTCGCTAACAACGGCATCCACGGTTATGAGGAGATTCTTTACGCCTTCTCGTCGTCGGCAGCGAACAACGGCTCTGCTTTCGCAGGGCTGAACGCCAACACTCCATGGTTCAATCTGGCGACCGCCAGCGTCATCCTGATTGGGCGCTACCCGCCGATCATATTCCTGATGGCGGTGGCCGGTTCGGTCGCGCGAAAACCGACCACCCCGGCGACGACGGCGACGCTGCGCACGGACACTGTCTCATTTGGTGTGTTCTGGTTCGCGACCATCCTGATTGTCGGCGCGCTGACCTTTTTCCCGGCGCTTGTCCTTGGGCCGATCGCCGAGTTCTTCGCGATGCGGAACGGACAGGTTTTCTAATCGAAGCGCCAATCTCAGATATTTTGGGAGACCTCCAATGGCACCTAAACCGGAAAGCACGGCTAAGCTGGCCCCGCTCGGCCGCGAGTTTCGCGGCGTTGGGATAGCAGGCGCCTATACCCGTGAACTTTTCTGGCGGGCCTTCAAGGATTCGCTCGCGAAGTTCGACCCGCGGGTGCAGATCCACAATCCGGTGATGTTCGTCGTGTGGGTCGGCACTTTGGTGACCCTCGCCTTGACTATCCATCCGAGCCTCTTTGGCCCGTCGAATGCGTCGCACCTCTATAACGGCGTTGTGACAATCGTTCTGGCCCTGACGGTCTGGTTTGCAAACTACGCCGAGGCTCTGGCTGAGGGTCGCGGCAAGGCGAAGGCGGAGTCCCTGCGCCAGACCCGCGCGAACCTCGTCGGCGTTCGCGTGCGCGATGACGGACGCCAGGAGACGGTCCCGGCGACCGAGCTGCGGATGGGCGATATCGTGCGTGTCGACAAGAACGACGTGGTGCCGGCGGACGGCGAGGTCGTCGAGGGCGTCGCCTATGTCAATGAATCTGCCATCACGGGCGAGTCGGCGCCGGTATTGAAGGAGCCAGGAACGGACATGTTCTCCTCGGTCACCGCAGGGACCACTGTCATCTCGGACTGGCTGCTCTTCCGCGTGACGGTGAACCCAGGCCACACGTTCCTCGATCGCATGATTCAACTCGTCGAGGCGGCGAAGCGGCAGAAGACGCCGAACGAGATCGCCCTCACCGTGCTTCTCTCAGTCCTGACGCTGATCTTCGTCATCGTCGTCGCCACGATCGCGCCGGTGGCCGCCTATCTCGAGGCGCGGATCAACGTCGCCGATCTGGTCGCACTCCTCGTTGCGCTGATTCCGACGACAATCGGCGCGCTTCTGTCCGCTATCGGAATCGCGGGCATCGACCGGACGATGCGCTTCAACGTCTTGGCCACGTCCGGGAAGGCGGTCGAAGCCGCTGGCGACGTCCAGACCTTAATTCTCGACAAGACCGGAACGATCACCACCGGCAATCGCGAGGCGAGGGATTTTCTCCCGGTCGCGGGGCGGACGCGACAGGAGCTGATTCAAGCGGCTTACCTTGCATCCTATTTCGACACGACGCCGGAGGGACGAAACGTGGTCACCGCCAGCAATGCGCAAGGCGCCGAGCCGATCCCCGGCCTTGAACTGGCCCATGGGCTTGATTTCTCGGCCCACACCCGGATGAGCGGGATCGACCTCCCGGACGGAAGGATCATCCGCAAAGGCGCCGTCAGCGCGATCGTCGGGGCGGCCGTCGAAAAATTCGGCCAGACGGCGCCCTCCGATCTTCAAAACATCGCCGACGGCGTTTCGCGAAAGGGCGCCACTCCGCTCGCAGTGAGCGTCGACGGCGTCATCCTCGGCATCGTCGTCCTTTCGGACATGCTAAAACCAGGCATCAGTGAGCGCATGCAGGAATTGCGGAAAATGGCCGTCCGCACCGTGATGGTCACCGGCGACAATCCCCTCACCGCCCGGACGATCGCGGCGGAGGCGGGGGTCGACGACTTCGTGGCCGAGATGAAGCCGGAGGAAAAGCTTCAGTTAGTGCTTGAGGAGCAGAGCAAGGGTAGGGTCGTTGCGATGACGGGGGATGGCACCAACGACGCCCCTGCGCTGGCTCAGGCAGACGTCGGTCTTGCTATGCATTCGGGGACAATGCCGGCCAAGGAAGCGGCCAATCTGATCGACCTTGATTCCGACCCGACGAAGCTCACGGATCTCGTCGCGATCGGCAGGCAGATGTTGATCACGCGCGGCGCCCTGACCACCTTCTCGATCGCCAACGACGTCGCGAAATATTTCGCCATCATCCCCGCCATGTTCATCATCGCGCTGCCGGGACTGGCGGCCCTGAATGTCATGGGCTTGGCGACACCGCAGAGCGCGGTCCTGTCGGCGCTGATCTTCAATGCCTTGATCATCCCGCTCCTGATCCCGCTCGCCCTGCGCGGGGTGCATTTCCGGGCGGAGACCGCGGAAACGTTATTCCAGCGAAACCTTTGGATTTATGGCCTCGGTGGCCTGATCGCGCCTTTTATCGGGATCAAGCTGATCGATCTAATGATCGCACCGCTGGTCTGAGAGGAACGCATCATGTTCGACATTGTCTCGGGCGCATTGCGCGTCTCACTGGTGACTTTCGTGTTGTGCGGGTTCGCCTATCCTTTCGCCGTCACGATACTCGGCCAGTTGCTCACACCGTTTCAGGCGCATGGCAGTCTCGCGACGAACGCCGACGGCGTGGTTCTTGGCTCGCGATTGATCGGGCAGAACTGGGCGGACCCGAAGTGGTTCCACGGCCGCCCATCGGCGACGACAGACACCGATCCGAACGATTCGACGAAGACGATTCCCGCACCCTATAATGCGGCGAGTTCATCGGCCTCGAACTTTGGCCCGACCAGCAAAGCCCTTCAAGACCGCCTTGCCGATGACCGTAAGGCCCTCGATGCGGCGCAACCCAGTTTGGCGGGCAAGACTCTGCCCGCGGATGTTCTGACAACTTCGGGTTCAGGTCTCGATCCAGATATCACGCCAGCGAACGCGAATTTGCAAATCGAGCGCATAGCGAAAGCTCGCGGCGCGGCGCCGGATCAGATTGCAGCACTTGTTTCTCGGCACACCACGTCCCGTGGTCTGGGGATCTTCGGTGAACCACGGGTCAACGTCCTCGATCTCAATCTTGAGCTCGAGAAGACTTTTCCGGCAGGTGAGACCAAGGAGAAACCGCCCGCGGCCGAGGCAACTCCGGCGCCTGCCCCCGCTGCGCCCGTCGCCGCGGCGCCTCCGCCACCGGCGGTAGAGACGCCGGCTGCGCCCGTTGCTGCAGCACCTGCTGCGCCAGCAGGAGAGACGCCGGCGCCCCCCGTAGTCACCGCGCCTGCGGCGCCGGTGGCAGAGACGCCCGCCCCTCCCGTTGCTACGGCGCCTGCGCCGCCGACGGCCGCAGCGGCTACGCCCAGTGCCGCCGTCTTTCCCTCCGCGATTTCACCGCAGCCGGGTGATGCCCGCCGCAAAACTTGTCTTGACCAGTACCACGCCAACGCAGCGACCAACTCCAATGGCGGCCTGAAATGGAACGCCTACTGGAAGGAATGCAAGAAACGTTTGAAAAGCTGACGCCAAAAGTATGATATGATCGTGCGACTGCAAGAACTTGATCGATAATCCGATTCGATGTGACCGGATTATCCCGTGGAGATCCGCTTCCTGCTCTGCGATTCTTGCGCCGCCACCGCGACGCCAAATCTTTTTCGAGCACGTCTGCTGTGAGCCATTTGCGGATGACACTAGATCATCGCGCGCACTTGAAGACTTTGTGGACTCCATAGCGAGCATCGACTGCCGTTAAAGGCTCTGCTCATGGGTGAAAGTACCATCGCGCCGCCCGTTCGAAGCGTTTATTTCGGCCTTGTTTCGCGCCTTCACCTTCGGGTGGTGCTCCTCCAGTCCGGCGGATCCGCCGAGGGGCGCGGCGCATGACCCTGCATGGCTGGCTATTGATCGCTGTGTTTGTTCTGGCCGTAGGGGTGACGATCAGGCCACTCGGCGCCTACATGGTCTGGATCTTCACCGGTCAACACGCATCGATCCGATTCCTGAGATTTTTCGAACGCGCCTTTTTTCGCCTGACCGGTGTTGATCCCTCGAATGAGCAAAACTGGCTCAACTATGCCGTAGCCCTCCTCATCTTCAACCTTGCCGGCATGATCCTGCTCTTCACCATCCTGACTCTCCAGGCGGCGATGCCGCTCAATCCGCAGCATTTGGGACCAATGGCGCCGGATCTCGCACTGAACACCGCGGTGAGCTTCGTCACGAACACGAGCTGGCAGGCCTATGCGGGGGAGACGACCCTTAGCTATTTCAGCCAGATGGGGGGTATCACAGCCCAATCCTTCCTTTCCGCCGCGACCGGGATGGCAGTGGCGATCGCGATTGTGCGCGGCTTCGCCCGCCATGGCAGCGAAACCATCGGAAATGCCTGGATCGACCTCACCCGCGCCACGCTTTATGTCTTGCTGCCCATTTCTGTGATTGGCGCTTTGTTTCTTGCATCGCAAGGTGTCCCGCAGACGCTTGCCGGTCCGGTAAATGCGACCACGTTGGAAGGTGCGACACAGATCATCGCGCGCGGGCCGGTCGCATCGCAGGAAGCGATCAAGCTCCTCAGCGGCGACGGCGGCGGTTTCTTCAATGCCAATTCGGCGCATCCCTATGAGAATCCGACAGCGCTCGCAAATCTCTTCGAGATGCTGCTGATTTTTCTGATCGGCGCCGCTCTGACTCATACGTTCGGGCGCATGGTCGGCGACGAGCGGCAAGGCTGGAGTTTGCTCGGCGCAATGGTGGTGCTGTTCGCCGTGGGTCTCTGCGTCGTTTATTCCGCTGAGGCATCCGGCAACCCGCACTTCGCCAAGCTCGGCATCGATCAGGCGGCAGGCCTGCTCCAGGCAGGCGGCAATATGGAAGGCAAGGAAGTTCGATTCGGCATCGCCGGGTCGGCGCTCTTCGCAAATGTTACCACGGCCTCATCGGATGGCGCCGTCAACGCCGCCATGCATGACAGCTTCACGCCCCTCGGCGGCGGCATGGTCATGGCCAATATGATGATGGATGAGGTGATCGTAGGCGCTCCCGGCTCTGGTCTTTTCGGGATGCTGCTCTTTGCTTTGGTCGCTGTCTTCGTCGCCGGCCTGATGGTGGGCCGCACACCCGAATATCTCGGCAAGAAGATCCAATCCGCCGAGGTGAAGATGGCTGTATTGGCGCTGCTCGTCGTTCCGGCGACAATTCTCGTCCTGACGTCGGTCGCGGCAGCGCTTCCCGCTGGCCGCGACGGATTGTCCAATGCCGGGCCGCACGGTTTTTCGGAATTGCTCTACGCTTATAGCTCTGCCGCGGCGACCAAACGGCAGTGCCTTCGCCGGTCTTAACGCCAACACGATTTTCTTCAACCTGACATTGGCCTTGGCAATGTTGTGCGGAAGATTCCTCATCATCGTTCCGGTTCTCGCCATCGCTGGGTCGCTCGCGGCGAAAATGAAGGTCCCTGTCTCGGCCGGCACCCTGCCGACCGACGGGATGCAATTTGTCTTTCTGATCGTCGGCACTGTTTTGATTCTTGGGGCTCTCACTTTCTTCCCGGCGCTCGCGCTCGGTCCTCTTGCAGAGCATTATTCCGCGTACCAGCTGCATTGATTTTGCTGGCGTGGCCCGAGTGTAGCAGTCGCCGTTTCGATCGAGTTTCGAATTTCCTTTATCTCCCGTTTATTTCGCGGGGCTCTCTCCCATCTCGATTTTATATGCCGCAATTGGCACATTATTGGCGCGGTATCGGGTCCAAGCAATGGGTTCGAGGCGTCGACAGCAATCGACAACCGATCTTGAAAGGGCAACCGACATGGCACAGATCGAATCTCAAGAGTCTCAGGAATCTTGCGAGCCTCCCTTGCGACCTCGGTGGAGATCATCATCTCTCCTCTTCATCGGCACCGATAGCCGCGGCAACTGGGTCGTACGGGATCAGGCCGGGCTATGTGGTGGTCTCTTTATTAACCGTTCCGAAGCGCTCCGCTTCGCCATGCTAGAGAACGGACGCCGGCCGCGAGCGGTCATCATGTTCCCCGGTATTCTTGAGTTCAGCATAGGTGGGCCGGCCAAAGCTGCCGCCAATGATTCGACCGGCGTTGCCGAAACCAACGGCCGAGTGCGGGCCTCATGATCTCGTCGCAAGTAAACCACGAGAGCGAGGCTTTATGGTCGCCGCACACGGCTGAGCACACCCCAAGTCCCTATGCTGCATGGAGGCAAAACTTGTCCAGCCGATATCGATTCCGCGACTCTGATCCGGTGGTTCATGACAGCGCGGCCGCAAACGTCGCAGCTGCCTACAATCAGGCTGGCGGCGATTACGTCGCCTATGCTGATGGTGATCCGACGCACCTGTTTGCCTTTAACGGCCTGCACGCCTACGCCGACCGGCGAATCTGGACTATCCTTGAGGCGAAACTGACCCACCTGCGTGCTACCGGCGCCAACTCGATTAGTATTCTCGACGCGGGTTGCGGCCCGGGAACCTGGCTACGATAGTAGCCGAGACCGGTGCGAAATCGAGTTCTGTGATGGCCGCCATATCGTGTTGAGGTTTCACCTCTTCGCCGCATCCGAACTGCGGAGCTATTTCTCTGACCATTTCGACATAGAGGATTTGCGCGGCGTCGATCTGTTTCATAATCGCTTCGCGCCCGACCCTCGGTGGAACCCTTTATCCCTGGCGGTCGACAACCAGTTTTCCGATGAACTCGAGCGGCTCGAGGAGACCTTCGCTACAAGCTCCGGATTCATGGAACGCGCCACCCACCTCCTGCTCGTGGCACGCCGCCGACCAGCCGCGGCCAAAAGTGAGTCGGAGCCAATCTTCGGACCCGATACACACTCTCGCGGCTCGCATGACTCGATGGAATGCCCCTGAGTTCCTGCCGGGCTCTATAGGCCGGTTCATGAACGTTCTAGGCAATGCTACGACTTATGGAATTTATATTTTTCGCGCCTTTGTTCCATCTCGTTTCTTAATGGGCCTTTGGCTATCTACCTTTGAGACGGACGTCTCTCGCGGCCAATTAAGCGTTGGGAAACCTCCAGCGATTAAGCACCGAGTGAATTTGAAGGCAAGACATGCGTATCAGTTCAACCGACGTCATCGAGGGCGGCCGCGTTCTCTATGCGATCGGCAAGATCAAGGCCGCCTCCGCTTGGCACGCTGCGAATGGCGCCCCACTCCAGGACAATTGGCGTGAACTCGTTTTGAGCGAACTTATCCGCAGGGCGGAAGATATCGATGCCGACGCGATCATCGGCTTTAATTATGAAACTGATGGTATCGTTCCGGTTGAAGAGACTGGGGTGCAACTCAAGCGCATTCTCGCCACCGGCATCGCGGTCAAGCTTTCTTGCGTGGCGTAGCGCGTGGTCTTCGAAAAGTTGCAGACTTATCGGAGCAGACTTTTCGGATAAGATCTGGGCCTCATTCGTTCTACTGGCTTCACGGTTGCGATATTCTCAAATAAGACCAGACCGACCGCGGTGGCAAATATCATCTTAGAATTGGGATTCGTGGCGATGTGCGGGAAGCCTCTAATCATTGCCAAGTGTGCGCGGGCTAAAGTGCGGCTAAGCCGGGTGTTGTCGTTTTCGGGCCATTCCTGCAACTAATGGTTTAAAACTCGACCATGATTTGAGATAGCCATGCTCAATAGCGGCTTTAGCTCGCTTT
>Ga0206937_10307_pt1 | contig 11338 bp, 4 predicted proteins | sample Alteio_BWOrgHeat_11_FD_152923 | JGI IMG/M metagenome (GOLD analysis project Ga0206937, IMG submission 152923) | Enriched cells from forest soil in Barre Woods Harvard Forest LTER site, Petersham, Massachusetts, United States -... | ecosystem: Environmental > Terrestrial > Soil > Temperate forest >... | reverse complement strand
ACGAAGATTTTGCCTGATGGCCCTCCCCAAAGCCATAAAATCCACCCCGAAATGGTGCTCAAATCGCTTATCCTCAAAAGTGGTAATGCACTGTTTGAATTTATCAGGCACATTTTCGTCATACGGGAACCGCCACTGCCCATCCGGCGCGATGGATGCACCCATCAGCACGCCTTCGTAATCATTGAGCACGTACGAGGTAGGCGAATTGAACAACCGCCCCGGCAGGCAAAACCAAAACCAAATGAGCAGCAGCAAAATAATAATGCTGCCGATCATCCGTTTCCGGGGAATCTTTCTAAAAAATTTGCTGTTACGAGAGGTGGTTTTAGTTCCCCTCTCGAGAGGGGGTGAGCCGGGAAAAGTGCGGCTGCGGGGGTGTGTTATAGCAAAGCGATAGAATTGCATGGTGGATAAACACACCCCTGCCATCACGCCAGGCTTACGCGCCCCCTCTCGAGAGGGGATTTTAAAAAAAATTCGTCTTAAATGAAATTTACCAATCATCCTTTTCGGGGGAGCTATTTTAAAAATTTGCTGTGACTGTAGCTATTTTCAGTTCCCCTCTCGAGAGGGGGCGCGCTGGAAAATGTGCGGCTGCAGGGGTGTGTTATAGCAAAGCGATAGAATGGCATGTTGCATAAACACACCCCTGCCATCGCCCAAGGCTTACGCACCCCCTCTCGAGAGGGGATCAAAAAAGGTTTCCCGGCCATCCGCTTGCGGGTTTTACCAAACTGCCTGAAAAAGCTTATAATACGTTCCTTTATATGCACTTTATTTCGTCACCTCTACCCATTGCCCTTTTTCCAAATGATTGATCGATGCATTATACATCGCCTCGCAATACACGCCCGGGAGGTAATATTTGCCCGTATAAGCCGCCGTCAGCATCACCGTATAGGTTGCAGATTCATGCGGGTCAAGCCCGAAATAGGTATACACCCTGTCGTCCCTGATATCGCGGTAATTCGATGCTGACGATTTAAATACCTCGTCGTTATTCAGCATCCGCGTATTCAAGATTTCCCATCCCGAAGGGAACATCTGCGTAAGCGCCATATTATCATATCTCCCGCGTTGTCCCGGGTTTTTAACGTTGACGATAGCCACAAAATCAGTCCCCTGTTTGATGGATTTGATGTCGATAGGATGACCGGCCATAGTCACGTAGCTCACATCCATTTGCAGCATATCGGGGTTGTTTTGCGCTTCCTGTTCCTGTCCTGGCGCAGGCTGACCGCGTTGGATCAGCCTTACGTATAAACGATTTTTGCCGTTATTTTTCAGGCTAACCTGACCGCCATTGGCCGCAAGCGGTCCTTGCCAAATTGTCGACCCGCTGTTAATATTCCCCTTTGCCGGTCCGGACTGATAATTAAACAGCAATTTACTGCCCGACTTGTTCTGCCCGCAATACTGCGCAATCGCCATCAGCGAGTAAGCGGTGGTTTGCGTGCTGTACCAGTCGTCCAATGCAAGTCGCGAAGCTACAGTTTGCACCATTGCACCTGCCCGTTGCTCCAATCCAAGCAATTGTAAAGTTTGCAGGATGATGGCCTCATCACGCAGATCGGAACCGAAAGTGCCGTAAAGCTGGTTGTACGGAGGGATAACGGTACTCAATCCGCGGATCATCTGTAACCCTACTTCCGGCTGTCCGGTTAATTTATAAGCCGCCGCCAATTGCCAGCGTGCCTCGATGCTTAATCCCGGCAATTCCTTCAGCCTGTTCATTGCGCCCAATTCCGGTACGCCTGCCTGTGCAAGCAGGTAAAGGCGGTAGGATTGAATCATATCTTCGTTAAAATATTCGCGTGTTTTTGGCGCCCAATTTAATGCCCTTTGTTTCTGAAAACGTTTCCACGCATCCAAAAATCCGACAGGCAAAGTATAGCCTTTGGCTTGCGCCGACAGCATAAAATGCCCGGCATAGTTAGTGCCCCAATCGTCCGCATCGCCTTCGCCCGGCCAGTAGCTTAGGCCGCCATTTGGCAACTGGAAGCCATTGAGCCGACTGATGGTGGCTTTGATATTCATCTGCACATCGGCTTTTTGGCGCGTAGTCAGATCAACCAATTGATCCAGGTACAACTGCGGGAAGCCAGACGAGGTAGTTTGTTCTATACAACCATAAGGATATTCCATCAAATAGCTCAAACGCGACGCAAGGTTAAGCGGCGGTATGGATGAAACCTCCAATGTAGCCTTATTGGTGCCCGGCATACCTACTGCGGTATAAGGCGCGTTCCAGCTTTCGCCCGGCTGCAGTTCTTTAGCAGTGGTGCGTGTAACCGGTGGATTTGGCGTGCGGATGCTTAGCTCCACATCTTCAGTAGCGGTTTCCCCGCTGCTTTTGGCAATGATATGTACTTTGGCTATACCTACGAAATTCTTCACATCCATATCAAAGGTCACCAGTTGATCGCCCGGTTTGGTGAATGTCACCGTTTGCGTTGTGCCGCCCGTGCTGGTAAATGCATTGGTTTGCACCTGCACGGTCACATTTTTAATATTGTTTTCCATCGCAAACACGCTTACCGGCAACTGGAAATGCTCGGTAGGCCCAAGCACACGCGGAAGCGTTGCCAATATCATTAGCGGCTTTTTAACGGCCACCGCTTTTTCAGCAGAACCATAACTGCCATCATGCCCGGCGATCACCATCGCCCTTACCGAACCAATATATTGCGGCAGGGTAAAGCTGTGCGTTTGCTTTTCGCCCTTATCCAAATGGAACGGCCCAAGGAATTTTACCACCGGTTTAAAGCGGTTAACGGTCGCATTCTGGTTATTCAATAAGCCCTGGTCGCCGCCTATGCTCAATATCTTTTCAAGACCGCCGCCATAAGCGCCGATCACATAGTCGAACAAGTCCCAGGTTTTTACGCCGAGCGCCTCACGGGAATAGAAGGTCTCATGCGGATCAGGTGTTTTAAAGTTGGTCAGGTCAAGAATGCCCTCGTCAACAATGGCAATGGTATAGGTCATCTCTTTACCCGAGGCCTCCGACACCGTTATCGCCGACGGCGTTTCCGGCCTGATCTTATCCGGCATACTGATCACAGGCTTCAGCACCGTTTCGGGGTCTTCTACCTTTATCGGGATAGCGCCGTACATGCGTATCGGCAGATCGTTTGCCGTTTGCGCATAGTGCTGCAACAGTGTCACGTTCACAAACACGTTTGGCGCCATGCCGGCCTCAACTTTAAAGGTATAGCGGGTTTCGCCTTTGCGGGTGTCGATCCACTCCGTTTTAATGACCTTGCTGCCATTTTCAAAGCTTATCAAAGCGCGGCCATCGCTACCTGTTGGGATGGTGAGTGTAGCTTCCTCACCAACTTTATAGGTTTTCTTGTCGGATGTAAAGGAAAGCATCGCAGCCTCGGTGGAATTGTCCTGCTGCAAACGCTCGGCCCAATTCGGCCAGTCTACATACACGATCTTGCCCGTACTATGACCGGTTTGATTATCTTTTATGCGAATTAGATAGCGGCCCCAGTCATCCTTCGGGATCAATAAATTCCAGGTGCCTTTGCCGTTCACCACAGTCGCGGTTTCCGTGGTCACCAGTTTATTGAGCTGGTCTTGGGTGAAATTGCTCATCTCGTCGCCGGTTTGGTCCCACCACCAGCGCCATTGTATCTTGTAAAGCTCCACCTGCACCTCGCGCGTACCGGCAAACGGGTGTCCGTTCACATCCACGTCGGCAATGGAGATGGGGTGCGACTCATCGGTCGTAAGCATATCGTCCATCATTTTGCCGGTAGGCGTTTTAATCCCCACATAACCCGTGTACACATTATAAGGCAGCGAAACCTGGTTAATGCTGAAATTGCCGCCCGGTTCAAATACCTTCACCACGAAATTAGCCTTCAATTGTCCCGGCGCTTGTTTTTCCAGGTTGATGTCCGCCTGGATATTGGCATTGCCATTTTCATCCAGTTTACCATCAAAAACGTTTTGCGTTTGCGTGCCGAATTGCAGCGTCGGGTCGTCAAAAGTATAGCCCTCAAATCCCTTAAAACTGGTATTTTGCGGCGACAGGAAGGCATCAACCTTCGCCTTCAGATCCTGTGCGATACCACCGAACAGCCAGCGCGCATTCAGCACACCATCGGTACTTCCCTTGGTTAATGACGACTTATTGCCGAAATTCAGACTGATCTTCAACCGGTTTGGCATAATGGTTTCCACCTTTACCGGCTTTTCATATGTTACGCCGCCAACTTTCACCTTCGCCGTCCATGTACCGGTAGGCGAGGCAATGGTAGTAGCCGTATGGAAACTGTAAAATCCATCCGAACCATGTGTACTGATCATGGTTTTATACAATTGCCCCTGCGGGTTATACAATTCAAATTGCACCGGGTGATCAGGCGGCAAAGTCTTCAGCTTATCTTCCAGTATAAACGACATAAAGATGGAATCTCCCGGCCGCCATACGCCGCGCTCGCCGTAGATAAATCCTTTCAACCCGTTCTGGATATTTTCACCGCCCACATCAAAACGCGAAAGCGGCAATGAGCTGCCATCGTCCAGTTTCAGGTAACCGCGCTCACTGCCTTTTTTGGCGATCAGTAGATATGGCTTACGTTTCAGTATAAAGTTTGCAAAGCCATCGCCATCCGAGGTGGTTTTTAGTATGATCTGTTTCTGGTAATCCAGCAATTCCAGCTCGACGCCCTTCATCGGCTGGGCATCCATAATGTTGGTCACGGCCACCGTCATGCTGTTATCGTTGCCGTGTTTTACGATGAGGCCGATATTGGAGGCGATGATATTACGCGTAGCCCAACGATCTTTTGTATAATAGGAATCGGTGCATGGGTTATCCTTGTCCTGCCATTTGTAACCTATCGGATAATAATTGTCATATCGCGCCCAAAAACTATCATCCTCATCAATCCCCGCACCCGACATATCCGGACTGCCCTCGCCTTCATCAGCGCTCTCATCATCACCATCTGAATCATCAGTTGCCTTAGCCGCAGTTTGCGGCGCAGTACAGTTATATATAGAGTACGATTTACGGAACCCGATGATCACGCGGTAAATGGCGCCCGGCTCGGTACGCATCAGGTGGTCGATATCCAGCATGAAGCGGTTCTTCTTGGTCAGGTTCAGGGTTTTATCGTCATCAAGACGGATGGTTTTTTCTACCACAGGTTTGCCCACCTGCCTTAACTGATCCTGCCCGTCGAAACCATTATTTTGGAAATATTGCGGTACGTTATTCTCGTAGATCTTAATGATGGAAACATCCACCGCATTCAGGTTCGTGGCCTCAAAAGGCATCATCAGCTTGCCCGAATCCGGCAAAATAACACCCTTGCCGGGGATGGTTACCGATGGCTGGCGGTTTTCGAAATAAATATTGGCGTTATAGCTGCGTTCGATCTTTTTATTAGTGATGTCCTGCACACCGGCGTTTACAAAAGCCGTGTAATTGCCGGAGAGTATTTCAGGTGGATACACTTTTACCAAACTACCGTCGATGGTATATGACATTTCGGGCTGATTACTCAAACCCAGCAAACCGCTCAACTCCTGCCCAACCTTTAGCGGGTTGGAGAACTGGTACAATATATATTGCTCCTGGTCCTGCACGGCTGTAACATCCAGCAGCTTAAAATCGCCAACGGCAGGTATCTCAAAAGGCTGGCTGCCATTTTTATCGATATTAAGCGGACCGCCATCCCAATTCACATCCAGCTGGTCAGGCATGCTTTGCGGGCGTGGGATGTTATTGATCACAAACTCATGCGTGTTGGTTGCCGGATGATGCTGCCAGGTCAGTTTCACCGGGCTGCCGAAATGGGTCGATATAAGTTTCTCCACCTCCGCCGGGTCTTCATTGTCGGCGGTTTGTACTTCGCCGGTTATTTTCATCTTATCCAGCGAGGTAGAAGTAGCCGTTTGAATGCTCTTGAACTCCACCGTAAAGTCAGGCTTTATCGTCTTAAAGTCGAACACAAAATGCTCAAACTCGGCATCCACTTTGGTTACCTTGCCCAGGTTGAAATCCGCCTCGTAATTCTTGTCCGGATCAAGCTTTTCCGAAGGCCTGAACTCGATAGTTTGCGCATCCACCCAATAGGCCTTCCCTTTTACGTTTGGCGAAAAACTGAACAGGTCGCTTTTCACCTCCTCGTTTTGCTCATGCACGGTTTGTATCTCGTTCGCGAGCTTAATTCGGATAGTGCTTCCCTTCGAGATGACGCCCGAAGTGTACGCCTCGATGTATCGCGAAAACTGCTGCATATCAGCTTTTTTCGATTTGTGTTTCCAGAATAAAACAACTGCAACAATCACAATAAGGATGCCTGCCGTGAGGAAGATCCGGCCGCGAAAAGAGCGGGAAGAGGTGGATGACATAAAGGGTTGGAGGTTAATTTTCCATTAAAATTATTAAATATTTGAATAGTCAAACCGTTGTGAGAAAAATATTTTTTCGGGGATGGATTTAAGGGTTGACTTGCCTGCTGGTTTAAGAGTTAGCGCGGCGCCCTTAAATCTAACTTAGAAGAATAAGGACTCCGTCCGGCTCAATTAATATAATACTTCCGGTAACAGTAAGCCAATTTGCCCTGCATGAGATCAATACCGCTGCTATATTACACACATAGCTTTATTCATCAACTTGCCGGAGGAGTCCTGCTTTTTATTATGGATTTAAGAGCGCTGCGCTAACTCTTAAACCAGTGCAAGGTTTACTATCATCATATAAAAAACGAAAAGCCATGCGGTGTTCGCATGGCTTTTTGATAAAGTCATTTTGTTTTTTAAAAGGCCATAGGCCTTGAGTTAGCGCGTTAGCCTCGTTCCAGCACGAGGTCGCCAAGGGTGAGGCCGAAGATGCAGCAAATGTCGGCCAGCGTCTCAACGGTGAGATCGCAGGTACCCGACAGCCAACTCCGTAACCCGACGATCTCCTGTCGCATACGGTCGCCAAACTGGCGGTGGTTAAGGCCTGTTTGTTCCCTGAAATTTTCAATACGCGCGATGATCAATTGGCGATTTTCGCGGCTTACCAGGTCAGAAGGGTTCAGCTTAACCAAAATGGTTTCGAGCAGTGTGTTACGGTTTTCTGTTTTCATGGGGTCGGGTATTGATTAGGCGACAAGTTAAAAAAATTTTGTTAATGAACAATGTAATTTTCTTGATAGTTAAAACAGGATAATCGGCTACTTATTATTCACAACGCCGAACGGGGGCGGTTGTTTGTAACAAATGGCTGCTAATCAGCAAAATATTTTTTGTTTAATATAAGAATAAAAATTCGTGTATCTGCAAATTATTTCCAGTCATTTTGCGGAAAAACCCGCACCACTTTTACAAAGCGCGACTCATAATAAATGTTGGCGAAATCGGTTTCCACCACGCCATCTTCTTTGCCCGATGTGGAGTGCATAAAGCGCAAAGGCTCGCCGGGCGTAGAGGATATGATACCCATGTGTCCTACCACACGGTCGGTGCTGTCGGTGCCGGTAAACAGGATCAGGTCGCCCAATTTGGCATCCTGCAAGGGTACGGCATGCTGCACCAGCGTAAAATCTGTCGACACACGCGGCACCGTTATATTAAAATGGTTAAAAACATAGGTAACGAAACCCGAGCAGTCCAGTCCTTCCGCCGGATCAGTCGAACCAAACTTATACGGCGTCCCAACCATGGAACAGGCAAAGTTGACCAGTTCATCAGGGGTAGTTTTGCCGGTTTGTATTTTGGTGATATGCTCTGCCTGGTAAGGTGGGATAGTGGGCTGCAGCTGCGCCTGCGATATTTGCGGCGACTTGCCCCTGGCAAATATCCAAAACAGCAGGTACGCGACGACATACATCCAAAAAAAGATCTTATACCATAATTCGCTATTTGTCCTGCCGTATATCTGCATGATAAACAATACTTTGCAAATAGCATACCGGGAATGGTGTAATTGGTAATTGTGTGAAGTAAAAGACGTTTTTAGTATTTTTGAATAAAGCCCGCTATTAGTTACACTTCCATGGAATTTAAAATCGTAAGCGCACAGGAAACGGATATCGAATCGCATCGCCGATTATTTCTCGCAGAAACTAAATTTCAATTCATTTATAACAAATGTCACGGTGCCGGATGGGTGGACAATTACCTTTTTAAACTTAACGAACTTTCTATTGGTTATGGATCAGTATGGGGAAAGGATAAGCGTGAAGATAGGGATACAATATGTGAATTCTTTTTAGACCAGCCTTTTAGAAAATATGCCAGGCAGATATTTGATCAGTTTGTAAAAGCGGCAAATGCCGGTTATGTACAATGCCAAACCAATGATATTTTACTTGCCGGTATGGCATTTGAGTCAGCAAAAAATATCAATGCCGAGGCCATACTATTCGAAACAGCTTTTGAAACAGCGTTTACAATTGACGGTGCACAATTTGTAAAAAGTAAAAATGCAGATGAATGGGACGCTTACAGTATACAGCAAAATGGGGAAGTTGTTGCCACTGGTGGTTTTATCTGGAACTATAATTTCCCTTATATTGACATATATTATGAGGTGAAGGACGACTTTAGAAGACAAGGCTACGGTGTTTTGATTATGCAGGAGCTTAAAAAGGAAGCCTACCGATTAAACAGGGTTCCTGCCGCCCGGTGCAACATTAACAATCAGGCGTCTAAAGCACTTTTGTTAAAAGCAGGAATGCGCGTGTGCGGCTACATGATTATAGGTGAAGTTAACACAGCAATCGATCCCAACTAAGCAAACCTTTCAAATCTTATTTTCCGGGGAACACCCTTATAAATCCACTCCCCAAACCACTGCCCGAAAACCGTACAGCCACTGTATCATAACCGTACAGTTTATCCTGTAATATTTCTGATTAACATATTGAAAATCAACATATTATTTCAATGGCATTTTATTTATATTACAAACATAAATAGCCGTACATCCTTATTCGCGTTGCCATGATCAAAAATTACTTTAAAACCGCTTTCCGGAACCTTGCCAGGCGCAAGGGCCAGTCCTTTTTAAACATTACCGGTTTATCGGTGGGTTTTGCCGGGTTTTTATTGATATTCCTGGTGGTTCGGTATGAGCAAAGCTTCGATACCTTCCACACAAATAAAAGCAGGCTTTTCCGCATCGTACGCATCGGCCGCAATGCCGTAAACCGCGAATACCGCACCGGCGTTCCCGTGCCGGTAACAGAGGGCTTGCGCGATAATTACCCGCAGCTGGCAAACGTGGGTTGTATCAATACCGATAACCCTGCGCAGGTGATCATTGCCGAAAAAGGCAGCTCGGCGCCTAAAAAGTTTAAGGAAACTACCGGCGTTTTCTTTGCCGAACCGCAGTTTTTTGACATGTTCAGTTTCCCCACAGTCGCCGGCGATCACAATTCGCTCAAAATGCCCGGCAATATATTGCTTACGCAAGCCACAGCCAATAAATACTTTGGCGACTGGCACAATGCCATGGGCAAAACTTTCAGCATGGATGGCATCCCGGTTAAAGTAACAGGCATCCTGAAAGACATGCCTGCCAATACCGATTTCCCGATAAAAGAAGTTACCTCGTATGCAACCCTGCGTAAGTTCATGAATTTCAGCAACTGGGATGGCATTGACGACGACAACGAATGTTATGTACAGCTAAAAGCAAACGACTCGCAGGAAGCATTTGAGAAACAGCTTAATAAATTCACTGATAAATACATTAAACCGGTAAATGCAGGCTACACGCTTTCGTTGCAGCCGCTTAACGAGATCCATTATGATTCGCGTTATGGCACGTATACCGGTCATGTTTTTAGCAAGAACCTCATTTTCGCACTGAGCGCCATCGGCATCTTCCTGCTGGTAATAGCATGTGTAAACTTTATTAACCTCAGTACCGCGCAGGCCATAAACCGCGCCCGGGAAGTAGGCGTAAGGAAGGTGCTCGGCAGTAATCGCGGCCATCTCATTGCACAATTTTTGGGCGAAGCGGCCATTATCAGCACATTCGCTTTAATTATAGCGGTGCTGGCAGCAGAATTATGTATACCCGCAATCAATCATCTGCTTGATATCCAACTGGCGCAATCCGCATTATATGATGGCGATATGGCGCTAATCGTTGCCGGGTCATTATTGGCGGTGATCTTTCTATCCGGATTTTATCCGGCCTTCCTGCTTTCAGGATTTAATGCGGTAAAAGTTTTAAAAAGCTCGGTAGCCGTTCAGCAGGGTGGCGGTGTGTCGTTAAGAAGGGGACTTGTTGTGCTGCAGTTCGTTATTGCGCAGGTGCTCATCATTGCCACGCTGGTGGTGGCCTCGCAAATGAATTACTTCCATAATGCCGATATGGGCTTTGCCAAAGATGCCATCATCACGGCAGAATTCCCACGCGATAGCGCCGGAAGGGCAAGTCAGGACGTTTTGCGTAATGAGCTTTTGAAAACGCCCGGTGTGAAAAATGTAAGCTTCGCCCTGAGCGCACCAGCAATGGGCGGTAATTATACCGATCTGCGCACGCCCGGCAACACCGGCAAAGAGCCCGATATGGAAGTAGCGATTAAAGTTGTGGATACCAGCTACTTCAGCGTTTATCATATTAAATTCCTGGCAGGCAGGTGCTTTTACCAGCGCGATACCACTGCCGAATTTGTGGTGAACCAAAGCGTTGCCCGCAAACTGGGCTACCGCGACCCGCAGCAGGCGCTGGGCAAAGTGGTGGACGTGAGCGGCGTTAAATGCCCGATAGTTGGCGTGGTAAAGGATTTTCATATTGCTTCCTTCCGCGATACGATTTTGCCGGTAGTAATGACCTGTAATAAAAAGGCCTATGGCCTGGCCAGCATCAAGATCGATATGGCGCAAGTACAGCCGGTTATCGCTTCCATGCAAAAAATATGGGACTCAAAATACCCTAACTTTACCTTTCAATACAGCTTTGTCGACCAGGACATCGCTAACTTCTACATCCAGGAAAACCAGCTGGCGCAGCTGTACAAAATATTCTCGGCAATGGCCATATTTATTTCCTGCCTTGGTTTGTATGGCCTGGTATCGTTCATGGCCATCCAGCGCAAAAAAGAGATCGGCATCCGCAAAGTATTAGGCGCACCAATAAAATCGATACTGATATTGCTGTCAAAAGAGTTCACTATCCTCATCAGCATCGCCTTTGTGATCTCAGCGCCCGTAGCCTGGTATTTTATGCACCAATGGCTGCAGCAATACTCGTATCGCATCGGCTTAGGCGCCTGGTTCTTTATCGCCACCATCGGCGGTTCAATATTGATTGCCTGGCTAACGGTAGGGTACACAGCGATAAGAGCTGCAAGGGCTAACCCGGTGAATA
>Ga0206937_10306_pt1 | contig 11356 bp, 5 predicted proteins | sample Alteio_BWOrgHeat_11_FD_152923 | JGI IMG/M metagenome (GOLD analysis project Ga0206937, IMG submission 152923) | Enriched cells from forest soil in Barre Woods Harvard Forest LTER site, Petersham, Massachusetts, United States -... | ecosystem: Environmental > Terrestrial > Soil > Temperate forest >... | reverse complement strand
ATCTGAATTCCGTGGTCCTCGTCGGCATCCCCTCTCGCGGCGTCGAGATTTCAAAACGCCTCGGCGATTACATCGAGCAAATCGAAAAAATCCGGCCCACCCATGGCGTCATCGATGTCTCCATGCACCGCGACGACATCCATCTTCGCAAGAACCTTTCGCCCGTCGAGGTCTCCAGCCTGCCGCTCGACCTGGAAAAGCGCACGCTCATCCTGGTGGACGATGTCGCCTACACCGGCCGCACCTGCCGCGCCGCCCTCGACGCCATCTCCTCCTTCGGCCGTCCCGCGCGCATCCAGTACGCCGTGCTCGTGGATCGCGGGCACCGCGAGCTGCCGATCCGTGCCGATTATGTGGGAAAGAATCTCCCCACCGCCCGGCCCGAGCGCGTCTTTGTGAGATTTGAAAAAGTGGACGGGGTTCCCGATTCCGTATGGGTGGAGCGCGTATGAGCAACTGGACCAGAAAAGACCTCCTCGGCATCCAGGAACTCACCGCAGGTGAGATCACCGGGATCCTCGACACCGCCGCCGCGTTCAAGCAGGTCGGCGCGCGCGACATCAAGAAAGTCCCTGCTTTACGCGGTAAAACATTGGTTAACTTCTTCGTCGAGCCCAGCACCCGCACTCGCACCTCGTTCGAGCTCGCCGCATTCCGCCTCAGCGCCGACGTGATCAACATCTCCGCCACCACCTCGAGCCTCACCAAGGGTGAGACGCTCAAGGACACCGCAAAAAATCTCGAGGCGCTCCACGCCGATATCATCGTGCTCCGCCACGGTTCCGCAGGCGCGCCGAAATTCCTCGCCGACCGCATCCAGTCGAGCGTCATCAATGCCGGCGACGGCGCCCACGAGCATCCCACCCAGGCCCTGCTCGACACATTCACCATCCGCGAAAAACTTGGCCGCATCCAGGGCATCCACGTCGCGATCGTCGGCGACATCCTTTTCAGCCGCGTCGCCCGCTCAAACATCTGGGCGCTGCTCAAACTCGGCGCGCGCGTCACGCTCATCGGCCCCAGCACATTGGTCCCCCGCGAATTCGAGCGCATGGGTTGCGCCGTCACACACGATATCGATTCCGTGCTGCCCGACGTCGATGTCGTCAACCTCCTGCGCATCCAGCACGAGCGCCAGCGCAAGGAATACTTTCCCGGCACCGGCGAATACACCTCCCTTTTCGGCCTCACCAAGCAGCGCGCCGCCACGCTCAAGCCCGGTGCGCTCATCATGCACCCCGGCCCCATCAATCGCGGCGTCGAGATCGACAGCGAAATCGCCGACTCGGCCCAAAGCGTGATCCTCGACCAGGTAACCAACGGCCTCGCCGTGCGAATGGCCGTCCTCTACCTCTGCGCCGGAGCCGGATCAGTCGATACACAAGCGGCGCCGGCCTCCATTTCACAACCAACGAGCAATCCTCAGGCGGAAAATCGATGAATAAAGTCCTCATCACCAACGGCCACATCATCGATCCTGCAAACGGCATCAATCGTGTCGGCGACCTTTATATTTCGGACGGGAAAATCGAAAAAATCGATCTCGATGCCCAGGGGAGGAAGCACGTAGACGATCTTGAAGTCATCGACGCCACTGGCCTGATCGTCGCGCCCGGTCTGATCGACATCCACGTCCACCTGCGGGAACCCGGCCAATCCGCAAAGGAAACAATCGCCACCGGGACGAACGCCGCGGCTGCAGGAGGTTTTACAACCGTTGTCTGCATGCCAAATACGTCCCCAGCTGCGGACAGCCCGAGCGTCGTCGCCCTGATCCGCGAAAAAGCCGCGACCGAGAGCTGCATCAATGTTTATACAACAGGCGCAATCACAAAAAATATTGCCGGCGAGGAACTCGCTCCGATCGGCTCCATGCACAAGGCCGGAATCGTCGCCCTCACGGACGACGGCCATTGCGTGCAAAACCATGAGCTGATGCGGCGCGCCCTCGAATACGCCCGCATGTTCGGCCTGCCGGTCATGGATCATTGCCAGGATTACAACCTTGTCGGCAAAGGCGTGATGCACGAAGGCTACTGGAGCACAGTCCTCGGTCTCCCCGGCTGGCCCAGCGCCGGTGAGGAAATTATTGTGCAGCGGAACATCCTCCTCGCGGAATTGTGCGACACGCACATCCATTGCCAGCACCTCAGCGCGGCTGGCAGCGTTCGGCTCCTGCGCGCCGCCCACACACGCGGAATAAAAATCTCAGGCGAGATTTGCCCCCATCACATCGCCCTCACCGACGAATCGATCCAGGGCTTCGACACCAATTTCAAGATGAACCCGCCGCTTCGCACACAAGATGATGTGGATGCGTTGATCGAAGGCATCGTCGATCGCACCGTCACGATCCTGGCGAGCGACCACGCCCCCCATTGCAATTACGAAAAGGAAGTCGAGTTCGACATGGCCCCCTTCGGAATCGTCGGGCTGGAAACAGAGCTTGGACTTTTCATCGACATCCTGGTTCACAAGAAAAAAGCCATCGACATCGCGCACCTCATCGAGCTTTACACGATCAACCCCGCGCGACTCCTGAAACTCGACCGCGGAACTCTGTCCCCGGGCGCGATTGCCGACGTGACCCTCATCGACCCGGATCTCGAATGGACCGTCGATAAAAACACTTTCGCCTCCCGTTCCCGCAACACCCCCTTCCACGGCTGGAATCTGAAAGGCCGCGCCGTCCGTACCATAGTCACCGGCAAGACCGTCTGGGCACTTTCGTAAGATAAACCGCATAGACGCGCCGCCGGATATACGTCCTATAGGGCCTATAAGTCCTATTTTCTCCTGCTCCCCGCCGGAAAGTGGCAAGTGCCCCGTACAAAATAAAAGACCCGGCACTTTGTTTCCAAAATGCCGGGTCATAGTACTGGCAACGTCCTACTCTCGCACAACCTATAGATGCACTACCATCGGGGCTGCAGCGTTTCACTTCCGTGTTCGGAATGGGAACGGGTGGTGCCACTGCGCTAGGATCACCAGAAATCTGGCGAACTCGAGGTTGGAATCCTGTGGGGAGGCTCTGGGGGCAGAAGCACTCTCGAATTCACCAGATCTCTAGCGACACTGATACGTTTCTACATAATTCAGGATATATTGCAATCCAAAATCATTGCCAAAATTAAGTCAAAGAACGGTTTTTACCGGATCTCTGACATCTACATACAGGAAGTTAAACAACAGTAAGACTGAGTTTTATTTAAAAGTCATTCATTCCTATTTGCCGCTGCGGCGGGTTTAAAGCCGCCGCAACGGGGTAATAGAAAAAATAAATGACCAAGCCAAACGGGTTATTAGTATTTCTCAGCTGAACGTATTACTACGCTTACACCGGAAACCTATCAACGTGGTGGTCTACCACGACCCTTCAGGGAGAACTCATCTTGGGAGAGGCTTGGCGCTTAGATGCTTTCAGCGCTTATCCTTTCCGAACATAGCTACCCAGCAATGCCGTTGACACGACAACTGGAACACCAGAGGTTCGTCATACCCGGTCCTCTCGTACTAAGGTATGAACCCCTCAATTCTCCTGCGCCCACAGTGGATAAGGACCGAACTGTCTCGCGACGTTCTGAACCCAGCTCGCGTACCACTTTAACCGGCGAACAGCCGGACCCTTGGGACCTTCTCCAGCCCCAGGATGTGATGAGCCGACATCGAGGTGCCAAACCCTGCCGTCGATATGAGCTCTTGGGCAGGATCAGCCTGTTATCCCTAGCGTACCTTTTGTCCGTTGAGCGATGGCAATTCCACATTCAACCACCGGATCACTTGGACCTACTTTCGTACCTGCTCGACGTGTGTGTCTCACAGTTAAGCTGGCTTATATCCATATACTCGTCACCTGATTAACAACCAGGTTGAGCCAACCTTCGTACTCCTCCGTTACTCTTTGGGAGGATACCGCCCCAGTAAAACTGACCGGCTGCCAGTGTCCCTCAGCCAGATAATGGCATGAGGTTAGTTATTCCAATGTCAAAGGGTGGTGTTTCATTGACGACTCATCATTCCCCGAAAGAAACGAATCAAAGTCTCCCACTTACGCTAAGCATTAAAATCGAAACAACAGTAACAGCGTACAGTAAAGGTGCATAGGGTCTTTCCGTCCTACTGCGGGTAGGCGGCATCTTCACCGCCACTACAACTTCGCTGAGCTCCTCGTTGAGACAGCGGTCAACTCGTTACACGATTCGTGCAGGTCGGAACTTACCCGACAAGGAATTTCGCTACCTTAGGACCGTTATAGTTACGGCCGACATTCACGGGGACTTGGGCTCGTAGCTTCGCCTTGCGGCTAACCACTTACCGTAATCTTTCCGCATTGGTCACGTGTCACACCCTATACATCGTCTTGCGACTTGGCAGAGTGCTGTGTTTTTGTTAAACAGTCGGTTGACCCATTTCACTGCGACCATCTTGCGATGGCACCCCTTCTTCCGAAGTTACGGGGCTAGATTGCCGAGTTCCTTAACGAGGTTTCACTCACGCGCCTTAGTATACTCTACTCACCCACCTGTGTCGGTTTACGGTACGGGCGACCGTGGGAACACGTGGAAACTTTTCTCGATGCATGATTCAGATAATTCACCTTGGCCGAAGCCTCAGCATCTGCTTGCGCAACTGCCACTTTCAATCGGCAGCTACCCTCCTCACACATGTATCTCCACGCTTAACCACAGCCGGTGCTGGAATATTAAACCAGCTGTCCATCGCTTACGCCCTTCGGCCTCAGCTTAGGTCCCGACTAACCCTGGGAGGACGAACCTTCCCCAGGAAACCTTGGGTTTACGGCGGACAGGAATTTAACCTGTCTTATCGCTACTCATGTCTGCATTCTCACTTGTTAGCACTCCACGGTTGGTTACCCTCCCGCTTCGACGCATTAACAACGCTCCCCTACCACGACGCCCGGACGAATCCAGGCGCCATCCAGAGCTTCGGTATACCGCTTATCGCCAATCATTTTCGGCGCGAAATCACTCGATGAGTCAGCTATTACGCACTGTTTAAATGATGGCTGCCTCTAAGCCAACATCCTCACTGTCTAAGTAACTTCACATCCTTTCCACTAAACGGTATTTAGGCACCTTAGCTGCTGATCTGGCATGTTTGCCTCTCGCGCGTGAAGCTTATCCCTCACGCACTGACTCCCGTGTTACACCCTGCGGCATTCGGAGTTTGATTGAATTCGATACCCTGGTATGGGCTCTAGTTCATCCAGTGCTCTACCTCCGCAGGTCAGCACACGAGGCTAGCCCTCAAGCTATTTCGGGGAGAACCAGCTATCACCGGGTTTGATTAGTCTTTCGCTCCTACCCACAGCTCATCAGAAAACTTTTCAATGTTCACCTGTTCGGTCCTCCAGTTACGATTAAGTAACCTTCAACCTGGCCATGGGTAGATCACCTCGGCTTCGGGTCTACTGCCAGCAACTAAATCGCCCATTTCGGACTCGCTTTCGCTTCGCCTCCATCCCAGAAGGACTTAGGCTTGCCACTGACAATAACTCGCAGACTCATTAAGCAAAAGGCACGCCATCACCCCTTGCGGGGCTTTGACACCTTGTAAGCACATAATTTCAGGTACTATTTCACTCCCCTCATAGGGGTACTTTTCACCTTTCCCTCGCGGTACTTGTTCACTATCGGTCGCCAACTAGTATTTAGCCTTACGGCGTGGTCGCCGTGGATTCACACGAAGTTTCACGTGCATCGTGTTACTCAGGAATTCCCTAGGCGTGCTCGCGTTTTCGATTACGGGCCTCTCACCCTCTGTGGAGCGATTTTCCATTCGCTTCATCTAACGTCTGCACTGCCATAACGGGCTCCTACAACCCCCATAGCAAGCTATGGGTTTGGGCTGTTCCGCTTTCGCTCGCCACTACTTACGGAATCGATTCTCTTTCTTTTCCTCCGGTTACTGAGATGTTTCACTTCACCGGGTATTGCGTGCTCCGTGCTATGTATTCACACGGAGACGATCAGGTATTACCCCGATCAGGTTACCCCATTCGGACATCGACGGGTCAAAGCGTATTTGCCGCTATCCGTCGCTTATCGCAGCTTATCACGTCCTTCATCGCCTGTTGGCACCAAGGCATCCATTATGTGCTCTTTGTAGCTTGATCAATCTGATCCGGATTTCTCCGGAAATTTATGATAACTGAAACTCTCGTGCCTGGCTTTCACCAGGCCGTTTTCTTTTCAGACTCAGCTCTTAAAAATTGTATTTACTACCCTGTATGTAGATGTCAAAGAACCAGCGCGGCCTGTGGCCGGCTAGAAGTTCGGATTTCAGAATTCCTTCCTGTTTCCAAACTCAAAACGGTTGTTTTTGCTGTTGTTTCCCAACGCCGGCAACTTTCATGGTGGGCCTGACTGGGCTCGAACCAGTGACCCTGCGCTTATCAAGCGCATGCTCTAACCAACTGAGCTACAGGCCCGGTTCGCGCTTCGCGCCCGCATCGGAATGCGGCTGCCCTTTGGTGGAGGCATGGGGATTCGAACCCCAGACCTATAGCTTGCAAAGCTACCGCTCTACCAACTGAGCTATGCCCCCATGCAGGTTCGAAAGTTTACCCCGCCGGTGTGTCGGCGTTGAAGCAAAAACTGAATTGTGCGTTACCGTTTCAAATACTTTGAGCCTTTGCTTCTTTCGTTACAAAGGGCTTAACGGCATGTCTGGTTCCGAAGAACCAGGTTTAGCCGTCGACCTGCGCCATCCCTCGTGAAAGGGTTGGCACTACTCCTTAGAAAGGAGGTGATCCAGCCGCAGGTTCCCCTACGGCTACCTTGTTACGACTTCATCCCAGTTACCACTCATACCTTAGGAGGCTGCCTCCTTGCGGTTAGCGCACCTACTTCGGGTACAAGTAACTTCCATGATGTGACGGGCGGTGTGTACAAGGCCCGGGAACGTATTCACGGCGTCGTAGCTGATACGCCATTACTAGCGATTCCGGCTTCATGGAGGCGAGTTGCAGCCTCCAATCCGAATTGGGCTCAGTTTTATGGATTTCCTCCACCTCGCGGTATCGGATCATTCTGTACTGAGCATTGTAGTACGTGTGCAGCCCTAGCCGTAAGGGCCATCCTGACTTGACGTCATCCCCACCTTCCTCCCCGTTTCACAGGGCAGTCTGAACAGAGTGCTCGGCCCTCACGGGCCGGTGGCAACAGTTCACAGGGGTTGCGCTCGTTGCGGGACTTAACCCAACATCTCACGACACGAGCTGACGACAGCCATGCAGCACCTGTGCAAGTTGTGTATTGCTACACTCGCTGGCTTTCACCAACTTAGAAATGCATGTCAAGGCTAGGTAAGGTTCTTCGCGTTGCATCGAATTAAGCCACATACTCCACCGCTTGTGCGGGCCCCCGTCAATTTCTTTGAGTTTTAATCTTGCGACCGTACTCCCCAGGCGGCACGTTTAACGCGTTAGCTCCGGCACAAGCGGGGTCGAATCCGCTCACACCAAACGTGCACCGTTTACTGCCAGGACTACCGGGGTATCTAATCCCGTTTGCTCCCCTGGCCTTCGTGCCTCAGTGTCAGTAACTGTCCAGAGATCCGCCTTCGCCACTGGTCTTCCTTACGATATCTACGCATTTCACTGCTACACCGTAAATTCCAATCTCCTCTCCAGTACTCTAGCAAAGCAGTATTGAATGCAGTTCCGGGGTTGAGCCCCGGGATTTCACATCCAACTTACCTCGCCACCTACGCACCCTTTACGCCCAATGAATCCGAACAACGCTTGAGACCTCTGTATTACCGCGGCTGCTGGCACAGAGTTAGCCGTCTCTTCCTCTTCAGATACTATCAAGCCACCGGTAGTTACTCGGTGACACTTGTTCTCTAATGACAGAAGTTTACAATCCGAAGACCTTCATCCTTCACGCGGCGTCGCTCCTTCAGGGTTTCCCCCATTGAGAAAAATTCTCGACTGCTGCCACCCGTAGGTGTCTGGACCGTGTCTCAGTTCCAGTGTGGCTGGTCGTCCTCTCAGACCAGCTACCCGTCATAGCCTTGGTAAGCCGTTACCTTACCAACTAGCTGATAGGCCGCGGGCTCATCAAGAAGCGCCAGGTTGCCCCGGCTTTGGAGTCGCGAAGAATCCTTCACTATCCACATGCGGTATTAATTCGCCTTTCGGCGAGCTATCCCCCACTTCTCGGCAGATTGCCCACGTGTTACGCACCCTTGCGCCACTGGACAACTTTAATATTGCTACCAAAGTTATCCCGTTCGACTTGCATGTCTTATCCACGCCGCCAGCGTTCGTTCTGAGCCAGAATCAAACTCTCCGTGAAAAGTTTGCGCTGATGCCGCTATAGCACCAGCAAAATCTGACCATTCTTGTCTGTGTGGTTAGGCGGTGAAACCGCCACACAGAGTTTGTCCGATCTTAAATAATTTGAAATCAAAGATTTGACGTATAACGCACAATTCAATTTTTGCTTTCGTCGTGTCCCGATTACTTCGGGACACATCAACCGTTCTGAATTTCAACCATTCGAAATTCCAGAATCAAACTTTCAAAGATCAATCGTTCTCTCAAACTTCCAGGCGACAAAAAAACCCAATCCTGCGCCGACCGTCAAAGCGAACACCCAATACTGCGATGTCTGTTTTTAAAGTCGGGACAAAACTGAGTTTGAAGTCCCGGAAATTATTAAGAACAACTTCGATTTCTCGAAGCCCCGTTTCTTGCGGGGAAGTAAACCTAGCGGATTTTCTGAACCGGTCAACGATTTTTTTAAATTATTTTTCGTTTACCGATCCGGCTTTCTCGCCCGGCTCACCACCGGTTTTCGCGGTGGGACGTGGAAAGTAGCAAACAGACGCCATACCGCAATAACTTTTTTCAAAAAAATTCACGAATGTCCGGGAACCCGCATAAACACTGGCTCCGCGGACCATTATTTTTTTGAAAAAGTTTTTGCGCACGCCGTTTATTCCACCGGATTTGCGAATAAATCCTGCGATTTATTGTCCGGATCGCGGGCGATATTGAATTCCGCAACCATTGCCTTGAGCTGCGCAGGCGAAAATTGCTTTTTGATCTTCGCGATCTCCCCCTGCGCAATCTCATCGCAACGCTCGTTTACTGGATGCCCAGAGTGCCCGCGCACCCACGACCAGCGCACGGTGTGCTTCACTGCGAGCGCATCCAGCCGGCGCCACAGGTCCTCATTCTTCACGGGTTTCTTCTGGCTCGAAATCCACCCTTTTGCCTTCCAGCCAACCACCCATTTCGTAATGCCGTTGCGCAAGTATTCCGAATCCGTGAAAAACTCGATTTTACACTGTTGCGTCAGTGCCTCCAGGGCGGAGATCGCCGCCTGTAGTTCCATGCGATTGTTTGTGGTCGCCGGTTCCCCTCCGCTGATCTCTTTTACGCGCCCGTCGCAGTTGAGCACCGCAGCCCATCCCCCCGGGCCGGGATTCCCCTCGCATCCCCCGTCCGTGTGTATCGTGATCGCTTTCATGAAAACGCTTGTAAAACAAACCCACGCTACTTCCGGCTCTTGGGCGCCCGGAAGCACCCCGGTGCATGGTCGTTCACCATCCCCACCGCCTGCATGTATGCGTAGCAAATCGTGGTGCCGACAAACTTGAATCCCCGCCGTTTCAGCTCCTTGCTCATCGCGTTGGAAACCTCTGTGCTCGCCACCGGTTCCCCTGCAACTTTCTTCCGCTCGGCAATCAGCGGCTTGCCCCCCACGAACTGCCAGATGAATTTGTCGAAACTCCCGAACTCCTTTTGCGCCACGAGAAACGCCTTTGCATTTTCAATAGCCGCAGTCACCTTCAACCGGTTGCGAATAATCCCGGGATCGGCCATCAACGCCTTTTGTTTCCGTTCATCGTAGCGCGCAATCTTCTTCGCGTCGAAATGGTCAAACCCCTTGCGATATCCCTCGCGCCGTTTCAGCACCGTCAGCCAGCTCAGCCCGGCCTGCGCCCCTTCGAGGATCAACATCTCAAAAAGCGTCCGGTCGTCATGCACCGGCACACCCCACTCTTCATCGTGATAGCGGATGTATTCGGCGTCACTCAAGCACCAGGAACAACGTATTTTTTCTTTCATGCGGATTTTTCAATTTTCAGAATCAATCCGCAAATCCTATGCTCAACAGCAACGCCGCCGCAATTCCCGAAAAAGCCATCAATGCGTCTGCAATGCGGCGAGCAGTTCCTTCAGAGGCACCGTGGCAATGCACGACATGGAATCCGAGATCGCGTACGGGATCACCAGTTCGCCCCGGTTCACCATCGCCCCGCACGTATAAACCACATTCGGCACATAGCCCTCCCGCTCCGCCTCCACGGGGCTGATCAGAGGATCCTTGAGATGGCCGATGATCCGTGTCGGATCATCCAGATCGAGCAGGATCGCCCCAATGCAATAGCGCCGCATCGCCCCCACCCCATGCGTGATCACCAGCCAGCCCGCCTCTGTTTCTATGGGCGATCCGCAATTGCCGATCTTCACGAACTCCCAAGGCTGTGTAGGGCGCAAAAGCGTCACCGGATCATTCCAAAAATGTGGATTATCAGAGAACATGATGAAAAGATTCTCGTCGTCCTGCCGCGAGATCATCGCGCAATGCCCGTTAATCCTGCGCGGGAACAAAGCCATCCCCTTGTTCTGCACCGCCCGCCCATTCAGCGTGCGGACTCTGAAATGCAAAAAATCCTCCGTCTCAATAAGTTGCGGAAGAATCACGTGCCCGTTATAGGCGGTATAAGTGGCATAATAGGTGACCTTGCCGTTATCATCGACAAAACGCACAAACCGCGCGTCCTCGATGCCATTGCTCTCATTGGCCGACATCGGGAATATGATGCGTTCGCTCAGACTGATCTTCGGGGAAAAACTCACCTCATAATTGGACTCCGCCAGCCACCGCACACATTCCAGCGTGCGAATCTCCTCGTGCGTCTTGCGCCGCATCCGGCGGTTGATCTGGAGCACGCTTTTATCCAGGTCAGCGAGGCTGAACGTGTCGCTCAATTGCTCCAGGATCGTGTCGATATGCACATTGTCGAACCCCATCTCATGCAGCTTGAACATGAACGAATTCTTGTCGTAAGTGGGATTCGGCACGGTGTCCGGCGCCACCACGTGTCGCGAAGGCTTATCCACCGTTACCAACCCTCCGGCATCGATCACCCCCGAGCGAAACGTGATGGATGAGATGTGCCCCTCGCCCACCGCCCGGAGGCTGAGGATGAAACGGACCGCTCCTTCCGCCAGCCCGCTTTGATCGGGATGCGGAACGATGGAGGGATTAAAAAGCGCCGCCGATTCCAGCGAATACTCCCCGGTGAAGAGCGCGCC
>Ga0206937_10305_pt1 | contig 11424 bp, 11 predicted proteins | sample Alteio_BWOrgHeat_11_FD_152923 | JGI IMG/M metagenome (GOLD analysis project Ga0206937, IMG submission 152923) | Enriched cells from forest soil in Barre Woods Harvard Forest LTER site, Petersham, Massachusetts, United States -... | ecosystem: Environmental > Terrestrial > Soil > Temperate forest >... | reverse complement strand
CTGGCGCGGATGCGGATCGACAAGAATCTCGCAAACATCATCACGTCGCTGCTGAGCCTGCTGGCGTTCATTGGGTTGCTCATCATGGGGGTGGGACTTGCGGGGATTCCGATTCCGTGGACGGCGCGGGTGCCCGGCGTGGGGTTGAGCGCGGAGCAGATCATCAGCCTGGTGATCTGGGTGGTGGTGGCGATCTGGCTTTCGTCGGCGAGCAAGAATTTCATCCTCAAACGTTTCCTGAGCCAGAGCGGGATGGACCGCTCGCTGCAATACACGCTGTCGCAGGTGACCGGCTATGTGGCGCTGGCGCTGGGGTTGATCATTGCGGTGCAGAATGCGGGGATCAATCTCTCGGCGCTGGCGGTTTTTGCCGGGGCGGCGGGCGTGGGACTGGGATTGGGCTTGCAGACGATCGCGTCGAATTTCATCAGCGGGCTGCTCATCCTGGCCGAGCGGCCGATCAAGATCGGCGACCGGATCACGGTGGATGGGATGACCGGGCAGGTGCAGGAAATCCGCGTGCGTGCGACGACGGTGGTGAACAACGACAATATCGCGGTGATCATCCCGAACTCGCGGATCATCGGGAACACGGTGACCAACTGGAGCTACGGAAGCCCGGCGGTGCGGCTGCATTTCCCGGTGGTGGTGGCCTACGGGAGCGATGTGGAGAAGGTGAAGGAAGCGATGCTGCAGGCGGCAGCGGAGCACCCGGCGGTATTGAAGACGCCCGCGCCGAGCGTGGTGCTGGATGGGTTTGCGGAGAACCTGATCAACTTTGAATTGATCGCGTGGAGCGAGCAGATGAGTAATCACCCGCAGCATTTGCGGAGCGACTTGAATTTCGGGATCGAGCGGCGGTTGAGTGAGTGGGGAGTGGGGAAATTCCGGGTTTCGAATCCGAGTTGAGGTGCCTTTGCGCCCCGGTTTTAAGGGTGAATTACAGAGGAAATCGGCGTTTTAAGGCTGGATTTCAGGGGATGAATGGGGTTGGGCTTAAAAAACGGGATTTTTAGGGCCCAAATATCTCTCAGCGACATTCTGCAATTCTGTGCTACAATCATGGATGAAGAATAATTACAGCGGGTTTTCACGACGTGGTCCGGATGTTGTTGTCGAAGAGATTGTCGGGGTGCTTTCGAGGAAGGCCTCGTATGAATTCAAGGCTCTCTTTGATGTGGTTCATGAAAATCTGCGCGCCCGCAATGCCGCGAGCGGCGGCGAGGAAATGATGCGCCTGAAGACCTACGAGAAGCTTCAAAACCTGGTCGGCCAGGGTGCTGTAAAGAAAACGATCACCGAGAACGGCAAGAAATACGAGGGCGTCGCTTCAGCGATGAAGGCTCTCACCTTGCAGCTCAAGACGTTGCGCGCCGATTCGGCGAAGCGCGTCCCCGGCACGCCGGTGAAGTAATTTTTTGCCGGCTCCTGCAAACTGGAGCCTGCGGATTCAAATCAAGTCAGGCGGACCTCGGGAGTGCCGTCGAGGCGCTTGGACAGATCAATCGGGTCGCCCACGGAGACTTCCTTGGGATTGACCTGGTAGGCCCACACCTCGAAATGGACGAGGCGGGCCTCGCCGTAGATGGTGGCGAAGGCGCCGTCGATCGCATCCAGGCCGTGTCCCAGCTTTACGCGCCCGATGCGCGGCGCATTGAAGCGGGCGTCGAAAGTGTGCCATTTCTGCCCGAGAAAGACTTCGCAATACGCGTGAAAGTCGCCCGTGGTTTCATCGTGGCCGATGTCGGGCAGGTGGCCGGTGACATAGCGCGCCGGGATGTTAAAAGTGCGGCACAGGGCGATGACGGCATGGGCAAAGTCGCGGCAGACGCCGTAGCGCCGCTCGATGGTATCGGAGGCGGAGGCATCCTGCCGGCTCCCGCCGAAGCGGTATTCGATGTTGTTGTGCACCCAGTCGCAGATCGCCGTCACGCGCTCATAGCCATTCGTGATGTGGCCGAAATTTTTCCAGGCGAAATCGAGCAGCTTGTCGGAATCGCAATAGCGGCTCGGCAGGATATACCGCAGCACGTCCGTGGGAATCTGGTGCACAGGGGTGGAATCTTCGCCGGGGCTCTGGCTGTCGGGCGAGGAAGTGATGCTCACCAGCGCATCATGGCGGATGTCGTTGCGGCCGGGCCTGAGCATGGAGCGGCAGGTGATGTTTCCGTAGATATCCTGGAATTCGTAGGAGGGGAGGCCGGGCCCGTAGGAGAGTTGTTCCGAGAAGACGAGGTGGTTTTCATCCAGGCGCGGCCTGAGCACGAACAGGGCCGGGGTGGGAAGCGACGTCTCGTAGGTTACGTGGCACCCGACCCGCACGGTGATATCAAGGAATGTCGTGATCATAACGTGACGATACAGGCAATTCCTTGGGTGCGAAGGGAAAATATAAGGGGCGCCCGCTTTATTCCGGAAAAGGGAGGAACAGGGCTGGCGGGCGGGTGATGATTCCTTGCAATATCCGTTATTTAATGTCTGATTCCGTGGATGATTCCGGGGCTTGGAATGATTCCGCTTTTTTCCAAAAAATGAGATACTTGACCGCACTGTTTGCTGTCATTGCGCTCGCGGCGGGGGGATGGGGCTGGCAGCAGCACAGGCGTGCCGGCGATCTTGATTTCACGCAGCACCGCATGGCGCTGCTCGAGGCGGAGAATACGCGCCTGCAGACGGCGCTCGACGCGCAGGTAAAAGCGGGCGCGCGGGCGTATGAGGCCGCGGAGCGCAGGCCGATCGAGGAGGCGATCACGCGCATCCGGGGCTTGGATTTTTCGCACCCGGTGACTTATGACTCCCTGTCGCGGGCGGGCATCAAAAAGGTGATCGAGCAGAAATTGTCGGAGCAATATTCCGATGAGGATTTCAAGAATATCGCCACGGGATTGTCGGCGTTCGGGTTGCTCGATCCGGGCTATCCGCTGAAACAAAAATACATCGACCTCCTCGGCGAGCAGATCGCCGCTTTTTACGACCAGCACCAGCACAAGCTGTTCATGTTTGAGGATGCCTCGCTGCGCAATTCGCAGAACCGCGTGGTGCTGGCGCACGAGCTCACGCACGCGCTGCAGGACCAGAATTTCGGGCTGTTGAAGATGCCGCTGGAAATCAAAAACAATGACGATCTCGCGGTGGCCACCAGCGCCTTGATCGAGGGGGATGCGACGCTGGCGATGTCGGATTTCATGATGAAGAATATCACGATGCAGTCGCTCACCGACAGTTTGTCCGGCATGGTTTCGCAAAGCATGGACCAGATCCAGAAGTCGCCGCGTTATCTGCGCGAGATGCTCATGTTTCCCTACCTGTACGGCCAGAAATTCTGCATGGCGCTGAAAACGAGGGGCGGGTACGCGGCGATCTCGGAGGCATTTAAAAATCCGCCCACATCCAGCGCACAAATCCTGCACCCGGAGAAATATTTGGCTGAGCCGCGCGAGGAGCCGGTCCGCGTCAATTTCGCAGACACTACCGCAAACGGTAAAAAGCCGCTGGCCGACAATGTGCTGGGGGAAATGGGCATCCGCATTTTCCTGGAAAAATGGGGACAGGCGGCCACCGCAGCCGACTCCGCAAGCGGCTGGAGGGGGGACCGGTACCTGGTATTTGGAGACGGGCCGGACACGGAGCTGGCATGGAAAACAGTGTGGAACAGCAGGGAAGACGCGGAGAAATTCCTGCGCGCGCTCATGGACACGCTGGAGTTGCGGTACGGATTCAAGGACAGCGACTGGACCACCCAAAATAATGCGGTTTACGACATTCAAACAAAAAACCGGGTCATCCATGTGACGTGCGGCGGCGGCAGCCGGCCTGATGACGGAGCGTCCATTATTTTGATAGACGCAACTACCGCCGTTTGGAAAGATTCGCTGTTACAAAAATTTGGCACAAATGGACAAAACTGAAATGCGGCTCGACCCGCTGAGGCAGACGTGGACGATTTTTTCCGAAGCGCGCGTGGTGAAGCCCCCATTGCTTTCCCGGGGGAAAGCGGGTGAGGCAGCCGCGCCGCTGAGTCCGTTTTCCGCCGGCAACGAGAATCTCACCCCGCCCGCGCTCTACGCCGACAAGGCGGCCACTTCCCGGCCATGGCAGGTGCGAGTGATCCCGAATCGCGCCCCCATGCTTCGCGTGGAGGGCGATCCCGCGCGGCACGCGAATGGATTTAACGACCGCATGGATGGCGTGGGCGCCCACGAGATCATCATCGAGGATCCGGGCCTTAAAAATCTGGAGGAGCAGCCGCTGCCGGTGATCGCGCAGATCATCAACGCATGGAAGCTCCGCATGCTGGATCTCACGCATGATCCGCGGATGCGCGCATTTTTCATCATCAAAAACGCCGGCATACCGGCGGGGGCGGCCACGGCGCACCCGATCAGCCAGTTGATCGCGATGGCGGTGATCCCTCCCGCGCTGACGCAAAAGCTGGAGACGGCGCGCGCATTTTACGAGCTGAAGAAGCGCTCGATTTTTGAGGATATCCTGACCGATGAAATCCGGGCCGGCTCGCGGCTCGTGTATGAGAATAACGGCTTTGCGGTCTTCTGCCCCTATGCGTCGAGGACGCCGTTTGAAATGGCGATCTACCCGAAGCGGCAATGCCCGGATTTTCACGGGATCAGCGACCAGGAACTGGCGCAATGTGCGGATGTGCTGAAAATCGCGATCCTGAAATTGAACCGCGCGCTGGACAACCCGGCCTACAACCTCATGGTTTTCACCGCGCCCACGCGCACGGCAAGGCGCGACCACTGGAACACGCTCGACCGCGATTTCCGCTGGCATATTGAAATCGTGCCCCGGGTGGATTACGTCGGGGGCTTCGAGTTCGCCACAGGCAGCTATACGAACACGGTATGGCCGGAGACCGCAGCCGGGTATTTGAGGAAAATCGAGGTATAGGAAACTGGATTTTTTGGAGATCGTTATTCTATGATCGCGCGACAGGTTTTTTACGAGGGTCGGGTGCAGGGCGTGGGCTTTCGCTATACGACGCGAAATGTGGCGAGAGGCTACGATGTCTCGGGGTGGGTGCTCAATCTTCCCGATGGCCGGGTGCATTTGCACGTTCAGGGGGAGGCGGAGGAAGTGCGCGCGTTTCTGGCTGCGATGCTGGAAAGTGAATTAAACAGCAATATCCGCAAGGCGGAGGAGCATGAAGTGCCGCCCGAGGGGGGCATAAAAGGCTTCGAGATCCGCCAGGTGCCGTGATGCCGGGAGGAATTGTAAAACCACTCTTGCGAAGTGGGAAAAATGAACGCATTCTTGACTGTGATCGGGGAAAACGAATTGAATACCCCGGTCTGTAAAAACGCCCCCCGTAATAAATGGCAACCCCCGCAATTTCCATCCGCAACCTTACAAAGATATATCCGATCCCCTTCAAGCGTGAACGGGTGCTTGCGGTGAAAAATCTTTCCCTCGATGTGGAGCCCGGCCAGGTGTACGGCCTGCTGGGTCCGAATGGCTCGGGAAAAAGCACGACGATGAAAATCGTGCTGGGCCTCGTGCCCCCGACTGCCGGGACCACGCAGATTTTCGGGCGCGACAGCTCGATGGTGGACAGCCGCGAGGACGTGGGATTTTTGCCCGAGAATCCCTATTTTTACAAATACCTCACGGGCTTCGAGACGCTCATGTTCTACGGAAAAATCTGCGGTCTGCGCGGCGCGAAGCTCAAGGATCGCGCGGGGGAACTGCTGAAACTGGTGGGCCTGGAGAACGCCCGCGACCGGCGGCTGGGCGGCTACTCGAAAGGCATGCTGCAACGCATCGGCCTTGCGCAGGCGCTGGTGCAGGAGCCGCGGCTGCTTGTGCTGGATGAGCCGACAGCCGGCGTCGATCCCGCCGGATCGCGCGAGATCCGCGACCTGATCCTGGATTTCAAATCGCGGGGCATCACGATCCTGCTCTGCTCGCATCTGCTGGGCCAGGTGCAGGAGATTTGCGACCGCATCGGCATCCTGCACCGGGGGGATCTTGTGCGCGAAGGAAAGCTGGAGGATCTGATCTCCATCGAAAACCAGACCGAACTGATCCTCGAGAATACGTCGCCGGAATTGCTCGGGGAAATCCAGGCGCTGGTCAGTAAATCCAATGCGCGCGTCCTGGAAACGCGCAAACCCCAGACCACGCTCGAGCGGTTCTTCCTCGATGTGACGGGAGGAAACAAATGAATCCGGCAACCGTGACCACACTTCCCGCAAGGACCAGGCACAAGTTTTTTTCGCCCGGTCGCGTCAGCGCGATCGCGGGCAATACCCTGCTGGAGCTTGTGCGGCTGAAGGTGTTTTATTTCCTGCTCCTTTTTGCCCTGCTGATCATCGGTTGCTCGGGGTTCACCTCCATTTTTGATTTCCAGTTCCAGGAGCAGTTCCAGATTTTGAAGGATGTGTCGCTGGGCTCGATGTCCATCTTCACCCTCATGCTCTCTATCCTGGCCACGTCGATGATGCTGCCCAAGGATATTGAGGACCGCACATTATACACGATCCTGGCGAAGCCGGTCCCGCGGTTTGAGTACATCATGGGCAAACTGATCGGGGTGTTTTCGCTGCTCCTGATCTCAATCCTGGTCATGAGCGCGATGTTTGTGGCCGCCATGTACTTTAAGCAGCAGATGGTGATCAATAATACGCTGCATCAATCTGCCGGCATTCCACCGGAGCAGGTAAAGGCGATGATCGCGGACGTGAAATCCCAGACGTTCACGATGAGTTTGATCCCGTGTCTGATCACCATCTACTTGAAGGCGGCGCTTTTCGCGGCTCTTACGATGTTGATCTCCACGTTTGCAACCTCGTCCATTTTCACGATCTTCATCGCATTCACGGTCTATTTCATCGGGAGCATCGAGGGGCTCGCGAGGGAATACTGGTACTCCACGCAGCACGGGAGCGAGATTGCAAAATATTTGATGGGCCTGGTGGCGTTGTTTTTTCCGGACCTGCAACTCTTCAATCTCGTGGATGATATTGTGGCCGGCAATACCATTGCTCCGGGGCTGTTCGTGAAAACGGCGGGGCTCGGGGTGGCGTACACGTTCGTTTATTCATTCATCTCGTACGTGGTTTTTGCCTTCAAGGAGCTATGAGGAAGACTGCGGCGGCGGCGGCGGCGATCCTCGCGCTCTTCGGGGCGTCAAAAATGCATTTTGAGCAGCAGCTTGCGGAAGAGCATCGCGCCGCCTTTTTTCACGGGGCAAAGCTGAACCTGAACATGCGCCAGCAGATCGGGCAGCTCGGTTTCCTTGCGGCCTTGAGCGGGTTTCGCTCCGTGGTGGCCGATTATCTCTGGATCGAGGCCCACAGCGCCTGGGAGCGCACGGAGTGGGGCACCATGGCCTTGTTGTTCAATAACGTCACGGCGCTGGAGCCGCGGAACGTGATGTTCTGGGACCTTTCCGCGTGGCACATGGGCTATAACGCCAGCAACTACGCGATCCGCGATCCCAAGCAGCCGCGCCAGGCCCTGCGGATCAAGGCCCAGCGGGAATATTTCAAGCTCGCGGAGGATTTTTTGCTCCGCGGCATTGAGAACAATCCCGACCACTACAAGCTCTACGAAAGCCTGGCGACGCTGTACAAGGAGAAATTCGACGATCACTACAAGGCGTCCCAGTATTACGACAAGGCGGCGCAGTTCCCGTTTTCACCGAGTTATGAAAAACGGTTTGCGGCCTACGAACTCTCCCGCTGCCCCGGCCACGAGCAGGAGGCTTACGAAAAGCTGGTGAAACTTTACAAGATGGGAGAGAAGGAATGGCTGCCCACTTTGTTATCAAGGTTGAATTATTTGCAGGAAAAACTAAATATCCCCCCCGACCAGAGGGTTTATACACCCCCGGATAAAAAGTAATTACAGACAGAAGAGAGAATAATGCGTTTTGCCATTTTCGGAGATATCCATGCGAACCTTGAAGCCCTGCAGGCCGTGCTTGCGGATGCGGAGGCAAATGCCTGCACCCACTACGTCTGCCTCGGCGATATCGTAGGCTACAATGCAAATCCCCACGAATGCCTCGAGATCGTGCGGAATATGGACTGCCCGGTGGTGAAGGGAAATCACGATGAACAGGCATCAATCCTGGAAGACCTTGAGGGATTCAATCCGCTCGCCGAGGAGGCGATCAACTGGACCCGCGACAACCTTACGGACGAGGACAAGCAATGGCTTCGCGAACTCCGCATGGTGCGCCAGGTGCGTGATTTTACGATCGTCCATTCCACGCTGGATACCCCGCACAAGTGGGGCTACGTGTTCAACCAGCTCGATGCGGCGGCCAGTTTTAATTACCAGCACACGGCGCTTTGCTTTTACGGCCATACGCACGCGCCACGCGCTTATGTGAAGGATGGGAACACCGTGCGGAGCCTCACCTTCGAGAAGCTGCGCCTCGAGCCGCAAAAGAAATATTTCATCAACGTCGGCAGCGTGGGCCAGCCGCGCGACGGGGACTGGCATGCCTCCTATGCCATTTACCATGCCGACAAGCAGTATGTGGAATTGCGCCGGATCGAATACGATATCAACCTCGCGCAGGACAAAATCGTGGATGCCGGGCTCCCGCAAAGGCTGGCGGACCGCCTCGCGCTCGGCAAATGAACCGCGCAAGACCGGTGGCTGGCATCAAGTCGGTCCTCATAGTAAAGCCGAGTTCGCTGGGAGACATCGTCCACACGCTTCCCTCCGTGCATTTGCTGAAGCAGACGTGGCCGCATCTGAGCATCCAGTGGATCGTGAATACAGAGTGGTCGCCTCTCCTTACCGGAAATCCCGATCTGGACCGAGTGATCATTTTTCCGCGCAAAAATTTCCGCGGGCTGCCGGATCTCTACAAAATCCGCGACTGGTTGTGGGAGGTGAGCCGCATCAAACCCGATCTCGCCCTCGATTTCCAGGGATTGATGAGGAGCGCCTTCATTGCAAAAATATCCGGGGCGCGCAGCGTGCATTGTCTTGCGGATGGGGAGGTGACACCCCGTTTTTTATCGCATCGCGTGGTCCCTGCGGTCCGTAGCGAGGAGCATGCGGTCACGCGCTACTTGAAGCTGGTCGCCGACCTCGGCGTGGATGTGAATGTCCCGCTGGAATTCCCGTTGCCCTCGGGTGAAAAGCCGCTGGGCGCTCAGCTCCCGGAGCGCTATCTGCTCGTGCATCCGTTTTCGCGCGGGGAAAACAAATCGCTTTCCCGGGAAAGCCTCGAGCGCATGTTCCAGCTCCTGGCGCCGATCCCCATCGTGCTCGCCGGGAGGGCCGAGAAGGATTTTCAAGCGCCCGGCGGTTGCGTGAATCTGCTGAACAAGACTTCGCTTCCCGAGTTGATCTGGCTCATCCGCCATGCCCGTTTCACCGTGAGCGTGGATAGCGGCCCGATGCATATCGCCGCCGCGATCACCGGCCGGCTCCTCGGCATCCACAACTGGACGAACCCGCTTCTCGTCGGTCCGTACAATCCGGACGCGTGGGTCTGGAAGAACGGCGAGCTCCTGCAAATGCGCGACGTGACCCTTGAAAACGCCTCCGGTTCACGAGGTTTCGGTCTGGAAGACGTGGAAAAGACCGCGGAATTTTTGAAAGACCAATTTTCCGGCTCCGCCTAGCGCCAACCATCGGAGAACCGCATCCTTGGAGGGATACGCTCTGTCGTGTCCCAGTCTGCGGCAGCTTCTTCGGACCTCTCGTTTTCCCTCGTTCCTCAAACTCCGTGTTTGGGAACGCACCTGCTCCCGAAACCGAAGATAAAGCCGTGGGAGGATGCGGAGGCTTAACTCTGTTTCGGCTAAACCTCTTTTCCATCTCATTGCAATCGCCACCTTATAGCGCGCCTTTCCTTCAACAACCACCGCTTTAAACAGTGCTTCCCCCCAACACAGAGCGTAGCTTTCTTCTTATCCTGTTCGTCCTGTCTGAAAATTCTTCGTGTTTTCCCCGCCCCTCGTCCCGCTTGGAACCAGAAACTAGAAACCTTGAACCGTCCCCTTACCGCCGCAGAATCCGCTCCACATATTTGGCAAGCATATCGAACTCGAGATTCACCAGATCGCCCGCCTTCAGAGCGCGGAGATTGGTGACCGCCATGGTGTGCGGGATGATCCAGAGGACCATGCTGCCCTCCTTCAACTCCGCCACGGTGAGGCTGATGCCGTTGATGGCGATGGAGCCTTTCGGAACGACGTATTGCGCGAACTCCCCGGGCAGGGCGATCTCAAGGCGGAAATCCGCGCCTCTCTTTTCGAGGGACAGGACCGGACTGGTGCAGTCGATGTGGCCCTGCACGAAATGACCGCCGAGGCGGGCATTCGCGGCGAGGGCGCGCTCGAGATTCACGAGGGAGCCGGGCGCGGCGGACTGCAGGTTTGTGCGGAGCAGGGTTTCGTTGAGGAGATCGAAAGAGAGTGTATCGCCAGCCAAGCTGGCAGCCGTGAGGCAGCAGCCATTGACCGCGATACTGTCGCCGATCTTGAGATCCCCGGAGACAAGGGGAGCTTTCAAGACAATGCGCGCCCCGTCCCCGGAACTCGAGAACGCAATCACCTCCCCCGTCTCTTCAATAATGCCTGTAAACATCGCGGAAACCATCAAACCATCTTCCGGTTGGGATGAAAATAGAAACCTGCCCCGACTCTCCCCCTTTTCCCCTATTCGATGTTGGACGTTCGATTCCACCAGCATCCGGACGATCAAAAGTCCTGACAACTCCCGCAGCGAGTCACTTCCTAAATGATACTCGACTCTTGGAGAGGCACAGGGGCATAGGGGTGCAAATCCTAAATCCTAAATGTTAAATGTCCCAAAAGTCTCCGGCCGTTCCCGCAGCAAGTGCTTCCTAAATTCCAAATGCCTCCCCTCTCCTCGTAACCGAAGCTCCAGCTTCGTTACGCAATTGTCCCCGAGGCTCCAGCCTCGCAGCCGTCGCCACGGATCACGCGCCTCCGCATGACAAGCACCCCTACCGCAACGCGGTTGCATCCTATAGCCCATGGTTGCACCGGCAAAGCCGGGGCTACCGTGGGGATCGATCAAAAACAGGAACCAACCCCGAAGGTGGGTTGCATCAGTCGTCATTATCCCCCTTCCCCTCGTAACCGAAGCTCCAGCTTCGTTACGCAATTGTCTTCGAAACCGCAGATAAAGCCGTGGGAACTCGACTCTCGGAGAGGCAGAGGGGCAAGGGCTGCAAATGTGGGCGGCTTAACTCCAGCCTCGCAGCCGTCGCCACGGATCACGCGCCTCCGCATGACAAGCACCCCTACCGCAACGCGGTTGCATCCTATAGCCCATGGTTGCACCGGCAAAGCCGGGGCTACCATGGGGATCGATCAAAAACAGGAACCAACCCCGAAGTTGGGTTGCATCATTCGTCATCTCCTCACTGCGCGTCAGCTCACTGGCATTAAGTTAAGAAATATCGGCCCC
>Ga0206937_10301_pt1 | contig 11514 bp, 7 predicted proteins | sample Alteio_BWOrgHeat_11_FD_152923 | JGI IMG/M metagenome (GOLD analysis project Ga0206937, IMG submission 152923) | Enriched cells from forest soil in Barre Woods Harvard Forest LTER site, Petersham, Massachusetts, United States -... | ecosystem: Environmental > Terrestrial > Soil > Temperate forest >... | reverse complement strand
TTCTGTTTGTTCCATCGGTATTTATCCTGTATATATCGGTGTTTCCTTTGTTGATAGCGGGAGATTCAATAAATGAAACCGACCCTAAATGGAGCAGTGATGGAAAACACATCTATTATTTATGCAATAAAAGTGGCAGCAATCAGATTTGGAAAATGGATGCTGATGGGAATAATAAGACACAAATAACTACTTATAAAGATGATATTTCCAATTATGAGTTCTCTCAGCATGAGGATATGCTGTGGTTCACTGCTGATGTTCAGGTAGATAAAACAGTTAAAGATATTTATCCCGATTTACCAAAGGCAACAGGTAGGATAATTGATAACTTGATGTATCGTCATTGGGATACATGGGCTGATGGAACTTACAGTCATATTTTTATTGCATATTTAAAGGAAGGTAAAGTCATTGATGGAAGTATTATGGATATTATGAAGGGCGAGCGTTTCGATTCTCCCTTAAAGCCTGATGGTGATGACGGACAGATAACTTGGCTTATCAACGGGAAGAAATTAGCCTATACTTGTAAGAAATTAGTTGGTAAAGATTATGCCGTAAGTACCAATTCTGATATTTATGTATTCAATGTTATTAATGGAAGTACTGAAAATATCTCGGAAGGAATGATGGGATATGATGTTAATCCCAGATTCTCAAATGATGCGAAAAGTATTATGTGGCTGAGCATGAAAACCAATGGATATGAGGCAGATAGGAATCGCATTTATGTTTATAATTTCGATACAAAAGAAAAGAAAGAGCTCACAACAGGCTTTGATTATAGCGTTGAGAAGGCGGAATGGAGTCCTGACAACTCAAAGATTTATTTCCTGTGTGGGATAAATGCAACTGACCAAGTCTTTTCTCTTGATTTGAATTCAAAAGAGAAAACTCCAATTAAACAACTTACACATGATGTTGGAGATCATACTGATTTCTCTATTGTTAATAATGGAAAGGAGGATGTGATGGTTACGAGTATGATGTCTATTTCAATGCCGACGGAATTGTATAATATCAATCTTAAAACAGGAGCATCAACACAAATTACTTACACTAATAAAGATGTTTTAAGCTCCATAAAGATGGGGAAAGTGGAGAAAAGAATGATTAAAGCAACCGATGGAAAAGATATTCTGACATGGGTTATTTATCCTCCCGATTTTGATGCATCAAAGAAATATCCTGCTTTATTATATTGTCAGGGAGGACCTCAAAGCACCGTGAGTCAGTTCTTTTCCTATCGTTGGAACTTCCAATTGATGGCTGCTAATGGATATATAATTGTTGCGCCCAATCGTCGCGGACTTCCTTCTTTTGGTGAGGCATGGAATAAAGAAATATCTGGTGATTGGGGAGGACAGGCAATGAATGATTTATTGAGTGCAATTGATGAAGTATCGAAAGAGCCGTATGTAAATAAGGATAAACTTGGCGCTGTAGGCGCAAGTTTCGGAGGATATTCTGTTTATTGGTTAGCGGGTCATCATAACAAAAGATTCAAGGCATTAATTGCTCATGATGGAGTGTTCGATTTACAAAGCATGTATGGAACAACTGAGGAAATCTGGTTTCCTGATTATGATATCGGTGGCGCTTATTGGAAAACGCCCATGCCTGAAAGCTATGCCAAGTTTAATCCGATAAATTTTGTTAAGAATTGGGATGCTCCGACACTTATTATTCACAATGAAAAAGATTTTCGTGTACCTGTTGAACAAGGTATGGAAGCCTTTACTGCAGCGCAGTTACAAAATATTCCGAGTCGCTTTCTTTGCTTCCCTGATGAGAATCATTGGGTAACAAAACCACAAAATAGTGTCCTCTGGCAACGGATTTTCTTTGATTGGTTAGATAGATATTTAAAATAATTGTTTAACTTTACATCTCCGTTTGGAATAGTAAGCTGAAAAATATTAAATTAAATAATCATATAAACTTAAAGAAATGAAAAACTTAATCAGATTAAATCTTGTATTGCTGTTATCAGTTATTTTATCAGTTTCCACAGTATTTGCTGGAAACAAAATATTCCGAGATGGAGAAAACTTTATTAAAGTAGGAACCAAAATGGTTTATGCAGTTGTTAATGGTGATAAAAAGTATGATTTTATTGTAACGGTAAAACAACTTTCTCCCGAATTGATTTTCGATTGGGAAATGACTGCACCAGTAAATACTAAAGGCACCATCACCATTCCTCAAAAGGACATGCAACATGCGATGGCGTTCTATAATTATTTTAGTCCGGGAAGTTTAACTCTGGATGGAGAAACTTCCGTTTGGTTGAGTAACGACCAATTCAATCAGATTAAAAATAATCGTTATGGAATTTTTAAACTCGATGGAAAAAATGGTAAGGAAACTCCAATGAAGGTCATCAGAAATACTCCTAATATGCCAATTCCTGTTATTACACCTATTGTTAATGGCAAACCAATGACGTTAAATACAATTTATCTGAATAACGGAATCTTAGGCGAAAATATGAGGGAAGTAGTATTGTTGGATTCAAAAGATTTTCCAATCATTGTAAAAATGAATCTTGGTTGGACAATCACTTTAAAAGAGATTAAATAGAAACTGAAATTTAATACAACATTAAAAGGGATTCAGAAATGATTCCCTTTTTTGTTATTATTGAAATGAGTAACCCAAACTCTTCAATAAATCTTTTGTTGGATTTAGATAAGCAAAATATCTATCACTTAAATAAACAACTTGTTCTTTTGTTGAAGGATTTTTATCCAACCCAAGCATTTCATTTTTATATCCTACAATTGCTGTTGGTTTATTTTCTTCAAATGCTTTGTCAACCATTTTTGGATAGATAGGATTACGGTCGGTATCATTAAACCAGCGTGCAATTATTTCTTCTTTACTATAAAACATTATCTCCCACTGAAACATTGGATTTGCAGAAAATACATTATTGACATTGTTCTTTTGGAGATAGATTAATAAATCATCAATCCGTTCTTTCTCGGATTTATTATTCTCGGTAATGGGAGGCATAAAGTTAAAGTTTTTATATTCAATCATCGAACCAATTGTAGAAATGAAAAGTGCAACACCAATTATCGGGATAACAAATGCGTAACGAGTCTTTTTCTCAATATTATCAAGTATTTCTGATCCTGCCCACATTACGAGGAAACAACTATAAGGCAGAAGATATCTCGCTCCATAATTTTGATTTAATAAAGGAGTATAAGCCAAGGTTAAAATCATGGAAGCATAGCAAATATGGGATAAAGGGTTGTATTGCTTCTTGATTATCCGATAGATTTGAAGAATTGTGGCAACAATAATCATATTGCTCCAAATGAGTGTTGATATCCGTGTAAAGATTCCCAACTTTATATTATGGTCGAGCCAATAAGAACCTGTGATATTATCATAAATGCGGCTTGGAATCTCCTTTATCATCGCGAAATAATTGAAATTGGTGAACAAAGCCGGTTTCCAGTATTCATTAGAGGGCATGATGAAAAGTTTGTTTATATAAAACACAACAACAATTGCCATTGAAACCAACACTGCCAACTGTTTGAAATTCCTTTTGTAAATAAAACTGTAAAAGATGAATGGAATCAATCCGGGAATCCAAAATGGGCGAGATAAATAAATGAGACCGATTAATAAACCTATCATCAAGGAGGTAAAAAACTTAATATTATTATTTAATCTTATAATCATAGAAGTAAATATAAAGGTAAGCGTGAATGCAGTAATATACCCTCCTCGCGCCTTCATAGCGCCAAGTGCCCATGCCGGAATCAGGATTATCAGGATGGTTATCATAAAGGCATTTGACTTGCCGGAAACAAATTCGAATGTTCGGAAAAAGAAGAGGATTCCAATGCACCAGATACATAATAAGGACACTCTTAAAGTGATAGCACTAATTCCAAAAAACTTGAATCCGATGGCTCCGAAAATGTTTTCAATGAGAGAGAATCCGTAATTCTGACCAGAGAAGAAGACCGGGATTTCCCTTCCATCGGTAATATGTTTTGCCATCAATCCGAGGATGCACTCATCGCCATCAAGCAACAGATTCGGGCTTAGGAGCTGTGGCAGGCGGCTGATGAAACATATCAGCACAAGCACTAATCCATAAACCCAGGAAGGTATTTTCTCGTCATCAACTCCATTTATCATCGGGCGTAAAAGTAATTATTTTTAAGCTAATAGATTTTTATCCTAACTTCGCCTAACTAAAAATGATATGATTTCCCTGCCTTCGTCAGATATTCTTTTATACATCGGATTCGCTTTATATGCGGCGAGTCTTGTGTTATTTCACTTCAATGAGAGGAAGAAATTGTCATTGTTTATTTTGTTTCTCGGCTGTCTGTCTTTGTCGGTTTATATGGCTGGGCTTGATCATTTTCTTCATTTCTGGGATGAGGAGTTTCATGCTTTGGTGGCTAAGAACATGCTCATCAATCCCTTCAAACCAATGTTATATGCCCATCCGGTTTTGGATTATAATTATCAGGAATGGCAGCATAATTCTATCTGGCTGCATAAGCAACCATTGTTCCTTTGGCAGATTGCCATCAGTTTAAAATTGTTTGGCATTAATGAAGTTGCGGTTCGATTGCCAAGTGCCATTATGCTCGCTTTATTAATCTTTCCGATTTACAGGATGGGAAAGATTTCGGTTAATGAACGGACAGGATTCTATGCCGCCTTCCTTTTCTCCCTCGGATATTTCATCCATGAACTTGCCGTTGGTTTTATCCCAACCGACCATAACGATATTGCTTTTATCTTCTATGTTGCCTGCAGTTTCTGGGCTTACCTGGAATATGATAAATCGAAAAACAGACGCTGGTTAGTGCTTATTGGATTATTTGTTGGATGCGCAGTTTTGGTAAAGTGGCTTATGGGATTATTAATCTTTGGAGGCTGGTTTATAGCAATCACCAGCCGAAAAGAAAAAAGAATTGTGCTGCGTAACTATCTTGATTTCGGGTTGAGTTTATTGGTTTCCATAATTGTTTTCATTCCCTGGCAAATATTTATTCTCATCAAATATCCAACAGAAAGTATATTTGAATATAAATATGCCGCTCAGCATTTTACCCAAGTGATGGAAGACAAAAGCGGTGACTTCCTGTTTCATTTCCGCGAATTAAAAACCATTTACTTTCATGGCGATGTGATGCCTTATGTAATGTTACTTGGTTTGGTCTTATTATTTATCCGGATGAAAGACAAAGGCAATCGAATCGTTTTATTCTTCAGTCTGATTGCAGTGTATGTTTTCTATACATTTGCCAAAACCAAAATGACCGCTTTCTGCATGATTGTAGCTCCGATTTTTTACATCGCCTTGGCTTCGATGATTGACCAGATTTTCATTTTATCAACCAAAAAACTTTTAAAAAACACAATTATAGCCTCTTCTGTTTTTGTATTGATAATTGGATTTATCGGTTTTATTCATCTCGATTTAAGCAAAATAAAGAAGAATCATCTCGATTCTCCCGAAAATAAAGATACTTATGGTTATCAGGTTGGATTGGATACAAAATTCATCAAGGAACTCCCCGATAGCTTGAAAAAGGAGGATTATGTATTATTTAATTGTAAACAATTTGAAGCCCCTGCCATCATGTTTTATACCGGAATAACGACTTATCAAAACATCCCTTTGGAGCAAACTTATATGGATTTGAAGCAAAAGCACATCAAAATGGCTTTTAATGATGATGGGAATTTGCCCGTTTACATCCAAAATGATACATCGGCACTAAAGATTAATGTCTATTATCAAGTGCCAATTATCAAGTTTCAATTCTGATTTTAGGATAAAAATGCCTCAAATCATCTATTTTTTTCGCACTGTTTGATGACCACCCCACGCTGTTTGATGACCACCTCACGCTGTTTGATGACTAACCGGCGCTGTTTGGTGACTACCCCACGCTGTTTGGTGATTACCTCGCACTGTTTGATGACCACCTCGCGCCGTTTGATAATTACCCCACGCTATTTGATGACCACCTCGTACTGTTTAATGACCACCTCGCACGAGCTATCCTTTGGCTCGTTGGTAAAAAAGGTCTAAAAAGGTGTTTTTAGCTTATAAAATGATAAATCGGTGGGGTTTTATGGTTTCTTCACCTCCACCAAAAGCATTTCTGAGGTTGGATATTCCTTAATGATTTTATAATCGATGGAATGTTCTTTGAGGTTATGCATTTCAATCTTTTCGATGAAGAAATAATCGGTTTCGAGGTTTTCGTAATCCTCTGTCCATTGAACTTTTATCCAATCCCAATGATTCATTAGCTTATAAAAACGAATATCGTGGTCGAAAATCCAAGGGATTCTTGGCAACATAACGCTTACTTGTTTAGGAGTTTTTTCACCGATGGGGTCGGTATTGTTTTCTGCAAGATAAGTCAGCATATCTTTAACATCGGCTTGCTGTTTCCATTGGATGACATAATGAAAATTGATGCTCAGGATGAAATTTAAAATGAAAACCATTGAGAAGCCAATGAAGATTCCAGTAAAGAGTTTTTTCTTTCGCTGGATTAATAAATCGAACAAAAAAACCATGAGAATGATGAAAAGGGGGTAGTAAAAAATTGCCGTTCTTTCGGTCAGATAAACGATGCCTAAAATTAAACCTTGGGCAAAATTGGCAAGGAAACATAAGAGAATTATGGTGGCAATGAATAGAAGATAAAAGCTTTTCCAGGATGGTTTATTTTTTCTCAGATGGATGAAAATCATCACCACTGAAGTTATCAAAACCAATGCAACACCGATTTGGATTCCATTGCGGAGGAAGTGCATGAATGGGTTTCCATAAGTCATTAAAGTAATAAGAGAAAATACTGTATCCTGCCAGAATCCTGAATCACCTCCCCACCACAGTGCACCGGCGTTATTCATGTTTGTAATTCTTTGTCCGATAAAAATCATGCTGATGAGAGGTGAGGCGATAATTAAAGTTTGGGTGAGGAGTGATAGGATGCTTTTTGGCTTATCATCCCTCCACCTTAAAAAGTTTATGAATAAATAAATGCTTGTGGTGGATAAGAAATAAATCAGCAAAGTGAAATTGGCAAACAAAGCCACGCATCCAAAAAGCACGGAAATGAGGGCGAAGGTGTAATTTCTTTTTTGGTGGATGAACCGATAACCGAAATAAATACTGCCCATCATAAGCCCTAATGATAATCCATATCCCCTCGACAGGGAAAAGAAATCAAGCACAAAAGGATTCAGGTTAATGATGAGAAAAGCGAAAATGGTGAGGGTTTTGGATGAGAACTTATTAAAAAGCTTTGCAGAATAAACCAAAAACAGGATGTGAGCGAGAACATTTGGCAGCCGAATGCTTAGTTCGCTTAAACCAAAAATCCTGACGCAATATTTAACAAGGAAACTATTTAATAAATGATTATTGGCTGATGCAAGGTCAAAATGATTTGCTCCTTTTTGAACAAAAAACAGGTAACTGTAAGCTTCATCAATGGTAATTGAAAGAATGCATGCCCTGACAACCACGTATATAAATAGGAGTAATCCAATCGCAAATAAGAGGCGGTTTATATTCCTTTTACTATCAGTTTCCTTTAAATTCATTCGATGGCAAAGGTAGAGATTTTGGAGTTTAAATATCCCGCCACTTGCGATAAATCCAAAAAATCCGTTAATTAAGCGTATCTTTGCAGCCTTAAAGTTATAATTATATAAAGAAAAATGAATTTATTTAAAGAATTAGGAGTTGGTGATGAGTTGAGTAAAGCTATCGCTGAATTAGGTTTCGAAGCACCTACTCCTATCCAAAAACAAGCTATTCCTGAATTATTAAAGGTTGGCAGCAGAGATTTGATTGGGTTAGCTCAAACAGGAACCGGAAAAACAGCGGCATTTGGCTTGCCATTGTTGCAGATGATTGATTTCAACTCCTCAAAAACTCAGGCGTTAATACTTGCACCAACACGTGAATTATGCATGCAGATTACCAATGATCTTATTTCTTATGCCAAGTATCTTCAGAATTTTCGGATTGTAGCGGTTTATGGCGGAGCAAGTATTCAAACTCAGATTAGTCAGATTAAAAGAGGAGTTCAGATTGTTGTTGCAACTCCTGGTCGTCTGTTGGATTTGATTGATAGAAGAGCGATAAATATTACTGAAGTTGGATTTTTAGTGTTGGATGAGGCAGATGAAATGTTGAACATGGGTTTCCGTGAGGATATTGATTCCATTTTATCGAATACTCCGGAAGATAAACGAGTATGGTTATTCTCAGCAACTATGCCACGTGAGGTTCGTGAGATTTCCAAGAACTACATGACCGACCCATTTGAATTAACAGTTGGAACGAAGAACACAGGCGCAGAAAACATTGAACATATCTATTATGTTGTTCATGCTCGGGATAAATATCGTGCTTTGAAGCGATTAGTAGATTTTAATCCTGATATCTTTGGAATAGTTTTTTGCAGAACAAAGATAGAATCTCAGGAAGTTGCAGAGAATCTTATTAAAGATGGATACAATGCTGATGCGTTGCACGGAGATTTAAGTCAGCAACAGCGAGATAAGGTGATGAAACGCTTCCGTGAGAAATCTATGCAGTTATTAATTGCTACGGATGTGGCGGCGCGAGGAATTGATGTTGATAATATCACCCATGTTATCAATTATGATTTGCCTGATGAGTTGGAAAGTTATACCCACCGAAGTGGAAGAACGGCAAGAGCCGGTAAGTCAGGTGTGTCCATCGCTATCATTAACATGAAAGAAACTGGAAAGATTCGTCAGATAGAAAGACAGATTAATAAGAAGTTTGCTGTTGGGAAGATTCCTGATGGTGTTGAAGTTTGTGAGAAGCAGTTGTTCAATCTGATTAATAAAGTTCAATCGGTAGAGGTGAATGAAAAGGAAATTGAAAAGTATCTACCTAATATTATGGAAGAACTGAAAGACCTTGATAGAGAAGATTTGATAAAACGTTTCGCTTCAATTGAGTTCAACAGGTTTTTGGAATATTATCGAAATGCCCCTGATATTAATGTGGATAGCAGCCGAAGAGTAAATACTGATGGCGGTGATAGTTTCCGAAAGGGTTCTACTATTTTCCTTAATCTTGGTGCAATGGATGGTTTCGAGAAAGGTAGCATGTTGAAATATTTCTGCAGTGTTACAAGTATAAGTGGAAAGTCCATAGGCAGAATAGAGGTGAAAGGGGTTTATTCTTTTATTGATGTGGAACCTGATACTGTTGATTCAATATTGGAATCTTTTAAAGGCGAAACTTATAAAGGAAGACCTGTTCGGGCTGATATTTCTGGAAGTACTGGTGGAGGTGGCAGAAGTTCTGGAAGTGGTGGCAGAAGCCATTCAGGTGGTGGAGGCGGTAGAGGATATTCAGGTGGTGGGGGTGGTGGTAGAAGTTATTCAGGAGGAGGTGGCGGCGGTCAACGTTCATCGGGAGGATATGCCAAGAAAGAAAATACTCGCCCTTATAATCCTGATAAACCAAGTTATGCTAAAAAGGAATCCTCGGATAGACCATCATACAGCAAACCTGATTCAGGTGGATTTAAGAAGGAGAAACGGAAACGGAAGGTTTGGTAAGTATCAATAAATTATAGTAAATCAAAAGCCTTTGCAATATTTGCAAGGGCTTTTGAATTTTATTATAGTCCAATCATTTTTAAATAGGCGGGATCTATTTTTGACCCGAGCTTTTGAGCTGCTATGGCATCATTTCGTGCATTATCTTTCTGACCAACAACATTTTCGGAGATAGAGCGATTCAAAAGATAAGCCCCTTGTTTCGGATTTAATGCAATAGCTTTCGTAAATTCAGGGATAGATTCCTCATATTTATGTAATTTTTGAAGTGCTACACCACAGGAGTTAACTATTCCGTCATCCTTTGGATTCATTTGAAGGTATTTATGGAAATCGACTAATGCTTTTTCATCCTGATCTGTTAAATCGTAATATATTCCTCTATTAAAATAAAGTTTGTCGAATGTTGAATCAAGTTTATATGCTTTTGCAAAATCTCTTTCTGCCAATTCATTTTGTTTTCTTCTGGAATAAATCAAGGCACGATTAGTATAAGTTCTTACCCCACCTGAATCAAGTGCCAATGCTCGGTTATAATCTTCCAAAGCAAGACTATCTTTCCCTGCATCGAAATAAATATTGCCTCGATTATTAAATCCTAAGGCATACTTTGGGTTATTTTTCACAACCATGTTATAATCTGCCAATGCTAAATCGTTACGTTTGATTGTTCGATAATAAACACCTCGGTTATCATAAGCCAGGTAATCATCGGGGTACTTAGCAATCACATCGGTCCACATGGTTTCATTATTTTTCCAAACCTGACATCTGGCATAAGTTGCAATGCAGAATACAAAACCAAAGATAGCAAGTGCTATAGTTGCAACAGGTTTATAGACCGATAATTTTTTATCCGCGCTATTTCTAAGTTTGTGATATCCCATTGCGATGATGAAAAACAATCCAATGTATGGAACATAAGAATATCTATCCGAAGTTATCGCTAAGCCAACGGATAAAAACTGGAGCACTAAAATTATATTAGCCAAAAAGAAAAGGAACCCGAAGAAAACTAAACGCGAAAACTTCAATGACCATAATACTAAAATGAATAATCCCAATGCAATGAAAGGGGTAATAAAATATAATGTTGGCAAATGCCCGTTTATCTGATGAGGATATGGATGTAATCCTGCTAAGTTTGTCGGGATAAATAATCTATAAATATAATCGAGCATAGCATAAGATGCGAGCATGAATCGTTCTAAAAGATTATATTGTTCAAGGGGAGCAATGGCGGTGCTTACCTGCGCTTTATAAGTCAGGATGCCAAAAATTACTGCTCCAATGAAGAATGGAACTTTCTCCATCCATACCCAAACTGTAAATTTCCTTCTGCAATAGAAATCAATCACTATTAATGACAATGGAAAAGTTGTTGCCGCTGGTTTCGAAAGTCCTGATAAAGCAAATAAAACAAACGTCAGCAGTATCAGCATTATCGGTTTTTTCTCTTTATTGCTGATGTATTTATAATAGGCAATCAATCCTCCCATAAAAAAGAAAGTGTACAGAACATCCTTCAACTCAGCCACCCAAGCTACCGATTCGACATGCATGGGATGGATGCCGAAAAAGAGCGCAACAATGGAAGCGACTTCCAGTTTTCTCCCGCTCAGCAAAAATATAAACCAAAAAACCATCATCACATCCAAACAATGAAGCACTAAATTAGTGGTATGAAAAATTTCCGGCTTTGGTTGATTGGTAGCAGGGTCAATCTCGGTGGCATGATATTCCATCGTATATAAAATCATCGTGAGCGGAATATAATTGCTGAAATAAAAGTTCCCAAAGAAATATTTCACCGCATCGCCGGTTGGTTTTGCCAATAAATGATTATCCGATACATAATGGTCGTCGTCCCAATTCGTAAAATCGTTTTTC
>Ga0206937_10304_pt1 | contig 11519 bp, 13 predicted proteins | sample Alteio_BWOrgHeat_11_FD_152923 | JGI IMG/M metagenome (GOLD analysis project Ga0206937, IMG submission 152923) | Enriched cells from forest soil in Barre Woods Harvard Forest LTER site, Petersham, Massachusetts, United States -... | ecosystem: Environmental > Terrestrial > Soil > Temperate forest >... | reverse complement strand
CGGCAGTCCGTCGCTGCCGGGTTATAAGCTGCGGCAGATTACGAACTGGATGACGGAACACTTTGCGGAGGAGATCAATCTGGATCAGGTGGCTGCACAGGCGGGGTTGAGCAAATTTCATTTTCACCGGCTGTTCAAGAGCGCCACCGGCGTGTCGCCCGCGCGGTATCATGTCAATTTGCGGATGAATGCCGCGCGGCGGCTTCTGCGGGAAACGAAAGGGAGTGTGGTGGCGGTCGCGCTGGAGGTGGGTTACACCAATCCGAGCCATTTCGCGCAGCTTTTCCGTAAAGAAACAGGGCTGTCGCCGAGTGATTACAGGAAGAAGATTTGAACAGGAAATAACAGAGGAAACGGAAATTTTAATCTTTGTTTTTGCTGTTTGCCTTCGTTTAGCTTGAAACTCATGCATCCTTTATTTCAGAAGGCGGCGGGTTTGACTGAAAATGTAATCGCTGCGGCAATAGAGGTACAGCGCGACAAAGGAGTCGGACTTTTGGAGTCGATTTACGAATGGTGTCTTTTGCGCAAATTCGAGCTGCGCGGTTTGACATGCGTCAACCAAAAATCGGTTGTCATCGAATACAAGGGAGCCGTGCGTGAGGAGCCCCTGCGGTTCGACGTATTGGTGGAAGGAAGTTTGCTTGTGGAAGTGAAGGCCGTTGACAGAATTCTACCTATTCATAAAGCGCAACTTTTGAGCTATATGAGGTTGCTGGATGTTCCTATCGGATTGCTGATCAATTTCCACGAAATGAGAGCTACCGATGGAATCAGCAGGTTGATTTTGCCGGGGTCAAACTTGTGAAACACGAGAGGATTTGAACAGGAAGAAACAGAAAGAGCGGAATATCAAGTTTCTTTCTCCTTTTCTGTTTCCTCTGTTATCTCCTGTTCAAATCTTCTTTTCAGCAAGATTGCAACAGGTGGAGCAAGATCGGGTGCGACGAGTGCCGCGCCGTGTAGTAATCTGGCTCCAACGTTTAACACAAAAACAGGAGCAACAAATCCATGAATCCAACAAAAGCTTACTCGGCTGCCAGCGCGACTTCGCCGCTGGCTTCCACCAAAATCAACCGCCGCAACCCGACGGAGCACGATGTGCAAATTGAAATTCTCTTTTGCGGCGTCTGCCACTCCGACCTCCATGCGGCCCGCGATGAGTGGAGCGACTTCATGCCCGCGGTTTACCCGATTGTCCCGGGGCATGAAATCCTCGGGCGCGTTACGAAGACAGGCAGCGCCGTGACCAAGTACAAAACGGGCGACCTTGTCGCTGTGGGTTGCATGGTGGACTCGGATGGGACCTGCCCCCACTGCAAGGACGGGCTGGAGCAGTTCTGTCCGAATATGACGCTCACCTACAATTCGCCGGACAAGCACCTCGGTGGTGTGACCTATGGCGGCTACTCCGACAGCATCGTCGTCAACGAACACTTTGTTTTACGAGTCCCCACGAACCTTGATCCTGCCGGGGCCGCGCCGCTCCTTTGCGCGGGCATCACGACCTACTCGCCGATGCGCTACCATGGCGTGACCAAGGGGAAGAAAGTGGGCGTGGTCGGCCTTGGAGGGCTGGGGCACATGGGGGTGAAATTTGCGCATGCGTTCGGGGCGCATGTCGTGGTCTTTACCACTTCGCCCGGCAAAAAGGAGGATGCGCTCCGGCTCGGCGCGGACGAAGTGGTCATCTCCCGCAACGCCAACGAGATGCAAAAGCACACCGGGAGTTTTGACTTCATCCTCGACGCCGTATCCGCCGACCATGACATCAATGCCTACATCAACCTGCTCGGCCGCGACGGCAATCTGACCCTGGTGGGAGTTCCCGAAAAGCCGCTGGGTGTCGCTGCTTTCGGGCTCATCGCGCAGCGCCGGAGTCTCTCCGGATCCGCCATCGGCGGCATCGCCGAAACCCAGGAGATGCTCGACTTTTGCGGAAAACATAATGTCACCTCCGATGTCGAAGTGATCCCGATCCAAAAAATCAACGAAGCCTACGAACGGCTGCTCAAGTCGGATGTGAAGTATCGTTTCACCATCGATATGGCCTCCCTCAAGTCCGAATAACCAGCATGACACATAATTAAGAAACAAGAAACAGGATTAATAAAATGCAAAAACGCAAACTTGGTAACAGCAATCTGGAAGTATCAACAATCGGGCTCGGCTGCATGGGGATGAGCTTTTCCTACGGGCCGCCGAAGGACAAACAGGAGATGACCGCGCTGCTGCACGCAGCGGTGGATCGCGGCGTGACTTTTTTTGACACGGCGGAGGTTTACGGGCCGTTCACCAATGAGGAACTCGTGGGGGAGGCGCTTGCGCCATTCCGCAGCCAGGTGGTGATCGCGACGAAATTTGGATTCGACCTCAGCGGTAGCGATCACCGGCCCGGCGCGGCGGGATTGAACAGCCGGCCGGAGCATATCAAGGAGGCGCTCGAGGGTTCGCTCAAGCGGCTGAAGACCGATGTCATCGACTTGTATTACCAGCACCGGGTGGACCCGGAGGTGCCGATCGAGGATGTGGCGGGAGTGGTGAAGGAGTTGATTGCGGAGGGGAAGGTAAAGCACTTCGGCCTTTCCGAAGCGGGCGTGCAGACGGTGCGCCGCGCCCATGCGGTGCAGCCGATGACGGCGCTGCAGAGCGAATATTCGCTGTGGTGGCGGAGGCCGGAGGAGGGGATGATCGCGACGCTGGAGGAACTCGGGATAGGCCTCGTGCCCTACAGCCCTCTCGGCAAGGGATTTCTCACCGGGAAGATTGACGCACAAACGACATTCGACAGCTCGGATTTCCGCAGCACGCTTCCCCGATTCACCCCGGAGGCGCTGAAGGTGAACCAGGCGTTGATTGATCTGCTCGGCAGCATCGCCGCGCAGAAGAAGGCGACGCCGGCGCAGATCGCCCTCGCGTGGTTGCTGGCGCAGAAGCCGTGGATTGTGCCGATTCCGGGCACGACGAAGCTCCGCCGGCTGGAGGAGAATATCGGGGCGGCCTCGGTGGAACTCACGCCGGAGGATTTGCGGGACATTGAGGCGGCGGCTGCGAAGATCACTGTGCAAGGGGCGCGGTATCCGGAGAAGCTGGAGCAAATGACGGGGCGCTAAGCGGTCGAGGCGTAATTGAAAGGAATTAGAAATATGGAAATCAAAAGAATTGGCTCACAGCCTTCCAACAAAGGACCGGCGGACTGGTTTACCGGCACGGTGCGTATAGACCCCTTGTTCCAGGCGAGCGCTCCGGCGCGTGTGGCGGGGGCGAGTGTCACGTTCGAGCCGGGTGCGCGGACGGCATGGCATACGCATCCGCTGGGGCAGACGCTGGTCGTGACGGCAGGTTGCGGCCGGGCGCAGCGCGAGGGAGGCCCGATCGAGGAAATTCGGTCCGGGGACGTGGTCTGGTTTCCGCCGGGGGAGAAACATTGGCACGGTGCCGCGCCGACCACGGCCATGACGCATATCGCGATTCAGGAAGCGCTCGATGGCAAGGTGGTGGACTGGATGGAAAAGGTCAGCGACGAGCAGTATCAAACTGCCGGATGATAGCAGGATGATTTGAAACTGTGCAGGCAGGGACGCTTACGAAAGCTTCTTGTCGTCCTTGCAGGCGCAGCAGCCGGTGAGTTCGCAAACCTTGGCGATGCCGAGGATGATGATCACGGGACGGATGAGGCAGAGGACCAGGCGCGCGACGGCGCCGAGCAGAAAGGCGATCGGAAGACGCGGTATTACAAAGCCGGCTGCGACAGACCATGCCACTGCCTTGCCCGGGGATCTGCGGGCGTAAACCTGTGCCTTGTGAATGGTCTCGTCGGTGAAGCTCTTCAGCTTATCGACGGACGAGGAAACCCGTTGATCGAGTGATTCGTGCATGGGATTTTGATTTTCCATTTTTGGTTAAAAATTCAAGTTTTTCCTGATGCGCCCGATCAGGGATTCCACCGCTCCGGCGGCCGCATCACTTCCACGCCCAGCCTGCTTTGTCGCGCGGTCGGCGAGGGTGCGGACGAGGGATTGCAGGTCTTCCAGCGGCTGTTCGATGTAACGCTCGCGTCTGCTTGGTTCACGCTGGGAGACAAGGTATCCGATGGCGACACCGATTGCCAGAGCGCCGAGCACGGCGCCCACGGGGTTCGAGCGCAGGAGCGCTTCCCCGCTGGTCACTGTATCCGCGACGCCGGTTTTCGCGGCTTCCCATGTGTTCCCCGTGTATGTCGAAGCGCCGGTTTCAGAAGTGGATGATGTAGATTCAGGCATAGTAGTGATTGTTTAAAATTTGTTGCGAGCCCCAAGCCTACACCGCATACGGTGCAGAAGCGAACTCAACTTGTTAATCGTGGCATGGGAGCCCCGCCGGATGCATCGATTTTTGCGATATAGGAAAATACCCGATCCGGCCGCATCAAATTCAAACTGTCCACTTGACCTCAAACGCGCAATGCGCTTGGGTTTTGACTCACAAGCGAAGACGCGACTCAGGAAATATTAAATTATGGAAAAGGTCCGACTCATTCTTGCCGATGTGGATGGCACTCTTGTCACGCACGAAAAAGTGCTCACGGAACGCGCGCGCAGTGCGATCCGCAAAATGGGGGAGGCGGGCATCGCCTTTGCCATCACGAGCGGACGCCCCCCGCGGGGGATGCAGATGCTGATCGAGCCGCTGCAACTTACCACGCCCATCGCGGCGTTTAACGGCGGGCTCTTCGTGCGGAGCGATCTTTCCGTGATCGAGCAGCGCGTGCTGGGGCGCGAGGCGGTGGAAACCGCTGTCGAAATCATCACTGCCCACAAGCTCGATGTGTGGATTTATCGCGGCAATGGGTGGTTCGTGCATGAACGCCACGGGCCGCATGTGGACCGCGAGGAGTGGACGGTGAAATTTCCCCCGACTGTGCTTGCCGATTTCAGCGATAAGCTTGATGGCGTGGCGAAGATCACCGGCGTGAGCGACGATCTGGATGCGGTCGCGCGCTGCGAAAAGGCGGTGCAGGCGAAATTTACCGGCGACGTCCTCTGCCAGCAATCCGATCATGGGTGTCAGCCACATCCCGCAGTCTCCGCGGCGCGTTCGCAGCCGTATTACCTCGATGTCACGCATCCCGATGCAAACAAGGGATCGGTCGTCACCACGCTCTCCCGCATGCTTGGCATTCCCGCGAATGCGATCGGGACCATCGGCGACATGCCCAACGACATGCCGATGTTCGAGAAAGGCGGCCTGAGCATCGCCATGGGCCAGGCCAGCGACGAGGTGAAGAAGGCGGCGACCTATGTCACCGATTCCTGCGATGATGAAGGCTTCGCGAAGGCGATGGAGCGATATGTTTTAAACATAACAAAGTAAAATAGGAGTATAACACTATGAAAAAACGCATCCGCGAAATTCTCAGTTGGTATGGCAGCGACAATCCCGGCACATTGTCGAATATCGCCCGGATATTGAACCACGGCCGGCTCGGCGGCACGGGGAAGGTCGTCATCCTGCCCGTCGACCAGGGCTTCGAACACGGCCCCGCGAGGAGCTTCGCGCCGAATCCTCCCGCCTACAATCCGCACTACCATTTCGAGCTCGCGATCGAGGCTGGCTGCAATGCCTATGCCGCGCCGCTGGGGTTCCTGGAGGCGGGCGCGCGGGAATTCGCCGGTGACATCCCGCTCATTCTCAAGCTGAGCAACCACGATTCGCTCCTCGACGAGAAGGACCCCGACCAGGCGGTCACCGGCAGTGTCGAGGATGCGCTCCGGCTCGGCTGCGCGGCCATCGGGTTCACGATTTATCCCGGCTCGGCGCACCGGTTTGAGATGTACGAAAGAATCCGCGCCATCTCGGAGGAAGCGAAGCGCAACGGCCTCGCGGTGGTCATCTGGTCGTATCCGCGCGGCTCGGGATTGAGCACGGCGGGCGAGACGTCCGTCGATGTATGCGGTTACGCCGCGCAGATTGCCGCCCAGCTCGGCGCGCACATCATCAAGGTGAAACTCCCGACGGAACACCTCGAGCAGGAGGCTGCGCGCAAGGTATACGAGAAGGAGCATGTCCCGATCGGCACGCTTACCGAGCGCGTGCGCCACATCGTGCAATGCGCGTTCGATGGCCGGCGCATCCTCATTTTCTCCGGCGGCGCCGCGGAGCCGGACGACGTCCTGCTGGAGCATATCCACGCAATCCGCGACGGCGGCGGCTTCGGCTCCATCATCGGCCGCAACTCATTCCAGCGCAAAAAGCCGGAAGCGTTGCAATTGCTGGATAACGTCATCAAAATTTACCTCGGGAAAGAATAACAACAATAGTTTAACAAAGAAAAACACTCTCATGAAACGCTACGCATCCGCAGTCTGGCAGGGAACCCTCAAGGAGGGCAAGGGCGCGCTCACCACGCAAAGCGGCACGCTCAAGGCAACGCCGTACACATTCCGCTCCCGCTTCGGCGAGGACCCGGAAACCAACCCCGAGGAACTCATCGCGGCCGCGCATGCCGGTTGTTTTACAATGGCGCTCTCGATGGTGCTCGGCGAGTCGGGCTTCACCGCCGACAGCCTTTCCACCAAAGCCACGGTCTCGCTGGAGCAGGCGGGGGGAGGCTTTGCGATCACCGCCGTGCATCTCGATCTTACCGGGAAGGTTCCGGGGATCGACCAGGCAAAATTCGAGGAGGCGGCGAATGGCGCTAAGGCAAACTGCCCCGTCTCGAAAGTGTTGAACGCAAAAATCACACTCACGGCGACACTCGCCTGACAGCAGTAATTTTCAACAAACCGAAGGATCAATAAAATATGCAACTGGGAATGATAGGACTTGGCAGGATGGGCGCAAACATGGTCACACGCCTCACACGCGGCGGCCACGAATGCGTGGTGTACGACCGGAGCGCGGACGCGGTCGCCGCCCTGGTAAAGGCCGGCGCCACGGGCGCGACGTCGCTCGAGGATTTCGTCGCTAAGCTGAAACCGCCGCGCGCCGCGTGGCTCATGGTGCCGGCTGCGGTGGTCGATGGCACATTGCGCGATCTTTCGGCGCTGTTGAAGAAGGACGACATCGTCATCGACGGCGGGAACTCCTATTACGTCGATGACATCCGCCGCGCCAAGGAACTCGCGGAGCGCGGCATCCGTTACCTCGATGTCGGCACGAGCGGCGGCGTCTTCGGCCTTGATCGCGGTTACTGCCTCATGATCGGCGGCCCCGATGAAGCGGTGAAATACCTCGACTCCATTTTCAAGACGCTCGCGCCCGGGATCGGCGACATCCCGCGCACACCCGGCAGACCCGCCGCGCAGGGCACCGCCGAGGAAGGCTATCTGCATTGCGGTCCGTCCGGAGCCGGGCATTTCGTGAAGATGGTGCACAATGGCATCGAGTACGGAGTCATGGCCGCCTACGCGGAAGGGCTCAACGTCCTGCACCACGCAAACATCGGCAAGAAAAGTTCCGACGCCGACGCCGAGACTACGCCGTTGCGCCAGCCCGAGAATTACCAGTACGACCTCAACCTGCCGGACATCACCGAAGTCTGGCGCCGCGGCAGCGTCGTCGCATCATGGCTCCTCGACCTCACCGCCGCCTCGCTGGTTGATGAGCCCGACTTGAAAAGCTTTTCGGGGCGTGTCTCCGATTCCGGCGAAGGCCGCTGGACACTCGCCGCCGCGAACGACGAAGGCTGTCCGACACCCGTGCTCAGCGCCGCGCTCTTCCAGCGTTTCTCGTCCCGTGGCGAGAATCTGTTCGCCGACCGTTTGCTCTCGGCCATGCGCTTCCAATTCGGCGGCCACAAGGAAAAATTGAAGGCGGATCTTTAAAAATTCGTGACCTGGAGATGACTAGTGGACGTCTACTTTCATCTTCGGGTTCTTCACCTTCTTGAACAAAAATACGAGCGGCGTGCACACAAGGCACACGATCCCGAACAGCCTGAAATTGTGCACATACGTCAGCAGCGACGCCTGCTGCTGCAGGATTCCGTAGAGGATGCTCTGCGCCTCCGTGGCCGCCTTCACCGGGTCGCCGTGCGCGCTGAGCCCCGCCTGGATGACGGCGAGCTTGTGTTGAAAAACCGGGTTGAACCGTGAGAGATGCCCCACCAGCGTCCCTTGCTGCACCTGCGATCCGCGCGCGATGAACGTGGTGATCAACGCGATGCCGATGCTCCCGCCGAGATTCCGCATCAGGTTGAAAATGCCCGTCGCATTTCCCATCTGCGCCTGCGCGAGCGTCCCCATGGTCGAAGTCGTGAGCGGCACGAAGATGAAGCTGATCGCGATTCCGTTGATGATGCTCGGCAGCACGATGCTCTGCATGCTGATTTCGAGATCGATCTTCCCCAGCCGGAATGACGAATACGCCAGCACCAGGAACCCCGTGGTGATCAGCAGCCGTGAGCTCACTTTCCCGACGAGCCGCCCCACGAGCAGCGTCGTGATGAATGCTGCCAACCCGCGCGGGCTCAGCGCCAGCCCCGCATCCAGCGCCGGGTAGCCGAGCAGCACCTGCATGAACAGCGGCAGTATCGCCGTCGTCCCGTAGAGCAGCGCGCCGAGCAGCGTCATCAATCCCACGCCGACCGCGAAATTCCGGTTCTTCAAAATCCGCAGGTCCACGATCGGATGCTCCACCGTCAGCTCCCATGTCACAAATCCCACCAGCGCGACAAACGAAATCACCCCGAGCGTGGCGATCAGGTGCGAGCTGAACCAATCGAGCTCCTGCCCCTTGTCGAGGATGTATTGCGCCGTCGCCAGCCAGATCGCCAGCAAGCCGAAGCCGATGTAGTCGATGTCCTTCAGCAGCACCTTCTTGAGATACGGCGGGTCCTCGATGAACGCCGTCGCCATCCACACCGCCATCGCGCCGATCGGGAGATTGATGTAAAAAATCCAGCGCCACGAGTAGTTGTCCGTGATCCACCCGCCCAGCGTCGGCCCCGCGATCGGCGCCACCACCACGCCCATTGCGAAGAGCGCCATCGCCGCGCCCCGCTTCGCCGGCGGAAAACTCTCCAGCAGCACCGCTTGCGAGATCGGTTGCAACGCCCCGCCGCCCGCCCCCTGCAGCACGCGCGCCAGGATCAGGAACCCCAGGCTATTCGCCATGCCGCACAGCGCGGAGGCGAGCGTGAAAATAATGATGCACGTGACGAAAAACCGCTTCCGCCCGAACAAATTTCCCAGCCAGTTCGTCGCTGGCAGGATGATCGCATTCGCCACGAGGTAACTCGTCAGCACCCACGTCGCCTCCTCCGGCGTCGCGGAAAGGTTGCCTGCGATATGCGGCAGCGACACGTTCGCCACGGAAGTATCCAGCACCTCCATGAACGTCGCCAGCATCACCGACACCGCGATCAACCACGGATTATGGCTCGGATGCCACTGCGCATCTTTAGCGGCGGCTGCGGGCGCGCTGGAAGTTTGGGAAGCCATGCGGGCAGAAAAGGAAAGCCGGCCCCTACGCCTTCGCGGTCTTCGAAGTCTTCTTCAGCCAGGCCAGGGTCGCAATGATCACCGCGAGGATGGCGATCGCCGCCAGCACCGTGACCACCAGCGCAGGCACCGTGCTCGATTTCACTTTCACATCCGGCACAGCCGACATCCCCGGCCCCAACACCTGCTGCACATCCATTCCCTCGTCGAACACGATTTTCACCGGCACGCGCTGCACCACTTTTACGAAATTCCCCGTCGCATTCTCCGGCGGCAGCAGGCTGAACCTCGCCCCGCTCCCCGCCTGGATGCTATCCACATGCGCCTTCAATTCCCGGTCGGGATACGCATCCACGCTCACCGTCACCGGCTCGCCCGGGTGCATGTGCGTGATCTGCGTCTCCTTGAAATTCGCCGTCACCCACACCTCGGGAGTCACCAGCCCCATCAGGTTCTGCCCGACCTGCACGTAATCGCCCGGCTCCACCGCCTTCGTCGTCACGCGCCCGTCCTCCGGCGCTACAGCCTTCGTGTAGGAAAGTTGGAGTTCCGCCTGCGCCAGCGTCGCCTGCTCCTGGTTAACCTCCGCCGTCGCTGCGCCTGCCTGCGCCGCCGAGGAGACTGCCGCCGCCTTCGCCTCCTCGTTGAATGCCTTGGTTGCATCGACTTCCTTTATTTTCGATACCAGCGTCGCATCCGCCGTGTCTGAGGCCGATTTTGTATGCTCAAAATCCTGTGCCGATACCACCCCTGTCTTGCTCAGCATTTTGCTGCGCACCGCGTCGGAATGCGAAAGCTGCGTGGAAAGATTCGACGCGTCCGCGATCGCCTGCATCGCATCCACGCCCGCCGCCAGCGTCTGCAAATGCACCTGCGACTGCTTCACCGACGCCTCTGCGGCCTTCTGCTTCGCGATCGCCACCTCCAGCGCCGCCTTCTTCTGTGCGACCACTGCGCTGTAATCCGTCGGATCGATCTCAAAGAGCACCTGTCCTTTTTTGACCTCCTCGTTGTCCTGCGCATTCACCACGAGGATTCTCCCCGCCACCCTCGGCGCCACGGAAATCACATGCCCGTCGATGAACGCATCATCCGTGTTTTCATGCGTGAACGCGTGCACCATCACCTTCGCCCCGAAAATAATTCCCGCGATCACCGCCAGCAGCAGCACAAACACCACCACGGGTCGGTGCAGCAGCGGCCTTCCCTTCGCGGGCGCGTCGTCTGCCTTCGCCGGCGCTGGTGCTAGGGGCGGTGGGATAATCACGTCTGCCTTCGCCGGCGCATCGCCGGTTTTGGCTACAGCCGTTTTTGTTTCGTTGGGTTGGTCGGTGGTAATCATTTTAAAATGGAATGGGTTGGTTTGCCGTTGCGTGCAGTCATGCGCGGCGTGCGTGTTTTGCCCGTGGCTTTGAATCCCGCCACGCAGAACGGGATGATCAGCGCCAGCGTGTCATCGACATTCGACGACAACCGGCATTTGCCATGCGACGTCAGTTCCAGGATCTGCGAGCGCGCCACGGTGTGGACAAACGCCCCCGTCGCAAAATGAAACCTCCAGTAGATCTCCTGCTTCGACAGCCCCGGCAGCGCCCGGCCCAGTGCCCCGTAAAACCGGGTCATCTTCTCCGCAAACTCCTCCTTGATCAACGGCTCAAGGTAATCCCCGGGCTCCGCCAGCACCTGTCCGAATAACCGCAAAAACGAGCGCCCTCCTTCGCAGGTCGTGCCCGTCAGCAATTCCAGCACCGGCCGGAACATTGCCCCCAGGATCTGTTCCACCGTCAGCGGCTTCTTCCCTGCCGCCGCTTCGAGCTTGTCCAGCAGCGCCAGCCGTCGGTTATTGATCGGCCTCATCCGCCGCGTCAGCACCGCCACGATCAGGTCATCCTTCGTCGCAAAATGATAATTCACCGCCCCTAGGTTCACATCCGCCTCCCCCGTGATCGCCCGCAGCGAAGTCGCCTCAAACCCATGCGTCGCAAAAAGCCGCTCCGCCGCATCCATGATCAGGTCCTTCGTCGAATGTAATGGTTTTTCCTTCATAAGGTGAAACCAATATAATTCAAACGTTTGTATGAATCAAATGGAAACGTG
>Ga0206937_10092_pt1 | contig 11566 bp, 9 predicted proteins | sample Alteio_BWOrgHeat_11_FD_152923 | JGI IMG/M metagenome (GOLD analysis project Ga0206937, IMG submission 152923) | Enriched cells from forest soil in Barre Woods Harvard Forest LTER site, Petersham, Massachusetts, United States -... | ecosystem: Environmental > Terrestrial > Soil > Temperate forest >... | reverse complement strand
TGCAGTGACCTTGTCGCCCATCATTTCCAGCAACTGCGAGCGGGGCCCGATGAAAGTGATGCCCGCCTCCTCGCAAGCCTTTGCAAATTTTGCGTTCTCGGAGAGGAACCCGTAACCGGGATGGATCATATCCACGCCTTTTTCCTTCGCCAGCGCCACGATACCCTGGATGTCGAGGTAGGCGCCCACGGGGCCTTTGCCCACGCCGATGAGATACGATTCATCCGCCTTGAAGCGGTGGATGGAAAGGCGATCCTCCTGCGCGTAGATGGCCACGGTGCGGAGGCCAAGCTCATTGGCAGCGCGCAGGATGCGGATGGCGATTTCGCTACGGTTTGCGACCAGCAGCTTTTTTCCGGTGACGGGGCGGGAGATTGTAAGAGGGGTGTTTTTTGCGAGGGATTTGCGAGGGGCGCGAGAAGTCATACAGGCGGCTTTATAAAGTCTGTCTCCCATGATGGCAAAGAATGTTTTTGGATGAGTGTAGGAAAAGCAGCCTGTAGGACTTTTTAGACGCCCTCAAAGTTGCACGGGTTCCTCGCTATCTGGAAAGATGATGCAACCCACCTTCGGGGTTGGTGGGAATGGACGGTTGACCCAGGGTAGGCACTCCTGCGTCGTGCCAACCCGTGGGCTGTACGATGCAACCGCGTTGCGGTAGTTGAAAAATTGACCGCGATGGCAAAGAGAGATTTGCGATTTGCGTGAATTATCGCGGGAGGGCCGTAGTCGGGGATGCACATCGGCCCATTCTGCGGGGACGGTCGGGGTGACGTTCATGTGTCTGATTGCGGCGGCAAGCGTTTTTGGACGATTTATGAGGCTGGAGCTTCGTTACGAGGAGTAGGTGGGCTTTGCTGTGGTGGGGCGTTTTGCGCGGATCTGGGCGCAGGCGAAACAGAGTTTCGGGGACAAGCGCGTTCCCAAACGGAGTTTGAGGAACGAGGGAAAAAATGTGCTTCGCGCGAGTGGTCGAATTGCTCGGCGGGAGCCTCGCGCTCCCACGCCAACGCGTCTCACTGCGTTTGGGATGAAATCGCCATCACATGGTCATTCCGAGTATAGCGAGGAATCTCCCATGCCACCCACGGCGTAATTTGCGGGATTCCTCACTGCGCTCGGAATGACGAGTGTGTGCGTTTTCGGGCTTTTTTACGGCTTCCAAGAGCTTTCCTGTTACTTATATACGGGAAGGAATTTCTTCTCGGCCTCGAAAAGCTCCAGTGTCATTTTTTTGATTTCCGCGGGGCTGCAAACCGCCGCGCTGAGCGGATCGAGCAGGAGGGCGTGGATTGCCGCTTCCTTGCTGCGCTCGATGGCTGCGGTGGCGCCCAACTCGAAGGAGCGCATATTCCAATCGCACAGGGCCGCCATCTGCGGAGGCAGCTTGCCGTAGCGCGTGGGATTGATCCCGTTCCGATCCACCATGCAGGCGACTTCCACGCAGCCATCTTCCGGCAGATTGGTGATGAGACGCCCGCCGCCCTCCACGGAATTGCTCACATTGCCATGGATGCGGAAGGGTGAATCCTTTTCGCGCGCCTCGATGATCCAGCTCGCGTATTCCCAACTGCGCTCCCAGGAAATCGGTTTTTTGCCGCTGACCATTTCCATGCGCTCCGTATCCGCATTCTTGCGCCAGGTCGGCCAGTTATCCGCATAAAAACGCGAGCCCCCCTCGTAACCATCGCGGCAGTATTTTTCCATGACGTCCTTGCGTTTGCGGTAATAGGGAAGGTATTCGGAGAGGTGACCGCTGGATTCCGTGATGAAGGCGCCGAAGTGGAGCATCATATCCTTGCGCACGATATCCGGTGAATCGTCCGGATCGAGCGGTTTGCCAGCAATGTCGTTTTTCGCTTTTTTAAACAAAAGCGGATAGAGATCCCGGCCTTCATGTTCGAGCTTCGTGAACCATGCGAGGTGGTTGATGCCGGCGCATTCCCAAATCATTTCCTTGTAGGGAATGCCGGCGCGTTTCGCCAGCAGGTGACTGGTTCCCTGCACGGAGTGGCAGAGGCCGACCACTTGCATCGAACTGGTGCGCGCGGCTGCCAGGCACATCATGTTCATCGGGTTGGTGTAGTTGAGCACGATCGCATCCGGGCAGAGGCGCCCGGCGTCCTTCAACACCTCGATCCACACCGGGATTGTCCGGAGCGATTTGAAAAGCCCGCCTGGCCCGATCGTATCGCCGATGCACTGGTCGATGCCGTATTTCAAGGGAATGTCGTTATCAAACTGCACACATTCCGTGCCACTCACCTCGATGCAGTTTACAATATAAGTGCTGCCGGCGAGGACTTTGGTGCGATCCTTGGAGGAGACGACATTCCACTTCGAAGCACGGAGTTTTTTAAGGAGTTTTTCCACTAGCAAATGCATCGTCTTCAGGCGGACGCCGTCGATATCCACCAGGGCAATGGTTCCGCCGAGATTGCCGGGGATGCGGACCACATCGTTAATGAGCCGCGGGGTGAAGCCGCTGCCGGCGCCGAGCATAGTGATCTTGATGGGACGGAGGAACTTGCCCTGGAGGCCCAGTTCCTGGGCGGATTTGGTGTGTTCGGAATGACCTTTGGAGGATGTGTTTTTTGCCATGGTGTGTAGTGGGTAAGTGGAATGGATGCTAAAGAAGCTCCCGTGCATCACCAGAAAATAAATGTGATTGGAAGGTGCTTTTTTGTGATATATGCTCCATCCAGAATGACGGACGAATACAGCGCAATCCTGTCGGTGCCTTATGCAAGAATGCACGAATCGATAAACAGCCCGAGGTACCAATGGGATTGTCTCGGTCGAGGAAAGGAGCCTTTTGTGATTTTTCAACAAACGCTGGAAGGAGCCGGATGCTTTTCCATTGATGGCAGGACGTATGAAGTTCCGGCCGGGAGTGCTTTTGTTTCCATGGTGCCCGAGGAGGCGCGGTATTTCTATCCCCCGGATGGGCGCAAGCCCTGGGTGTTCTGCTGGTTGAATTTTTATGGAGCACTTGGGGTGGAATTATGGCGCAGAATGCGCGAACAGTTTGGGCCTGTGATCCATATTCCGCCAGACTCCGCAGTAATCGCCCAGCTTACCAGACTGGCGAGGAAGATCAGGGAGCGCAAGTTCACGGACCGCTATGAAGCGGGTGCGGAGGCTTATGCGTTTTACATGAATTACTGGCGTGAAGCGGCCCAGCCGCTACGAGCGCACAGCGATCCCGTTGCAGAGGCGGTCCAGACCTGCCGGAACCACTTCCGGGACCCTATCTCAGTGAAGGAACTGGCGGCGCAGTGCAAGTTGAGCCGCGAGCATTTTTCCCGTATTTTCAAGGAGAGCGAGGGAATTTCACCCGCTGCATACCTGAGAAAACAACGGCTGGAGGCCGCGGCTGAGATGTTGCCGCTTTCGCGAATTCCGTTGGAAGAAGTCGCGCTCCGGACAGGATTTTACTCCGCGCGTCATTTGATGAAGGCATTCGGCAGGGCATATGGCAAAACGCCACAACAGTATCGCCGCGAGGGGCATTCGCCATCGAAAAAGCAATGAGGCTTCCCTGCGACATGGGCTTTGCTACCATGTGCGGCTTGCAATGAAAAAGGTCTTTTCCTCCCTCCCTCTGCGCGCCGCGCTCATCGTGCTGGCGACGCTGATCTGCTACCTGCCGGCTTTCCGTGCGGGGATGATCTGGGATGATGTGGAACTTTGCGACAACCCGCACATGCACGAGGCTGATGGCCTGAAAAATATATGGGCCGGTTACGATACGCCGGATTATTTCCCGATGATGTTGACGAGCTTTTGGGTGGAAGCGCGGCTCTGGGGCGGGCATCCGGCGGGATACCATGCGGTAAACATCCTGCTCCATGCGTGCAGCGCAATCATGCTCTGGCTGATCCTGCTGCGCTTAAAAGTGCCGGGGGCATTTTTTGCGGGGCTGCTTTTCGCGGTGCATCCGGTGTGCGTGGCATCGGTGGCGTGGATTGCCGAACTTAAAAACACACTCTCGCTGTTCTTCTGCTTTGCATCGCTGCTTTGCTGGGTGCTGCACGAGGAGAGGAGGGAAAAGGGCCGCGCATTGTTGCTCATCTCCTTTGTCGCTTTTCTCCTCGCGTTGTTGAGCAAGACCTCCGTGGTGATGCTGCCGGTCGTATTTATAGTGCTGGCTTGGTGGAAAAATGGAAGAGTCACACGCAATGACCTGCTGCGCGCCGCGCCATTTTTTGCGGCCTCGCTGTTGCTGGGAGTGGTGACCATCATGTTCCAGCATCGTGCGCTGGTCGAGGTGCCGCATGAATCGCTGGCGCTGAAAGTGGCGCGGATCGGCTGGGCAACGGGATTCTATACCGGAAAAATATTCTGGCCTTTCAATCTTTGCCTCGTTTATCCGATCTGGAATCTTGATCCCTCCCTGGCGATCGCGTGGCTGCCGACACTATTACTCGTGGTATTTTTTGCGGTGCTGGGAATTTCGCGCAAGGATTGGGCGAGGCATGTCCTCATGGGAACCGGGTATTTTGTCGTGATGCTTGCGCCGGTGAGCGGGATCATCTGGATGAATTTTCTAAAGCAATCGTGGGTGGCCGACTGGTGGCAGTACCCGGCGATGCCGGGGCTCATCGCGCTTTTTGCGGCTGGGTGCGTGTTTCTTTTCAACAGGTATGGCCGCCTCGTGGCTTTCCCGTGTGCGGCTGTGATCGCGGGCCTGGGGATGCTGACGTGGCAGGAGGCGGAAACGTACAAAACGCTGGAGACCAGTTGCCGCCACACGCTTGCGTTGAACCCGCGCGCGTGGGGCATCCGCAACAATCTTGGCCACGAGCTGGTTGCCGGGGGGCGGGTGGATGAGGCTGTCAGTCTTTTTCACGAGGGGCTGCAATTGGATCCGCACGACGAGGTCACTCTCGATAATCTCGCCAGGACACTCGTGAGTGCGGGCCGATGGGAAGAAGCATTCCCGTATTGCCGCGAGGTCGTGCAATTGAACCCCAACTACGCAGCCGGGCATGTGAGCCTTGCGGTGGCGCTGGCGGGATTGAGGCATTTCGACGATGCGAGCACGGAGTTTTACAAGGCGGTGAATCTCCAGCCGGGCAGGATCGATTACCGGCTGAAACTGGTCCGGTCGCTGGCGCTCGCGGGACACCTGGATGCGGCGTCAAGCGAGGTGCAGAGCACCTTGAAAGCCATGCAACTCACCGGCCAGCACGGGGGCGCGGATGAGCTTGCCGCGATGATGGCTGGCATCGAAGCGGCGCGCAAAAAGCAGGAGCCGCCGGCTGCGGCGCACTAAAGGGTGTCATGCACTTTTTGAGGTAGCAGCGATGGCTCTGCCATCGATAGTGGCAGAGATTATTACGTGGGGAGGTAGCATTGCATTCTGAAAAAAAGATGCAACCGCCTTTGGGGTTGGGGGATTTATTGTATGTTTCCCAAGGTAGGCGCTCCTGAGTCGCGTCTACCTTGGGCTATAGGATGGAACACCGTTGGTGTTCAAGAATTCCAGCGTGAATGCAGGCTGGAAGTGCATGAGACGCTCTAAATGCGCGGCCGGGTTAAATTTGCTACGCCTTGCGGGCTGCGATCTCGAGATAAGGTTGCAGGCTTTTCACCAATTCGTTGAACCCGTTGAAATCGACCTGCTGCTGTCCGTCGCTGAGAGCCTCCGCCGGATTCGGGTGGACCTCGATCAACAAGCCATCTGCCCCCATCGCCACGGCGCCGCGGCAGAGGACCTGCACGAGATCGGCGCGCCCGCAGCCCTGGCTGGGATCGACGATCACTGGAAGGTGGGATTCTTTTTTCGCGATCGCGACCGCCGAGAGATCGAGCGTATTGCGCGTATAGGTCTCGAAGGTGCGGATGCCGCGCTCGCAGAGCATGACATTCGGATTGCCGTGAGAGAGGATGTACTCGGCAGCCAGCAGCCATTCCTCCACGCGCTCGCTGAGGCCGCGCTTGAGCAGGATCGGCTTGCCCGTTTTCGCGCATTCGATGAGCAGACGGAAATTCTGCGTATTGCGCGCGCCGATTTGCAGGATGTCGGCTGCGGCGGCAACGTGCTCCACATCGAACTCGCTCAACACCTCGGTGATGATTTTCAGGCCGGTTTCCTTTTTCGCGAGTTGCAACAGGCGCAGGCCTTCCTTGCCGAGGCCCTGGAATTCATACGGCGAGGTGCGCGGCTTGTATGCTCCGCCGCGCAGGATGGTGGCGCCGGCGGCTTTCACGGAGCGGGCCGTGGTGAGGAGTTGCTCCTCGGATTCCACCGAGCACGGGCCTGCCATCATTGCAAACGAACCGCCGCCGACCTTGATGCCATCCACATCGATGACTGTCGGCTGTGTGCGCGATTCGTGGCTCACCAGCTTGTAGCGCTTTTGCACAGGCATCACCTGCTCGATCTGGGGGAACCCGGCCGTGAGCGAGATAAGCGTGTGGTGTGTGCGCTCGTCGCCGATGGCGGCGATGATCGTCTGGTTGGTGCCGAAAATGGGACGCGGGTCGTAGCCGAGCTTCTCAACCTCCTTGATTACGGCATCAATCTGGTCGCGTGGTGTGTTGGGTTTTATGACAATGATCATTTGACGGGAAAAAGTTGGGAGTTGAGAGTTACTGCAATGAGGCGTTTAATGCAAGTTGACCGAATTCATTTTTTTTAAATAGAAATTCCTATCATCCATGGCTGATTTTACCGCTGGAGCAATCCACGCATTACCCACGCGCCCCCGTTCATCGACCGGAAATCCTGAAATTGACGAGCGCATCAAACAACTCATCGAGTCCTGGGACGCCGGCAAATCGAGCGATCTCATCCGGGAGATGGTCATCACCGCCCTCAAGATGGGCCACGACGATCTCAGCGTGGCCGACCTGAAGCTTTTCAGCCGGTCGCTGAAGGAACTGCGCTACGCCGCCCGTGTATTTGCGCCGTACGCGCAGCAAAAGAAGGTGGTGGTCTTCGGCTCGGCCCGCATCCAGCCGAATGAGCCCTCCTACATCGCTGCCGAGGATTTTGCGCGGAAAATGCAGCAGCACGGCTATATGTCGATCACCGGCGGCGGAGATGGCATCATGGGCGCGGCGCAACGCGGGGCGGGGAGGGAGCACAGCTTTGGCTTGAATATCCGGCTGCCATTCGAGCAGCGGGCGAACGAGACGATCGATGGCGATCCGAAGCTGATCAACTTCAACTATTTCTTCACGCGCAAGCTGAATTTCCTGAAAGAGACGCACGCCGTGGCGGTTTTTCCCGGCGGGTTCGGCACGCTCGATGAAGGATTTGAAGTCCTGACCCTCATGCAAACGGGCAAGGCACGCATTCTCCCGTACGTCATGGTTGACCGACCCGGCGGAGGTTACTGGGAGACCTGGCGCAGCTTCCTTACGGATTGCCTGCTCAAGCAGGGGCTGATTTCCAAGGATGATTTCCACCTTTTTAAAATCACGCAGGATGTCGATGCCGCCGTCGCTGAGATTTTGAAGTTCTACAAAAACTACCATTCCTACCGCTGGGTCAGCCATCGCATGGTCATCCGCTTGCAGCAGAAAAAGCTCACGGAGGCTGCGATCACGCACTTGAATGAAACATTCGGCGACATCCTGCAGAGCGGCAGCATCATCCAGACAGTCGCGCTTCCCGAGGAGCAGAACGAGCCCGATCTGCTGGCTCTGCCGCGCATTGTCTTCACCCCGCATCGCACGAATTTCGGGCGGTTGCGCCTTTTGATCAATGCGGTGAATGACGCCGATGTCGTGGCGTGAGGAGCGTGGTTACTTCCGGTTCGCCACGACGTAATCGTGGACGCTGTTGACATTTACCAGCGCGCTTTTTGCGATGTCGGAGCTGGGAATGGTCACGCCGAATTGTTTTTCGAGCGACACCACTAGCTCCAGCGCGTCGATGGAATCCAGGCCAAGGCCCTCCGGTCCGAAAAGAGGCGTGTCGTCGCCGATCTCTTCCTTCGGGATTTTGAGCATTAACTTTTCCACCATCATGGCCTTGATGGCGTCTTTTAAATCTTCATTGGGCATGGCGCAGTGGTTATTGTTTTGAAAAGCCTTCGAGTTCAAGCATTATTTGGGATATTGAAGGTTCTTCGCTGTTTCCAGTGGGTGAATGTGAGGAAAAACAGACTCGCGCGGAGACGCAGAGGCGCAGAGAATACAGTTGGAATGAAAGAGAATGACATTGGTATACAGGTGCTAGAAGCGGCTATAAACGTCCATCGGGAGCTTGGGCCGGGTCGATTGGAAACAGTTTATGAGGTCATACTGGCCCGTGAATTCACGACCTTGGGTTGAAAGTGGAGAGGACGCAGAGAGCCGGAGGTATTCTGAATGGAAACACACAAAAAACTCTGCGCCTCCGCGCCTCTGCGGGATAAAGCCACTGAAAACAGCAAGGAACCATATTGAAAATAAACAAACAACGCATCGACTCCCTGCTTGCCTCCCGCGGGTTCTTTGAAACGCGGGAAAAGGCGCGCCGCGCCGTGATGGCGGGCGAGGTGCGGGTGGGGGACGCCGTGGTGGACAAACCCGGCACGCGCGTGGCGGACGATGCGGCGATTACGGTGAAAACGGCGAGCCGCTATGTCGGGCGCGGCGGCATCAAGCTCGAAGGAGCGCTGCGGCATTTCGCCATCGACCCCACTGGCATGACGTGCCTGGATATCGGCGCATCGACGGGAGGCTTCACTGATTGCCTGTTGCAACACGGTGCCGCAAAGGTCCACGCGATCGATGTCGGCCACAGCCAGCTCGATTGGAAGATCCGGAGCGATCCGCGCGTCGTCGTGCAGGAAAAAGTGAATGCCCGGTACATTACCCGCGCCGAAATCCCAGATCCCATCGACCTTTGCGTGATCGATGTCTCATTCATCTCGCTGACTTTAATCTTGCCAGCGGCCTTTGAATTGTTAACTCCAGAAGGCGTGATTCTTTCTTTGATCAAGCCCCAATTCGAACTTGGCCGGGACGATGTCGGCAAGGGCGGCATCATCCGCGATCCGGTGTTGCACGGGCGTGCCGTTCGCAAGATCGAGGATTTCGTGGTGAACAGCCTCTCGAAGAAATGGCGCGGCTTTATCGAGTCGTCAATCACCGGCATGGAAGGCAACAAGGAGTTTCTCGCATGTCTTCAAAATTGATCGGACTCATCGCCCATGTCGGAAAACCCGGCGCGGCTGACCTCGTGAAGGCGCTGTGCAAGGAATTTACCAAGCGGGGCGCCGAGCTGAAACTTGAAAAAAAGACCGCGGAATTGATCGGCCGGAAGGGTGAGTTTACCACCCGGCATCTCGGGGAAGTATGCGATCTGCTTGTCGTTCTTGGGGGCGACGGGAGCATCCTGCAGGTGGTGCTCGACCTGCGGGAAAATATCAAGCCAATCTTCGGTATTAATATCGGCTCGCTCGGGTTTCTTACTTGCGTGAATTCCTCGGCGTACATGAAAGCTGTGCGCTCGATCCTTGCGTGCGATTATGTCTTGAGCAACCGCACTTTGATCCAGGTGGAAATCGAGCGAAATGGCAAAAGCATCAGGCATCACACCGGCTTGAATGATGTGGTGATCAGCAGGGGCGAACGCTCCCGGTTGATCAAGCTTATTACGCGCATAGACGATACTTTCCTCACGGAGTACAATGCCGACGGACTCATCGTGGCGACTCCCACAGGATCCACTGCATACTCACTTTCCGCAGGCGGCCCGATCCTGATGCCTGATTCCGGGGTATTTGTGGTCACACCCATCTGCCCTCACGTTCTCACAAATCGCACGGTGATTGTCAGCGATTGCTCTGTGATCGAAGTCAGTCCATGCCCGGGAGAGGATGTTGTGTTTCTTGCGGTCGATGGACAACACCCGATAGCGATCAAATCCGGTGATAGTATTCGCATCCGTAAATCTGACCACTATTTGCCGCTGGCGATGCTGCCTGAGATGTCATTTTCCGAAGTGCTCCGCCAGAAATTGAAGTGGAGCGGTACTGCGCTTCCCGGATTTATCCTATGATTAAAATAGCAATGATCGGCGCTGGTAGCGTCGTATTTTCCAAAAATCTCACCGGCGATATTCTTTCCTATCCCGAGTTCAAAAACGCGACGATGACCTACATGGACGTCGATGCGGACAGGCTTGAAGTGGGCGGGAATCTTTGTCGTAAAGTTGCCCGGGCGCTCGGAGCCGATCCCAAAATTGAGACCACCCTCGACCGCCGGGAGGCATTACGAGGTGCTGATTTTGTCATCAATATGGTGCAGATCGGTGGATTCGACAGCACATTGGTGGATTTCGAAATTCCCCGCAAATACGGCCTGAATTTCACCATCGCCGACACCACCGGCCCCGGTGGCCTGTTCCGCGCGTTGCGCACGTTTCCCATGCTCAGCGGTATGTGCGGCGACATGATGGAGCTATGTCCCCGCGCCACGTTGCTGAATTACAGCAACCCCATGTCGATGAACATGCAGACCATTAATCGCACGAGTAATATCCGCAGCGTGGGACTCTGCCATAGCGTGCAGGGCACCCTGGATCAATTGATGCGCTATATCGGGGTGGAGCCAGAGAAAGCCACATTCCTGTGCGCAGGCATCAACCACATGGCGTTTTATCTCAAGCTGGAAAAAGACGGCGTAGACCTTTATCCGCGTCTTTTTGAAGCAATGGACAAGCCGGAGATTTATGATACCAACCGCGTTCGCTTTGAATTGATGCGCAGGCTGGGCTACTTCGTGACCGAAAGTTCCGAGCACAATGCGGAATACTCCTCCTATTTTATCCCGCGTGGCAAGGAGATGATCAAGAAATTCGAAGTGCCGCTCGATGAATACCTCTATCGCTGCGATGGCATCGTGGATGAATTCGAGCGGATGAAAACCTTCAGCCGTAATGAAGTTCCCATAGACGTGCACCGGAGCCACGAATACGGCAGCACCATCATCCATAGCATGGTCACTGGTAAACCCAGCGTGGTGTACGGCAACATGGTCAACAATGGGGCGATTTCCAATCTTCCCTCAACTGCCATTACCGAGCTTCCCACACTTGTGGATCGCAATGGGTTGCAGTTCACCACTGTCGGTGAGCTACCGCCGGAACTGGTTGGCTATATGCAGCCGCACATCACACAGCACGAGTTGTTTATCCGCGCTGCCATGGAAGGTCGCCGCGATCACGTTTACCAGGCGGCCATGTACGATCCTCTTACTGCCGCCACGCTTTCCCTGGACAAGATTGTGGAGATGTGTGACGAACTCATTGCAGCCCACGGCGACTTGCTGCCTCCGTTGGATACAAAAAAAACACGCGTGCCCACCAGCGGTAAAAAATTCGGTGTGGTTGATCCCAGGGATTTTCGTCGCAGTTGGGATGACACGCGCAGCAGCCAGGCCAAGGACTACGTGATGAACTGGCACGTGCTCGGGGCGTTTCCCAGCCCCAAGGCCGGCGAGGTGTCGCTCGACCAGCGCACGCCGTTTGAAGACGATTTCCGCAAGCGGGAAGACGGAACTGTGGATTTAAAAGCCTCATGGCAGAACGGTGCAACGGCGTTGAAGTGGATTCCGGTAACCG
>Ga0206937_10300_pt1 | contig 11596 bp, 10 predicted proteins | sample Alteio_BWOrgHeat_11_FD_152923 | JGI IMG/M metagenome (GOLD analysis project Ga0206937, IMG submission 152923) | Enriched cells from forest soil in Barre Woods Harvard Forest LTER site, Petersham, Massachusetts, United States -... | ecosystem: Environmental > Terrestrial > Soil > Temperate forest >... | reverse complement strand
ATGCTTGTGAAGATGACCAGTTTGGATATAATATCACTCTTCCTAATAATGTTTCAATTTTAGTTTCCGATTTTGTTTATCCTTCATGGTTTGAAGATTTTCATCCTGCAGGAACTCAATTTGATTTTTGCAGTAAAATTACAGCTCCGTTTGAATTATTGCAAGGTGGGTATATAGGTCTCTTTAATATCAGTTCAGGTTCGGGATGGACACAGCAAACAGCTCAAAAGACACCATTAAAATACATGATGCGAGCCCGTGTAGGAAGCAGAAGAGAAAGAAGAAGAACGCCCAGAAGCGAATGGTTAAGAAGCACACGGTAATAATTCACATAAAAATTCTTTATAAATAAAACCTTTTTTATATAAATTAATAAACATTAATAACTTCTTTTACAATCACCTGTTTAAAAATGAATAATGAAACATTTAAGTTCTGGGTTAAAACATTAATAATTCCTGTTGTGCTGCTATCATTAGGATATTTTATCAACAGCAGTTTGCAGAGACAATTGCAGTCTTTAGACAAAATTAAGTTTTCGGATGAACTTATCACCGAAGCTTTTGATACCACTAACACTGCAAGAGCTTTGGCTCGCATTGAATTACTTCCTTATTTAGTATCCGACAGCTTGTTTGTTAATCAATTAACCACCAGTGTTATTGATTATCTTTTTGAGATTGCCAACCAGGCGGCAATAAAAGGAAATGACAGTCTTTACAGAAGCATTTCTGATGTTGCAAAATGTTTTAGAGGAAAAAATTCACGCAAACTCTTTGATACCTTACAAATTGGTAAATATACTGCAAGTGCTGAGAAGGCTATTGCTGCCGAAGACTCTGCAATAGTCTTATTACATGCAAACAAGCCGGAAGAAGCAAGACTTAAATTTGAAAAAGCGGCAATAACCCATTCTGCATTTCATTCTAATGTTGCTATTGCCGATACCCTTGCGAGAAAACTGGCTTTTAACCCTAAAATAAAAATAGATTCCAACAAAGTAAGCCAGGAAACTATTGATTTCGTTAACCGGAAATACAATTATAAATTAAATCCAACAATTGTTCATAAGGCTGCTGCTACTAAATAAATCTAATGAATACAGAAACCAATCCCATACTCATAACCTTTAAAGTACTGCGACGTGCAGTTGGATGGTTAGGCATCACTTTACCGATTGTATTATCAATCGGATTATACTGTATTAATTGCTGCTGCATACAGGATTCCATCAGCCAGTATTATTATACACGCATGGGCTGTTATCTTACCGGGACATTATGTGCTGTAGGATTATTTCTTTTTGCATATAAAGGATACCCTGGTGAAAATGATAACAAGTGGTGCAACTTTGCCGCAGTATGTGCTTTTGGAGTGGCATTTATTCCGATGAAGTTAACGAAAGATGATGAATCCTGCTCAGATTGCATTGTGTTTTTCAGTCAAGGGCTTGATTGTTTCAGGGTTATGCATTATATATCGGCAGCCCTTTTTTTCATTACGCTGGCGTACTTATCTTATTTTAAATTCACTAAATCGAAAAATGAAGTAGTTCGGAAAGGTGAAAAGAAGTATTCAAGAAACATTTTATACCGGACATGCGGTATCATTATCTTTTTGTGCATACTTGTTTTGTTTGCCTATCTTATTATGGGTAAGGTAAAGCCGTGTTTTAAAATAAATACACTAACATTCTGGATGGAAACAATAATGCTTTTAGCCTTCGGAACATCATGGCTTGTAAAAGGTGAAGGAATAAAATTTTTAAACGACTAGGATTGATAGGTTTTAATTATGTAATGTATTATAAAAATTAAATAGGAATAAAATTTATTATGTTTAACTCAGTAGCATTTAATGTTGTAATTGGTTTGGTATTTATTTACCTGCTTTATAGCTTATTAGCAACAACTGTTCAAGAATTACTTGCATCATGGTTAAAGTTACGAGCTACAATGCTTGAAAAAGGTATTATGAGAATGCTTGATGACGGAGGTGCTAAAGTATTTTCAACTCACTTTTTTAATCATCCACTTATTAAATATTTCATTCGAGAGGCGAAATGGTTTGAAAAAACAACAACTTTACCATCTTATATAACACCCGAAAATTTTTCTCAGGTTGTTATAGACATTTTAAAAGAAAATCAAAATGAAAATAATCCTGGTGATCAAATTAAAAGTTTTATAAAGCAACAAGAAGATCTTATTAAAGAAAATAAAGACCCAAAGGATTCTGCTCAAATAATCGAACAGGAAACATTAAAATTAATCAAATCATTTGCAGAGGCTTCTAATTATGATATGGAAAAGTTTAAAACTTCCCTTGAAACATGGTTTGGCGATATGATGGACAGGGTAGGCGGATGGTATAAAAGACAGACACAAATATATTTGTTAATTATCGGGATGGTTGTTGCAATCACCTTTAATGTTGATACAATTATGATTGTAAAAAAGCTTTCTCATGATAAGGATGCTGCAAATTCTCTTGCAAGTATGGCTTCTAATTATGTAAAAACACATAAAGAACAACAAATACTAAACCCATCCGATAGTTCTGTTAATAGTGATACATTAATTAAAAATGCAAATTCCTTAATACAAAACGAAATCAAGGATGCAAATAATGTTTTGGGATTAGGTTATAAAGATTGTTCTTTTTGCTTAAGAGATTTTCATCCTACCGATGATTTTGGTTTCTATTTATTAAGATTATTAGGCTGGTTAATAACTGCATTAGCAATATCATTAGGGGCACCATTCTGGTTTGATTTATTAAAGAAACTTGTAAATTTAAGAGGAACAGGGCAGAATCCTGATGAAGATAAATCAAAACAAAGTGCTACACCATCAACAGTTGTAAAAAGAGTTGGTTAAATCAATATATGAAATTAACTGTAACAAATAATCTTAATGTAAGAATAGGTGCACCAAGTGTAAACGCACCAAATTTCCAATATATTGCCCCTGGTGATGCTATTGATGTTGATGGAAATTTATATAAAGGAGACGATTATGATGGGAATGATCAATGGTATAAAGACGAAAGTGAAAATTATTATTGGAGTGGCGGAGTTGCACAAATTAATTTTGGATGGAGTATTCGATTATTGGGCGTTGACAAAATTTGGTCAGTAACCAAAGGAAAAGGAATTAAGATAGCAATTATTGATTCTGGTATTGACTTAAAAAATAGTGATTTGAATTTAGGTATAACCAAGAAATATAATATTTTAGATAATTCAGATAATGTTCAAGACAATTATTTCCATGGAACATATTGTTCAACAATTGTAGCATCAAGAGGATTAAATGGGGTAATAGGTGTTGCACCATCTTGCGATTTGATTATTATTAAAATATTAGAAGATGACAATACTATTAATACCAATAATATTAATTTTTTAGAAGATAATAGATTGAATGGAATTAAGAAAGCAATTGAATTTGGTGCAGATATTATCTCAATGAGTTTTGGAAGCACAAAAGAATATCCACAAACAACTGCTTATATAAATAATCTTATTAGTGCTGGAAAAATATGTATTGCTGCTGCTGGAAATAACCCTAATGATGTTGTTGAATATCCCGCTAATATTAAAGGAATGATTTCTGTTGGAAACATCAAATGCATCAATCCAAATGCCCAATTTGGACAGGGTGAATTCGATTTAAGCGATCGTACAGCAGGCAATACTCTACCAAACAATCAAGGTGAAGGAGTTACAATTGTTGCTCCTGGTGATGGAGTAGACGTTTATACAATAGGGGGCGGAATTGTTCATTCAGTATCTGGAACATCTTATGCCACCCCTTATGTTGCTGGTGTTGCTGCTTTATGGTTATCTGTAATTCAATCTAAGAAAATTAATATTAGCAATAATCACGAGGCGTTTAGAAAATTCATTATTGATAACGCCTATTCAGATTCCCAAAATTATAATCAACTAACATGGGGTGAAGGTATAATTAATCCAAATAAAATTCTATCAATTTAATAACAATTAAAATTTAAACAAATGAAAAAAAAGTTAACCATTCTTTGCTGCTTTATTAGTAGCTTAAGTATTTCCCAGACATTTACAATTGACTTGTCTAAAAACCTAAACCAAACATTTTCTCAAACTATTGATCCTCAAGAAATAAAACAACTTATTTTAACGAATAAAGTTTTATTAAGTACAGTAAAGTATTCAATTGATATTAAAAAGGAAGTCATAACTCCTGACGCAATAAATACATCAGCGTTTCTTGGGTCAGCAGGTGGCACATGTGATCCGATTGAAAAAGCAATGGATGTTTTATCAAAAGAAACTTCGGAGTCTAAAATACCAGATGATATTATTAAACTACAAGATGAAATTGACAAAGCCACAAAAGCAAAAATTTGTCCTGGAGATATTACAAATGCAAAACAATTAATTGTATTGACTTCTGATCATATTAATCTTGCTACTCCATTGGATATTAGACAAGGTGATAAAGTAACTATTACTGTTACTAAAGATGACAAAAACAAATGGACATTTGTTTTTCAAACAGAGGTCATAAATCATAGTAAAATATATTATGGATTCTCATATCTTTTCTCTAATACACTAACAAAATTTCCTACTTATTATTCAAAAGCTGATACTGGATCTACATATCTTATCACAAGAGACAATAGTACAACAACCAATGTATTTAAAAACATAAGCCCTACTTTTATGTATAGTTACTTATTTTTCCAAAATAAGGATGCAGCATTTAAATTTGGGTTGACAGGTGGATTTATGTTTGATTTAAGTAATCCCGCAGTTATGTTTTCTCCATCACTAATTATTGGTGATAATCTCTCGTTAAATTGTGGGATCGCTTTTACTCAAAAAGATCAGCTTAAAGGACAATATACTGAAGGGCAAAGAATAAAGGATAATTTGGATTTTGATCAACTACATAATAAAATTTGGACTTACGATCTGTTCATTTCAATAGGTTTTCATTTTGATAGTAATCCCTTTAAGAAGGCTTCAAGTTCGACAAGTACATCCAGTACAACCGGGAAATAAATAAATCATTATTATTAAAGGTTTAACCTTATTAAAGTCGTACATGGTAATAGGAGTTCTCCGAAAATCCTCCAAAGAGTAGGGCGCGGTAACCGAAAAGCGAATGAGTAGGTAAAAAATTAAAAACAAATTAAGATGGCGGGAACAACATTATCAAACAAAACATTAACAGATGTAGAAATTCTAGATCTTAAGAATAAGGTGACGCCCATTAATTTACCTGGACCCAGAATTCTTGGTCCAATAATAACTGCCATAGGTCCGGCTCCAACCGGAATAGGGCAACCGGTTGTTATAAATGGTTTGAGATTGGGGGCTAATATGAATAGTGGTTATATTACATTTAGTGCACAAGGAATAAATTGGGGGGCTCCTGGAGACGTGGCAGTATTCAATATTTACCAATGGACCGATACGTGTATAATTTTTGAAGTTCCATTACCAAGTGGACCAAATAATATTTATGCAATTATGCAAAATGTAACTGCAACTATAACGGTAACTGATTCTATTGGAAATGTCAGTAATTCAGTTTCAATCCTAATTAATTTAAGGGCGGCTTTCGTTTTAAGTGGAGGTGGTGCAAAAGGGGATTTTCAGGTCGGTGCTATTCGCTACTTATACGAACATAATATTTTACCTGTTGGTCTTTATGGAACATCGGTAGGCTCAATTAATGCAGCTAAACTAGCTGAAGGAACAACTGCCGCACTCGAAGATCCAAATAACGGTTTGGAAAGCATTTGGTTTGGACTTAAGCAGAATTCAGATATGTATATAAAGGCACAATGGGTTATTAACCTGCCTCCCGATGTTAGCGGGGTTATCGACTCCCTAATTAACAGCAATGGACCTCCTCAGAATATAACACTCACCCTTGGTCAGAAATTATTGACTTCTCTACCCTTTGCAGGCAACATTGCCTTACAAGATGTTATTAATCTAATAAACGATCTGCAACAAAATATGTCGATATATGTTCTCGATCCTATTGCAAAACAATTAAATAATATCGCAATTCTTGACCCAACCAAAATACAAGGATCTGGAATTCAACTTCGAATTGCAATGACTTGTCTTGAAGATGGACAAGTTCATTACGTAGACCAAAATGGAAATGGAATTGACATGGGTGTTCCTCCGCCTAAAATAGATTTGCCTACAGCAATTCTTGGCTCATCTGCAATTCCAGCTTTCTTTAATCCTCAAATTTTTTGGAATTGTACTTGGGTAGATGGTGGAGTAAAAAGAATTGTTCCAATTGATAAAGCAATATCAGATGGATATGATATGATTTATGCAATTCTCTGTGACCCACCTCTTCCAAGCAAAGCTCCGAATAATTTATACAGTCAGCCAACCGAAGGCATTATTGCAATTGCCGGAAGGGCGGTGGAAGATCTATTAACAAATTCAATTCAAGAATACCCTATTAATCCTCTTCCTAATGGCGTTACTCTTATTCAACCATCAATTTCTGTTCATAACACTTATACCATTGACCCAGGTCTGATATCAATTTCAATGGCTTATGGTTATATGCGAGCTGGTGAAGTTCTTGCATTCGGGAGCAATCCTCAAAATAATCCATTATTAAACCTGTCGGATAGTATAATTAATTTGAGAGTGCAAATATGGAATATGGAAAATATTGCTATGGCAATTGGTCCAGTTCTTAATCCTAAAGCTGTGAAAAATGCTCAGGTAGTATTGCAAATACGACAAATGAAACTGCAACTTCGTAACCTTGTATGTCAATATATTCAATCACCTAATTACAAAGATTTTCTGCCACCAATAGATTTCCGTTCTCAAAATGAGTTAAATTCAATTCAATCTCTTGGAGCCCCTCTTAACGTTACAGATTACCGCACTTGGTGGATTTTATGGGAACGTCATAATTTTGTATCACTTTTTATTCCATTTACTCCAACCAATTCTCCTTGGAATGCATTTTCTGATGATGTTCAAACAATTCCACCTATTTCTGACGCAGAAATTTTGAATTATCAGAATCCTTGTACACCATGATTTTTAAATTAAGTATTTATCAAGGAGTTCCCCGAAAATCCTTTAAAGAGTAGGGCGCGGTAACCGAAAAGCGAATGAGTAGGTAAAAAAATTAATTAATATAAAATATGAAAAAATTAAAACTTATTTTAATTTCAATTGCAGTTCTTTCCCTATGTTGAAAGATAAATGCACAACATGCTGCATGGGCATTGCATCCAACCCCTGTAAGCCCTTTGGTAAACACTAGTTATTCAGTTACTGTTGATGAAGGATTAACAGGAAACTGCACTACCACTGCTTGTGTGGTCAATAGTTATGAATGGTCAGCAAGTTGGTTAGGGTCGACAGGAACAATTAATGGTAATATAACATCTGATTACACTGTAACTGCAACCAATTCTGTGCCTACAAGTGGAACTTTGACTAATTTGGCAATCTATAATTGGTCAACCTACTGGGCACCAATGGATAATGAAGACGTTAGATGTATAATAAAAGGCAAGGATGATAATAATAATGATTGGACCATACAATTAGATCAAACAGTTCATGTAAAAGGAATTCCACCACCGCCGACTTTATATATGGCCGGCCCATCTACAATCCAAGAGTGTTGCACAGATAATGTCACTTATTCATGTGTTAATTATGTTGATGCTGACATTTTTGCCTGGACTTATCCTTCAACTTGGTTGGTGGTTGGAAGTTCAACTGGTTCTTCTATAACCTTAAAACCAGATTACACTAATGGTGGGAGTGTAAGTTGTAAATTGCAAATTTCTACCGTTCCTGCAAATTATTACAGGACCATTTCTGTTTCAGGAATTACAAGACCTGCACCTCCGAACCCGACAATTATATCATCAACCAATTTTCCTTGCACTGGTGGACAAATTACCTTAACTTATCCTGCATCTCCTTGCGGTTTATCTCTCGTTTCTCCTTTCCTTTGGAATTCTTCAAACCCAGATTGGGTAATTGTCAAAGGTCAGGGTACAAATACAATAACAGTTAATGTAGGTATCTCAACATCTAATACTTTTACTGTTACTGCAACTTATAATGGAGGTTGTTCTGTAACTCAAACTTTGACACCAATTCTTGCCCATACCCCTGCTGACCCTGTTTTTAATAATGGATGCCCGCAATATGATGCTAATGGCTGCTCTCCGGGACCAAAAAGAGTTTGTGCTCAAAATGGTAGTACAATAGATATAGTTTCGGCAACTGATGCTTCTTCTTATAATTGCTATGTTTCCCCACCTTGGAAGTTAAATAACATTGCAGCTAATACCCCTTTAAGCGCTATTAATGTTAATTTCTCTGATATTCATGGTGTTAATATTACATTACCTTTTTGGAATACTACAAATTCCACAGTTCACTCAGGAACATATTATGTTCAAGCTACAAATTGCTCAAATACTTATGTTTCGAATTGGGTTTCTTATAATTTCATAAGAGAAAATGATTTTTGGTGTAATTGTGCAATATTTGATCCCTGTGAGTGTGTGCCACTATTTGTAAGTGCATCAGACCCTTGTGGTTCAAATCATGGTCAAAGATTATCAGAGAATATAGAAGATAAAAATTTTACTCAATTTAAAATTTATCCAAATCCATCGAATGGTAATTTCAAATTAGAAATGCCTGTAGGAAATAAACAGATTACCATTACTGACATGACTGGCAGAATTATATTTGGACTTACAACAGATGAGTCATTTATGAATTTGAATATGAATGAAAATTCAGTTGGCGTTTATTATGTTACCGTTAAGACTGATAAACAGATTTTTAAGAATTTGATCTCCCTTCAAAAATAATTTACTAATTTTCCGCCGTGAATTTAATTTAATGGTTATTCACGGCGGATTTTTATTAATAATTAATTATGAAATTAAAAAAACTTTATCTATTAGTATCAACTTTCTCCATAATGATTTTATCCATTAATAACTACCATGCCCAGGGAATTTATATTTCGGCAGGAGGAGGTTATGGATTTAGTGCATTTCCTCAAAAAATAACCTCTGATATTAACAGCTATCAAACACAAAATACATATACACAAACTATTAATAATACTATCGGGTCATTTGCAAGCGGGGTGAATTTTAATGCCACTATAGGTTATAATTTCAGTAAACATATATCCACAGAAATCGGTATTTCATATATTTCAGGGAATTCTTATACCTCTAATGGAAGTATAATTTCAAATTATTCCTACCCCTACTCCACTATTTCGGGAACGAATAAGTTTCAGGCAAGTATATGGAGAATTACACCGGCAATTAAAATTTATTCCGAGCCATCTGATATTACTCCTTACTTAAAAGCTGGAATTGTTTTTGGATTCGGGGGCGTTATGATTGCGAATGAAGATGAGACGACAGTATTTACAGACAGTTTAAATAATATAACCACTGATGCTCAAAGTAAAACAATAAAATATACCAAAGGATATTCAATTGGATTAATGGCTGCTTTAGGTGTTGATTATAATTTAAGTAATCAATTTGGTATTTATTGTGAATTGACATTTACAGGTCAAACTTGGGCTCCGGAACATTCAGAAATAACTAAATTGACAGATAATGGTAAAGATCAATTGCCTGGTCAGACTATCGAAACCACGCAGTATAACTATTCCAATAATCCCTCTTCCAATTTATATCAACATGACCCCAATCAACCATTAGAAGCATCAAAGACTTATTACCCTTTTTCTGATTGGGGAATTAATATAGGAATCAAGTATAATTTCGGGAGATAAAAACCTTAAAATCTCCCAAAAACTCCTCCCTCCTCCCCTTCCCACTAAAGGTTGATGAGCCTGTCGAATCACCCACCAAAACCCATTCCCTCCTATCGACTCAATTCCCCCATTTCCCCTCTTTCCATTGATATTCAATCAAATAACACACCTCACCAAGAAAAAAGCGCTTATGAATTTGAAAAGATTGTATATACATTAGCTTTTAATGTATATAGATGAATTTATAATCTACACTCCCTAGTATTTAATCTACACTGATTAATATATAATCTACACTCCCGAGTATTTAATCTATATACATTAATATTTAATCTACACTCCCGTATATTTAATCTACATACATAAATATTTAATATACACTCCCGTATATTTAATCTATATACATTAATATTTAGTCTACATTCCAAAGTATCTGATCAGTGTAGATAAATAGTTAATGTATATACAATCTTTTCACATTAGTGTTGCTTTTTTTATAACACACACACATTCCCGGGCAAAATACATAGAAAAAAACAGGATAAATACACATTCGTTTTTCATTGATATAAGAGCATTTTAATAGCAGATGAAATAGCTGTTGATTTACCTGTTATTTTTTAAAATACTATTGCTTTCTTTTTAAAAACAGGTACATTGCTAATGAAAATAAACTAATTAACCGCGAAGTACACAAAGTTATTAGAATCCAAACCTATACCAGGGTTTCTTTTTAATGATACCTTGTTTTTTCATTAATTTAATAAATTCTACTGATGAAACGGCTTTATACTCATAAGATTTTCCATCTTCATTTTTGTCATCTCTTATTATCATTCCAAGAAATTCATTTGTTTTTGTATCATAAACAGGTGAACCCATGTCACATTCGTATTTTTTTTCAAAAGTCAGGTATAAGACTTTTATTGATTTTTTTCCTTTCATTAATTCCTTTTCATCAATTCCTTTAAATCTGGCATCAGCGAAATAAACATTAAAAGTTTTGCCTGCCTTGCCTTTATTCTTAACATAAAACTGGTCTAAATTATGTGAAAGGATATTGAGTTTTTTGCCCGCCCATGATAATTTAAAGTCTAGCTGGTACAATACATTATTAAAACATTCAATATATACTTGCGAATCTTTATGACCATACAATATTGACATTTTCGGGATTTCTACATCATAAGATTTATGATGATTTATATGTGATAAGAGATAAAACCAAGGAATCTCTGAAACAGTTCAGGAAGGATTTAAACATACATGATGCTGTTGTGAAACGCCTGGAAAAGAAATATGGCATAGCCATCATCACCGGTCCTCTCAAAAAGAACCATACTGAAAATCATGTCTCTCTCATATTGATAAGGGTAAAGGGCAAGTATGGTGCTGTTGAATACAACCTGGAACATTATAAGGGAGGACAGAAACAGTTTACGAAGGATTTATATGATTTCCCAAAGAATAGTAAAAGATATAATGGTACGCTTAGAAATAAATTGGAGCGGCTTACTGATCTTATTAAGTGGGTGGATTGGAAAATTTCGTGTGCTCGCGGCGAACTTAGTATAGCGAATAAGTATTTAAAAATGGCAACTGACTTTGAGGCGCAGGATAAGGGAAAAATATAGAATAAAATGACAGGATTAATAGTTCAGTTAAGTTACTCTAAAATTGCGGAAAAAGACCCCGGAATTTCAACTCTTTCTGAATGTTTCTTTATCACAAAAAATATTATTGCCTGTTTCAGTCAGAGTGTTTGCAAG
>Ga0206937_10273_pt1 | contig 11615 bp, 12 predicted proteins | sample Alteio_BWOrgHeat_11_FD_152923 | JGI IMG/M metagenome (GOLD analysis project Ga0206937, IMG submission 152923) | Enriched cells from forest soil in Barre Woods Harvard Forest LTER site, Petersham, Massachusetts, United States -... | ecosystem: Environmental > Terrestrial > Soil > Temperate forest >... | reverse complement strand
TCGAGACCAACAAGATCGTCAATGTGGGTGGCTTCTCAGATGGCCAGCAACACTACTTGGAATTCCACAGGACCAGTGTCTTTCTCAAAGCAGGCTCGCTGACGAGTGCCTTGCGAACGGCTTCGGGTTTCGCATCATTTTGAAGAGTGGTGAGCAATTGAAGTTCTTTGACTGCATCTTGCAACTTGTCCTGGAGACCCAAGGACAGCCGGTAGAAGCACACTGGCGACCATGCAGAGACAATCATCTCGGCTACCACTTCGTCTTGGATGAGCTTTTGTCCACTTTCCATCAATGTGAGAATGCCCAGAAACCAGAAAAACTTGTATGACGCCGCAGTGTCGTCGAATACCCGGCTCAATGTGGCTGTTTTGTTTGGCCACTTTCCGCTAAGCCCATGAAGAGGATCGTTCATCATTTCCAATACTTCGCCTTTTCAGGATTTATCCAGCGAATCCCGCCACGAGGATCAGCAACATCTCCTTCGTATCGGGGGATAATGTGAACATGTGCGTGGGCCACGGTTTGGCCTGCGGCTTCACCGTCGTTCACTCCGATGTTAAAACCATCAGGTCGGAACCCAACTTTTAAATGCTCCCGGACTGATTCAACGAGGCTCCACAAATGAAGTTGCTCATTGCTTGAAAGGTCGAAAATGCTCGTTACATGTCTCCTCGGGACGACCAAAATATGGCCTTTGTTGACGGGGAAGGCATCGTAAAGAGCAACGGCAGTGTCATTGTCCGTGACGACTTCATTTGTCTGAAGAGAACAAAAGGGGCACTTGTTCATTGCCGAGAGAATATCAGGGGTGTTGCTGATTTAAAAGGATTCTGCTCTACTCGATACAGAACGGCTGTTCATCATGCGTTTCTGGTGGGTCAATCAAAATCAGACATTTCGACAGGAGATCGGCGGCCAATACATGTGGTCTCCGAAACGCAACTCTCATGGAGGAAGAAATCCCTTCTACGAATCAATGCGTGAGGTGACACCGGGTGATGTGATTTTTTCCTTTTCCGACACACTCATCAAAGCCATTGGGATCGCAAAATCATACTGCCATGAATGCCCTAAACCTCCTGAATTTGGCAATGCAGGGCCAAACTGGAATCAGATCGGCTGGAAGGTGGATGTGGAATGGCGTCTTCTTCATCATCAGATTCGCCCCAAAAGCCACATTGACCTGCTGAGACCACATCTTCCTGCTCGTTATTCACCGTTGAGGGAAACCGGTGACGGCCTTCAAGGAGTGTATTTAACGAACGTTCCATCAAATCTTGCTTACGTACTGGGTGGTCTCGTTGGCTTGGAATTCAAAGCTATTGTGAGCGACCTGACTGCGGATGAAGATCCATCCAGATTTATTGTTGAAGATTTACCGAGCGTGGACGATTGGGAGGAGCACCTTCAGCAGGAGATCACTGCAAATGATCAAATCCCTGATACTGAGAAAACGGCGCTGGTTCAAGCTCGACGGGGACAAGGTATTTTCAAAAGAAATGTGTCAAAGATCGAAAAATTCTGTCGTGTAACCAAGGTAAACAATCCCACCCATTTAATTGCCAGCCATTGCAAACCATGGCGGGATAGCGGACACCAGGAACGGCTGGACGGCGAGAATGGATTGCTGCTCACGCCGAGCATAGATCATTTATTCGACAGAGGATTCATCTCATTCGATGAAGACGGTGATCTCTTAATTTCACCGGTGGCTCACAAACCATCTTTGGTTCGATTGGGAATCGAGACCAACAAGATCGTCAATGTGGGTGGCTTCTCAGATGGCCAGCAACACTACTTGGAATTCCACAGGACCAGTGTCTTTCTCAAAGCGAAGTTAAATTGATTGCCGAGGCTGCGAATGGGAACCTGATCGGACTTCCAAAACGGACAGAGGGATTGCATAACCTCACTGACAGTTTCGTAGGGTTGAATTAAACAAAAAAGGAACATTTCGAGCGGACTCTTTTTTAGAAATTAAAAACGAACGCTGAAACTAAATATCGAATGGCGGTAAAGGATATGAAATCTCCGAATTTGTCAGGGCACGTAGATCGGAATCAATATGGAATCCCTGTTGATGAGCGCAAAAAGAAGGCAGAGTTTTTGGGCCTACGTATGTGCTCAAGCCAGGTGAGATTACATAAACGATTCCGTCATCTGGAATTAAACCATTCCAATGTTGCGAGTTATTCGATACAGCAATAATTGCTTGTTGCTGGTCAAAAAAGCGAAGAAAAAGAATCAGTTGATTACCACTCGGTTTAAGTAACACCGTATGTCCACCAGGCCAAGAAAGAGTTGGCATCTGTTGAATCTCACCACCTAAAAAGCTGATACCCATTATCGGTATTGTCTCTCGCAGTTGCCAATCCTTAGTCCAAAGAAAACGGCGGAGTAAATTAGCGGATTCGCTGGCGCAGAAGTCGTTCCTTAGCAGCAAGCCACCTAATCCAAGGGCGACCTTAGCCATGAACCGATCAGCATAATGAGTTGTAATCGAAAAGCTAGCGTTGTGTGGAAGCCTGCTTATTGTCGTTAAATGAGCATGTAATTCTGACAAATATGAAGGGATCTCTGAGAAAGGTCCCCCTGGTGGTGGTTGACCATTACCCAGGAAAAGCTGAGAATGCTTAAACTGATTGGCTAAAGACAATACAATTGATGGGTGCCAAGCAGGATTATTTGAACGAATAAAGAGAAAAACGAAGCCGGAGTCAAATTCATGAGGTTGGAGATGCGGTGGTGTTCCAACAATGACGGAGGAGTCCGGTTCTTCTGGATACGGATCGTGAAAATGAAAGATTGTGTCGCCTGTTGGTCCCAACCATAGCTCACAGATTTTTGATTGATAAGAGTGATCATTCAAACGTCCCAGGAATGTTAACGGTAGTATGGTCGAATTTGTTAGCCTTAAAGAACGAAAAGCGTTCATTGCAATTTGGTTCTGAGTAAACCAACTTTTTAGAAAAGTGCCATCGACAAAAAAGCCGCATATGTTGTTGCACCGCTGGCAAACACGAAGCTTGAATGGATTGACAGGAGTGAGATTGCCTCCAACTCGACGAGGGATTACATGTTCATCGCTGAACTCTGATTCATCCTTTTCTCGTCCACAATACAAGCATCTGATTAACATATTCTAAATAATCGCAGCGGCTTCAAGCTCCCTTTTGATTTCAAGAAAATTCTCGGAAACATTTTCTTTGAACTGAACACGGTTGAGACCTCCAAGGTCAGAGTGAATCTCTGTCCCGTCTTTAAGTAGAAGCAAAACACGAGCTATTCCTAATCTTCCGACAAACCATCCTGTTTCAAATATCACGTTCGGGCGAGCTTGACGAATCTGTTGGCTTTGAGGGGTTGTTACATGGTCATCAGGTGTATATAATGCAATTGCATAGCTGCAAGTCTCAGCATAGCTTTCAAATTTATCAATTATTGACTTGCTTAAACCAGCACCTGCGAGGATTGCGATAGGATTTAGCTTAAATTGCTCACGGAGGATGTCCTTAAGACGAAGAAGATTTGTTTCATCGTGTCCGTGGATTATAAATATATTTTTCGTTATGGGTGGCAAAGACGGAGATGAAATGGGCGATAGTGATTCTGAACCTGAGATCAATTGCAGGATTTTTACACATCCCATAAGTTCATCAAGGCATCCAGCGAAGAGAGAAGGCAAATCGGTAGATTTCACTGCCTCCCTCTGCAATGTGTTTAATTTTTGCAACGTTTGACTTCCTTCCCCGAATAACGGTCGCATTGCGACTTTCATTCTTGCTATAATTTGAATCGTAACAGCTCTATTGACTTTGTTCTCTCTCCGCAACTTTTCTCCAAATTCAACGGTCTCTCGCAATCGTTGTAGAATAGACTTTTCTGGCGGAGGTATAGCAATATCAGTAGATGTCGTCATATTTTGTCGGTGGGTGTTCAGGCTGCCTTGAGCGAATTGTCAAAGGCCGTCATGGTTTTTCATCATAACAGGAGAGGTTCGTTCGTAAAACATTTTGCTTCACCGAGAATTCAAAGAGGCCCTGTCCCCCTCCCTGATGGCATCTTCTTCCTTCATATACTTCCCATGCATGGTGTTCCCATACCAGTGAGAACCGGGCAGATGATAAATGTGGGAAGGAATATTCACCCAAACGACTACTTCCTTCGCTGCGGTTGCTGCTGCTGGTGAAGGAGGAGGGGCATAAGACGTGGCTGAGAGTGCTGGTGTTGGAGCAGGAGATGTAGTCTGGGCCTCAGCAGGTGCAGCGGCCTCACCCACAATGTCTGAGGTTTTGACATTCAGTATTCGCTGAAGCACGGCTTCATCAATCACTCCGGCTGCGTGGAGATCACGAGCTAAAGCTTTCTGCCGCTGGCCCACTTTTGCACTCTTCTTTCGATTCAGGATGCCTGGCAGCAGTTCCAGATTTGAGAGATCGTTTCCAATTTCAGGAACCAAACTGACAGGAATAACGTGATCCACTTCTCCCTCGTCTCCGGCGTATGGGCCGTTCTTGACAATGGGAGCATTCCCACGACGAAGCCTTTCAAGGTTTTCGGGCGTGAAGAATCCAAGTTCATCACCAATTTTCATGTTTCTGAGCAAATTCGTTTTGACCAGAGCTGCGTGTGCTGGGGTGTAGCCATTTGCTTGAAGCACCTCGTCAATCACTTGGGAAGGATCTTGGCCTGCTGTCCGGGCTTCATAGAGCCAGTAAACGATCTTCTTGAGCCTGGGATTGGCGCCACGTTCACCGAGCGTTGCAAGCTTCGAAGGATCGGAAAGACTGAGGAGGGCAGATTTGTAAGCAGGGCTGCTTTCGAGCTGATTGATTACTGGAACTGGCTGTTGCCCTGAAGCAAGGGGTAAAAAGTACGTTGAACACAAGAGTCCAACGAGGACGATCAACAAGAGTCTGATGGATCTGGAGGGCATAAAGTTTGTGATGTGGAAGAGATCATTCTAAAACGGAGAGTGAAGGTAATATGATTGTTGATCACTAGGAGGAGGCTATTTCTTAAACAGTGGCTCAACCACAAAAAGCAAGCTGGCGATCACTGGTCTCCTTAAAACCTCCTCTTCGAGTTTGATGGTATTTGCAATCACACCAACAAAATGAGCGTCTTCGGTGAAAACAGGCGCTCCCCCATGGTCAATTCTACTCGTCGTAGGTGTGGCAATAAAAAAAGAAACTGTTGGGGGTTTTGTTTTTTGTCTAAAAGAAACCATACCCCTTTCAACCTGAGTTTCAAAAGTCCATCTGCTAACCTTACTATTGCGAGGGGAATTCAAAAACGCAAACTCATCACCTGGATATAAATAACGCCGGGCTTTGACTGGAGTTTGGAGAGGTATTTCACCCATGACTTCATTCTTCCAACCACGTTCTAACGCAATTCGGTCACGAGCCGATGTATCAAAAGCCCCTGACTTTAAAATGGCGATATCATCATTACATCGTTCAAGGACTTCAAATGTGGCCATCCCTGCTTGGCTAATTATGATTGGCTTTCCGCTTCTGACTGTGAGCACGCTAGTGAGCAAATCTATGGCGCTCGTCGATGTGATAGCAACGTCTTTGTCAATGAAGCAACAGAGTCCAGTGCTCACATAGCGACTCCCATCTAGAAATCCTATTTCACAGGTGCGAGACTGAAATTCCTGGGCGGCAAAAGCAAAGCGTGATGCAGCTCCTGTGGGAGGGATGGACGCTTTAATACCCGCAACTTCCATCTGGAGTTCTTCAACTCCTTTGGCAATTTCATCGCTGTTGGAGGTATATTTATTGTAACATTCCGTTCGTAATTGCTTAAGCTCAGATTGTGAAAACGAGTTCCCTTTTGGATGTTCTTGATTGTAATGGTTGATGTTCGAATGACAATCGAAGCACACGGGTATGCAATTGTCGTAATCGTTTGGACCACCCTCTGCCTCAGGAATAATATGATGACATTCTATGTTGATTCCGCACAGTTTGTCGCATACACAACAATGTCTCCTACACGCAACCAAAGCGTCTTCTCTCACTTTTTTTGGAAATGGCATATTTGGCAAAATGAATTTGTATATAAAAGTGCGTCAAAATCCAACTATAGACCGAATTATTAAAGATTTAAATGCCCCTCGAACCTGAAAACCAAAAGCACCTCGAAGCAGCCCAGGGATATGTCGAACTGGGCATGTTCATGGATGCCAATGAGGAACTTGAGGAAATTGATCCAGAGGTTCGGCACCTGCCCGAGATTCTCTCAGTCAGACTCGAAATATACAAAGCTCTCAAGAAATGGGAACTGATGCAAGCGGTGGCTAAGAAATTGTCCCAATACGACCCAGACGAGGTTCAGTGGTGGATCTCCTGGGCATACGCCACACGTCGAGCCGAATGCGTTGATGCCGCACGTCATATTTTAGCCCTGGCGCTCAACAATCATCCACGCAAAGCAATTATTCACTACCATCTGGCCTGCTACGAGTGCCAGCTCGGCGACATTGTTGTGGCCAAAAAGTATTTGGACAAGGCGTTCAAGCTTGATCCGAAATATAGCATCCTTGCTCGGGATGAAGATGATTTGATGCCGATGTGGATGATGTTGGGGGATTCGTAGAGTTTTTTTCGTCACTCTACGAGCTGGGATAAAGTTCATCTGTATCAGGTGTAGGATCAGTTGATCCTACTGTGACTCTCGACTGCTGTATGGCAGCTCCTCCACATTAATTTGCAAAAAGTCATCTTCAGACACCTCCACCTGATGCTAATCGGGAAATATAGATGCTTTTGGCATCCTTTTTTCACAAGACAGTTGAACCGTGACCAGTTGCGATATCTAATGCCGAAAAAGTTTAATAAGCTCTGTAATCGGTTTCAGATCTTTCATTGGCGAACCATTTCCAGATAATAAGTAACGTGTTCTGGGAACGAAAATAGAAGCCGCCTTTTCAAATTGATCGAGATCCTTACCGGCTACGCAAAGTGCATCGGCCAATCCGGTCAAGCGTGCCGACATTTCTATTTCAATTAAGGCACTTTTGAAACAAATATAACTCGCCGCAAATGCGGTTATCAACCCAATGATAAAAAATGCAATTATGAGTATGTCGACATTTAGGACTTTCGAGCCTGCTTGTTGAAGGGCGTCATTAAGAAGAGTAATCTTTGTAAGCGTTCTATTCAAAAAAAGGGGCAGCGAAAAATAAACGAAGGCCAAGATTAAAATAGCAGATATTATCCAAAGCGCTCCGTAATATCGATTTTTAGCGGCTCGTCGACGTAATGAAGACTCAATTGAAATGCTCATGGACCTGGAGAAATAATGTTGTCGCTAAGTCTGGCTATTTCTTTTAGGCTGTTACTAGCCTCATTTGTGGGTGTGAAATCTTCCTGTTTCCCTTCATATATTCTACCGGGTCTTTCGGCCAATGCTCTTAAAACATTTTCACAAAATGTAACGAGAACAATAGCATTTGCCGGGTCGGCTGAGGCAATGTCTTTCATCTCTCTCTTGTAGCCCTCAAAAGCCCTCGAAATCGTTTCTTTATAAGCATAGTCCTCTTCCATTCGTAGAGAGAGCATATAGTTTCTGCCAGCATATATAGCCAACCAAACAAGAGGCGCAAGGACAGGAAGTCTCATGGCAAGACCCATCAATATATCATTCCAATTCGCAGGTGCAGCGCCCATATATTGAGAGAAAACTCCCGGAAATACAGCACGACAAAATGTTGGGAGTGAAATTATGAATAATAAACCAATACAAGAAATGAATGTGATCAACCAATAATTTTGAGGTGTGCCAAAGCGTTGTTTTTGTGCATCAAATGCAGATGCAAGTCCTGCACTTGTAGCTCCGGGAAGCAATCCTTCGATTTTTTTTCCAAGATTCTCAAATGAAGCTGCTAGCTCCGTAATCTTTGCCTGATATGTCGATGAGACCGTTTCACTTTTTTTGAGCTGGTCTAAAAGTTTAATTATGGAATCACGATCTTTATTTGATAAGGCTAATATTTTTGACACCTCTAGAGAATCTTGAGTGCTTGATTTCAAACATTCCGCTATCAGATCTGAAGACTCAGTAGCCTTTGTTTGTTGGGCTAAAATTGAAGCTGATGATGCTTCAGCTGCACTGGCTCCTTCACTAGCTTTTGTTTTTGAAGCCAAGGCTGCTGTTTGATATTCCGCAGTCGTTGTTTTTGCTTGTTCAATTTCCTGAAGATAGCCACTTCCTAGTGACGAAGTCTTTCTGATTTCCTCTATTGCAGCTTCTGCATCTCGCTTTTGATTGGTTATAATCGCCAATTCGGCTTCAGCGTTGCCCTTTGCAGTGCTAAGCGCAGCCGCTTGTTCATCGGCTTTTTGTTTATGGGAGTTTATTGAAGCCAGATCGGATTCGATTTGACCTTTAAATGCAGCTACGGATTTGGAATGCTCTTCCGTGCTGAGTTTGGCGCTATTCGCATACGAGGCATGATCGTCAGCTTGTTTCCTTGCAGTTTCAGCGCCATTCAATGCCGCTGCGGTTGCTTCTTTTATTGTTGAGATTTCACCGAGAATACGACCTGCTTCCGCTTCGAGAGCGGCCAATTTCATTCTTGCAGCGTCATCAGATTCTTTGCTCATGGGGGGATTATGCTCGTTTCTTATTTATTATACGGTTATGAATATCTCGTTTATATGATTAATTCAAGGTTTCTAAATTGTGGGCGAAATCAGATGTTCAACTTGTAGGATACATTGCAACGATGTGGGTGGGTCGATTCCGGGCTCGAGTAGATGATGCGTCAGAAAGATCATCTGGGTTCCCACCTTCACGTTTCGATCAGCACATTCTGTGGGCCAGCGATTGAAGGTGAGTGTTTGGGTCAACTTTCGTCTAGGGCATCGAGAACTTTATCGAGGTGCATTGCTTCATCTTCCACGGATTCCCATACTTTCTTTCTCAACTCGTGGGAACGGCATGCCTGCTGGCCTCTAAGTGGTCAAAACGATCCGTTTAATCACAACGTGTTGAAGCCAGGAAATCCTCGATGTCCTTTAAAGGAATTCTGAATGTCCGCAATGCCCGGCTCGGCTTCAAAAATCTTCGGTTGATTAAACGATAGACTGTCTTTGTGGAAACATTCAGCTCCTCTGCCGTCTCCCTGACGGTAAAAAATCTCTTGTTTCTTGTGGAAACTGCTGGAGCTGCTGGTGCGTGATTTAATTTTTTCTCAATGGAATCCAAGCGTTCATTGATCCGCTGAAGCATCACCATCAATTCGGGGAGTGATGCGAGACCTGCCAGTATTTTAGAATCATTTTCGTTCATCATCTTGCACTAAAAATGGTTCCGCTGATTGGAAGCAAATGATTTTTGCAGAACCGCGCGACCTGGAAAAACCGACCGCCACAAACCTCGTATAAATCGTTTTCCGGATGCAGGTGCGGTGCTCACACCCTGAAAAACGGTCGGATTTTGATGGTTTAAATGAGCTTCCGGGCGATCCAATGAATTTCACGTGAATTCCGTTAATGGGCGTCCTGATTATTGATCAGAAAATGCCGAAAAAACGGGCGCTTTTGGGCCAAAATATGCCCAATTTTAGCAAATTATTTGCGCCTAAAATTTTATATACTCTTTTTATATACTGGAGGTGGAAAAATGGGCCTTTTTGGGGAAAATGAAGGCGACTCGATAAAAACACAAATGCCTTGGAACGCTGTATTCATCAACTTCGGACGACTTTTGGTGATTTAGAAATCAATGAGGCGAAACCCATTTTTCAATTACAAATCAGCTGCTCTACCAACTGAGCTATGCCGGCACTGAGGAGTCACTATTTCGCACGTTTCGTCTGAAGCGGCAAGCTTCTTTCGCAGCGATGCCATCGCAAGCGATAATGCGCTGACGAAGAAAATCTTTCTGAAAGTATGATACGCGGTGCGAGCGCTATCCCACGGTTCCTCCGGCGTGCGAATGGTCTGACTACCAGATCTAGAGCAATTCTCGAAAGAAATTTCCGAAATGCCCTTCGAGGGAAGCTCGCAGCACACGGGCATTAAGTTAAGACACTATGTTGGCGACGGTTTTATTCCGTCACCCCTTTTCAGGGGTTTGTTCGTTTTTACATTGTGATTCCCGGGGTTACTCCCGCCCAGGCGTGAGTAACCCCGGGCTATAATTCCGCCGCGCCTCCGGCGCTATTGAGAAGGGAATGAAGAGAAGTCCGAAGAAGCTATCGCGGACTGGGACACGACAAAGCGTATCCCTCCATGGACGCGCTGTCTGAAACGTGACGTCTCCCTTTTGTGCCCGACCACAGTCGAAGGGTCCGATATTTATTAACTTAATGCCAGTGGTCTGGCAGCATCCCTTACAATCCAATTTGTTTCGGAAATTTCTTTCGAGAAACGGTATAAACAACAAACGCCGCTCTTCGGATGCGGCTTACCGCCAAAACGATCTGGGGCGAAGCCCTGATTCACCGGCGTTCTATTCCGGGAACCAGCGCTTTTTGCCGTTTGGTTTTTGACTTTATATCCTTTGGCTCTAAAATGTGACAAAAAGAAACAATTTATGTGTGGCTGAAAACCAGATTCGCTGTATTGTCCAAGCAATCACGAAACTTCGGTTGATCGATCAGATCGAGAGATGCCAACGCGGCGAAGAGACGAAAAAATATTTCAAATTGAAAATTAATCACTTAAGTTATAAATCAAGGGCAATTTAAGGGAGAAATTTAATTTCTTGCTTGAATATAAGAATGTTGCTGCTTATTTATTTGCTCGCTCAAAGTATTAACCCTACCAAAGTTACCCCACTATGACAGACTCCCAAACCGCTGCCAACACGGCAGCGGATGAACAGACCGGATTGCTGACGAGGATCAAGAAGGCACGACTGGCCATACTCAGCGAACTCCAGAAACTGGTCATCGGCCAGACGGCGCCCATCGACGAAATTCTCATTGGCATGTTTGCGGGTGGCCACCTGATGATCCAAGGGCCGCCGGGCACGGCGAAAACACTGGTGATCGTTTCCATCGCCAAGGTAATGAATCTTGATTTCAAGCGCATCCAGTTCACACCTGACTTGATGCCATCCGATATCTCCGGCACGGAGATCCTGGAGGCGGACCAGACGACAGGCCATAGGGTCACGAAATTTGTGAAAGGCCCGGTGTTTTGCAATCTCGTCATGGCCGACGAAATCAATCGCACCCCGCCGAAAACCCAGGCCTCGCTCCTGGAAGTGATGCAGGAGAAGCAGGTCACGATCGGAGGCACGACGCACCCGCTCCCGCAGCCGTTTTACGTGATGGCGACGCAGATCTCGATGGAGCAGGAGGGGACGTATCCGCTGCCCGAGGCGCAGCAAGACCGGTTCATGCTATCGGTGATGATGAATTATCTGCCGGACGAGCAGGAAATGGAAGTCGTGCGGGAATCCACCAGCTCGCGCAAAGTGGTTTTGGAAAAAGTGATCGACGGCGCGGAGTTGCAGGGATTCACCCGTGCTGTGCGCGGCGTGACACTGCCGCCGCGCCTGGGGCAGTTCATCGTGGACCTCACGTCGGCCACGCGGCCCACCGTCGCGGGCTGCCCGGATTTTGTGAAGGAGTACGTTTCGTGGGGCGC
>Ga0206937_10298_pt1 | contig 11634 bp, 9 predicted proteins | sample Alteio_BWOrgHeat_11_FD_152923 | JGI IMG/M metagenome (GOLD analysis project Ga0206937, IMG submission 152923) | Enriched cells from forest soil in Barre Woods Harvard Forest LTER site, Petersham, Massachusetts, United States -... | ecosystem: Environmental > Terrestrial > Soil > Temperate forest >... | reverse complement strand
TAAGTATTGCGGCTCTTTCATACCCAGCGCCACGCCCGGAGGCGTTCCGGTCGAAACGATATCGCCCGGCAGCAAAGTCATAAACTGGCTGATGTAATGCACCAGGAAAGGCACATCAAATATCATGGTGGATGTGCTGCCGTCCTGCATGGTTTTGCCATTCACTTTCAGCCACATCTTTAATTTATTTACATCAACAATTTCATCAGAAGTTGCTATAAACGGCCCTACCGGCGCAAATGTATCGCAGCTTTTGCCTTTGTCCCATTGGCCGCCACGCTCTATCTGGAACTCGCGCTCGCTATAGTCATTATGGAGGCAATACCCTGCCACATGGCCCAACGCATCAGCTAATTCAACGTAGCTTGCTTTTTTACCGATCACAAATGCCAGCTCCACCTCCCAGTCTGTTTTTACACTGTTTTTGGGGATGATCACATCGTCATTCGGCCCGGCTAATGCAGTTGTGGCTTTGAAAAATATAATAGGTTCCTTCGGTATCGGCGCATTGGTTTCGCGCGCATGATCCTCAAAATTAAGACCTATACACACAATTTTTGACGGGTTTGCCACCGGTGGCCCAAGCCTTACGTTATCAGGTATCGGGAACAGCTCATTTTTATTGGTAGCGATATACGAGCTGAGTTTTTTCAAACCGTCGCCGCCAAAAAATGCCTGGTCAAAGTCGCCTGCAAAATTGGTCAGGCCGTATTTTTTATCGTCAATTATTACACCCGGTTTTTCCTGGCCCGGTTCGCCGTATCGTATTAGTTTCATAGTATTAGGTGTTCAGTTTTGTAAATCCGCCGTCAATGGCATAATCGTTTCCGGTAATGAATGCTGCTTCGTCAGAGCACAGATATAATGCTAAATGCCCGATCTCCTCAGGTTTGCCCATACGGCCGATAGGCTGTGAAGCCTGTAATTTAGCAAACATCTCTTCTTCCCTCCCCGGGTAATTCTTTGCTATAAAGCCATCTACGAAGGGCGTATGTACCCTTGCCGGGGATATGGAATTACAACGGACATTATACGCCAAATAATCGCGGGCTACCGATAAGGTAATGCCGTTTACCGCGCCTTTGGTCATGCTGTAGGCAAAACGGTCAGTCAGTCCAACTATCGATGCGATGGATGCCATATTCAAAATCACGCCGCCGTTTTGTTTAAAATGCGGGATGGCTGCAAAAATAGCGTGGTACATGCCCTTTACGTTCACATTAAATAAACGGTCGAGCGCATCAGGCGTAACTTGCTCTATATTACCGACATGGGCGATGCCCGCATTGTTTACCAATATATCAAGGCCTGATTCGGCAATGATCGCAGCAATAACTTCATCTACCTGTTCTTTTGACGAGATGTCGCACTTTTTAAATGCTGCAGCACCTGATTTTTGCGTTATATCTGCAACCGTTTCATTTGCGCCTTTTTCGTCCACATCAACGATGTAAACTTTTGCGCCCTGCTGCGCGAATATGGTGGAAATGGCCCTTCCTATGCCGCTTCCGCCGCCGGTTACAACGGCTGTTTTATTATCTAATCTAAACATGATCTATAATTTAGTATGGTGATACGCTCACTGCTGTCCAGCCGCCATCAACCACAATATTTTGCCCGGTAATATGCCGCGCCGCCGGCGATACCATAAATAATACCGCATTGGCTACATCCTCAACCGACGCAGGCCTCCCCATCGGCGTAATACGCGACCAGGTAGCCTTGTATTCGGCATCTTCCAGTGTCCGCTCGGTCAATGTCGCGCCCGGTGCAACAGTATTCACCGTGATCCCGTACTCGGATAATTCGATAACCAGGTTCTTTGCCAGCATCTCCAAAGCTGCCTTGGTCATGCCATATGCCGCCAGGTTTTTATGCGCCTGGTGCCCGGTAACTGACGACATAAACAAGATGCTCCCCCCACTTTGCTGCTGTATGATTTGCTTAGCCGCTTTTTGCGCGAGGAAAAAACTGCCCTGCAAATTCAGGCGCATAACACCTTGCAGGGCCTCCGGTTCATATTGCAGGAAGTCGCCAAACAAAGTTATGCCCGCATTTGCTATCGCGATGTCGAGTTTGCCGAATTTTTCTACTACAACGTTTACTAAAGCTTCAATTACGCTGATATCCCCCGCATCGCCTGCAAAAGGAAACGTTTTTCCAACGCCCAATTCATTTATTTTATCAGACGATGATTGGATCAATTCAGCATCGATATCATTCATCACCACTGACGCGCCATGCAGGGCCAGTTGCCGCGCAACTTCAAAACCGATGCCGTTGCCCGCACCGGTTACTATAGCCGTTAACCCTGTAAAGTCGTTAATTCTCATTTGTTGTTAATGCGAATCCCTTAACACCTCGCTGCCCGAAGCGCCTCTCAAAAAATCCAGGTCTGCGCCCAAATGCGCCTGTTCCACATGCGTTTGATAAAGCCAAACATAACCACGATTTGTTAAAGTTCCCGCATCATTTAGCAACTGTTTTCTTTTTGTTATTTCCTCATCGCTCAGCTCCACATGCAAAACACCAGCATGCACATCAAGCGTAATCATATCGCCATCCTGCACAATTGCCAGCGTACCGCCAACTGCCGCTTCCGGCGAAACATGCAGCACTACCGTACCAAAACCGGTTCCGCTCATGCGCCCGTCCGAAATCCGCACCATGTCAGTAATGCCTTTATCCAGTAACTTTTTGGGGATAGACATATTGCCCACTTCCGGCATACCCGGATAGCCTTTCGGGCCTACATTCTTCAATACCAATACATTTGTTTCATCCACGTCCAATTCCGGGTCGTCTATTTTCGACCGGTAATCTTCAATGGTCTCAAAAACAACTGCTTTCCCGCTATGCTTCATTAATCCGGGTGTTGCTGCGGATGGTTTTAAAACAGCGCCATTTTCGCACAAATTACCTTTTAATATGACGATGCCCGAAACCGTATTGAACGGCTCATCCATCGTACCGATAATATCCCGGTTATAACATTCAGCATCTTCATAATTGGCAGCGATAGATTTGCCGCTTACAGTTATTGTATCGCGATGGATCAACCCATCCATTTCTTTCATTAAAGCAGGCAAGCCTCCTGCATAAAAGAAATCTTCCATAAAATATTTACCCGATGGCTGCAAATTGGCCAGCAGCGGGATGTTTTGAGCAGAAGTATTAAAATCGTCGATGTTCAGATCGATACCGATCCTTCCCGCAATAGCCAGTAAATGAATAATGAAATTAGTTGAGCCGCCGATAGCCGCGTTTACATTAATAGCATTCTCAAATGCCTCTCGGGTTAATATATCCGAAAGCTTCAAATCTTCGCGCACCATGTCAACAATCCTGCTTCCCGACAAGTGCGCCAGTACTTTCCGCCTTGAATCCGCTGCCGGGATAGCCGCATTCTCTGCCAATGACAAGCCCAATGATTCCACCATACAAGCCATAGTAGATGCCGTACCCATTACCGCACAATGCCCGCGGCTTCGCGCCATGCAAGCTTCGGCAACATAAAATTCCTCATCGCTCATTTTGTTGGCGCGATAATCTTCCGAGAAACGCCACACATCGCTGGTGCCGATATCCCTGCCCTTATATTTGCCGGTAAGCATCGGCCCGCCTGATACCACAATGGTTGGCAGGTTGACGCTGCATGCGCCCATCACCAATGCCGGTGTGGTTTTATCGCAGCCGCAAAGCAGTACGACACCGTCTATGGGGTTTGCACGGATGGATTCTTCCACATCCATGCTCACCAGGTTGCGATACAACATGGCTGTAGGCTTAATCAGCGTTTCGCCAAGCGACATTACCGGGAATTCCACCGGGAAACCGCCGGCCTCATAAATACCATGTTTTACAGACTCGGCCAATTCACGGAAATGGGCATTACAAGGCGTTAACTCCGACCATGTATTGCAGATGCCGATAACCGGCTTTCCCTGCAGCTCATGTGCCGGAATCCCCTGATTTTTCATCCAGGCGCGATAGATAAAGCCATCTTTGCCCTTTTTACCAAACCATTGCTGGCTTCTTAATAATTGCCCGTCCATTAGTTTATAATCCCGGTTTCAAATATAGGATGATAATTGATTTTGTATTTACATTAAGCGGCTAATATCAAAAAAAATGTACAGGTGACATATAAAAACAAAAAAGACTTACAAAGTTTAAAACCTCGTAAGTCTTGAATATCTATAATGTAGAAACGTAAATTTTGCGCCTCTACATTATAATGTTTACCAAACTTTCACCCTCGCAGTGTCCACACGGAAAAGCTTATCACCTGGTTGTACATTAAACGCCTTGTAAAATGCAGGTGTATTGGATACCGAGCCATTAACGCGGTACATTTCGGGCGAGTGCGGATCGATACTGATACGCATTCTTAACCTTTCGTCACGGTCTTTTATGCGCCATATCTGTGCAAATGCCAGGAAGAAACGCTGATCCGGTGTAAAGCCGTCTACTTTTGTATCGCCTTTACCTTGTTCTGTATTTTTAAATGCCTGGTAAGCAATGGCAATACCGCCAATATCGGCAAGGTTTTCACCCTGGGTAAGCTCACCGTTTACATGAAGGGTGTTCAGCACAACAAATTGGTTATATTGGTTGATCATGCCTTGCAGCTTCTTTTTGTATTTAGCACGATCTTCCGGCGACCACCAGTTTTTCAAATCGCCGTTTTTGTCGTACTGACTGCCCTGGTCATCAAAACCGTGTGTCATTTCGTGACCGATCACCGCGCCAATTGCGCCATAATTGATTGCATCATCAGCATTTTTATCGAAGAACGGAAATTGCAAAATACCTGCCGGGAAGGTGATATCGTTCATCAGCGGGTTATATTGCGCGTTAACGGTTGGCGGCGTCATACCCCATTCAGTACGGTCGACAGTTTTGCCTTCCCGTTTGATCATATCGTTATAATTATGCTTGGCGATAGATTCTTCGTTTTCGAAATAGGTGCTTTTGTCGATAGTAACATCATCGTATTTTTTCCATTTATCAGGATAGCCAATCTTTTTGGTGAAAGCGTCCAGCTTGGCAAGCGCCTTCTTTTTGGTCGAATCACTCATCCAATCAACGTTTTGTATCCGCTGGCGATAAACGCTTTGCAGGTTATTCACAAGGTCGAGCATACGCTGTTTTGCATCAGGCGGAAAATATTTAGCCACATAAAGCTGACCAAGCAATTCGCCCAAGCCACCATCTATATTTTCGATCATGGTCTTCCAGCGTTCTTTAGGAGATTTTAATCCATTAAGGGTATGGCTGTAGAAGTCAAAATTAGCATCCCTGAAAGGTTTGCTCAGATCTGAAGCATTGCTGCTGATGATATCGAAGGTTTCTTTATCCTTCCATGCATCTATCGGCGTATTTTTCAGCAGGCCATCCAATGCTTTATAATAATTAGGCTGACCAACCAACACAGTATCGGCTTTTAATCCCATGCGGTTGAAGGCATCTGCCACATCAACATCCGGTAACATTTTCTGGAAGTCGGCAGTAGTAAACTTGTTGTAGTTTTTTACCGGATCGCGCAGTTCAACAGGGGTTGAATGTGACTGTGCAATAGCCGTTTCCAACTTCAATACATCTGCAGCCTTCTTATCGGCAGTCGCGGCATCAACACCGGTTAACGTGAAAAGCTTCGCAATATATTTAACGTATTTGTTACGAATGGTAACCGATGCCGTATCTGTTTTAAAATAGTAATCACGGTCAGGCAACCCTAAACCGGTCTGGTCGAAATGTGCAGTATTCTTAGTACTGATCCTGTCGTCAGGCGAGATATAGAAGCCGAACAAAAAGCCTCCGCCCTCTTTAAAGCGATCGGCAGCCATCTTAACAAGGTCTTTATAATCTTTAATGGCCGCAGCTTTTGCAAGCAAAGGTTTTATCGGGTCGTAACCGCGCTTATCTATAGCAACGGTATCCATACCGCTCAGGTACAGATCAGCCACTTTTTGCTCGGTGCTGCCGGCTGCATTGTCCTGTTTTGAAATGCCTTCCAGCATGGTGTGCAGGTTCTTTTCGTTATCGTCATCGACAATATAGAATGATCCCCAGCCGGATTGAGATGCCGGTATAGCGGTCTTTTTCATCCATGCGCCGTTGGCATAGCTAAAAAAGTCGTCGCCGGGTTTTACGGTAGTATCCATCCCGGTTTTATCAAAAAATACGGTGCGCACGGAATCTCCGTCGCCCGAACCGGATTTACTTTTGCACGACATGGCAACTACCGCGGGTAATGCCAGCCATAATAAATGATGTTTCTTCATGAAATCGAATATTGGTCAGTTAAATAAAATGTTGAAAGGTAGAAATTTTTTTATTACATGCAATATGGCAGAATGGTATAAAAATCACATAGTTGACATAGTTTATCTTATTTAGCACTTTATAGAATATTCATTATATTTACCTCATACTTAAGTCCTTAACCATGTCTGACGCAGAAAATATTACTAAACCAAGGGTTAAACGTAAAAAAAAATGGTATAGAAGATGGTATACAATTGCTGGATTGGCCAATTTGTGGCTTCCAATTGTTTTAGCTATTAACAGTATGGTTAAAGACGATACGCCAATTGAACGATTATCTTTTATGTATTCAACAGTACAGGACAATTATGTAAATCATAAAATGCACACGAGCTATTTTATGACTATTAATAATGCGGGGAAATCAAGTTTTCAAATTAAGGGCGTAGTGAGAGCAAAAATTTGGTACATACCTATTGATATGTTGACCAAAAGAAATCACTTTGATTGGGAACAATATATGAGAACAAAAGCATGTGATAGTGTATTCTATTCATCCTCTTACATTGGAGAATATGCTCCTGGTGATTCAGTTAGAAACTCTTTCGATTTTTTTTACAGATAGTATAAAGGCAGATAGTTTAAAATATACAATTTTGGTAAGGGCTGATGCTCATTTTGAAACAACTTATTTTTTAATTTTTCATACTACAGATCCTGATTTTTGTTATAATGCACTAATCAGATATAAAATAGTTGATTCGGCATCTACTAGGAGAGATATCAAAAACACTAATAAAAAATTACCAAAGCCATCGCCAAAATTTAGCCAAACTCATAAATAAATTCTTCCAGGCGGCTGGAACGCTTAAGGCTTAAGACCCAGCTAAGAATGATAGAATTTATCACCGCCCCAAACTCTGTAAATAAGCAATACTAACCGGCACCTGGCGCAAAACCCTGCTGCTTTCATCCTCAATATAATAATGCTGGATATGATATTTCACAGCAGCCTTTATTACCGATGGTATATCGATAGCGCCGCTGCCAAGCGCAGTTTCGTTATCCGGATTTGTTCCGCCTGATAGATTACCGGGGATGCCTTTCCTGATATCCTTTAAATGCAGCGCCTTATAACGGTCGCCATACTTTTCCAATAATCCGGCGGGATTTTGGCCGGGAAAAAACGCCCATAAAATATCCAGCTCAAAGCTTACGTATTGCGGATCGGTGTTTTGTACGATGTAATCATATAATGTGCCGTTCTGATACGGCTGGAACTCGAAACCGTGGTTATGATAAATAAAGATAAGTCCATACTTTTCCTTCAGGTATTTCCCGGCACGGTTAAAATCTTCAACCGTTTTTTTGGCTTCGTCCAAAGTAAAATCTCCTTTATGCGGTATGCCTGCAACACGTACATATTGCGCACCCAGTATCAGCGCATTTTTGGCGATGCTGTCCGTTTTATTGATCAGGTCGTCGTAACCTATCCCGTAAGATGAGCATTTAATGCCCCGCGCATCGATCATCGCCCGTAATTCCGTGGCAGCCTCTCCAAACAGGCTCGAAAACTCGATGTCTGTAAAACCATTGGCCTGCACCACATCCAGCGTTCGCGCTACGTCCTTTGCGAAATAATCGCGGTAGGTATATGAAACTACCCCCGGGTGCCCCGGAAATAACGGTTTATTACTTTGCGCATGACTTTTTGAAAGATTAATGCAACATAAGATTATAACTATATAGATAGTATTCTTTAGGTTTTGCATGGTAATGGCGGAATTGGTGTATGTATCGACAAATATATAATTGTATTCAATAATCTGCCTTTAAAACAATACGGGAATAAAAATATAGATGGTGATTGTCATTTTTTTCCTAATGGCATCGTTTTTGAAACTTTGCTTATTAGTTTAACGTATTAGTACCTATAACTGACCAGAAAGAATGAGAATATTAGACACAGTGTTGACCCCGGTTTTGAAAGCCGTTGGAGCTTTAGTTAATAATGACGGGATTTTTAAAAAGCGTAAAAAACAACCATTTAACCCCCAAATTACACTCGGATTTAATTTTATGTTGAGCATATAAAGTCGCTGCAGCGGCTTTTTTTATTACGGCTTACTCCCTGTCGTATTAAACATTTTACATTTACACCTAATCTTTTCTATATATTTGGTTTTGTATTGTTGAAAAATGCTATCGAAGAAAACCAAGTACGCAATTAAAGCGATGGTAATTTTGGGGAAAAACATGGACAAACCACCCATGCAGATCTCCAGGATCGCCGAACAGGAAAAGATACCCAAAAAATTTCTTGAACAAATACTGTTAGACCTCCGCAACGCAGGTTTTCTGTATAGTAAGAAAGGCGCAGGTGGTGGCTACAGCCTCAATAAAGACCCGAAAGACATTTACCTGGTAAGCATTATGCGCATTACCGACGGGCCCATCGCCATGGTTCCGTGCGCCAGTCTTAACTTTTACCATAAATGCGACGAGTGCCACCAGGAAACTACCTGCGGCATACGTGCGGTATTTATAGAAGTACGCGATGCGACCCTGAAAATACTCTCAGAAACCAGCATCGCCGATGTGATCAGTCGGGAAAGCAATCTTATTCTAAATATCTAAAAGTCCATTTTTTTGTCATAATCAACTTTTTTCAATAATCTACTACCATTTCCCTATACTATATGTATATTTGTGACTTACTATGCTGACCATTCGTAACACATACCACATGTATATGGGCTGCTGCTGGATTTACAGCAACAGGGAAAGCTATTAGAGGAATACAACAAAAAATATTTACGCGCCTCTTTAGCCAAAAGCAAAAGAGGCGTTTTTATAACATCAAATTAAACATGCAGAGTTTCAGAACGGAGCTGGAGAACCCGGTAGTTGAGCAGGATATTATCGATCTTGAAAAAAAGATCAGGGCTTTTCGCGAAGGCAAAATACATGATGAGAAATTCAGGAGCCTGCGTTTAGCACGCGGTGTTTACGGCCAGCGCCAGCCCGGTGTGCAGATGGTGCGCATAAAGCTGCCTTTCGGTAAAGTAACTTTTCAGCAGTTGTTGCGCATTGCCGATGTATCAGACGAATACGCCAGTAGCAACCTGCACCTCACTACCCGTCAGGATATCCAGATCCACTATGTAAGCCTCGATCGTACTCCGCAACTATGGGCCGAGTTGGAACGTGACGATATTACGCTTCGCGAAGCCTGCGGAAACACGGTTCGTAATGTAACGGCCTCTCCTACTGCAGGTATCGATCCAAAAGAGCCATTTGATGTTTCGCCTTACGCGCACGCTGTTTATGAATTCTTCCTGCGCAACCCTATTTGCCAGGAAATGGGCCGTAAGTTTAAGATCTCGTTTTCATCAAGTGATGAGGATACTGCATTCAGTTACATTCACGATATCGGCGCTATACCTAAGATAAATGACAAAGGCGAACGCGGTTTTAAAATAGCATTAGGTGGCGGCTTAGGTGCACAGCCACTATTGGCCAGTATTGTTGAAGAGTTTCTTCCCGAAGATCAGTTGATCCCGTATATCGAATCGGTAATTCGTGTGTTCGATCGCTATGGCGAGCGCAATAACCGTAATAAAGCGCGTTTAAAATACCTGATACAAAAATTGGGTTTGGAAGAAGTGCTGCGTTTAACAAAAGAAGAGCGTATTGCCAATAAGGTAAAAACTTATCCGATCAATCGTGATGCAATTGAAGCGCCTGTTCTTCCTGTAACAACTACATATCCCGAAGTTGAAATAACCAATCCATTACGCTATGAGCAATGGTTGGCGACAAACGTTTTTGAGCAAAAGCAAAAAGACTTTTACGGCGTATTTATAAAAGTACCTGTAGGCGATCTTTCAACCGATACTACACGCAAGTTAGTTGAAGTACTTCGTCCGCTGGTTGCTGATGAAATACGGATTACCCAAAACCAGGGATTGCTTTTAAAGTACGTCCGCAAGGAAGCATTACCAGCTTTATATAGTGGACTGACGGATCTGGACCTCTCTGCCCCCGGCTTCGACAGCCCTGCAGACGTTACCACCTGCCCCGGTACAGATACTTGTAACTTAGGTATTTCCAACAGCATGACCTTGTCGAAAGTGTTGGAAGACTTGATCTACAACGAGTATGAAGAATTCATTTATAACCGCGAGATCAAGATCAAAATAAGTGGCTGTATGAACTCTTGCGGTCAGCATGGTTTGGCGCATATCGGTTTTCATGGCAGCTCGTTAAAGGCAAATGGCAAGGTATTGCCTTCGGTACAGGTGCTGTTAGGCGGCGGAACGGTTGGCGACGGTTTTGGCCGCGCTGCCGACAAAGTGGTGAAAGTACCAGCAAAGCGTGCAACTTTAGTTTTGCGTGCTGTTTTGGATGATTATAAAGCGAATTCCATTGCAGATGAAACCTTTCATAACTATTACGACAGGCAGGGCAAGGATTATTTCTACCACCTGTTAAAACCGCTGGCCAATCTTGAGAACCTTACTGATGATGAATTTGTAGACTGGGGCCACCAGGAAACATTTGCAACCGCGATAGGCGTTGGCGAATGCGCCGGTGTAGTGATCGATCTGGTTGCTACCCTATTGTTTGAATCGGAAGAAAAAATGGGTTGGAGCGATCAGTCATTTGCAAAGGGTAATTGGGCTGATAGCATCTATCACGCTTACAATGTAATGATCAGCTCGGCTAAAGCTTTATTGCTTGATAAAGGCAGCAACAGCAGCACACAAGCTGGCATTATTAAGGAGTTTGATGCACAATACATAGATAAAGGCGAATTTGAATTAGATGGTACATTTGCCGATTTGGTTTTACAGATCAACAAGAATGAGCCTTCGGAAGAATTTGCCGTAAAATACAGGGCTGCTGCTAAGGAATTTTTAGAGGCAAGCAAAGCAAAAAGGGAGGCAGTAGCATAAGGATGACTGAAACACAAAATAAAATAAAAGAGCCGCGTATTACGCTGGTAGGCGCAGGCCCCGGCGATGCGGATCTCATCACTATAAAAGGCATCAAAGCATTAAAAACTGCTGATGTGGTTTTGTATGATGCATTGGTGAATGAAGAATTATTGGAATTCGCGCCCGAAAATTCGGTTAAAGTATATGTGGGCAAACGCTCAGGCGATCACTCCCACTCGCAGGAATCCATCAATAAACTGATGGTTGATTATGCGCTGAACTACGGCCATGTGGTACGTTTAAAAGGCGGTGATCCGTTTGTATTCGGTCGCGGGTACGAGGAATTGGATCATGCTGCATCATATAGCATCAAAACCGAGGTGATTCCGGGTATTTCCAGCTCGATTGCAGTTCCGGGTTTGCA
>Ga0206937_10297_pt1 | contig 11650 bp, 8 predicted proteins | sample Alteio_BWOrgHeat_11_FD_152923 | JGI IMG/M metagenome (GOLD analysis project Ga0206937, IMG submission 152923) | Enriched cells from forest soil in Barre Woods Harvard Forest LTER site, Petersham, Massachusetts, United States -... | ecosystem: Environmental > Terrestrial > Soil > Temperate forest >... | reverse complement strand
TGCCTTAAATGAGCGCAATCTACTCACCGGGCGCGGCCTGCGTGGCATGCTCGGCGGCGCTTTCGGCAAAGCCGGAATGGAAATATTCGGAGGCGTTTTCATCTTCGAGTTGATCAACCGTCAGGTAGAAAAATATGTCGAGGGCGTCAACAAGGCTGCTGAGGCGCAGATCAAGCTGAATGAAGCAAGAGGCAAATTCACAGACGAAGCGGCACACCTGGACAGCGTCAACGAACTGCAAAAAAAGCGCGGCGAGATCGAGGAGCAAATCAACAACTTAATGAGCGAGCGCTCTCTCAAGGAAGGGGATGCCGCTGCGCAGATTGATTCTCAAATCGCGCAACTCGAAGGTGAGGCCGCACAGTTGGACAGGATCACGCCACTGGTGGGACAACGGGAGGAAAAGGAGCGCAAGGTTAAGGAGGAGATCGCCGAGCAAGAGAAGGCGCTTGACCGGATCAAACAAAAATATGACGACCTCCAGAAACAGGCGGATGCACGACTTGCGACAGAGGAAAAAATCGAGGAAATCAAGGTCGGCGCGGAGATCGCAGCTGTGAACCGCGATGAGCGCGATAACAAAATCTCCCATAAGGCTGCTGAGGAAAAACGGCAGCAAATCCAGGACAAGGCCGACCTTGACAAATTCGAAGGTGAACAAAAGGCGCTCCGGGAAAAACAGCAGGCCGCGAAAGATTTCGCCAGCGACTCGCAGCGCCAGGCACAAGAGAAGAGGGATGCAGCCACACAAGCAGAATCAAAGCTGGAGCAGCTATCGGCCAAGCGCGCGGAATTGCAAGCCAATGTAAATGCGTCTCGCCAGGCCGAGGCGGACGCCGCGCATATGCGGGAACTGCGGGACATGGGCGCGTATGAAATCGCGGGCCTGACGGGGCTTGCCGCCACGGGCGACCGCGAGGCGCAGGAGAAGTTGACGGAATACAAAAAGGCCCGCGATACGGACGCCGTCCAAAAAGCGGAGGATAATGCGAGCGCGCTTAGGCCGGGTGGCGATGCTGCCGCAAAGCAACTCGCAGCGCTGGAAGAGCAAATCACGACTCAAACTGCCGCGAAAAAAGAGGCGGATAATCAGCGCAAGGATGCCGAGGAAAAGGCGCAAGCGGCTAAAGACGAAGCCTCAAAAACAGTTTCGGATACGCAACAAAAAATCGATAGCGGCGCGGATATTTTCGCCAACAATCGCCAGAGCAGGGAACCGGAGCAAAAAGACAAGGTCAAGCAGGCCGGAAACCGGGATGTTGTGGAGGGTCTGGAGAATGACAGGAAAGTTGCTGAGGAAAAAGAGCGGCAGGCGCAGGAGAAGCTCAGAAATCTGGAGATTAACGAGCAAAAATCCCATGGTTCTTCACGGATTCCGAACCCACATTCCAAAGGTGATCATAGTCCGCATGGGGCTCTTCCTAAAACGGGACCGCAGGAAGATCCTGAAAAGAAGGCGTTACGGAAAGTGGTGGAGGATCAAAAAGAGATAATTGACAAAATTAATTTACAGCTCATTGCCGCCGATCCCAAACAGCAAAGGCTCGCGCAGGCGATGAAGCAAGACGAAGGTCCGGATAAAAAGGCTGATTCGGATCTCGCGGGAAAGGCTAAGGAACTAGCCGGATCACAGGGCGTATTTAAGGTGGACGAAACAGCAATCAACCATGCTGCCGACATGCTGGAAAATGCCGCCAACAATGACGCTGCGGCGGCGGCGATCAAGATACTCACCGATGCCGTGAAAAATCATGTTACGGGCTGGAATGCGAAACAGGACGCCATGGCGAGGCAAATCCTGGAGATTGCCGAGCAATTTAAAAACAACACATGAAGAACACATCCATGCCTAAATTGCTCGCTGCCCGCCTGGAAGAGATTCGCTTTCTCTGCCTTGGCGCTGCCGACCTGGTCACAATGATCGACAAGCTAACCGGGGCCATCGACTCGCATGATTTTACGGCGCATAAAGAGGAACACGCGCGCGCACGAATCGCTTGTTTGAATGACGGTGGAATCATCCGAAAAACCGTAAAAGTGGAACTGGCAGACGGGGAGATTTTTTTCGGCAGATACATTTGTTACTGGCCCGCAGGTGTGGTTTTTTGGACGGCGGAAGGCATCAAGCAAATAGACCCATTGAAGCTGCCAGAGGATTTACAAGGATGCTTTCCGGACGATCCAGCCATAAATTTCAGAAAAGGCGTGGATAAAGTCATATCGACGTTCGCCGCCATTACGGAACAAACTGAAGTGAGCGCAAAAGAACAAGCCTGTGCCCGTGAAGAAATATCAGCGGGAATCGATAGACTTATTGAGGCAAATTCAGCTCTTCAAATGGAAAACGCAGAATTAAAAGCGCGGATGCGGGAATTGGAATAATGCTATGAATGACCGCAAGCCCATGGCAACCCTAGACAAGCTCCCAGAGGCCGCGCAGCAGGCGATTTACGCCCATTGTGAGACTGTCACGCTGAAGGTTGGGTCTCAATGGTTGCTTACAGAACACAGGATCAAACTCAGCGTTCCCCAGCTCGGCAAGTGGCTGACAAAAATGCGCATAGATCGCAACCTTCAGCGGCTGCTCTCTACTCTCCGTAATAACTCAGAGCAGGGCGCTGCGGTGATCAAGGCCGGTCAAACAGGGAACCAGGTCACATCCGCAACCGAGACCCTTTTACAGTCAGCCCTTTTTAGAAAATTAATTACAAATCCCGAGGACACAAAGGCAATTACGCGCCTTTCAAAGCTCCTTAACTCGGCCAAATACCGGCTAAAAAGCTAAAATTTTCACATTAAAGTTGCAAAACAGATGACCAAAGTTTCTTTGGTGCGTTCTTCCGTTGTCTTTTTTCACGGACGGCGGACTGCGGAAAAATCTACAAATTCACCGCGAATCTACATTTTTCAGCCAGCCAAAGAAAGGCCGTCACCCCACGTGGGTAATACTTGCTTCCGATTGCGACACCGGTTTCGCTGTGGATCTGGTCGCACATGGCCCACGGCGCGGTCCCCTCACTCTGTTCCCACTCGACATGGCTTGCGTCAGCGGTGGCTGCCGCCGGAGAGAGGGCTTTCGGGAACAGGCTGCGGGTGACATGCTGCGCAATGGCGATTTTGCTGAACCAGGTATTGTGACTGGTGCTGCTGATCTTCCATCCACCAGTCTTTGAGTCGATGCATATTCCGGACTGTAGTGCCCTGGTCATGTGTTGTTCAAGTTTTTCCAACAATTCACCGAAGCGTCCCCCTTTATCCAACACGTCGGACATTCCGAGGTAGAGAGGGAAGACCAACCCTTCCACCGCAGGGAGAATACGAGATCGATTGCCTTTCTCAAACACCGCTGGGAAAAATCCCGTGTCTTTCTCGAAATATCCGCACAGGGTGGAGGCGATCCGCTCCGAGGCGCCCGCTGCAGCTTTTGATTCACCGTCGAGTTTCAGGCCTGCGAATGCCCGCTCCAGCAACAGCCATGCAGCCCATGTTTTTACCGCGAGATAAAGATTGTTGCGTGCCTGGCCGAGGCTTACGTCGAGGCTGTCGTAGGTGGTGATCTCCGAACCGGTCCCGCATCGGCTGGAATCCCATTTCAACAGACCATCGCGCAGTGCGCGCACCGGATCGTCGCGGCGTTCCATGCTTTGCCTGCAAGCGAGCAATACATCGCTACGGGATGAGAGCCATGCGGAGTCACCGGTCTTCAATGCATACGTAACGGCACAGCAGACCCAGTTTACCAGTTGCTCCATGGTCATCTGGCTGAAGCAACCGTGGATATCCCGGCACTCGTAGGTGGAACGCCCCGCAGGGGCGAACTGGTTCGCGATGCCCATGTCGTGCGTGAAGGAAATTCCGCCGTCCGCAGTCTCACCTTCGAATGACCTGATCGAATCGCGATAGAAATAGACATCCGTGAAAAGATCCAACGCATTGCGCATCGCCCACGGGTGCCACTCCAGTTCGAAGAAAAGATGGTCCACCGTGAGATCGAAGGTGTTCATCATGCGATATTCCCCTTCGTTCACCACCCAGAGGGGACGTCCCTCGCTCAGGAGCAATTCCGTGCTGCCGTAGTAGCTATGCGTGGCTTGAGCGAGCAGCCACTGTTGTTCTTTCGTAAGCGAACTGGCGGCCAGTTCGGCATCGCGTTTTTTTGCCAGCAACACATAGCCGGCGTGCATGGCGAGGCCGTGGGAGATTACTTCCTCGAGGCTGGAAAAGTATTGTGAATAGAAATAAGAGCTTTCGATCCCGGTGGTCACAACGCCTGCTTGATGGAAACCGAGCGCCAGCGGCACCACCCGGGCAGTTCCACTTGGGATGGTGACGATGACTGCCGATTCCTGGCCGATGCGATGCAATCCATCCTGATCGGCGAAATCCTGTTTCAACACACTCAAACCCTGCATTGCCCGAATGCCTTCGCCGCTTGTAACGGCATAACCGTAAGAGCGACCGCTCGCAAAACCGCAGAGACCTTTTTCCCCGGAGTCCGCAAGAGGACGCATCGGCTGCTGTGGATCGTTCATTCCAAAGATCAGTTCGATATCCTCATCGCCTTTTGAGTTATCGTAACCCAGCGCCGCCGCCAGGACGGGGGCCGTGTAAAAATGCGCCTGCTTTGCGTCCAATGAAACAGGATCAGGCACATGGTCAAACGGACTGTGGATGTAAAATGAGAAAGCCCCGGCGCTCCATGAATCGCTCGCCCAACCCAGGAGGCGTCCAAATTCATTTTCAGGCAGCAGGCGGTAGGTTTTCTCGTCGTCCCCTTCTCCTGCCTCACCGGTAAATGCGGCAACATTCGATTGCGTTGCCTTGAAAAAGGGAAGCAGATTCCAGGTTTTGCTCCCCTTGCGGCGGTAACCCACGTAGATGTTCTGTGCCGCAGGCCCTCCCAGGGCGATGCCAAAGCCGCCCGGGGCATTGTGCAATCCAATCGTAAAACTGGCGAAAGCGCCAAAAGGTGAGTGCTGGGTATGGTAATTGGTGTGCATAATTTTAGAACGGAAACGGAACTCTTATGTAGTATCACATACCCGTCTATTCGATATGCAAATGGCCAAAGAAAGCTTGTAATTCAAGACATTCCCGCCAAGAGATGTTCACCCTATGAACATCCGTGAGTTCTCCCAGCGGGCCGGCGTTTCCACCGCAACGGTATCGCGGGCTTTCCACGAACCGGACAAACTCACGGAAACAACGCGCAAGCGGATCATCTCACTCGCCGACGAGCTGGGTTACTATCCCAGCCCCAGCGGACGCGCGCTCGTGCGGGGACGGCACGATGTGCTCGGTGTGGTCTGGCCATTGGAAGTGGAAGGAGCCGAGGCCTCCTTTGCCCAACGCATCCTTGCGGCGCTGACCGGTCACCTCGTAAAAAACGATCTCGACCTGCTGGTATGCCCGCTCGACAGGCGGGAGAGCGCCGCGCTCGCCCATGCGAAACGCACCCTGCAACGCTCCCGTTGCGACGCGTGGATTTTGCTTTATCCACGACAGAACGATGTCCTGACCGCCTCCTTGAAAAAATCGGGCAAGCCTGTGGTCTGCCTGATGGGCAGCCTTCCTGAATGTCCGGAATGGAAATGTGTCCAGCTCAACCAGAAAAGCTGGATCGATGACGCGCTGCGCCGGCTGAAAGCGGCGGGATGCAGCAACGTCACTTTTTTCGGATCGCGTCCGGACGAGCCGGACCACGAGCAGCGGCGAAAGGTCTTTTCAGAATGTGCGCCAAAATATTTTGCATCCCGGTTCCAAACCATCGCGGGCTGGCCGCCCGATACTGGCGAACTGCGCAGACAACTTTTATCGGGAAAGTGCGATGCCATCATCGGGGTGGACGACAATGCCGCGTTGCTGGCGTTGGAAGTATGCGGGAAAGCAGGCTTGTCTGTTCCAAAAGATATCAAAGTTGTCGGCATCGATAATATCCCGCAAGCGCGGTTCGCGTCACCTTCGCTGACCACCTACCGGCAGCCGCTGGATGAAATGGCGGGATGCGCGGTCGATCTCGCCCTGGGCAGGCGCACACGGTCGCGCTCGTTCGACGCGTTGCTGGTTCCCGGGAACAGCCTGTAACAAAGACGTCACCAATCGAATAAAGTTGAAAATAGCGCAAAATGTAATGCTTTACATTTATGTTGACAAACCTGCTTCTGGCGGCAATTCTGACGCTGCACTCTTAAAAAAGAAATCCCGTGAAATCCCTCTCTCTCCAACCTTACGATCATCTCAGCCGGCAGGAAGTTGCCGCGACTCTCGACAACCTTTCCCGCGCATCCATTGCCGTCCTCGGAGACTTCTGCCTGGATGTTTATTGGACAATCGATCCCTCGGCCTCGGAAATTTCCGTGGAAACCGGACTGAAAACCGAGCCGGTGCGCGCGCAACGTTATACACCCGGGGGAGCCGGGAATGTCGTCATGAATCTGCTGGCGCTCGGGGTCAGCAAAGTGCATCCGGTTGGAGTGCTGGGGAACGATCCTTACGGGCGCGAACTCAGGCGATTGCTGGAAGCTCCGCAAATCAATCAGGCCGGGTTGATCTCACAATCCGAGGGCTGGGCAACGCATTCCTACGTGAAACGTTATACAGGGGACCAGGAGGCAAACCGCGTCGATCTCGGCAATTACAACCATCTGTCCGAAGCGACCAGCGATGAATTTTTCTCCAGGCTCGAAAAAATCGTGAAGCAGGTTTCGGTAGTGCTGGTCAACCACCAGGTGATCGGAAGCATTCACGATTCGGAAGCCTTCCGCGCCCGCCTTGCCGGCGTCATGGAGCAACATCGCGATGTTTGCTTCATCATCGATTCACGGGGTTACCACGAATCCTATCCCCATGCCGTTCATAAGTTGAATGACCGCGAGGTGATGCGCGCCTGCGGAGTGCATATCGAGCAGGATGATGTCCTTTCGCTGGAGAGCCTCGTCACCCATATTGAAAAACTCCATTCCCTCTGGAAATCGCCGCTGGTTGTCACCCGAGGAGCGCGCGGTTGCATTGTTTTCGGCAGCGGCAGCAAAAATGCGCTGCAAATTTTCGGCGTGCAACTCCCCGGAAGATCCGATCCCGTAGGCGCGGGCGATACCTTTGTCGCCACGCTTGCAGCAATCGTCTCCACGGGCACGAACCTCACTGCTGCGGCTTTTGTCGCCAATCTCGCGGCGGCGGTCACCGCCCAAAAACTCTTCCAGACCGGAACCGCCTCGCCGGGCGAGATCGAGGAGCTTGGCGCAAACGCGGAATATGCTTTCCGCCCGGAACTCGCCGAATCCCCGCATCACGCACAATACTCGGGCGGGTCCGAGATCGAGGTGATCGTGGAACCGTTCCCGGCCTTGAACATCCGCCACGCCATCTTCGATCACGATGGCACCATCTCCAGCTTGAGGGAGGGTTGGGAGCAGATCATGGAGCCGATGATGATGAAGGCGGTCCTCGGCGCCCACTATGCGACAGCAGATGAAACATTGTTCCACCGCGTGAAAAGCCGCGTGCGGGATTTCATCGAGCGCACCACGGGCATCCAGACCATCACGCAAATGCACGGCCTGGTCGATCTCGTCGGCGAGTTCGGACTCGTGCCCGCGGACAAGATTTTGTCACCTGCGGAATACAAAGCCGTCTACAACACCGAGCTCAAGGCACTCGTCAACCGGCGCCTTGGAAAGCTCGATTGCGGCGAGCTCGACGCAGGCGATTTCACCCTCAAAGGCGCGGTCCCGTTCATCCGCGCCCTGCACAAGTCCGGCGTCCGCCTTTATCTCGCCAGCGGCACCGATGAAGATGACGTCAAGCTGGAGGCAGCGCGCCTCGGTTACTCGGATGTGTTTACAGGTGGCATCTACGGCTCCGTCGGCCAGGTAACTAAGGACGCAAAAAAAATCGTCATCGAGCGCATCCTGCACGAAGTCGGCGGCGCCTTCGAGCAGCTCATTGCCTTCGGGGATGGCCCGGTCGAAATGCGCGAGACCCAACGCCGCGGCTCCTACACCGTAGGCATCGCGAGCGACGAAATGCGGCGCTTCGGCATGAACCTGGATAAACGCTCGCGCCTCATCCGCGCGGGCGCGCACGCCATCATTCCCGATTTTTCCCAATGGGAAAAACTGTGGAGCTTTCTGCGTCTGCCTCCATTATAATCCTCCGCCAAATGCCCCACCCGCAACTGGACCGCTCAAAACTGAAGATCCATCCCCTCGCCGATCGCGCGAACAAAGTGGAGATCGCGCGCGACGCCGTGCGACCGGAGCAAGCGGAGCCGGGCCCGCTTTCCCCCGCCGCGTCGGAGACGCTCGCGGAATGCGTCCGCAAGATCCGCTCCGCCCGTGAAGCCGGACGCCCCGTGATGCTCGCATTCGGCGCGCACACGATTAAGAACGGGCTCGCCCCCGTGCTCATCCGCCTCATGGAGGAAGGCTGGGTCACCCTGCTGGCCACCAACGGCGCCGGTATCATCCACGATTGGGAATTTGCCTATCAAGGGTGCAGCAGCGAGGACGTCCGCGCCAATGTGGACCAGGGGCAATTCGGCATCTGGCAGGAGACAGGCCTCTATTTGAATCTCGGCCTCGTCGTCGGCGCTTACGAAGGGCTGGGATACGGCGAAGCTGTCGGCAAGATGATCCAGCGCGAGGGCCTCGACATTCCCGCGCAGGATGACCTGCTGCGCATCGCCCGCGATGAAGCCGCGCAGAACCCGGACCGCGCGGCGGCAGCGCTGGATTTATTTGCAGTCATCCGCTCCATGAACATCGCCCCGGGATTCCTCGGCATACCGCATCCATTCAAAGCTTTCAGCGCGCAGGCGGCGGCCTATCGGTTGGGCATCCCTTTCACGGCCCATCCGATGATCGGCCACGACATCATCTACAATCATCCCGCAAATCACGGCGCCGCCATCGGGCGCGCGGCGTTGCGCGATTTCCTCACCTATGCCGCGCAAGTGCATCAACTCGAGGGCGGTGTTTACATCTCCGTGGGCTCGGCAGTCATGTCTCCCATGGTTTTTGAGAAATCACTCTCCATGTCCCAGAATCTCGAGATTCAGGAGGGCCGGAAAATTACAAACCACTACATGGCCATCGTCGATCTTGCCGCGAGTTCATGGGACTGGCAGCACGACGGCGAACCGCCGGTGGACAACCCCGCTTACTACCTTCGCTATTGTAAAACATTCAGCCGCATGGGCGGCACCATGCGCTATGTCAGCGCGCATAACCGGGATTTTCTGCTCACGCTTCTTCGCGAGTTACAAAAGTAACCCGTGGCGGAATTATTGTTTTGCAGGTGTCACCGTCGCGGTGGCCTCTTCGATCTTTTGGGAAAAAGCTTTCTGAATCTCAGCCGTGCCCTGGGCCGGGGTGAATGTCGCATCCTGCTCATGCGCCTTCAGCACCGCGCGGAGCGCCTCAAATAGCAAGTCGGACTGCAACTCGTTCGTCGATATCTTCCGTTCCCTGGCGACATCGGCCATGGCGTTATAGCTTTTCAGGGAAACCGGCGCCACTCCGTTGAAAGCCACCTGGCCGATCACGGAAGCCGCATCGGGCGACTGCCTCCAGGTGGTTTCATAAGCATCGACCTGCGCCGTCTGCATGCCAAAACCCTCCATGATGCCCCGCGCCATCAGCATATTGCCTTCCGGATTCATATGGACGCCATCCACGGTGAGATGGGTCTTGGGATTATCTTTCAATGCCTTCCAGAAAATTTCGTTAAGATCGGCCACCGGCAGGTTCCTATCCTTCGCGAGCTGCCGCAGGAAATCGTTGTAAGCCACCAGCTTCTGGTTGTTGGCGTTGTCATTTTCATTGATCACCGTCGTGGTCAGGATCAATACTTTGATTCCGGCGGCCTGCGCCTTGTCCACGATTGCGGTGATGTTGGTTTTGTAAGGCTCCAACTCTACTCCCGTCGCTCCATGCCACACGTCGTTGATGCCGCAACTCAGCGTCATCCAGTCGGGCTTTTTGCTCAACACCGATGCCTCCAGCCGGCCGATCATATCGCGCGAAGTATTACCGCTCACGCCGGCGGGGATCACGGTAATCTTGACGCCCGCGGATTCCAGCCCGTCCGCGACGAGATGCACATAGCCGCCGGGCCTGTCCCAGCCGAACTGTGTGATGGAGTCGCCCAGGAAGGCGACCTTCTGGCCGCTCTGGATTTTGATCTGCGCCTGGCTGCCGGTGGCGAGGACGAGGGAAATGAATGTCGAAAGGAACAATCTTTTAGTGAGGGTCATAGAAAAAATGTAAGGTTTTGCAGTTTCAAAGAAACACACCGTGCATGCAACAGAAACCGCTCTTATTTTGCCGGTGTCTTGAGGGCGTCATCGATCTTTTGGGAGAATGCTTTTTGGAGTTCGTCTTGGATCTGTGCGGGGGTCAGCGTTGCATCCTCGTCATGCGCCTTCACTACCGTGCGAAGCGCCTCAAACAAAAGCCCGGACTGCAACTCGCCCTGCGGGATCTTCCGCTCCTCCGCGAGGGGGCCGATTGCTGCGTAGCTCTTCAGCGAGACCGGTGCCGCCACGGTCAGGCCAAGCTGGGCGACCACTGCTGCCGCATCGGGTGACTGCCGCCAGGTTTTTTCAAAGGCATCCACTTGCTCCACCGGCACGCCGAATCCCTCCAGGACGCCCCGCGCCATCAGGATATTGCCTTCCGGGCTCATGTGAATGCCGTCCACGGTGAGATGAGGCCGCGGCGTCGCGGCGATTGCCTTCCAGAAGATTTTGTTGAGATCGACCAGCGGGAGATTTCTTTCCTTCGCGAGCTGGCGCAGGAAATCATTATAGGCCACCACCTTCTGGTTATAGACACTTGCTTCGCTCTCATAAAGCAACGTGCTCGTCAGGATCATGACTTTGATCCCGGCCGCCTGCGCCTTGTCCACGATCGCGATGATGTTGGCTTTGTAGGGTTCCAATTCCACTCCTCCATTGACGCCATGCAGGACATCGTTGGCGCCGCAACTCAGGGTCATCCAGTCGGGCTTTTTGCTGATCACCACGGCATCCACCCGGCCGATCATGTCATGCGAAGTATTGCCGCTCACGCCGGCGGGAATCGGGACGATCTTGACGCCCGCGGATTCCAGCCCCTCCGTGACAAGATGAACATAGCCCCCCGGCCGGTCCCAGCCGAATTGCGTAATGGAGTCGCCCAGAAAGGCAACCTTCTCGCCGCTCTTGACCTTGATCTGCGCCTCGCTGCCGGTGGTGAGCGCGAGGGAAATGAATACTGAAAGAAACAAATGCTTGGTGATGCTCATGAAAAGAAACGTTAATTGTGAAATTTGTCAGGGTTTGGTCGCCGGAGGAGGCGACGTCGCATACCGCAGATCCGTGAGATCATCCCCGGGCTTGCCGGCGAGATCGAGTGTAAATTGCCACTGCCACTGGACGTACGTGCTTTTGAACAAGAGCCGGTTCCAGCCCTGGTGCAGCTTCCCTTCCACCGTGGTTTTATGCCCGGGCAACGCAAACAGTTTGCCTGCATAGAGCGCGTCGCCATTCAACCATACCGATGCGGCGAACATCCCCGCAAAAGCGCGTGTCCCGATCAGGACATCCACAGGGCGGTCCTTGTCGCTGTAAATCCAGCGCGCGCCGTACGCGAGATCGTGGTATTTGAAA
>Ga0206937_10253_pt2 | contig 11703 bp, 13 predicted proteins | sample Alteio_BWOrgHeat_11_FD_152923 | JGI IMG/M metagenome (GOLD analysis project Ga0206937, IMG submission 152923) | Enriched cells from forest soil in Barre Woods Harvard Forest LTER site, Petersham, Massachusetts, United States -... | ecosystem: Environmental > Terrestrial > Soil > Temperate forest >... | reverse complement strand
CACCAATTGCCTGTTGAATTTCGGTGAAGGCAAGTTCAAGCCGCAAGGCAAGGCTGGCGCGATAGCTTATTTGATCGGTGAGCCGAACAAGGGCTTGGGTTACATGTTCCACATGATGAACGAAGCGCGCATCGGCGTTGGTTTGGGCGCAGTCATGCTCGGCTATACCGGCTACCTGTACGCGCTGGACTATGCGCGTGAACGTCCGCAAGGTCGCCATCCGCAGGCGAAAGATCCGGCGCAAGCGCAAATTCCCATCATCGAACACACTGACGTCAAGCGCATGCTGCTGGCGCAAAAGGCCTATGTTGAAGGCGGTTTGGCGCTCATTATGTATTGCTCGCGCCTGGTTGACGAAGAAAAGACGGGCACCACCGAGGAGGCGCGCCAACACGCAACCTTGTTGCTCGACATTTTGACACCGATTGCTAAATCCTGGCCATCGCAATGGTGCCTGGAAGCGAATAACCTGGCGATCCAGGTGCATGGCGGTTATGGCTATACGCGCGAATTCAACGTCGAACAGTTTTACCGCGACAATCGGTTGAATGCGATCCATGAAGGAACGCACGGTATACACGGCTTGGATTTGCTTGGGCGCAAAGTCGCGATGCGGGATGGCGCATTGTTCAAGGCCTTGGGCGCGGAAGTGCAAAAGACGATCGTCAAAGCGCTGGCGGTGCCGGAACTGGCATCCTATGCAGATAGCTTGGCAGGTGCGTTGCAACGTATCGCTGCCGTCACGCAAAAGTTATACGCCACCGGTGACATGAACAAGGCGTTGGCGAACGCGTCTTTGTATCTCGAAGCGTTTGGTCATGCAGTTGTTGCGTGGATGTGGCTGGAGCAAGCTCTGGTCGCGGTCGGAAAATCCGGCGACGATGTGGATTTCTATCGCGGCAAATTACACGCTTGCCGTTATTTCTTCAAATGGGAATTGCCAAAAGTCCAGCAGCAATTGGATTTGCTGGGAAGCATCGATACCACGACATTGGATATGCAGGATTCTTGGTTCTGATTTAAATTAAAATTTGGGAGACACAATGCGCACAACAAAAGAACTTTTTGATTTGACAGGTAAAACGGCCTTGGTAACCGGTGGGTCACGCGGATTGGGTTTGCAAATCGCGGAAGCCTTAGGCGAGCAGGGCGCGAAAATTGTAATTACGTCGCGCAAGCAATCCGAATTGGATGAAGCCGTTGCGCACCTGAAAAAACTGGGAATTTCAGCCAGTGCAATTGCCGCCGATTTGTCGCAAGAATCGTCGATTGAACCGTTGGTGACTGAAACCATGAAGCGCTTGGGCCATATCGATATCTTGATCAACAACGCCGGGGCAACCTGGGGTGCGCCAGCCGAAGATCATCCGCTGGAAGCCTGGGACAAAGTAATGAACTTGAATGTGCGCAGCATCTTCATGTTGAGCCAAGCGGTTGGCAAGCTATCGATGATCCCGCGCGAATATGGCCGCATCATCAATGTGGCATCGATTGCCGGTCTGGCGGGTAACACTCCCGGCACCATGAAAACGATTGCCTACAACACCTCTAAAGGCGCGGTTGTGAATTTCACACGCACCTTGGCCGGCGAATGGGGTGCATACGGCATTACCGTCAATGCACTGGCACCGGGTTTCTTCCCATCCAAGATGACCAAAGGTGTATTGCAGCAATTCGGCAAGGATGAATTGGCCCATCACGCACCGTTGCAACGGATCGGCGACGATGAAGATTTGAAAGGCGCTGCATTGCTGTTTGCGTCGGACGCCGGCAAGCACATCACCGGTCAAATTCTGGCGGTCGATGGTGGCGTGACGGCAGTCTGAGGTTATTCCATGACCGATGATTTTTCGGCGTATGCTCCTAATCCGCCGCATCCACCACCTAATGAGATCCCGTTCCTAAGTGATCTTGGTGTCGAGTTTGTTGGATCTGGCAACGGTGAGGCCGAAATTGCATTAGACCTCGCCGAGCGCCACATGAATAGCTGGCAAGTCGCGCATGGTGGCGTCGTGATGACTTTACTCGATGTGGTGATGGCAATGGCCGGGCGTTCACTCGACCCGGATGCACGGGGCGGCGTGACGATCGAAATGAAAACCAGTTTCGTGCAACCGGGCGGCCGCGTCGGTGGCCGCATAGTCGCCAAGGGAAAGGCTTTTCATCGCTCTACCACCTTGTGCTTTTGCGAAGGCGAAGCCTGGAATGGCGATAAATTGGTGGCGAAGGCAATGGGGACGTTTAAATACTTGAAACGATCGGATGTTGCTCGGAAATTGGAGCACGCAACTGCGGTAACTGACAAACATAGCACAGCGAAAAGGGATCAACATGATTAGCTATCAACGCATGGTATTGGCTTCACGTCCACAGGGTGAAGTAAAGGCCGAGAATTTTCGCCTGGAGACGGCCGAGGTTCCGGCCTTGCATCACGGTGAGGTATTGGTGCGCACCCGTTACTTGTCGCTCGATCCCTATATGCGCGGTCGCATGGAAAATGTGAAGAGTTATGCCGCGCCGCAAGCGATAGGTGAGACCATGATCGGCGGCACAGTCGGCGAGGTCGTCGAATCGAAACATGCGCATTTCGCGGTGGGCGACTCGGTAGTCGGCATGCTTGGTTGGGCCGAAATGGGTGTATCCGACGGCCAGTTGTTGCGCAAGGTTGATACGACGCATGTGCCCTTATCTGCATACCTAGGTGCGGTCGGCATGCCCGGCATGACGGCTTGGTATGGCTTGACCCAAATCATGCAACCGAAGGCGGGTGACACGATTGTGGTGTCCGCTGCCAGTGGTGCAGTGGGGAGCGTCGTTGGTCAGTTGGCCAAGCTGCGTGGTTGCCACGCCGTCGGTATTGCAGGTGGCCCGGACAAATGCGCATACGTGGTCAATGAATTGGGTTTCGATGCCTGTATCGATTACAAAGCGGGCAACTTGATCGAAGATTTGGCGGCGGCTACGCCAAATGGCGTGGACGCCTTGTTTGAAAATGTTGGCGGCCCGATCTTCGATGCCACGCTGGCGCGAATGAATCCGTTCGGTCGCATTGCATTGTGTGGCTTGATCTCCGGTTATAACGGCGAAGCCCTGGCCTTGCAGAATGTGCGCTTGCTGTTGACCATGCGCTTGACCTTGCGCGGCTTTATCGTGTCCGAACATCCTGAATTGTGGCCGCAGGGACTAACAGAATTGGGCGGCTTGGTGGCGTCCGGGAAATTGAAATTTCGCGAATCGGTTGCGGAAGGGCTGGCTTCCGCGCCTGAAGCGTTTATCGGATTGTTGAAAGGGAAAAATTTCGGCAAGCAATTGGTCAAACTATAAGGGGAGATCATGGCCGACATTATTCTGCATCATTATCAGAATTCGCCGTTCTCTGAAAAAATCCGACTGATCCTGGGTTATAAAAATCTCACATGGAAGTCGGTCGACATTCCTGCGATCATGCCCAAGCCGGATTTAATCCCATTGACCGGCGGTTATCGTCGCACACCGGTAATGCAAATCGGTGCGGACATCTATTGCGATACCGCGCTGATGGCCAACGTGCTGGAGCGCATGCGGCCAACTCCGACGCTTTATCCTGAGTCATGTGCAGGCTTGGCAAAAACGTTGGCACAATGGGCTGACTCGACTTTGTTTTGGACGGTGATTCCCTATTGTTTTCAGCCGGCCGGCATTGCGAATGTTTTCAAGAACATGCCACCGGAACACATGCAGGCATTTGTTGCAGATCGAGCGAAATTTCGCGGCACCATGCCGCGCATGGCAGTCCCGGAAGCGACTGCGCAGTTGCGCGAATTGCTGATGCGGTTGGAGCACATGTTGGCCGATGGACGGCACTATGTATGCGGTGCACAGGCCAGCATCGCCGATTTTTCGATCTATCACTGCGTTTGGTTCATACGTGATGTCGCAGTATTGACGGATATCCTTTCCCGTTTTGGTAATTTGTGTGGGTGGGCAGACCGTATGGCCGCGTTTGGACACGGCAAGAACGATAAGATGGAAGCAAAACTGGCACTGGATATTGCACGTGAAAGTTCGCCAGGAAGTTTTGAAGGACGGATATCTGACGACGTCTACGCCGCGCATATCGGTCAACAAGTATTAATCCAACCTGCCGATTACGGCATCGATCCGGTTGAGGGCGAGCTGATTTTTTGCGATGCGCAAGAATTCGCATTGCGGCGACATGATGAAAGAGCGGGAACCGTGGTTGTCCATTTCCCGCGCCTGGGATTCCAATTAAGAAAATGTGGAGCGACATGAAAAATTTTAAAGACAAAGTAGCAGTCATCACCGGCGGTGCCAGCGGTTTCGGTCACGAATTTGCGATCATTGCCGCCAAGCTCGGTATGAAGTTGGTGCTGGCAGATGTGCAGCAAGACGCGCTCGACAAGGTCAAGGCCGAATTCGAGGCGCAAGGCGTGCCAGTGTTGGCGCTGCGCTGCGATGTCAGTAAAGCTGAGCAAGTGCAAGCCTTGGCGGACGCCACCATGGCAAAATTCGGTGCGGTGCATCTGATATTCAACAACGCGGGTGTTGGCTCCGGCGGCTTGGTCTGGGAAAATACCCAGGCCGATTGGGAGTGGGTGCTGGGTGTCAATCTGTGGGGCGTGATTCACGGCGTGCGTATCTTTACGCCATTGATGCTGGAATGCGCGAAACGCGAGCCTGGTTACGAAGGCCATATCGTCAATACCGCATCGATGGCGGGCTTGCTTAATGCGCCAACCATGGGCGTCTACAACGTTTCCAAACATGCGGTGGTTTCCTTGTCCGAATCGCTGTACCAGGATTTGAATTTGGTGCAGGCACCGATCAGCGCGTCAGTATTGTGCCCATACTTCGTGGCAACCGGCATTTCTCAATCGCACCGCAATCGCCCTGGCGACATGCAAAATCAGAGTGGGCCAACCACCAGTCAACGGGTGGCGCAAGCGATGTCCGACAAGGCAGTCAGTTCCGGCAAAGTCTCAGCGGCAGAAGTGGCGCAGCGCACTTTCGATGCGATACGTGACAATCAGTTCTACATTTATTCGCACCCGGAGGCATTAGGGAACGTGCAAAAGCGGATGGAAGACATTGTCAATCAACGCAACCCCGGCGACCCGTACGAGGCGACGCCGCATGTGCGTGAACGCTTGCAAACTGCACTCCTTAGCGCCAAAAATAGCTAACGAGACGCTAGTGTGAACGCAGCAGTGAGCTAAAATCGATCTGGAATTGTTAAAACTATGGCGCGTGAAGATTTTTCCTTTTTCCATCCATTACGAGTGCGTTGGGCCGAAGTGGACATGCAAGCGATTGTATTCAATGGCCACTATTTAACCTATTTCGATGTCGCCTTTACCGAATATTGGCGCCAGACGGGGCTGCCAAACGTATTGCAGCAAGCAAGCGAAGGGCGTGAAATGTTTGCCCGCAAGGCCACCGTCGAGTATCACGCACCGGCACGCTTCGACGATGAATTAACCATCGGTGTGCGTTGCGCCGGTTTCGGTCGATCTTCCGTGCGTTTCCTTTTGGAAATTTACCTGGGAGATCAGCTTTTGATTAGCGGTGAACTGATTTATGTGTATGCGGACGTCGAAATCCGCAGCGCGATCGCCATTCCAGAGGTCTGGCGTGCGACAATTACTGCTCTCGAAAAACTTCCCCCGAGCCCACTATGACCATCGAAATCCGCATCGGTAATTGGACAGAATCGCAAGCGGTCGCACAAGCCATTCGCTATGCTGTCTTCGTAATAGAGCAAAAAATCCCGGCGCAACTGGAATGGGATGACATGGACGCGGTGTGCGTGCACGCGCTCGCATTCGACGAGCAAGGGCATGGATTAGGGACCGGTCGCTTATTACCCGATGGTCATATCGGACGTATGGCAGTCAAGAAAGGCGCTCGTGGTTCGGGTGTCGGCGGTGCGCTGCTCGATGCCTTGGTGAAGGCGGCGCAACAGCGCGATGATAAAGTTGTCAAGTTAAATGCCCAAGCCAGCGCCGAAGGGTTTTACGCGCGCCATGGTTTTTCCCGCGATGGACATGAGTTTATGGAGGCGGGAATTCCCCATATTGGGATGCAGCGGGTTCTGTCGACAACCGCATAATATTTCTTTAGCCGTGTACCACCACTTGATTGCGTCCTTGTTCCTTGGCTTCATAAAGCGCTATATCGGCAGTGCGCAGCAGCTCGGCGTAAGTGTGGTCTGCGGACGGCCTCATTAAGGCGGCACCGATACTCACGCTCAGGGTGCCGAATTCGCTTCCTTCATGCGTCATGCCTAATGCAGCCACAGCGGCTCTTATGTTTTCCGCCATGTTAGGTAGTTCACTGGCCGCAGGATGGTACCAGACTACGACAAATTCTTCGCCGCCGTAGCGAGCAGGTAAATCCAGTGGGCGGCGCGCCTGGTTTGCAACCACGTCTGCCACCGCTTTCAACGCGACGTCTCCTTGTCCGTGGCCATATCGGTCGTTGTATTTCTTAAAATGATCGACATCGATCATTGCGATCGCCACATCCTGATTGTCGCGCATTGCTTGGCGCCAGACTTTTTCCAGATGGATATTCAGTGTGCGTCGGTTAAATAGGCCCGTCAACCCATCATGTTCAGCCAGTTCATTGAGCATCGCATTGACCAGAAAGCCGGTGCGCGTACTATATTCGAGAAAATACCCGCCATATGCCCCAACGGCATTGGCCGCCAACATGAAAACGATCTGATAAAGACGTGCCTGCGGGTCTTTCTGAAAGACAATTTCGACAAGAATAAATGCCAGCAAGATTAAAAGATTAATCAGTAGAGCGCGCCACCATTGCAGGCATACAATCAGGTAAATGAAGAGAGCAACCAGTAAGATGCCCTCATACGGGATTTGGAATTTTTGCCACAACGCGGCGCCAATGATGGCAACCGTACCCAGTCCGGTGATCAGCGAAGCGCCAAAAACGGCGCGCGGCAAATAGGTTAACCATGTTGTGCGGTAGCTAATAATTAGCGCAACGACAAAGGCTGGTTCGACCAAACCCAGTCGAATGCTGACAGTCCACGGCCACACATGAGCCGGCATGGTCGCGATGTCGATCATTGTGAACAGAGCGAACATGACGATGCCAAGATAACCGGCGAGACGCGTGCGCGTCAGATGTGATTCCGTATAGAATTCCAGGAATTGCTTTTCCAAAACGGCGTCAAAGCGTAGTCGGCGATAACCTTGCTCAACTGCGTTGCGAAATTGTGATTTGCTGATATTACTCAATACTTCCAGGTCGATATTCAGCATCACCGGGCGTCTCGTGATTGTTGCGAACTCGCGGGTCGTTCGGATTCTTGCCATGGTTTGCTCATATAGCGAAGGCGGTCACCCTGTCGATATTGCGCCGCTTGTGCCTCAATTATCGATGCGTCCAACCAATCGGGCGAGACATCGAAACGTACGGCTTGTAAACATAGTGACGAATAGCGCATTCGTTGTCAATGCGGGAAGCCACTTAAGGTCAGGGCGCATTGCGCTCCGTTGCGTCTACGAGAAATTTAAACGCCGGCATGAATCAAATGTTCTATCAATACCGGTTCACGCGTCGGGTAGACGTATAGCACGCTTGATGAACGGGTGCCGTAGGTGGGAGAGTCGATACAGACGGCCGACAGTATTCTCTCCCATTCGATGTCCACTCCGGTCTTGGGCAGGCGGCAGTCTGATGCTTTGGTCGTATCGGTCAACATTTCAAAAAAAGCGTCGCATGGCGCGCCTTGGCATAACAGGCTGGCAAATTGCGCTTTGGTCCTGACTACTTTGGGCCAGGGTGAGTCGAGGGAGCCGTTGGATAAGCCATAAATTCCTGGTGCTAATGACACGCCGTTGCGACTGTCGTCATGCTCTCGATTGTTATACCAAATTAAATTATCCGGTGTGCCGACTATCAAGTTGTAGCCATTGTAATGATCGGCATCCATGGAAATATGCGCAATGTATTCTTCCGGCGATGCATTGCCCAGCAGATAGTCGGCCACTAACATGCCGCGCGAACGCACGTCGGCACGGCGTTCGGACGGTGCGCGTATATTCGTCAATGCCGCAAAGCGACCTTCACGGGTTACGCCTAGCCAGGTTCCGCCGCCTTCCAAATCGCGCCCGGCATAGACGTGCGGATGATCGCTCCACCACGCCGCAGGCGCCGTCGGGCGGGCGAAAAATTCATCGCGATTTCCCGCTAGCACAAATGGAATCCCCGGCACTACCTTCCAGGCGAATACGATTAGGCACATGACGTTACATCCCAAAAATGTTCGACGTGACGATCTCCCTCAATTAATTCCGATAATTGGGCAGTCATTACTTCTGACGCGAGAATTTCATCGAAATTGCTGGGCGCGGCAATGTAGACTTCCATCCACGTATGCAGTCCTTCACGCACTTGCGGTCGGCGTTTCAGTGCACCCTTGACACCGAAATGTTGCAGCAAGCGTGCTTGCATCGCGCTGACCCGTTCATGCAACAATGCGTCGTGCTGGGGGCGGGCACGATAATAGATGTACCAATCCACTTTATCGAGCGCCTTGGCGGCGTCGGCAATAGTTTGTTCTCCGGATGGCAAAAGCGGGTTCATTGCGTCGGATCTGAAAATGCGTACGGCAGGGGCTTGAACGCCAATGGCAGACCACTGGCGGACCCAAGATGCACCGTCGTGTCGTCGGTGACGGCAAGTTTGATTTCGACCAGGCAATCGCTGGTGCCGGGGCCGCTTGGTTCGGCATTGACGACCATGCCGCATGGTTGTTCGGGATCGTTCGCAGCAAACACTTCCATCCCCGGCTGTGCCTGATCGCTGGCAACGGTCGCCAGCAGCATGCGGCGCTTCAATTTGCCCAGATATTGGCTGCGCGCGACAATTTCCTGGCCGGGATAACAGCCTTTCTTGAAATTCACGCCGCCAATCACCTCGTAGTTAATCATTTGGGGCACGAATTTTTCTTGGGTTTGCAGGGTTATGCTTGGAATTCCCGCGCGAATATCCAACAATCGCCATGCCTGCGGGCCGCATGGACGCAGGCTTTTGGTCAGAAGCGGCCATGCCTGCATGGCGATCGCCGGGGTGGTCACCCATTGATATCTCGGGGTGTCGCCTGTATTGCTTAGGCGTATCAACGTTCCGGCGGCGGTGTCTTGCTTATCATAAAGCGAAGTCGGTAATTGCGGGAACCATGCATGCATGGTAGTGCTTGTCGCTTGGCCGGCGAGACCCAGAATGACAAATTCTTCGCTCGCATCATGTGGCTTGGCCTTGGCGCGCAATACGAACATTTGCAGGCGCTTTTGGATAGCCGCTTGTATTTGTCGGGGCAGTTGGAGGGTAATATGGTTGTCGGAACGCCAATATAGGAATGTGGCGAGCAATCTGCCTTTGGGAGAGCAATATCCCGCCAAACGGGCTTCTCCAAGCCCTAGATTTTCTACATCGTTGGTCAATTGATTGTGCAAGAACTGCGCGGCATCGTCGCCGTTCCACGCAATCAAACCGAGATCGCTCAATGGAGCGACAAAATCAGCTGGCGGAGCATGCATAGTGTCTTCCCCATTGAAGCCAAAAAGCTGTGGGAAAGCCTCGTCACTAAAATTGGCACCTTGTTGCGCAAGAAATTGCCGCCATTCAAACATTAAATCAGCCATAAATCGTTTAAATCCTCAGTAAACTATTATCATTATGGGTTGATTATAGTGGCGTCAGAAAAAAGGCGTCGGACTCCACCAAAAGTTTGCCTTTGACTGCCTTTGGAATCTGCTTTGATAAATAAACTCTTCGCCATTTTTGTCATTCTTGCGATCTTCGTCGCCGGGGCCTTCGTGTATTGGGCTCAACAGCCAATTATTGATGCAAATCAGCCGTCGATCAAATTTACTGTGCAGAATGGCAGTTCGGTGCACGCGTCAATGCAACAGATTGCCGATGCGGGTGTGCTGATCAATCCTGCCTTGCTGACCTGGCTTGCACGCTTGACGGGCAAAGCGTCTAAATTGAAGGCGGGTAGCTATGATTTGAAGCCGGGCACGTCGCCCTTATACATGATCGAACAATTGGTGCGCGGGGAGTTTGCCCAAGAGTCGCTGGTGATTATTGAAGGATGGACTTTCCAGCAAATGCGCCAGGCAATTGCCGCCAATCCAGCCTTAAAGCATGAAACAACGCAATGGTCAGAAGCGGAATTGCTGGCAAAAATTGCGCCGGACTATAAGGTTGCCGAAGGTTTGTTTTTCCCCGATACCTACCTATTTGCGCGCGGCGCCAGCGATTTGCAGATCTATAGGCAAGCCAATGCACAAATGCTGAAGCACTTGACCGAAGGTTGGAATGGCCGCGCATCATCGGTGCCATACAAAACGCCATATGAAGCGTTGATTATGGCGTCCATTGTCGAAAAGGAAACAGGTCAAAAATCCGAACGTGTGATGATTGCGGGGGTTTTTGTGAATCGCCTTAAGCGCGGAATGCTGTTGCAGACCGACCCAACCGTCATTTACGGCATGGGTGAAAAATATCAGGGGCAGATACATAAGCGCGATTTACAGGCCGATACACCGTATAACACGTATACTCGCGCCGGCTTGCCACCGACGCCGATTGCCTTGGCCGGGGCCGCGTCGCTTGCCGCCGCCCTGAATCCAGCCAATACGGATGCGTTATATTTTGTTTCGCGTAATGATGGAACCAGCCAATTTTCTGACAATCTTGATGACCATAATCATGCGGTTAACCAATATCAAAAGTAATTAAACAAACATCGTATGCAAAATGGCAAGTTTATAAGTTTCGAGGGTATCGACGGAGCAGGAAAATCGACCCATATCGCCTATGTCGCCAATTATCTGCGCAGACAGGGGCATACGGTAGTCACAACCCGTGAGCCGGGAGGCACGGCCCTGGGAGAGAAATTACGCGAATTACTTTTGCACGAGACAATGCATCTGGAGACGGAAGCCTTGTTGATGTTTGCGGCGCGGCGCGAGCATATTGCTCAAGTCATTGAACCCGCGTTGGCGCGCGGCGCTTACGTGATCACCGATCGCTTTACTGATGCCACATTTGCCTATCAAGGCGGCGGGCGCAAACTCGATCTCGATAAATTAATTGCTTTGGAGCAATGGGTGCATCCGCAGTTACAGCCCGATCTGACGCTGTTATTCGATGTTCCGCTGGATGTCGCGCGTGCGCGCCTGAATGCCACGCGCGACCTGGATAAATTCGAACAAGAGAAAGAAGCTTTTTTTGCCGACACGCGCGCTGAATATTTGCGGCGTGCCGCAGAATTCCCTGACCGATTTAGAGTGATCGATTCCAGCTTGCAGCTTGCTGCGGTGGAGTCGCTTTTGGATAAAATTCTGCAATCCTTATGAATACGATTCCGTTGTTTTTGAACTGGCCTTTGCATGACTGATACGCTTTACCCTTGGCAGACAAGCGCATGGCTGCAATTACAGCAACTGCGCGAACGATTGCCGCATGCGATCTTGTTTCACGGCGCGACAGGCATAGGCAAAACCGCATTTGCCGAGCGCTTTGGAAAATCGTTGCTTTGCCAAACGCCGCAAGCCGGTGGGCATCCATGCGGCCAATGTGCGTCTTGCGGCTGGTTTGACAACTACGCGCATCCCGATTTTCGGCGCGTGCGGCCGGAAGTGTTGGATGAGGAAGGTGCGGAGG
>Ga0206937_10209_pt1 | contig 11799 bp, 9 predicted proteins | sample Alteio_BWOrgHeat_11_FD_152923 | JGI IMG/M metagenome (GOLD analysis project Ga0206937, IMG submission 152923) | Enriched cells from forest soil in Barre Woods Harvard Forest LTER site, Petersham, Massachusetts, United States -... | ecosystem: Environmental > Terrestrial > Soil > Temperate forest >... | reverse complement strand
GATGATGGCGATCCCTGCTGGCGCGTTGATGTCGATATTCATGCGAGTCAATGGTTCGATGGCGAGCTTGAAGATAGGTTTGTGTGCGAGGTAAATTGCGTACGACCACAGCGCCAGTTTTTCAGCACCAGGAATACGCGCGCGATTGAGCCATGAGTGTGGGCTTAACGCCGACAAGGTCAGTAACGCAAAACTCAATGGCAGCAAGGTGTAGCCAAATGTGGTCATGCCAAAGGTATATCCGTAATCCTTGATCTGATAATAATTCAGGAACAGGAATGCCACGACAGCGAAGGCAATTGCACCGAAAGCGAGTAACAGATTACCCTTGCGCAAAATCTTCGTATACAGATCGCCATGGAAATTTTTCAGCATGGCAATCGCTACGCCGGGCAACAGCTCGTCGAATCGAGCGAAACTCGAATAGTAAATGTGCTCGGAAAAATCGAGTCCATTGATCGCATTGTGGCCAAAGCTCATCCACGCCCAGCCTCTCACCAGCATGCCGGCAATCACGCCGGCGAGCAGTACGCACCAACCGACCCGGACCGATTTTGAGAAGTTGGCAATCAAAAGCGCAACTACCGGCAAGATCAAGTAAAACTGTTCTTCGATACACAGCGACCATGAATGAGAAAAGGTTTCGCCATAATGCAGGCCGATATTTTGCGTGAATGTCAGAAAGCGCCAGATTGAGGCCGTGCTGGTCCCGCCCAATACCGATGGAAAAATAAAGTAAATGGCTAAAATAAAATAATAATTCGGCAGCGTGCGCAACAATCTGCGGGCGAAAAACACCTTCAGAGAAAAGCCCTCACCACGTGCTATCACTGACATAATCTGATTACCGATCAAGTAACCACTCAACACAAAAAACAAGTCGACGCCGACCCAACCGATTTCAGTCAAGAAACCAAATGTCGGTTTGCCGCTGACAACCACTTGGTAGTGGTACATCAAGACCAATAAAATAGCTGCCGCACGAAGCGTATCGAGACCAATTAAACGAGAGTTTGGCGTATTTTTATAGACGAGGTCGGTCATTCGGCGATTCGATGGAAAAAGGATTATGTACGACAGTGCACTGCGTTTGCAAAGGCGTAACTATACCGTCAATGCAACAATAATGCGTCGCGAAAACAACTGCCAGGACGATTTTTAAGCTCATGTATGCCGTCAGAAACGGTCGTCTATTCCAACTGTCGCGATGGGTCATACCGCTGGGTAACCTTCAAAGGTGAGCGAAATGCCAACCGATAGATGCAGCAGGCCTTAGCCGAATGCGCGAAAAACCTTCGCTGCGCCGAATAGTTTTGCGCGATTGATTGTCACCATCACTTTATTTCTCGGCACAATACTGGCGATGGTAAAAAGCGGCGAACCTGTATCGCGCATGATTGGCTCCCCTAAAGGCAGGCCAGCGCCATTAGACAGGCTGAACACGATCGGCGTATGGGCCTGCTTGCCGCGACGAGCGACGATTGCGGTTTCACCATTGGCCAGTTTCACATAACTACCCGGTGGATAGACGCCGATTTCCTTGACGATGGAACCAACATAGTGGGGATTGACATCTTTTCTCTGCACCATCTCTTTGGCCGCGACATTGGGCGGCTTGGCCGCTCGATATGCACGTGGCGATATTTTCGCAAGGTAGACGTCAACGTGATGAATCAAGTTAGCCATCTCGGACGGTTTGCGCTCCCCATGCAAGGTTTCAGGATGATGTTCTTCGACCGCCTGCAACCAATCCTTGTTTTTCACTCCCCATTCTTCCAATTTGAGCTTGCCGCGCAAACCGTGGGTTAGCATCTCTTCTTTTTGCGCAGCCGTGATCGGTTCTTTTTGCAAGGCTAATGTCGTATGCAATTGCATTGCTGCGATGTTCATGGTTGCCGCAGCCCGAGCAACCATGCGAATTTTCTTTGGCGGCCACCCCAGGCGAGTAGCAATCAATGTCACAAGAAATGCAGTCTGTTGAACATGCGCGACCACGTAATTGGACATATCCATTTGCATCAACTCGAAGATCGCTGCGTCCGGGGCCTTTTCGATCAGTGTTTCCATGATCAGCAATAGATCATCAAGCACTGCCAACAGTTGATGAGGCGGAGAATTGGTGTAGTCAATACTCAGGCGACTGCAGTCTTTTCCCAGTCGCTCCCACAGTGCGAACGGATCAAACTCAACCACTCTTTTGACTTCTTGCTTGGCCTTTTCCAGTTCCGCAGCGTCGACGAACATGCCTCGTTCGAGCAAGCTTTCCAATTGCGACTCGGACTGCAAGACATAGCCCTTATGCAGCAATAGTTGCCCTTGGGCGTTAAAAACGTCCCATTTGAGCGGTTGACTAAGGCTGACCATGCCTCTCGATAGTTGATGAAGCGCGATACCCATTGCGTTAGGTTCCAGTCTGCCGATTCGGCCAAAGACTCATCAAACGATCAAATCAAGGTCGCGTATGCTAACTGTCAATTGCAACAAATATCAATATACCCCACAAAATCAACAAGTTACAATATTTTTGACAGACTTTATCGATGATTATGCACAGCGTTGTTCAACTGCACGAGGCCCAGCAAACTAGACGCGTGTTGCGCCAACGCGTCATTCAATCCCGCTGGCTCTTGGATCACGAAGGAAAACGGCAGACGTGCCAGTTCTCGCGCCATCCAATCTAAATCTTCAACCTGGCTGTGCAACATAGTGCCGTCTGCGACTGACTCCAAAATACCCAGACCGGTAAAAATAGCGGCTCTCGCACTATCCATATCTGCCTGCAGTAAAACTTTCACGCTGTGGGCGCGCGGCAGACTGGTAATAGCCGCCGTAATATAGGCTAACGCATCGAAATCGGTAGGTCTGCCGAAGCTAATGGGCAATGGACGTGCCGACACTATTCGATCAAGCCGAAATGAACGTTGGTCTTGACGCAAATGGCAATACGCCACGAGGTACCAATTACCGCCGTGGTAAGCGATGCCATACGGGTCGACGTCGCGCACGGTCTGAACTCGTTGCAACGTTTGGTAGGCGATATGTACGCGTTGTTGAGTCTGGGCTGCTGCGCTGAGGGTCGCCAAAATATCAGGATCGCCAGACGAGGTGGCACGGGCGATATCCAGTGTGACGGTCTCCCCGACAGCCCGCATCTGTCGCCGCAGCTTATCGGGCATTACGCGTTCGAGTTTAGCGAGTGCCCCGGATCCGGCAGGCACCGTGGCAGTTAAACCCAGACTGCGCGAGGCCACCAGACCCAAGGCCAGCGCCAGCGCTTCATCATTGGAAAACATCATCGGCGGCAACTTAAATCCATTCATCAGCTGATAGCCGCCGTCGCGGCCGCGCTCGGCCAACACCGGGATTCCCAGCGCTTCCAGCGCGACGATATAACGCCTCAAGGTGCGTGGCCCGACTTCCAAACGCCGCGCCAACTCCGCCCCACTGATCAGACCATGAGTCTGCAATAGCTCTAATAACGCAAGAACGCGGGTGGTTGGATTTCCCATGTCTCCATCATATCGCGAATTAGGTCAATTTTTGTCCTAATTACTCATTAGAGTACAGACACCGATCAAAAAAACATCCATTTACCCTTTAAGGAAATCATGTCAATACGTCCCTTTTCTTTTTCATTTTTGACCATTGCTTCGCTACTGATGTGCGGCATCGCCCACAGCGAAGGTGGTGGCGGACCGATGGTTCAAAGCGCCATGACACAATCCGACCATAGCGGGACACACGGCTTCGATTTCTTTTTTGGTCTTTGGCAAGTACATAATCGTCGCCTGAAACAGCGCCTGGCCGGAAGCAGCGAATGGGAAGAGTTTGAAGCGACTAGCGATTGCCACCCGATTCTAGGCGGCGTCGGCAATCAAGATGAATTCCTAAGCCCGTATCGGCCAGGTTTCATCGGTATGTCTTTACGTCTATACGATCCACAAACGCAGAAGTGGAGCATTTATTGGCTCGACAACCAAAGTGTCGTCTTGCAGCCTCCGGTGGTCGGTCAATTTTCCGGCAGCGTAGGCGTCTTCGAAGGCCCTGACGAATTCAACGGTAAGCCGATCGTGGTTCGTTACGTTTGGTCGCGCATTGATACTTCAACGCCACGTTGGGAGCAGGCATTCTCCACCGACCACGGCAAAACCTGGGAAACCAATTGGATCATGGATTTCCACCGCATCAACGCACGCTTAGGAGGGTAAGAGCATGACGCAATCGGCGAATCTCTGGCTTTATTTTCTGGTAGTGTCCGGCGTCATCATACTGCCGGGTATGGATATGGCTTTTGTCATGGGCAGTAGCTTGACCGGCGGGCGGCGCGTAGGTCTCGCAGCCGTCGGCGGGATAGTCGCCGGTGGTATTTGCCATATGCTCATTGGCGCCACTGGTGTCAGCGTCATACTCAAATTGATGCCGATCGCATTTTTTGCCATGCTGCTGACCGGATCTTGCTACATTGCGTGGTTAGGCTGGTCCTTGGTGCATGCCAACAGTGTGGTCGCACCAACGCTCACTTTGGGTGCACTGACGACGAGACAAAGCTTCTTTCGCGCGATGGCCACCTGCCTTCTCAACCCCAAGGCATATGTGTTCATGCTAGCGATTTTCCCGCAATTCATCCATGCTGACCAAGGTTCAATCTGGGCTCAGGCGACGGTGTTGAGCTTAATCACCTCAGGCACGCAAATTGCTGTTTATGGTGGTCTAGCCCTCGCCGCCGCGCAGGCAAGAACTGGTCTTGCGTCTCGTCCAAAACTGAATGCATGGTTGGCAAAAAGCGTTGGGATAGTTTTGATCGGCGCATCGGTTTTAACGTTGTATGGCGGCATTTCAAGCTGATTCGGCAATCTAGGGCCTATTAACATTTCCCTACAGAAAAAACGTTCAAAAAATGTTCGCATTACGCCCATGACACAATGTTGTAAGGATGCCACCTGTCAATGTTGACAGGTGGTTTGATTTTTGTTTTATGGTATTTATATAGCCTGTTGTAAATACTTAAAAATTGGGTTTATTTGCTTATAGTTTTGATATATAAATCTGTAGGCGCAATCCAACATTAGTTAACTTGCGACGATTAAATTATTGACTTTTAATCAAGTATCTGGGACGCTATAGCTCCTTGATATTTGCTTGAAATGGATGGTGCTGATTTAGATCCATCGAAAGCTTGGTACTGTGTAAATTGATGTGATTTTCGCTTTCAAAAATGTGTAAATGGCTTCTGAAAATCAAATGGGTGGTTCAAAAAAGGACAGCTCGGCAGGTTTCTAGAGGTTTCTTTGAGTCAAATTGTTGAATTCAGGAGTTAGCATGAACGCCCAATTGGATTTTCTGCGCAATATGAAGCAAGGAGGGGTTGCGCCGCCATTGATTACGAACGTGATCAAAGCAGATCTTTTCAGCCGAGAAGAAAAAATAGAAGTTATCAACCCACTCGATATCAATACTTCCGAGGTTAGCGTTCGCCACCTCACCACAAAATCGGATATTCAGGAAGTTCAATCCCTGCGTACCGAAATCAATCTGGAATTGCATCGTTCCATTGACCCTCTTTTTTCTGAACACGAAAAAAAAGAGATGAATTAGGGGCTGTCTTTTCCTTTGAATGGAATGGCCAAATCATCGGAACAATTAGATTAATTCCGATGCGATACAAGCTCACATTGACCGAACAACTCCTCCGACCGCTCATTCCGGCAGATTCTCCCCTTTGGAAAAACAGTTGGGAAGTGGGCCGTCTGGTATTGGCGCCGGAATATCGATGCGGACAAGATCTTTTAAAGCATTGCCTGTTCCATACCTTGGATTATCTTTGCCAAAATGCGGAAGTAGGTAATTTGCATGCGTCGTGCTCCCATGTATTGAGTAGACTATATAGGCGCTTTGGCTTTACCGTGTTAGAAAAAAATGTGTTATTGGAAGGCACGGAAAAAACATATACCCTGATACACGGTCATCCACCGGTTGTGCTCGCTGCATTGGGCAATCGAAATACTCAAAAAGAGCTTGCAGAAGCACTTGCGTAACGTTTCACCCACTATTAGAGAGAAAATTGAAATGGAAAATGCGTTTATTGACTCACTCAAGACAACCGTTGATCGCGATTGGGCAAGCATCAAACAAGGGGAGTTCTGGAAACTGGTGATGGGTAAAACCGTGACGAAGGCCTTGTACTATGATTTGATGCTGGAAATTTATCACTACACCAAACACAATTCACGCAATCAAGCTGCGACCTCGATTGTTGAAGCGCCAGACGCGCTATTGAAATTTGTCTATCAACATGCTGCGGAAGAATTAGGCCATGAGCGCATGGTGATTCACGATCTTGAAAGTATCGAGTTGCTCAAAAAGGATGATTTGCAACGGAAGCCGTTGCCGGCAACGGAAGCGCTGATTGGCTATTTGTATTTCGTCGCCTTCAAATACGGCGCGGTAGCACGATTGGGATATAGTTTTTGGGCGGAAGATGTGTACGAACAAATTGGCGAAGCCTTGGCAAAAATACGAAAAGACTTGTCCTTGGCAGATAAAAATATGACTTTCTTCGTCGCCCATGCCAAAATCGATGAAAAGCATGCCGACCAAGTGAACGATTGCATTGATCGTTTTGCCAAAACACCGGCGGAACAAGCACTGGTTCAACAAGTTGCCAGAACCACGATTTTCCTTACTGGACAATTGCTCGAACAGGTTGCAGCATTGCACGCGAAGTAATCAGCGCAAGATCTTCGCCCTTCTCGGCGAAGCGGATAATCATTCTTCAGGAAGTTTCATGGGATATGTCAGAAATCTCCTCGAGCACTATAAAAATTATTATGTCTTTGGGAGATTGGCCCACCTGAGATATGCAGGGATAGTGGGTAGCGTTGGCTACCCATTGTTTTATGTGCTGTATTTAAAAGTACTCCATCAACCGTACGAAAATTTTACGGTTCGCTTGTTGGCGACTATTGGCTGTGTCTTATTGGCATTGGTCAATCATTGGCCGGAGAAGTTGAAACCCTATTACCTAGGTTATTCGTATTGGGTAGTTCTGTATTGCCTGCCATTTTTTCACGTTTTTATGGCCTTAAAGAATCATGGCGGAATGGTCATGATTGCCGATAGCTTCATGGCGGTGTTTTTCCTGGTTCTCCTGACCGATTGGCGCAATACACTGACAATGATTGTATTAGGCTGTATTGGGGCGACGCTCCTCTATGTTGCGACGACGGAGCACCCGTCAGTCCCACTCGATTACATTCAACGATTGCCGACTTTTATTTTGGTGATCATCGGCGGCAGTCTATTCAAATTTTCAGAACGTCAAGTAGCCGAAAAACTGGAGCAGGAGAAGTTGCAAGGAATGTCGACGGTCTTAGCCACGGTGGCGCACGAAATGCGCACTCCCCTATTAAGTATCAGTGCGGGAACGCGCGGGTTGCACCGTTATGTGTCGATGCTGGTTGAGTTTTACGAAAAGCACCAGGACATTGCAATAGCGACCGAAAAGATATCCCCAAAGCATTTGGTAATGACCGTGCCGACCATCGACCTGATACAAGGTGAAGCAAAGTACATGAACTCGGCGATCGATCTATTGCTGGCAAACGTCGTGGGCGCTGGCCACGTGCATCAGATAACGCGGGTTGATGTAAGTAAAATAACTGAAATCACGCTCAATCTCTACCCTTGGGAGAGCGACAAACAACGCGCATCTGTGTCGGTATTAAGCCAGGATTCGGTTTTCGTTGACTGCAATGAAGATTTGCTCCGTATGGTCATGGTAAATTTAATCAAGAATGCCATGCGCGCAATTGGACGCGCGCGCAAGGGTGAGGTGCAAATTACAAGCAGCATGACCGCGCATGGCGCGCGCCTGACAATACGCGATACTGGGTGTGGAATTCCATCGTCCCAACTGCCCTCTATTTTCAAGCGATTCTATAGCTACCCGCCTGCTGATGGAACGGGAATTGGCTTGGCGTTTTGTCGCGACACCCTGGCAAGTTGGGGCGCCAAGATAAGCTGCGACTCGGAAGAAGGAAATTACACGGAATTCGTGATTCAATTTCCATTACCGGTTGATGTTAAAGGCGACGGTCAATAATCCCGAGATTCGAATTGTTCGGTCGCCAGTCTACCAACTGTCCGGCCATCTATTGATCTGCATCGCTCTTTTCAAGCGATCAAATTTCGGCTGAAATATTTCCGATTACGGTACATTAGGCCCTAATATCAAGAGCCGAAATCTCATCACGAAATTTGGTGAATTCTTCTTTCAGCACCGCGAGCAACGCTTCGGCGGCGGCGAATTGCCCCTGCTTTAGCCGCGATTCAATTTGCGCGGCGCATGCAGATAGAGCGACGGCGCTTATATTGCCTGCACTTCCCTTGATTGTGTGAGCATGCAATATCATCTCGTCGGCCCCGCCGTTTTGCATGGCATTTTCCAGATTGTCGATATTCTTTGGCAGTTCTTCCAATGAGAACTGCAGCAAGGTCGCCAATAATTCATGGTCGCCGTCAACCCGGTCCATCAAGGCGGCATGATCGAAAATGACCACCACCGACTTCGTGCTGTCTTCCGCATGCGCGCCCGAGCTGGCCACGTCCACTATGGCATCCTGCGCCGGTTGCGGCATTTCGTTGTGGCGCTCCCCGTTCGGAAGCACTGGCAACCACTTGGTCAAAAGATCGCGCAAGATCGTTGCGGAAATCGGCTTCGAAAGATAATCGTTCATACCTGCCGCAAGGCATCGTTCGCGATCGCCCTTGATGGCATTAGCGGTCATCGCAATAATGGGAATGGTGCATCCTCTTTCTCGCAACACGGCGGTCGCCTCGAACCCGTTCATCACCGGCATCTGACAATCCATCAAGATAAGGTCGAAACGACTCTTATCCACTTTCTCAACGGCTTGCCTGCCATCCTCCGCCACTATGATCTCGCGAAAACCCAGCTTATGTAATACGCCTGTCGCTACCGCGCGATTAATCGCATTGTCTTCCACCAACAATAGTCGATACGGTTGGCTTGCGCGCAAAATATCTTCCTCCAATCCCAATTGCTGAGACCGAGCAACTTGCGATTGCGCAGCTTCAACATGCACGACTACCCAAAACGTGCTGCCACATCCCTCGTTATGCAATACGCCAATGCTGCCTCCCATCATCTCAGCCAATTGCTTGCATATTGCCAAACCGAGGCCGGTTCCACCAAATTCTCTGGTGGTCGAAGTATCCGCTTGCACAAAAGGTGAAAATAACTGCGAGTCCAGTTCTGGCGCAATGCCAATGCCGGTATCAGAAACTTCAAATCGCAACATCACACCAGCTTCATCACCGTCAACCGAAACAACTGTGAGTTTGACTTCGCCATCATTGGTAAACTTCAGCGCATTTCCGAGCAAATTATTGAGGATTTGGCGCAAGCGCGTCTGGTCGCTATTTATCCATACAGGAACCGAAGAGTCGACTACGCAGGCGAAAGCAAGACTCTTTTCGCTCGCCCTGATCGCATACAAATTGGCGACGTCTTTCAATAATTCATGCAAATTAAAATCTTGTCGCTCCAGTTCTAGTTTCCCCGCTTCCACTTTCGAAAAATCCAATATGTCATTAATGATGGACAATAATGAATGCGCACTGTTGGTGATGATGATCGCTTTCTCGCGTTGCGCGGGAGACAATTCGCCATCGAGCATCAGGGACGCCATACCCATCACGCCATTCATAGGTGTACGTATTTCATGCGACATGTTGGCCAAAAACTGGCTTTTCGCCAAGTTGGCTTGTTGCGCTTCGTCGCTACGCAATTGCAAAGTATGATTAAGGTGCTCCAATTTGAGCTGTGCGAGCATCACTTGCGTTGTGTCTAACCCAATGACATAGCAACCACGCACGGTGGCGTCGGTCACGTCAGGAATCACATTCATCCAGAGGTAAATTGCGCTGCCGTCCGGCTTGGTGACTTGGATCTCGAAACAACTGGTTTCCCCTTTCAAGGCCCGCTGCACCGCTGGCAGATGTTGGTCGGCAATGACGCTATTGCACGCCGATTCCAAGCGTTCCCCAATCATATCGTCAGGGGAAATGCCGTATAGGGCATGGTAACCGTCGCTCGCAAAGCTGCATTTCAGAGAGGTATCCCAGTAGCTAATCACGCCTGGAACTGCATCGGTCACGGTGCGCAAGAAACGCTCACGTTCCCGCAATTCGCGGGTGCGATCCTCCACTTCCCGCGCAATCCGTCCGGCGGCACCGCTTAAAACCAGCGAGAGCATACTTAACGCAGCACAGATAATCAGTGCCATCAACAAGACCAAGCCAGACAGCTGATTGACGTGCGACGCAAATGCGGAATGTCGCTCATATAACACCAATTTCAACTGCCTGTCCATAATGTGCAAGGTCTGCTGAAAGTAAATACCCTTGCGATCAAGATAGGTCGTACCGGGAAATATCGGCGGATCGGCGAGTGTTTGATGCACGCTTGTGCCTGCGCTCACATCTTGAATGTTCCATTGAATGTCTTTGGCGGCCAGCATTGGCGCCAGCACATAGCGCAAGTTGACTACACCCAACACGAAACCCGTGACGACTCCATCAGAATTGACGACCGGCGCAACCAGTAGCATGCCACCAGGACCTTGCGGGTCTTGGACCAAGGTGATCTTTTCGGACGCCACGCGCCCCTTGGATTCCCACGATTTTCGGAACGCGCGGGCGCGAAGCGGTTCTGTCAACAAATCACGCCCAAGCGCAGTCTCATTACTGAGCATGGGTTCGATCAATACCACCGGAGCCGACCACCCGTCATTTGAAAAAGAGCCACCGGGAACCGGTTGCACCGATAATTTGCGGCCATACCGGGCCGACATCTCATTTTCGAATGCCTGCAAATCCGATTGCCGCACCAACGGAACCCACTCGACACTTGCCAACATCGGGTAATCCTGGCGCATTGTGGCGGCGAAACGAGAAAACTGCGCAGACGTCAACGACGGCGAAATGGCTAACAGTGTTGCCATTCCGTTTAAACTCTTGTCGTAAGTTTGACCAAAAACGCTGAACTCCGTCAGAAGTGGTTCAGTTTGCCTGGCAAACTGGTCACTGATGCGTCGCTCCTCGTCACTGTGCACCACACCATACACAATGCCGCACAAAAGAAACACGGCGAATAACACTCCGCCGACCAGCGTTCTTCTTTGCCGCCAAATGGGTCGAGAATCGGCTACGATCAAGGTCAACGGGAAGAAAATCAGCACGCCGAGTGTGTCGCCCAACCACCATGTAAAGTAGCTGAAAGGCGCTTGGGCCATGCTGATGAATCCGGCGATCAACAGACTTGCATTGCCGATGGTGGCTGCAATCAGACAAGTCATCATCGCCACACCGACGAAACGCGCCACCGCAGCGGGATGATCGAGTTCCATGTTTTGATCGACGCGTCGCAGCAGCGATTCGCCGATCAAGGCTTGAACGAGCGAACCGACAGCAATCTCAAAGGCGACCGCGCTCAGTTGGAAATTGCCGCCTACGCTTGCATTGGCGGCGACGGATCCCAACAATATTCCAAGCCACACACGCCGACCGCCCCAAATAATGCATGCCCCGAAAGCCAGACCGGCCGGGGGCCAAATGGCGGTGACGTAGCCAGGAGGAAGTGCTAACAGAAGGCCCAGTTTCGCCAAGCCAAAATACAAGAAACCTATCAGTCCATTGACAGCGAGTATTCTCGAAAAATTGACATCCTTCACATTGACTCCCGCACGGCGCCGAATATTTCTCGACTCTAGCACGAGA
>Ga0206937_10296_pt1 | contig 11814 bp, 12 predicted proteins | sample Alteio_BWOrgHeat_11_FD_152923 | JGI IMG/M metagenome (GOLD analysis project Ga0206937, IMG submission 152923) | Enriched cells from forest soil in Barre Woods Harvard Forest LTER site, Petersham, Massachusetts, United States -... | ecosystem: Environmental > Terrestrial > Soil > Temperate forest >... | reverse complement strand
GGCTTATTACAGCAGATCGCTTGACCGTTTGGACGCTTTGGTTGCCAAACAGGATGGGCTGGTGGCATTACATCATATTATTGAAGAACGAAAAGCCCGGCTTGTTAAAAAGAACCAGGTGATCTATTACGAGGGAGATAAGGGCAGCGGCCTGTATGTGGTATTGAGCGGAAAAGTAAAAACCATTAAACTGGCAGAAGATGGCCGTGAGCTGATGACCGGCATTTATGCTACAGATGATTACTTAGGCATTAACGCGATGTTAGCCAATGAGGAATATGGCGATACCGCCACCGCTTTAGAAGATAGCATGTTATGCCTTATCCCTAAAGAACAACTGGAACAATTATTAAACCTGTATCCTGAAGTTGCACGTGAGTTTATCAAACTGCTGGCCAACGACATTCGTGAAAAGGAAGAACAACTGTTACAAATGGCTTATCATTCTGTACGCAAAAAAATGGCGGAAGCTTTATTGCGTATGCAACGCCAAAGCGGAACCGATAATTTTAAAATAGCGCGTGAAGACCTGGCTGCACTGGCAGCCATGGCAACCGAGACGGTGAGCCGTACCCTATCTGACTTTAAAGATGAAGGATTGATAGAAAAAACCGGGAGTACAATTACCATCATGGACATTGCCCGGCTCACCAAAATGAAAAATTGACCAACATCATTTTTCCCGCTGACTACGCTCATAGCTTATCATTCGCCATAGGGCTATTATTGCAGGATGAAAGTAATTGCTTATAGCGTCCAGCCATATGAAAAGGAGCTTTTGGCGAAGGCCAATCAAAAAAAACATGATATTACCCTCATCTTTAATTCGCTGAATTTAGAAACGGTACTATTTGCCGCAGGAAAACTTGCGGTGGTGGTCTCTGCCAGTGATGACGTATCCGCAGAGATCATTAGCAAGTTGTCGGAATTGGGCATCAAATACATCACCATGCGTTCGGTAAGTACCGGACATGTAGATATGGATGCTGCCTGGAAATACGGTATCAAACTAGCCAATGCGCCTGATCAGCGGGATATAGCCGCGCAAACCATCAGGAACCTGGACCTTTGGGAAATGAATAAATGTGTAGGCAAAGCATGTATAAACATTAAGCCCTGCAAAGTATAGATTCAATAAGAAAGCCTCTCCAACAAATTGGAGAGGCTTTCTTATTGAACTCTGATTAAAAGCTCCCCTTTAGGGGGCTGGGGGGGGGGCTAAAAGATATACACGGCCAGCATGCCTAAATTTATCAGCATACTCATTAGCAACCAGCCAATAATTACCCTAATACCTGAGCCACCCATGCCCACAATAATACTGCCCAGGTATAAGCCAAACGTTATCGGCAGCACAAAAATTGGTGCGTGATAGTAGTACATGAGTACCGCCGGTATGGGTAAAAATAATACACCCTGTAAAACCAGGGTAACTAAATACCATGCTGTTTTGTTACCTGCCTGGTTATCTAATATTGCCAGTAAATTATTCCAGGTGTTATTTTTGATCGACCGGGTTGGGTAATGCGCGATGTTTGTGTTGATTGTAGTTTCCATTTTGATTTGTTTTATAAACAAATGTGCCGTTAATCAACAGCCTGCAGAATGATCAAGATCACTGAAAGAATGATCTGTGACATTTAATTAAAAGGATTGTGTTGCCGGTAGTAACGTTTTACTTTTATCCGATATACATCATAGATCAACGTGAAAAGCAAGATGGATGCAGGTATAAAAAATACGCGAAAACTAAAGTAATGAAACAAGTAGGCTCCTGCCAAAGCACCGCTCATAAAGAAAAATACAATTACCAAACGCAGTTTTATTTTCGTTTTTAACGCTGTAGCATTTATAGTATCCTTTTGGAACAGTTGGGCTATTTCAATGCCGAGGTCTGTAAAAGTACCGGTAAGGTGGGTTGTGCGTACCGCTGAACCAGAAACAATAGAAACCAGCGAGTTTTGAATCCCCATGGCAAACAATAAGCCGCCTGCAAAAATTTCTTTAGCTATCAGGCTATGGTCATAACGATAACCAAATAAAGCTACCGCAAGTAATACCAATACCTCGATCATTATTGGGATTACATAGGAGAAGCGTTGATTCCGGCCCATGAAAGATACGATCAGGCTTGAAACAAATGCGCCTGCCAAAAAAAGGAACATCCAAAGCGCTACTACCCGTGCGGTTTTCCAGTCTTCCATGGCAAGTCGTTCAGCAAATAATGCGGCGTGACCGGTTACATTGGTTGTTAATACGGAGAAGCCTAAAAAACCGGCTGAATTAACAAAGCCTGCTACCATACAAAGCAGCGAAGCTAATTTGACGTTATGTACGTAGGTGCGTTTAGCGCCAAAATGCCTTAACATACTTTAAATATTGGCATAATTGATCAACTATTTTCCGGGAAAGACCAGTAAGGGTATGGTAATATGGTCAGCCATCTTTTTAGTATGGCTGCCTTTTAAAATACTATCTAAAAAATCATGCTTGCGGTGAACCATTGCCAGCATATCAATTTGGCTATGTTCACAAAGCCAGTTAAGCCCCGATTCTATTTTATCTTGCTTAATGATGCGATAATAAATTTGCGGGTAGTTGGCTTTATTAGAGATTTCTACCAAAAATTTCTCAATACGCTTTTCAAACTTGGCCAGGTGCCCGCTTCCATCATAAATATGCGTCAGCAATATCTCTGCATCCAGTAAACGGGCGAAATCGATAAGTTGATAAATTTGTTCCAGGTCGTCATCAGGGTTTTCAAAATCTGTGGCAAAAGCTATCTTTTTAATGGGTGTAAACTCCGCCGTATTGGGGATGATCAGTAAAGGTTTTATACAGAATTCGATCAGTTCATGTGCATGATTTCCTAATAAAAAAGCACCCAGCCCGTCCGGCTCATGCGATCCGGCTATAATCATATCAACTTTTTGCTTAAACACGGCATCATTTACAGTTTGCCTTACGGTTCCGGCTTCATTTAAATAATCCACCGGTGGCCTGAAAGCATCACTATGATCAGCATGTTCCAGGTGTTTTTTCAAACGTTTTAATTCTTCATCAGAATCATCCAGCAAAACAACACTCTCGTCCTGCGGCCAAACAGCCATTCCAGCCATAGGCACCTCTGTGGGTACAGTAATGCTATTACAAAGGAATATACCGGCTTTTAATTGCTTGGCAAGCTGGTAACCATATTCAGCAGCGTGCTTTGCATTGGCTGAAAAATCTGTGGCGATCAATAGTTTTTTCATGATGTACAAAATTGCTTTTAACGGATGGATTGTGTAATGATCGCTATCACTTTTTAGGGTGTTCATCATCATTGCAGCGTATGCAAATCTTCAAGAATTTTGCCAGCATGTTAGGAGAATTAAACGAAAGGCAAATTGAAAGCCTGTTGAATGAACTGCCGGTCGGCCGCATCGGCTGTCATGCTGACGGCATTACTTATATTGTACCTGTAAATTATGCTTACGATGGTGTAAACCTGTACGCGCATTCAGCCCAGGGAATGAAAATAGATATGATGCGGAAAAATCCGGATGTATGTTTCCAGGCTGATGCCATCACTAATCTGCAGAACTGGGAAAGCGTGATCTGCTGGGGAAAGTTTGAGGAAATTACTGACATGCTGGAACGTGAGCATGCTATGCAAAAGATAATCAATAAGGTTATGCCTCTAATGCAAGGCGAAACTGCCCAACCATCTCATGGGTTTACATCTGATGCGAGTGAGGTTGGGTTTGAGATGGAATTGATATTGTATAAAATTATCTTAAGTAAGAAAACGGGAAGGTTTGAAAAAAATTAATGCCTAAAGAAAATACACCCACGGTGAATGCTGCCGCCAAGTGAACGTTATTAGTTTCTTTATTAACAAAGCTACATTCCGAAAAACTTCAACGGGTTGAGGATATTATCTCTAAGCCCTAAACAGATCGAACTACAAGCTAATACTGTTGCAGTCAATTTTGAAGAGTCGATATAGATGCTAATTTGCACATTTAGGCGCACTGAATTAAGCAAAACCGCCGGTTCTAAAAGGGAACCGGGGTTTTTATTTGAACAATGCAAATTAAGGGGTTCTGCAAAGACCACCCTATGATGAAGCTTACTCTTCACCCTTTATCCTGAATACCATACCATCCATATCCTCGCTAATTCTTAACTGGCATGCCAGACGGCTATCATGCTGTGCATCGGGCAGGGTATCTAACAAATCAAGCTCTGCATCTGTTGGGTGAAAATATTTTTCAGGCCCTGCAAGCACCTGTACATGGCAGGTGGCGCATAGGGCCATACCGCCGCAGGTTGCCAGTACATGATGGTCAGTAGCTTTTAAAATCTCCATCAGGCTAAGGCTTATTTCTTCGGGTACCTCTATTGGGCAGCGTTGGCCATCTCTGTCTTCAATGGTTAAGTGTATCATTATTAAAAGGCGGTTACACCGCAAACAGTAGTATATTTAAAACTTAATTTTTGATCGGGGTAAACCTGTTTAAAAGCGCTTTGGGCCATGAGCGCTGCCTCGTGAAAACCGCAAAGTATCAGCTTTAATTTACCAGGATAAATATTGATATCGCCAATTGCGTACACGCCTTTTACATCGGTGCTGTAATCAAACGTATCAACTATAATAGCTGATTTGTCTACATTTAAGCCCCAATCGGCAATAGGTCCCAATTTTGGAGTAAGGCCAAATAGCGGGATTAAATGATCAGCTTCAATTACTGATCTTTCATTATTAATATCAACAATTTCAACCTCCTGCAAATGCCCTGTGCCATTTATGCCTGTAATATGCGCCTGTAAGATCAGGTTAATGCGGCCCTCGTTAGCCAGCTCAAATACCTTTTCGGCAGAATCAGGTGCGCCGCGGAAGGTATCACCGCGATGTATTAAAGTAACTTCTTCCGCAATATCAGCCAAAAAAATGGTCCAGTCTAAGGCAGAGTCACCTCCGCCCGCCAGTACAACTTTACGCCCGCGATAGGCTTCCGGGTTTTTTATCATATAAGCAACGCCTTTACCTTCAAAATCTTCCAGCCTGTCAATAGCCGGTTTGCGCGGTTCAAAGCAGCCAAGCCCGCCGGCTATTACAACTACTTTGCTGTGTATTTCTGTACCATCGCTTGTTTGAGTGATAAATGATCCATCATCCAGTTGCTGCAATTCATTTACGCGTTCGCCTAATGAAAACGTAGGTTTAAAAGGCGCTATTTGCTCCATTAAACCGTCAACCAGGGCCAGCGCGTTAACGGATGGAAAGCCAGGAATATCATAAATTGGTTTTTGTGGATAGATCTCAGAAAGCTGTCCGCCAACTTGCGGTAATACATCAACTAAATGGCAGCGCATTTTTAGCAGGCCCGCTTCAAAAACCGCGAATAACCCAACCGGACCGGCGCCTATAATACAAATATCAGTAGTTATCAATTCCATTAAATTTGAAGTGAAATAATAACCAAAAGTGGACTTTGTTATAACTTATATCAAATGATAAATAGTAATTATAGATTACTTTAAGTTATGACTTGAAACGCAGAATCTCTTAAAAAGATCAATCAGTTTGGAGCTTTTTCCATGAAGCTGGATAAACTGAAACGTACGGAATATTTCGAGCCCCTTGATATCAATAATGCTTAGTTCATTATATTTTAACTCGCTTATAACGGATTGAATGGAAAGGAAAGTAGCGGTTTCTGAGTATAAAAGATATTGTTTAATGGCGATGCTGCTTTCCAACCTTATTTCAACGTGCAGATCTTTTGGATTTACGCCAGCGCCGTTTAATGCATTAAAAATAACATCTAACGTGCCTGAGCCGGCCTCCCGTAATATCAGCGGAATGTTTAACAGCTGTTTCGGCGTTATTTCTGTTTTTTTGGACAATTGATTATTGGCTTTGGTAACCAATACAATTTCATCTTTAATAAATGGAGTATAGGCTATTTGGGGATAATGACCGGCTCCTTCAACAATAGCTATGTCGACTTTTTCATTCAACACCATTTGTGTAATAACATCGGTATTGGCCTGCGTAAAGGTGAAATTTACGGCAGGATAGGTCTTCTTAAATAAAGCCAATATTTTCGGCAATATGGTTTGGCCAACTGTAGTACTTCCGCCAATATGAACGGTGCCGGCTTCCAATGTATTTAACTGCGCCAGCTCTGTTTCCAGTTCGGTATAGTTTTGAAATATTTTTTCAGCGTATCCAACCAATATCTTCCCGGCAGAAGTTAAGCTGATGCTGTTCCCCTCGCGCCTGAAGAGTTGTGCGTTTAGCTGGTGTTCCAGTTCTTTTATGTGTTTGGTTACTGCAGGCTGGGTAATAAATAACTCGGCAGCGGCTTTGGTAAAGCTTAGCCTTTGGGCAACCGTATAAAACACTTTTAACCTGAAATCAAATATCATCGGCGCTAAGATAATGAAATTAAGAGTTTTGTCCGGCGGGGGTTACAGCATGGATACAGAAGGAAATTTACCAATCACATCGGAATCATTACGGCCCGGCCGTTTTAGTTCGACATTAATTTCTTTCGCGTTCAATACCAGCGAGCCGGGCATATAGTTCGGCAATACAAGCTTCATCAAGCAGCCATTTTGGTTTTTTTATTTCGGCTGGGTTGGTTGTCCAGCTATGCGTGGTAAAGCCGTAGGAGTCGCGGGTATTTTCCCATGCGTAATCAAGATCAGCATGTATAGCAGCTATATAGGTGTAGTTTTTATCAACCGTATACAATGCCTGGTAGCCCCTGAACAAGACCGCGACAAACCAGGGCAAATCAATGCGCATATTTAGGTGCGCGTCGTGTTTATCATCGTGAAAGTGCCGGTATATGTTTTTTGCCATAAATTGTGCTTCGGCAAGGTATTTATGCTCGCCGGTAAACTCGTATAACATAACGGAGGCTTCTAACACCGCGCCTGAATTATATGTCCAATAAACAGGGCTAATTTTGCCGCCGGGCGCCTTTTTATCATTGTAGTACAAACCATCAGGGTTGCGCAAATTCGCGTGCATCCAGTTATAAAATCGCAATCCCCAGGTTAAATAATAAGAATTTTTAGTTGCCTGGTATAGTTTAAGTGCCACTATAAGCGCCATGCCATTGCTGCATGCAGGTTTTTGGTCATGGTGCCCCTCTAACCAATAAATCCCCCCGCCAAGTTCATTGCTCCAGCCACTTATTATAAATTTGAATACTGTTTTGGCCCTGGCAAGATATACCGGGTTTTTTGTATTAAAATAGGCTTCCAAATATTCGGTACCCACCAAACCATTGTCATCATAATACCTGTCGGAGTGTTCGAACATTACAGGATATGCCTGGTAGCCAATGGGCATTCTTGTTGTGTCCCTGTATCGTTCCATCCCGGTTATCAAACTATCCAAATAATCCCTGTATTCTTTTTTCACAGATGGAATACGCATCAATGCGTTAGTTGCCGACATCATTCCTGAAAATGGCCAAAGAAAGCTCACAACTTTTGCTTTTACTTTATTTCCCTGTAAATAATCGAGTTTTGCATTGCTGTCTGCCGGGTAGTTTTCGGAGAATAATCCTTTGCAGGAGGGAACGCGGTAATCGCGCCATATTTTGGCATAAATACCCTGCGCCCGACTTAAACACTCTTTAGGAGTACTTAAGTTTTGTGCCTGCGCATGTTGCATGCTAACCCCCAGGGTGGCAAACACGAAACCAACCAATAATGAAATCTTTACAGGTAGACGATACATAGCAATTGAATTATTGTACTGATGGTGGCGGCACTTTTGTTCCCCAGGCCTTGTTCGGCTTACTGCCCATTACAAATACCATTTTGCCGCCTTTCATTAACTCATAGCGGTACAGCCAACAATTATTAATTGGTTTACCATTAAGCATTACCGATTGTATATACAGGTTTGCTTTGGAGTTATTTTTTGCCTCGATAATAAGCTTTTTATTATTGCCTAAAACAATGGTGGCCCTATCGAATATCGGGCTGCTTAGCTCCACAATTGGTTTGGCATCCGTAAACCCTTTTACGTCAAATATGCCTAATGCCGTCATCACGTACCAGCCTCCCATTTGCCCCTGGTCTTCGTCCTGCCCATAGCCATAACCATGTATCGGTTCAATTCCGTAGAACTCATCGCAAATGGCCCGTGTCCATTTTTGAGTAAGCCAGGGCATACCTGAGAAGTTAAATAGCCAACTGATATGCAAACTGGGTTCGTTACCATGGTTATAAATAGATGTTATCCCGGCAAAAGCGTCGATAGTTTTGCCACCACCAAAGCCGTCTTTCTCCGATTTTTCGAAGATATCTTCCAGGTTATCATTAAAATACTTTTTGCCTTGCGCCATTATTAATGCTTGTGGATTTTGGGGCACATAAAAGGTGTATTGCATGGCATTTCCTTCCTGATAACCACGCCATGGCGCATAAGGATCAAACTTACCGATGAACGTTCCGTCAGCTTTTTTTGGTTGAATAAGTTTATTTGCCGGATTATACAGATAACGCCATCCATTTGAAAGTTTGAGGAGCTTTTTATAGTCGCCGGTTTTACCCAGGTCCTTTGCCATTTGAGCAGCGGCGAATGCACTGAAACTATACTCGAGCGTATGTGAAGCAGAAAAATCTGATCCTGTGGAATCAGTTACGAAATTCCTGCCGTCGCCCTCTAAAAATGGCACGTAGCCATATTCGGTAAACGGCTTAACATCCATTTTTCCGGAGCCGGGTTTTCTACCTTTCCAGCCAAGTTCATTCGCCCTTACAGCCTGATAAGCTGTTTTTATATCATAGTCTCTTACCCCGGCCTGGTAGGCAGCTGCTATAGTTAAGCCTACAAAGTTAGTACCTACTCCCGATACGTATTCACTATTGGCGATACCATCGCCAAACCAGCCTTTATCGTGCTCAACCTGTAACTGCGTGTGAATAAAATCCTCATAAGTATCTGGATATGAAAGCGCCCATAGCTGTGTAATGTCCCAATAACCGCCCCATATCGCGTCGGTGTTAATGAAATTATAAGTTTTGCCGCTGGGTGAAACAGGCATATGGCCTATCTGACCTTCATGTTTTGGGTAATCGCCATTTACATCACTGGCTACTCCCCTGCCCAATAAAACATGATATAAGCCGGTATAAAACTTAATTTTACTGGTATCATCATTCCCCTGTACGGTTAATTTGCTTAGCTCCTGCTCCCATGTTTTTTGCGCCGCAGCTTTGGCCCGATCAAATGTGAGGTCAGCTGCCTCAGTTTCCAAATTCAATTTTGCGTTAGCTTCTGAAGTGTAAGATAGCCCAACTTTGATCTCTATCTTTTCACCGGCGGCTGTTTTATAGTTTAGAAAAAGGCCCGCTCCCTTTCCTTTTGCCTCTGTTGAATTTTGTTGGATGGCTTTCGCGGTAAACGAGCCTACATTAAGGGGGTTTTTGCTCAATTCGCCGTAAAAGAACATCAGTACTTTACCATTTGGATCATATTGACTAACATATTTTGGGTGGGTATTTACAAAGCCCTGGAAATGTGTAGCATCTGTCATATGAATACCCGCATCTGTTACCGGCCCGCTTTCGCCCTGTACATTGCCAATGTCAAGGATGATATGTGATTGATCATTGGCAGGGAACGTATAGCGGTGGAAACCGACTCTTTTGGTTGCCGTTAACTCGGCAGTGATTCCATAATCATCCAATAAAACTTTGTAATAACCGGGTTCTGCGACCTCGTTTTTACGGTCAAAGTGCGAGCGGTACCCGCTGCCAGGAGTATCCAGATCGCCGGGCTTAACTTTTAAAAGCCCGTTTGTAGGCATAAAGCTGACACCACCGATCTGCCATTCATGAAAATGCACGAAACCTTCGATTGAATTTTGGCGTGTATCATAACCAACTGCCTCCCATCCCTGCGCATTACCATAATGCCCGTTTGTTGATGGTGCAAGTTTGGCCATACCGTAAGGAACCGCGGCAGGGGTATAAAAAAACCAGCGACTGTGAGCGGTACCTACGTTCGGGTTAACATATTTTAATAAATTTTGCGCCATTAGGCCTTTACATCCCAACAATATGCTCAACACCAAAAGGCTTGATTTAATTGATATTTTCATCTAATAATTGATTATTTATACTTTGATAATAACGCCTGTACCCGTTGCATCCAGGCCTGGTCAACACCTTCCAGGTTAGTATATCTTCCCGCGCCATCCAAACCGGCATATTGATAATAACCGAAAGATGAATTACGTAATACCGTGTTGATCTGATCTATATTTCCTTTTGCGTAGGTCAGCCAACTGCTATTGTTATCAGCCTCATATAGTTTTACCATTGCCTGCGATGCCCAGCCGCTGTAACATCCATTTATCCTGATATCAGTGGTGTTGAAAATAAATACATTATGTGTTACATCCCATAATGTTTTTATCATGGCATTGCCCAGTGCCTGGGCCCTGGTTAAATAGGTATTATCATTCAGTGCCTGGCCGTATAATAAGTCGGCCTCTACCATTATTGCATTATCATAAGTAAAGTTTTGGGTATCAACAGTACCGTTTGACTCTATCTGCCATATATAAAGCCCATTGGTGCTACTATACATTTTGCTATTTAGCCAAGTGTTGATCTGTATTGCCCAATCGTGATAAATAGATTGACCTGTAATTTTGTACAGGCGCGAAAACAATTGCAGCGCAAGCGCATTGGATTGTGTAGGTTTTACCGTTTTATCGGTATTCCACCAAAAACCGCCGCCAAAAGTATTATCCCATTGCCCGCTGTAGATCAGCCAGTCAGCGCAACCTTTAGCAGCATTCAGATAGTTAGTTTGCGTGGTGCCCGTAGTTACATCATAAGCCGCCAGGTAGGCCATACCGGTCAGGGAATTATCATCCACATATTTTAAGCCGCTGCCACCTGAACCATCTAAACCTGCGGCTGCAAAATAACCGCCGCTGGTATCTGCTTTATCTATTAAATTTTGCAGCCAGCTAAACGTATTGTTCATATAAGGCATGTACGATGCATCGCCAAGACTCACCATTTCGGCATCAGCATAAAGCTGGCTCGCATTATACCATTCAAAGGCACCGTTTGTGTTGGTGGTTGTGTTAACCCGGTAACTGCCGTACGATGTTAAGTAATTATTGGCAATAAATCCGTGCGTTGCCTTCGCATTAGTTAAATAGACCGATATCGGCGGAACCGTTTTTGTGGTATCGCCCGGTGTGGTTTTAACCGGTGGACTAACATTTGATTTACCGCAGGATGCCATCAAAATTATTAACATCGCTATACTGACATACACAAAGTTTTTCATAGGTAATTAGTATTAAATTCACCCGCAACATTTGATAGTTGCAGGTGAATTGTGATTTGAATTTATTAACCTTAATTCCGGTTGCTACAATTAATTAAATGCGGTGGCGGTATGCGTATAAGTACTTGTGGCCTGGAAATATACATCAACTTTTACATTATGCATATCGGCCGCTGCCGGGAACTTATACGTATTGTTCCATTGATCATTGGTCACCGGTATCAGGTAAAAATAACTGGCAGGCTGCCCGGCCGGATCTAAATTATTGGCCAGGGTACTTCCCCAATATTCAAGCCCGGCACTAGTGTGCAGTATGAACTTGTAGCGCTGATCCCTGCCCCATGAAAACTGGTAAAAGGTTACCGGGAGCTTGGCTATTTCCCATGTACTGTTACCAATGTATCCTAACATCCCGATTTCGATGTTATACGCAGACATGTATAACCCCAGCGAGTCGATAGAGACCATTTTTGATGTAGCCACGT
>Ga0206937_10151_pt2 | contig 11847 bp, 11 predicted proteins | sample Alteio_BWOrgHeat_11_FD_152923 | JGI IMG/M metagenome (GOLD analysis project Ga0206937, IMG submission 152923) | Enriched cells from forest soil in Barre Woods Harvard Forest LTER site, Petersham, Massachusetts, United States -... | ecosystem: Environmental > Terrestrial > Soil > Temperate forest >... | reverse complement strand
TGCTACAAGCGGTTGCTCGCTTTCCAGATGGAAGGGGAAGCGCGCCTTTATTTCAAAAAAAAGGCGGATGAGGAGGCGATCCGGGTATTTGCTGAAAACCTGCGGGAACTCCTGCTGGCGTCGCCGCTCGGGCAGAAGAACGTGCTCGCCATCGATCCCGGTTTCCGCACGGGCTGCAAGATTGTCTGCCTCGACCGCCAGGGGAAATTGTTGATGAACGAGGTGATCTATATCGAGCAGTCGTCGCGCGCGGCATTTGAGGCGGCGGATGCGATCAAGTCACTCTGCAAAAAGTTCAGCATCGAGGCCATCGCCATTGGCAACGGCACGGCGGGACGCGAGACGGAAGCTTTTGTGAAAAAGCTCGGGCTGGCGGTCCCGATCATCATGGTCAATGAAAGCGGGGCTTCGATTTATTCCGCCTCGGAGGCGGCACGTGAGGAGTTTCCGATGCATGATCTTACGGTGCGCGGCTCGGTATCGATCGGGCGCCGGCTCATGGATCCTCTTGCGGAACTCGTGAAGCTCGATGCGAAATCCATCGGTGTGGGCCAGTATCAGCACGATGTGGATCAAAACGCGCTCAAGCACAGCCTCGACGATGTGGTGATCAGTTGTGTGAACGGCGTGGGCGTGGAGTTGAATACTGCCAGCAAGCAACTGCTCAGCTATGTCTCCGGCCTGAATTCGCAGATCGCGGCAAATATTGTGACACACCGTAACGAGAACGGCCCGTTTAAATCCCGCAGCTCTCTGCTGGGCGTGGCACGCCTGGGGCCGAAGGCCTACGAACAGGCTGCGGGATTCCTGCGCATCCGCGACGGGGGGCATCCGCTGGACGCCAGCGGCGTGCATCCGGAACGCTACGCGCTCGTGGACACCATGGCCGCCGACCTTGGCTGCACGGTGAAGGATCTCATGCGGGATGATACGCTGAGAAAAAAGATCAATTTGCAGCGGTACGTAAGCGAGGGGGTGGGACTGCCCACACTTAACGATATCATGGGCGAACTCGCGAAACCGGGGCGCGACCCGCGTCAGAAATTTGAGGCGTTTTCATTCACGGAAGGAGTGGATAAAATGGAGGATCTCCAGCCCGGCATGAAGTTGCCCGGCATCGTGACGAACGTCACGGCGTTCGGCGCATTCGTCGATATCGGTGTGCACCATGACGGTCTCGTTCATATCAGCCAGCTTTCGGATAATTTCGTTAAGAGTCCAGCGGATGTCGTGAAGGTGGCGCAGAAGGTGATGGTGACCATCACTGAAATCGATCTGCCGAGAAAACGTATCGCGTTATCCATGAAATCGAAGCCCGAGATCGGCCCTGCTACCCGGGGAGGCCAGCGGGGCGAGACCAGCGCACGGCCGCAGGGAAATGCAAAGCCGCGAGACAGCAGACCGGCTGGGAACGATTGGTTCACGCAGGCGCTTGGCCGCAAGAATTAGGGGTTCGCTGTAAAACGGGCTGGTAGAAAAGCGAAAAGTAAGGAATTCTTCACGGCCAGCAGGAACTACGGACACGTAAACATCTTCACGTATGAAACTACTTCTGATTTTAACTGCCTTTTGCGCCGCGTTGTTTTTCGTACCAAGGGTGGAAGCGCAGGAACGAACGATATCGACCACTACGGAATATCTCCAGGCGACTCCAACGCCTACGCCTGCCGTGCGGATTGTAAAAAAACGAATAGTGCCGGCAGCAACTGCGACGCCCGCAGCACGGGCAACGCCGGTAACACATATTGCGCCCGCAGCACGGGCAACACCGGCAACACGTGGAGTGTCGGTAGTAAAAGCAACGCCAGCAACTCGAGCAACGCCAGTGGCACGCGTGACACCGGCAACACGTGTGGCGCCAGTAGCAAGAGTAACGCCTGTAGCACGGGTGATACCACCACAGGCGGTGCCCACTCCTACCCCTGTGCGCATCAAGCCCGAGGACCTCAATAATCTTGTGGATTTCATAGCGGGATTGCCTGTCACCAGCGGGACGCTTGCCACGCTGGAAAAGCAGCCCGAGTGGATTGCTTATTCAAATTCGATGAACTCGCGCTGGAAAAGGTTTGATACGGGACGGTTGCAGCCGATTCGCTTATGGACGGACAAGGAGCTGTCGCATGCAAGCACACAACGGCTTTTTTACCCGTTCAGCGGGCCGGACTACATCTATGCCGCAACGATGTTCCCAAATGCCTCTACATACATCCTCTGCGGGCTGGAGCCTGTGGGCGACGTGCCGTCGTTGGAAAAACTCCAGCCGCTCGATGCCACGCTCGGCTGGTTGCAGGCTTCCATGAAGACCTTGATAGATGCCGGATACTTTGTCACCAAGGACATGAACGTGGAATTGAAAATGAGCCCGCTGCAAGGGACGCTGCCGCTCATGTGCGTGATGCTCGCCCGCTCGGGAGCCCGCATTACCTCCATCTCGCGGGATGCAACGCACGCCGAAATTCATTTTGTGGCCGCATCGGGCGGCCACGAGCGGACGCTGTACTATTTTTCGGCGGATCTCAGCAATGCGGGGATGGGGAAGAGGAGCGCATTTCTGAATTTTCTCAGGCAGACGCATCCTGACGCGGTTTATGTGAAATCGGCCTCCTACCTGATGCACGAGGAGGAGTTCTCCGCAGTGCGCAACTACCTGCTTACGCAATGTTTCACCATCGTGCAGGACGATTCGGGCGTTCCATTGCGCTATTTCGACACGCGCCGATGGAGCTTGCATCTCTATGGCGCCTACACGGCTCCGCTTGATATTTTTGCGAAATACTACCAGCAGGACATGGCTGATCTTTATGCGAAGACCACGACTGCGCCGCTGACATTCGGAGCCGGGTATCACTGGGATCCCAAGACAGCGACCTTGATCGTCGCCACGGCTCACGCCATGAAGGCTCCGGATCAGGACACGCCTCCTGCTAGATCGGCTTCAAATACACACCGATGAGCGGGCGAGGGTAGGGGGTGCGTGAGGCAAAATCGCTCACGAAGCCGGACGGTGAGCGCAGTTCCACATGCCCTGCATCGAGGCCACCGTAAACGATTACCGCGCCCACCGGTGCGTCATAGGGATTCCGCACCGGAATTTTGATAAAACCGTATTTCTCACAGAGTTCGGCGCCCGCCTGTTTCGCCCACGGGGATTTTGGGCGTTTTGAAATTACGTCAGCCGCCAGCAGGGCGTCCTTGACCGCACCCCAGCAGCGCCAGGTCATTTTCGGATGAGCTCTCTTTTCAGCGATCTCCACAGCCTTGATCATGCGGGGGTCGTAACTGTAATGAACCGGCGGCGGAAAAAAGAATTTTTTCAGCGTCCGCATGATCGCATGGAAATCAAACCAGTCGTCCGCGTTTGCGGACGGGGTGGAAAGAAAGACTGTCCCTGCGCACAGCAGCGAAATTAGAATGCGGCGGTTCATTTTATCCTGTTGACGATAGGAACATGCAAGAGTCAGTCAACAAAAAGTCCTTAAAAAATCGTTTATCAAATTAATTTCACAAAACTAACAATTGTCTTGCTATCGGAAATGAATTTGGCGCGATTAATCAAGTGACAACTCATGGCTTTCATCCTCGGTCTTACACGCGGAAAAACGACTGCGACAATCTTTGGACAACCCCATGCTTTATCCAACTTCAATCACCTTGGATTCCTAGTGTAATCCAAGGTAATCCAAGGTAATCCAAGGCAAAAAATAAAACAAACCCGCTCCACGTTACGAATACACTTCCTAAATTTCTCCCCTTTATCCGACTGTATCCGGGTGAATCCGACTAAAAAACCCCACGAAGTTTTAATTTTACAGGTCATTCATCAGTATCAGGCGTTTTGAGGTTTTCTTTTTTTATACAACGATTCTATTGTCACCGAAATGCAACTGAAGAAAATAGCAGTGATTGGAGCGACGGGCTATTCCGGCGAGGAATTGATCCGTCTGCTGCAACGTCATACCGGTGTGGATCTGGTATGCGTCACTTCACGGCAAAATGCTGGGAAATCACTGGGTGAGGTGTATCCGAAATTCCGTGGGCAAAAATATGCCTCGTTGCAATTTTCCCCTTCGGATCCAAAAGCGGTGGTTGATTCCGGGGCTGGCATTGTATTTCTCGCGCTGCCTCACGGTCTGGCTGCGGAGTTTGCGGAACCGCTTCTGAAAGCCGGGCTGCGCGTTATCGATCTCAGTGCGGATTTCCGGTTGAAGGATGAGGCTGTTTACAAGGAGTTTTACGGGCACGATCATCCGGCTCCCGGATTGCTCGCTCAAAGTGTTTACGGCCTTCCCGAGCTCTACCGGAAAGAAATCGGAGCCGCAAATTTGGTCGCGTCACCGGGCTGTTATCCCACGAGCATCATCCTGCCGCTCGTGCCGCTCTTAAAAGCGCGGCTCATCGATCCAAAAAGTATCGTCGTTTCCAGCATGAGCGGCGTGAGCGGGGCCGGTCGCAAGGTGGAGGCGGACTATCTTTTTGTGGAATGCAACGAGAGTGTGCGGCCTTACAGCGTGCCAAAGCACCGCCACCTTTCGGAGATCGAACAGGAATTAAGCAAAGCCGCGGGCGACAAAATAATGATCAACTTCACGCCTCATCTCATCCCGGTGAACCGCGGCATTCTATCGACCACATATGCTTCACCAATGAGTGGAACGACCTTGGAAAAAATTTCCGGCGTGTTCGCTGAAAGCTATGGGAAAGAGCCGTTTGTAAGACTGCTCGGCGCCGAGGCTTACCCCGACCTCAAAAATGTTTCATACACCAATTTCATTGATATTGCCTGGCGTCATGATCCTCGCACCGGGCGTGTCATTTTGATGAGTGCCGAGGATAATCTTGTGAAGGGCGCATCCGGACAGGCGATCCAGAGCCTGAACCTGATGTGTGGTCTGCCGGAAACGACGGGCTTGTAATCAATACGTCAAACCCTGTTCGATACGAAAAAATATGAGTGTTTTATTTGCAGAAATTTGCGGCGGGATCACCTCGCCAAAGGGATTCGTTGCAGGCAGCGCGTTTTGCGGCATTAAAAAAGGGAACAAAAAGAAGCACGATATGGCGCTCATTTATTCCCGTGAGGTGTCCACGGTGGCTGCCGCGACTTTTACGACGAATAAAGTAAAAGCCGCACCGGTGCGGGTATCAGTCGAGCATATGCGCACTCCTCGCGTCCGCGCAATCGTGGTGAACAGCGGCAACGCAAATGCCTGCACTGGATTGTCAGGCATCGAGCATGCCAAACGCATGGCTGTGGCAACGGGCGAAGCGCTGGGATTGAAGGAACGGCAGGTTCTGGTCTGCTCCACGGGTCGCATTGGCGTCGAAATGCCGATCAAGAAAATGGAGCGGACTATCAAGAAGCTCCCCAAGGCATTGCAAAGCGATGGCAGTTTAAAAGCGGCCAAGGCGATAATGACGAGCGACACCTTTGCAAAGGAAGTTGCCGTTGAACTGGTTATTGATGACAAAACGGTTCGTATCGGTGGTATCGCCAAGGGCGCCGGCATGATCGATCCCAACATGGCGACGATGCTTTGCTTCATCACGACGGATGCTGCAATCGGAAAAAAAGAATTGCAGCATGCGCTTTCCATAGCGGTGGAGCAGTCCTTCAACCGTATCACGGTGGATGGTGACATGAGCACAAACGATACGGTAATTGCGTTGGCAAACGGCCTTGCGGGCAACAAACCGTTGAAGGCAAGTCAGGCAAACAGCCATATTTTTCAAAACGCGCTGAACTATGTCACACTCCAGCTTGCCCGAATGATAGTGGAGGACGGCGAGGGAGTGACGAAATTTGTGGAAGTTCATGTCCAGGGGGCGGCGACATATAATGACGCCCGCAAAGCTGCTGAGGCGGTTGCGAAATCAACCCTGGTGAAATGCGCATGGTTTGGCTGCGATCCGAATTGGGGACGCATCATGGACGCGCTTGGCTACTGCTCGATCAAGCTTCGCGAGGAGATGGTCGATATATTTTATGATGGCGTAATTGCCGTGAAGAACGGCATGGCAAGTAAGACGCCATTCTCAAAATTGCAGGATGTGGTAGCCAAGGAGAAATTTACGATTACGATAGACATGCATCTCGGTTCGTCGGAATACATTGTTTATACGACGGATTTGAGCACACGCTACGTGGAATTGAACATGGGAGAATAAGAAAGAAGTATGTCACAGGAAACACATTTGGCCAGGGCGGAGGCGCTGATCGAGGCGCTGCCCTACATTCAGGAATATCGCGGGAAGACCGTAGTCATCAAGTACGGCGGCAGCGCGATGGAGGATGATCACATCGTCGAGCGTATGCTGCGCGACGTGGTGTTTCTCGAAGCGGTTGGTATCAATCCGGTTGTCATTCATGGCGGCGGAAAAACCATCACGCTAAAAATGCGCGACGCCGGACTGAAGGCTCAGTTCGTAAATGGTCTGCGTGTTACGAATGAACAGGCGATCAGGATTGTCGAGGAGGTCCTGGACCAGGAAATCAATCCAAAGATTGTTTCCACCTTGAACGAACTTGGAGGCAAGGCGGTCGGCATTTCCGGAAAAAAGGTCATCAAAGCGGACAAACTGCCACCTCAATCTGAAGGAAAAAACGTCTCAATCGACCTCGGCTTTGTTGGCGAGGCCAATGGCTTGAATCTCACTGAAATCCAGCGGGCTCTCGCGGATGAAAAAACGCCCGTTATTTCGCCCATAGGCCAGGATGAAAACGGCGTGACTCTCAATGTGAACGCCGACATCGCCGCTGGCGCGATTGCGGGCGCCCTCAAGGCGTCGAAATTGATCTACCTCAGCGACGTACTCGGCATTATGCGCGATCCGAGGGAAAAAGATTCATTAATCCCATCGGTCACCAGCGAAATGATAGAGACGTTGATCGAGGATGAGGTCATCGAAGGGGGAATGATTCCCAAGGTGCGTTCCGCCGTGGAAGCGCTCGCGGAGGGTGTTGGCAAAGTGCATTTTATTGATGGTCGGATTCCTCACTCCCTGTTGCTGGAAATCTTCACCAATTCCGGAGTAGGCACCGAAATTGTCAAATGACCGGCATGAATACCACACTACAGGAAACCAAGGAACTGTATCGCCAGTACGTAGTGCCGAACTATGGGCGGTTCGATTTGCAGCTTTCGCACGGCAACGGTTGCCGTGTCTGGGATGAGGCGGGCAACGAGTATCTCGACTTTGGCGCAGGCATAGCTGTCTGTTCCATCGGGCATTGCCATCCCCGGGTCCTGGCGGCGCTGACGAGTCAGCTTGGGACTTTGGTGCATACCTCGAATCTTTACTACACACGGCCCCAGGGTTTGCTTGCTGAACGGCTTGTCGGATACGTGGGACATCCGGGAAAAATTTTCTTTTGCAACAGTGGTGCCGAGGCAAACGAGGCGCTCTATAAGATCGCCAGGAAATTCGGCAATGAAGCCGAGCCGCCTCCACCCATTCATACCGTGGGTGAAATGGTTGCGACGGAACGCCATCGGATTGAAATCATCACGTTTCAACAATCTTTTCACGGGCGCACGCTCGCCGGCATTTCGGCCACTGGGCAGGAGAAGGTGAAAAAAGGTTTCGAGCCGATGGTCGAGGGGTTTTTGCAGGTGCCTTTCAACGATACGCCCGCATTGCTGGCTGCGATCACAGCTCGCACGGTTGCAATACTTCTGGAGCCAATTCAGGGGGAAAGCGGCATCCGGCCCGCGGACGCGGCATTTTTGAAAGACGTCCGCGACATCTGCGACAAACATGGATTGCTGATGATGTTCGACGAGGTGCAATGCGGTCTCGGTCGCACAGGCGACTGGTGCGGCTGGAAAAGCCTCACCGGCGGGGAGATCATCCCCGACGCCATTAGTTGGGCAAAAGGTATTGCCGGTGGTTTCCCGCTGGGAGCAATCTGGGTGCGCGACAAAAAAATCAAAATGCAATCTGGAGCGGAAATCAGCCTGGCGGATTTGCTCGGCCCGGGCTCTCACGGCACTACATTTGGAGGAACTCCTTTGGTATGCGCCGGTGCCAATGAAGTGCTTCAAGTCATCGAGGACGAAGGACTTCTCGAAAACGCACGCATTCTCGGCGCTCACGCCAAACAGGCGCTGCAGGCGCTTGGATCTCCATTGATCACGGAGGTGAGGGGAGTAGGACTGATGATCGGCATTGAATTTGTTGCGGACTTCTCGGCGCGCCTTGGGCTCACGGACGATGTTGCTCCAAGCCTTCGCATGGTCAATCTTTTGCACAAAGCCCATTTGCTCACGGTGCCCTCCGGCACCCATGCCATTCGCTGGCTGCCGCCGCTAAATGTCACGCATCCCGAGATCGACGAGGCTGTGCAAATTTTGAGCGACGTACTCTCCGGGCTTTGAGGAAAGATTGTATCTTTAAGCGAGGGCGAATGCCTTGATGCGGGTTGCAGCTTCCTCCGCACGCGCACGACTGTTGAAGGCTGAAATACGGAAGTAACCTTCGCCGGCGCTTCCGAATCCACTGCCCGGTGTCACGACGATATTGGCTTCGTTTAACATCATATCGAACATATCCCAGCTGCTGACCCCGGCAGGAGTGCGAACCCAGATGTAAGGCGCATTCACACCGCCAAAAACTTCAAGATCCGCAGCCTTGCAGGCTTCCCTGAGAATTGCCGCATTTCCCATATAATGCTTGATGAGGGCAGCCACTTGCTCCTTGCCTTCGGTAGTATAGAGGGCTTCGGCGCCACGCTGAACGATGTAGCTCACACCATTGTACTTGGTGCTCATGCGACGATTCCAAAGGGGATGCAACGGTTTTTTTTCACCATTCAATGTCCGGGCAAGCAGGGTTTTTGGAACGACAGTGAACGCGCACCGGGTGCCTGTGAAGCCACCGTTTTTTGAGAAGCTGCGAAACTCAATGGCGCATTCGCGAGCGCCGGGAATCTCGTAAATAGAGTGAGGGATGTCCGGCTCGCTGATGTAAGCCTCGTAAGCCGCATCGTAGAGTAAAATGGCCTCATTTTGCAGCGCGTAGGCAACCCAGCGGGTGAGCTGGTCGCGTGTGGCGACTGCACCTGTGGGATTGTTGGGATAGCAGAGATAAACGATATCCGCTTTTTCCTTTGGAATGTCCGCGACAAAACCGTTTTCGGCATTGCACGGGAGATAAATAAGTCCCTCGTAAGCGCCAAACTCATTTGCCGAGCCGGTATGTCCGGCCATGACATTCGTATCCACATAAACGGGATACACGGGATCCATGACGGCGATGAAATTATCGTGGCCCAGGATATCGAGGATGCTGCCGCAATCGCACTTTGATCCATCGGAGACAAAAATCTCATCATCGGCAATCTCGAGTCCGTGGTCGCGGTAATCGTTCTTTGCAATGGCGTGGCGGAGGAATTCGTAGCCCTGCTCGGGACCATAGCCATGGAAGGTTTCACGATTTCCCATTTCATCCACAGCCTTGTGCAGTGCAGTGATCACGGCGGATGGAAGGGGCTCGGTGACATCTCCGATTCCGCAGCGGATGATTTTTTTTGCCGCTTCGGGGTTTTGTTCACAGAAGAAATTCACGCGGCGCGCAATCTCAGGAAAAAGATAACCGGCGCGGAGTTTCAGATAATTATCGTTCAGAAAAGCCATGGATAAAATTCAAAGGTTGAAAGTAAAATCAAGCAGGAGTTGAGAGCGCGAACTCTCAACTCCTGGCTCTCAAAGTTCAATAGTATTTCGCTTATGCCTCGTAACGCTTGGCGACCACCGCCCAGTTTACGACGTTCCACCACGCCTTGAGGTAATCAGGGCGCTTGTTCTGGTACTTGAGGTAATAGGCATGTTCCCAGACGTCGTTGCCGAGAAGAGCGGTTTGCCCGTCAGTAGCAGGATTGTCCTGGTTTGCGGTGGAGACGATTTTCAGTTTACCGCCATCCACTACAAGCCATGCCCAGCCGCTGCCGAAGCGTTTCACGCCGGCTTCTTCGAACTTTGTCTTGAATTCATCGAAGCTGCCGAAGGTCGCCTTGATGTCATCGGCCAGCTTGCCAGACGGTTCCGTAGGGCCTCCGGGAGTCATTGTTTCCCAGAACAGCGTGTGGTTCACATCGCCGCCGGCATTGTTGCGGACTGCGGGACGGATTGCCTCGGGCACTGCATTCAGATTTTTGATCAATTCCAAGGAGGATTTCGCCTCGAGTTCCGCGTTGCCTTTGATCGCGGCGTTGAGATTGTTTACGTACGCTTGATGATGCTTGTCGTGATGGATCTCCATCGTGGTGGCGTCGATATGGGGTTCCAGAGCGTTTTTAGGATAGGGTAAAGGAGGTAGTTCGTGTGCCATGATATTTTATAATTTTTTGGTTAACTTGACTGACTCTTGTTGAGATTCTTCGGCTCTGCTTTGCCTGCCGGTCTTAATCCGCGTAATAAAAAGTCTTCGCGTGGTAGGTTCCAGAACGATAATTCGCATAGGTGGCGAGCGCAAGGAGCGGCCAGTTATTGCGATACATATCGTATTTCAAATAAAAGACCCGAGGAAAACCGGTGCCGGTGATCTCGGTCTCGGACCATGAGCCGTCGCAGTTTTGGGTTCGCAGCAAATAAGCGATGCCGCGCAGGAGACTGCGCCGGTCGAGTTCGCCGCAAGCGCAAAGTCCCATGACCGCCCAGGCTGTTTGCGAGGCTGTACTTACGCCTTTGCCTTTCAGGGAAGGGTCGTCGTAGGAAGCGCAGCTTTCGCCCCAGCCGCCGTCTTCGTTCTGGCAGCTTTCCATCCAATCGCGGGCGCGGACGATCCAATCCTGCTTCATATCCTCGCCGATCGCCCGTAATCCGCGGAGTGATTGCCACACGCCATAAATGTAATTCACGCCCCAGCGCCCATACCATGAGCCGTCCTCCTCCTGGGTGGATTTCAGGTAATCAAGCGCACGCCTCACAACCAAGCTGTCGCGATCAAAACCGATGTATCCAAGCAACTCCAATGTGCGCCCGGTCAGGTCGCTGCAAGTGGGATCAAGGATGGCATTGTGATCGGCAAATGGGACATCTTCCAGCCACGATTTGGTGACTTCCTTATCAAAGGCAGCCCATCCTCCATTTTCACACTGAAAGCTTAAAAGCCATCCTAAAGCCCTGTCGAAAATCTCTTTATGACGTTCTTGATTTTCCGGTTTTACCAACCGAAGCGCCATGAGCACCATCATGGTGTCATCGGTATCCGGATAATAAACGTTGTTGAATTCAAATGCCCAACCGCTTCCTTCCGGATGTGGATTCTTCTTCTTCCAATCCCCCCGGAACTTCACTTCCTTGCTTTCAAGCCATAGCGCCGCCTTGGTGAGTGCGGGATGAGTTCCAAGGCCGGACTCGCCCAGGGCGATGATGTTGATCGCGGTATCCCACACCGGAGAGAGGCAGGGTTGAATGCGGAAATCCTCCGGATCATCCACGAACAAGCCTTCAAAGTCCTGAACCGCTTTTTTCAAAAGCAAATGGTTTTCCTCGTACCCGAGCGCTTTGAGCGCGATGATGGAATTGAGCATCGCAGGGAACACCGCTGCAAGGCCGTCGCTGCCTTCGCCCATGCGTTCCACCATCCAGCTTTCGGCCTTCGCGAGAGCAAGGCGTCTGAGCGGGTGCCACGAAAGCTTGTGCATAAGCTTCAAGGCGGCATCGCAACGCAGGAAAAAATTCCGCCAGGTCAAGAGACGCTCGTCGCGTGCCAGCGAGAAATCCTTTTGCTCGGTGCCGACCGGATAGAGTTCGTGCAATTGCATCTCGGCAGGGAGCTGGCGGGTCGGCTTGAAATGATTAATGATCGCCAGCTCCCTGCCGAGATGCAATTGCACGAACTCTATCC
>Ga0206937_10295_pt1 | contig 11873 bp, 9 predicted proteins | sample Alteio_BWOrgHeat_11_FD_152923 | JGI IMG/M metagenome (GOLD analysis project Ga0206937, IMG submission 152923) | Enriched cells from forest soil in Barre Woods Harvard Forest LTER site, Petersham, Massachusetts, United States -... | ecosystem: Environmental > Terrestrial > Soil > Temperate forest >... | reverse complement strand
CCACAGCGTGAACAACTATGATGCGGTGAGCACGACCTACGATTTTACCAATGCGCCCACTACGGTAACCCGTAAACATTTTACCAGCGCCAGCACAAGCATACCGCTGGTAACGGTGTTCAACCGTTACATTTATGACCATATGGGCCGCAAGCTAAAAAACTGGGAGCAGCTTACCAACGGCAGCAGTTCGCCGGACGCCATGACGCTGCTTGCTAAAACTGATTATAATGAGATCGGGCAGGTATTAGATAAGAAGCTGCATAGCACGGACAGCGTTAGCTTTTTGCAAACGGTCAGCTACAGCTATAACGAGCGCGCCTGGCTGCTGACCAGCAGTGCGCCGCTGTTTGCCATACAGCTAAGCTACAATAGCGGCACCTATCCGCAGTATAACGGCAATATATCCGGGCAGCAATGGGGCATACCGGGCAGCCTGGCCAGCACTTATACCTACCGTTATGATAACCTGAACCGGCTGATCAGCGGCACAGCTAATACAGGGAATTATGAAAAGAGTATTGCGTATGACTATATGGGCAATATCACCGGCCTGCAACGATACATGGCTGGTATGGGGGAAGTGGATGCACTGAAATACAGCTACACAGGTAACGAGTTGCAATCGGTAGCAGACAGCACTGCCAGTGACCAGGGCCGGAAACATGGCACTTACGGCTACACGTATGACGGCAACGGCAATATGCTGACCGACGCCAGCAAAAATATCACATCCAGCATTACGTATAACTTGTTAAACCTTCCGCAAACGGTGCCCGTAAGCGGATCAGGAACTATTACCTATACTTACGACGGCGGAGGTAACAAGCTAAGAAAGGTAAGTACATTCGGCACGGGCTCATCGGAAGATTACATAAGCGGGATCCAATATAAAACAGACGGCACGATAGATTTCATACAAACAGAGGAAGGCCGGGCAATACCCAATGGAGCGACAGCCTACAACTATGAATACTATCTTGCCGATCATTTGGGTAATACCAGGCTCACGTTCGACACAGGCACAGGCGTGGCCCGAACTGTTCAAACGGATGATTACCTGCCCTTTGGCATGGAAGTCATGGGCTCACCGCTAATTGGAACCAAAAATGAATACCTTTACAATAAGAAGGAACTGCAGGAGGAATTGCAATTATACGATTACGGCGCGAGGTTCTATGATCCCGTTATTGCAAGGTGGACTAGTGTAGACCCTAAGGCGGAAACAGATAGACGTTGGACACCTTACGGTTATGGATTTGATAATTCCATTAGATTTGAAGACCCAGATGGTATGTGGCCGGATTGGTTAGATAAAGCATACAACAAAGTAAAAACTACAACACAGGAAGCTGTGAATGCTGTTAAGAAAGAGGTAAATAAATATTCAATAACGATGAGCGTGAAAACGTCCGTTGGTGCACAGGCTGGAGTTGAAACACCTTTAGGAGAAGCAAAATTAAATGTCGCGTCAGTAGTATTATCAAAGGACAACATTACTTACCAGAACGGAAAAGTTAGTCATACGGGTAAACAATTTAACACAACAACCAATAAGGATGGGAGCACGAGTAAAGAGCATTCGGTAACTATTGAAAGTAGCGCTGGTATTCAACTCGCAAATACTGGGGGCGAAGTGGGGCAGTCATTTGAAGTTACGGGAAGTGACGCACACATGGTAGATAATTCGGGGACCAGTTATTCCAAAGGTTCATTGTTAGGAGTGCAATCTAAAACAACAACAAATGACAATGGAAAGAAGACAGTTGACAACTCATTTAATCTTAACTTTGGGGCTGCATTTATAGTCGGATTTGATCTCGACATTAACATTACTAAGAACAAATAAATATGTTACCAATAGTATTAACGTTATTAGCTATCGCATTATCGTTTGCTTTCTTAAGGCCATATTTACGAAAGCCCGAGCAAAGAACAACATTATTAAGGGTTGCACTAATATTATTACCATTAGCGATAGTGGGTTACTTTGTAATTACTTACATCAATTACGATAGTAAGCCGGATGCATTCAGACAAGGTTTAGAATTGTTGCAAAACAATAAGGACATCCAAAACAAAATTGGCGTATATAATTCATACTCTTATTTTAATAAAGACCTTCCAAAGAAAGACGATAATCCAGCGAAATTCAAAGTTGAATTAACTGGATCTATAGCAACAATTTATCTTTATTGCGAAGTTCAGAAAGATACAAAAGGTGACTGGCACATCTTAAAAATCAAACAAGATAGTCTTGTGAAACATACCGATGAATAAAATATTGTAGCCATCATACATTTTTACAAGCCAAGCCATCGCTGGGCTTTACTATTTTACTTATAGTAGGTTTTGTTAGCCTTTGGCATCTCTAATAAGAGCATCGATAACCTTAAAGATGTGTTCTTGCTCGCTGTCGGGTAAAGAAGTAATCTTTTTAATACGATCTAATAATATATCGTTTAGCTCAATTTCTGTAAGCTCTGAAAGATAGTCTAATGATATATTGAGCCTTTAGCAATTAAATCCACTTAGTAAAGCACGGGATGTGGAACATTCAGACTAGCATGGAGTAGACGATAAAATAGCCGTCCGAAGTCGGAGACATCCACAGAGAAACGTTTATTAATCCTTATTGAAATTACACTGCCAGTACAACTGCCAGAATTGGCGCGAATATAAGAAGTGGGCTGCGAAATTGGTTTACTTATACACTTAGTTAGCGATTAAATCGACAGTCAGTTCCAATAAGGCATACCTGAAGATCGTTTATTGTATATTATTACTCATCTGAAACAAAGGCAAGTACATAGATATCAAAATGATACCTACTACTAAGCCCAAAAAGATAATTATCAACGGCTCCATCATACTGCTGAGCGTTGAGGTTTTATACTCCACTTCCTCGATATATTGATCGGCAATCCTGTCAAAAAAGTATTCCAGTTGATTAGTTTCTTCACCTACTTTTAATAGCTGGATCATTTTGGGGGGATAGATCTTGAATTTTTGCATACCCTCATGCAGTGAAAGCCCTCTCATAATATCGCCTTCCACGTTTGCCAATGATACTTCAATAGGATAATAGCTGATCATCTGCCTGATAAGGGCAATAGCCCGTAAAAGAGGGAGCCGGGCATCGATCAACAATCGCATAGAGTTGCAAAAGCGCGCCAGGTAAATTTTTTGTACCAAGTTGCCTGCAACGGGGATTCTTAACACCAGTTGCGAAACAATGCGCCGGTATTGTTCCGTTTTACGAACTGCCAATATAAAGACAATGACAAGAAACAATAGTATCATAAATACGGTAAAGCCGCTTTCCATGGCATTTGAGATATCGATGATCTTTTGAGTTATCCAGGGAAGCTGGCCGCCGAAACGTTTGAATACATCGCCAAACATCGGAACTACAAACTTCAGCATAAAGAAAACAGCGCCTAAAGATGTAGTGAGTACTACACAAGGATAACTAAGTGAAGAAATGATCTTACGGCGCTGCTTGATCTTGTTCTGATAAAATTTAGCCAGGTTTTCAAGTACCTCGGCAATCTTTCCGGTCTCTTCACCGATCTGCAGGCTGTAGACTTCGTATAGCGAAAATTTGCCGCTTTCCTGCAATGCAGTTGAGAATGAATCTCCCTTTAAAACAGAAGCTTGTATATCGCTAAATAGTGTTTTATCTTTTACGCCTTTTTGTCCGGAAGAAATGAGCTCCAAACTGCTTTTAAGATTGATGCCGGCTTGCAGCAATGAACTAAGCTCAAGATACAATGCTTCCTTTTTTTTATCGGGAAGCTGTTTGTTCCCAAAACTGATGTCTTTGTTTAACAGATCAAACAGGCTGCTCTTATCCTCCTTTTTGGTAACTGATTTTTTTTGTTCGTAACGGGTTAGGTCAATTGAAGGCATGTGCTTTTCTTTTAATCAGGCTTGCAGAACTATAATCCTTATGGTAATGATACGGAATTTTTTGCTTTTCGAATAAGACACTGAATGATAAATCGTCCATCCGGTCTGCTTCTTGCACCGGTGCAGTAAAGTTAACAGGCTGGCCTTCAAACGATATTGTCAGGTCTTGGATGGGCATCGTAAACGTATCAATACGGCCAAAGCTCCTGACGATCATATTACTATCTATGGTATAATGAATTACCAAACTATCCTTTTTTAACACTACTCCGCTATCTGTTTTGAATACGGTATCAGCTCTCGAAAAATCTTTTATTAGTAGCTCATTAACTTTAACAAGACTGGCAACTGTATCACTACGGCGGTGGAAATGACTGTATGAGTGGGCCGTTATGGTATAAGCCATATAAGTGAGACCAATCACCAAAACAGTCAGCAGCATGGCAATGGTTAATTCCATCAGCGTAAAGGCCTGTACTTTGTATTTACTCATCCTGCATAATTTTCACTTGTTTTAAAGTCGCCTGAAGCTGTTGATTGCTGTCGTAGGCATTGAGATCAACCTCGTTCAAGTTTTTGTCATCGCGATATGGCTTAACTGTTTGGTTGATAACCAGCCCGTCAAGTGTGAAGGAATCATTTTGCAATGCGGTTGCGGAGTTAGAGGCTCTTTCCATAATGTCTCTCAGGATTGCTTGCGCCCGAATTTTTTTTACTGAAACGGATGACCGTATCACATTACTGTAGATCATCATGGCAATACCGAAAACTATGACGATAGTTACCATAGCGATGATCACTTCGATCAGCGTAGAGGCATTAACCTTGGTCTTCATATTCAGTTTCCTTCTATCCATTCCAAAATTTTTCTCTTTGGTTTTGCTACAGGGAATAAGGCACTTGACAAATAATAAGGTGAAAGGGCATTTTCATCTAAAGTGACATTAACCAGGTAATTTTCATAGAGTGTGAAGGATGTCTGGTATAAAAACTTCTCTGCAAAAACCGACCCGTCAATCTCTGAATGGTCAAATAGTTTCAAAACGCCCTGTGCATATACCTGGCCCTTTACGACTACATTCGGGCCAATGCTTAAAAGTGGTTCAATTGCAGTTTTCTTTTCCTGATATGTAAAAATACACCCATTAACAATCGTGCGGTCGTTTAAGCTGACCTTGGCTTGGATGCCGTTCAATTGCCCTACTCCAAATCGTAATACGCCTAAACAAGAAGGGTATTCAAATGTGCAGCGTTTTCCAACGCTGACTGAATCTGTGGCGATCAGTTGACAACTTCCGTTAAAACCTGGTTTTACTATTATTACTTTGGCAAGAACAATTATATTATTTAGGATCACAGTGCTATCAATCGTAATAGTGGTATCCGAGTACAATGCAATGTTGCCCGACAACTTCTTGCTGGTAATCACTATGGGTTGATTTTTGAAATTGATAACTTTTGTTTCCTGGCGGAAGGATTGGTTAATCGTATCGTTGTAGGATGTTGTAAGATTTACGGTAGAGTCTTGCTTAAATAAAGTCTTAAATCGTAGTAAGGATATGGAATCGAGGCCTGGAAGTTCTTTTGCGCTGTCGTGCTTTTTGCCTGAAATTAGTTTCGGATCGCCAGTATAAGCTTCGTTATTCACATAAGCCTGGTTAACACCTGCAGGCGGTAGAAACACATCGCCTCGAATAATAGTTTTTCCACTCAAACCTAATGGCCGGCCGTTATCTGTTAAATATAAAGCACACCATTTTGACGAATCAATCACACGGGCTATAGAAAAAGTTTTATAAAGGCTGTCCCGATTAATAAATGCACAGGCAGCGCCTACATCATAGATGCCCCAAAAAGTTCGCTTAATTTTGACGGAATCCTGCTCAGCATCAAACAAGCTGAATGTTTTCTCCTGATAACTGGTATCCTGCCCGGCAATCAGAATATTAATAGCGGAAGAAATATTGGCTTGTAATTTTGCATATCGGTCTGCCTTCTGATACATGGCCCTATAATAATAAGCGGTAACTATGAGCGCGGAACAAATTATGCTAATCACCAGTGCGATAACGATCACCAGGTACAACGCAGATGCCCGGACCCTTATGCATTTCATCAGCTCCTACGCTTTTTAAAGATATTAATCCTTTGCCAGATCGTCCTTTTTTCGATCACCACCAACTGGTCATGTTTATAAACTCCGGATTCCCTCGGTTTTCCATTAGTGTCAAACAATTGATATTCACCATTTTTAAAACCATTTTTCCAGGTATATAGCTCCACCATGGTACCTTTGTTATCCCAACTTCGCCAAACCCCAGTTTTAAGCCCTGTGTTAAATTGTCCTTGTGTTTTTAAACTTTTGTCCGGAAAATAGGCTTCGTATGAGCCATTAAGCAACTTTCCGCTATAGCTTCCTTGCGTAATATGGATCGAGTTCGCGCTGAACCAATAAAACAACAGGTTTTCTCGCCTACGTGGTTGTTTTCGAATTGGTAAAAATTCTGCCTCAACGACACTATCCGGATTTGCGATCCTGGCTTTATATAAACCATAATCAGGCAGTTTTTGGGCTAGTGCTATGGAAGGGATTAACAGGAGCAAGAATATCAGTTTTCTCATAAAGTTTTGGCGTGCAAAGGGATATACTTGATTTTACCGTTAAAACTTACCTTTACAGAGTCATGCAGATTCTTCAATAACCGCACGTTGTCTATGGTTTCGCCTTCAGCCAACGCTACATCCTTGCCATTGACGGTTAGAAATGCGATCAGCTTTTTAGAAGTCGGATTTTTAAGATAACCTGAATATTTGATAAAATCCCAGTTGAACTGTGGCTGAGGAAGTTTTTTTATTTGGTTGACGATATGTTCTTTTGCTACCCGTACAGTATCTTTTTGAATTGTTAGCCCGAATGGATCTCTGTAATTGAGCTGCAGTTTCGCAGTGTCTTTCGGAAGGCTGTAATCATTAAAACTTTCCTTAGCAGAATTAACAGAACTTACCGGGGGGGTATCATCTCCACCTGCGGATATTGCGGAATAAACTCTATAGATAATCAGCCCCCAAACCAGCGCGACCGCTGTAACCAATACGTAAACTGTGGCTTTGTTTTTCATATTACTGCAAAACGAAACTTCTCAAAGCACTGGCCTGGCCTTCATTTCCAGCAGCATCAATCGCGCTAACCTTCCAGTATACGCGATCTCCAGAAGTGCCTTGATTAAAGGTATAGGTTGTCGACGTTATGGTAGTCGGGAACGTGTTGTTATATGTTGTAACCGAATCGCCCTTAAATACATATAATTTATATTTGACGGCCGAAGCAGGACTGTTCCATTGCAACGCAACAGGCAGACTAACTACCAGACCATCTGCGGGTGAAGTAAGCGTCACCTGAACAGGTGGTATATGATCATAAGTCATGGTACTTACGGTAGACCATTTTGCCTGGGCTGTATCGTTTTCAGCTTTTACACGCCATTCATAATTCTGGTCTTTAGGAAAGGTAAAATTCAATTGGGTACCGGGTATTGTCTCATTTAAGACTAATGAGTTTTCGTTTACGAAGTTGTTGGTATCGATTTCTATCTGGTATTTCGTCGCCCCGTATAAAGTTCCCCATTGTATTTGGATCGCCGACTGATTGGTGAGATAATTATTTGCGGGCGTGCCCAGCTGCACATTTTGTGTCGTGATTGATGAGGCCTCAACTGTAAAATCTCTTGGAGCGGTATACGGTGTTTGTGAACTGCCGTTTTCCGCAAGAACCCGCCATTGATAAATGCCCGGATTAAAGTTATAAGCGAATTTATTGCCGGTTACAATCGTGTCCAAGACTAAAGCGCCAGGTGACGTAAAATTTGGGGTTACTACCTGCAAATGGTAAGACAAGGCATGATTGACAGCATCCCACCAAAAATTAATAGTATAAGTGTTGCTCAAATAACTATTAGCAGGAGCTTCGGGAGTAACCTGGCTTTTACTTATTGAAGGTTCTATGATATCGTCGCATGATGCTATTGCAATGCAAAGAACGAAGAAAAACAAATAAAGAATAGGTTTGAAATTCATTATCACTAAAGTAAAAATTATCTACGAGAAAATCACAGTAATTTTTTTTGCAAAGTCATTTCAATCTTGGTAGTGATGTAAATGAATCCTATGAGGCTGTAATTTTTTACTATACGATATTCAAATAATTATAAAGGGGCTATATTCCAGAGAATTAATTACAAGATAATATTGTTCTCAACGATTTCTTCTCAAGCAACTTTTTAATTTTTTTTTTTTGTTTTTATGAATTGTAGCCTTATATTCGTTTTAAATAGCGGTTATAACATTGCCAACTGTTGGCCAAAGATGACCAAACCTTATCCACTTTATGCTTCAGATAGCTGAATTTTCTTTGGTATTATTGTTGATATTTTTATTAGCAGTGCGTGCGCAGCGTTCAACAATTGGTTTTGTCTCAGCCATCAACAAGTTACCTTCCGTGCCGTGGATTAAAAAGTTTGACACTCCAGCCGTAAGTCGCAACGCCGGAATACGAGGTGCTGCTATACCTGATCACCATATTAAAATAGGTAAGCTCCATATACCTATAATTATCAACTATTATTATAGTGGGTTCCGTGTTAATTATGCGCCCTCGACTTTCGGAATAAGTTGGGCATCAAACGCTAATGGCATAATCAGCAGAAATTTACCTGAATGGCCATCAGCCAATGAAAACAGTTAAACGATGAGAAAGATATTAGCAATAGCGAGAGGTGCAAGAATTAAAGAATCTGGTATTCCACAAAAATCAGGAAATTGTATTTAAACAAACACCTAATATAGAAACTGAAATTGTTGTAATTTATGATATCCGGATCATCAAAACCTCTTCAATTATTCAGCACCCTATTAATTGGGAATGATTTACAATATATAAAAATACATTATAGTCATTAAATAAAACAATGAGATCTATTTGCCTCACCATTATTGCCTTATTAGTGGGTATTTCATCATCTTTTGCGCAGCAGCCTTTTGATTTTAATAGTTATGTGCCCGTTAGTCCGAAATCTCCCGCTGCGGCATCACTGGGCCAATATGTGAATGTTCCTGTTTCATTATATACAGGACTGCCCGAAATTGAAATTCCAATTTATGAGATCAAGGTTGGAGAGGTAACTATACCTATTTCTTTGAGCTATCATGCAAGCGGAGTCAGGGTAAATGATTTTCCATCGTGGGCAGGTACAGGTTGGGCATTAAATGCAGGAGGGGTAATAAGCCGAAGCCAAAGAGGAATCATTGATGAAACTATGATTAGAAATTACAGTAGTTATCAATCCTATGCGTCAACTATTTTAAGCGGCCCTACGCCAACAAATTGGACTAATTCTACACAAAATTTGGATAATGCGTGTTCAGCTATGAATAGCGGCAGTGGAATAAATTATGATACCGAGTCGGATACCTATAGCTGCTCCATGCCCAATAATAACTTCAGCTTTTACATGGATGAGACTGGAAATGCCCATGCCATGCCCGCCAATAAAATTAATATACAGTCCCAATCTCCCACAGGGATGATTCAGGACCAGGACGCCTTTAATTATTTCCCTTCTGCTACACGTAACTATAACTTTCAAAAATGGGTTGTAACAGATAATAATGGCATTAAATATTTATTTGGCACATATACAAGTGGGACTGCTACGGCCTATGATTTTTCCGCATATCAGGCATATAATGGTGATCAAGCCGGAAATATCAATTCCTGGTATTTAACCGAGATAGATCTCCCCAATGGGCAACAGATACTTTTCAATTATGAAACCTATCATTATACACAACCTCTTTTGCCCGTTTATTCAAAAACGATCGCTTATGACGCTTCCTATCCGACTGTTGGGGATGCAATTGTAAATACTACAACAAATGGTTTTAATTTAATGGTATGTCAGCGGCTGACGAGCATCACTTTCCCAAATGGAAAAGTAGAATTTGTTGCGGGTGGTTATCGCGCCGACCTCCCTGCTGATAAGGCGCTTGACCACGTCAACATATACAATTATAATAATGCCAGCCAAGCTTATTCCTTACTCAAAAGCTATAAGATATTTACCAATAATCCCTCTGGTATAACTCAAACTGATCCGGACAATTCCAACACCTTCCGGTTAAACCTGGATTCGGTGACGATGTACGATGCGGCTAACAACCGTATAGGGGCTTATAGTATGAACTATATCAACAATATGCCGTTAGCGAGAACAGCGCTTGCTGATTACTGGGGCTATTATTCAAATAATGTTGGTCCGACTATATCTTCTGGAGCCGGCGCATTTTCACTTGCGGCTTCATGGGTTAATCCCGCCACGGCACAATTTGATCTCCTTTCCCAGATCAAATATCCTACAGGGGGATATTCTAATTTTACTTTCGAGAGCAACGATGCCATACCCAACGATCCCAATATGCTCAATACTCTAGAAGGCGCGATTTCTATTCCGGGCAATAAGGCAGGTACTTATGATCTGGAGAATACCATTGGCACCATGGCTTCAGGCTATGGCCAGGACTTCACCGTTGGTAATCTACTGCCTGGCGAGCAGGCCGGAACTACAGGGGCTGATGTTACAATGGTCACCGGACAAACCTGCGGCAATGCCCCTAATACCAACACACCCGAATGCTTTGACGCTGTTATATATCGAAAGAATGCAGACGGCACTTACACCTCTCTGACCGAACTGGCAAGTGGGGGAACAATATCTTTACAGTCAAATACAACTTACCGTATAGGGATAAAATGGAACACCCCAAATACAGCGGGGCATGCATACGCTTATGTGCATTGGAATGAATATGTGCCAATTGCCCCCGGCAGTTCACCTGTCATTAGCGTGGGAGGACAGCGTATCAAGAGTATTGACAGCTTTGACCCCGTCACTGCCAGCCATATCTACAGGTCTTATCAATACCTGAATGATGCGGGCGTTAGTTCGGGCAGCATTGCAGCTTTGCCTGTGTATATTTACAATATCCCAAGGGTAATGAACCAGACAGGCGGCGTTAATTATGTTTTTAATAATGTACCTACCTATTCTACAACCAATCAAACATCATCCTTTAATACACCTGGTACCAATGTTGGCTACTCCATGGTAACAGAATTTGTAGATAATAACGGAGTGTTAGGCAAAAATGTTTATAAATATACCTCTAACGACCCCACCATACCTGGTGGGTATCCGGATGCCAATATGGCCCAATCTATGCAATTCCCGTTCCCGCCTGCTGTCAGCTATGAATGGCGTAGAGGCAAATTACTGTCCAAGTATGCATATATAAGTAAAAACGGTGCTTATCTGACGGTTTCCAAAACGGACAATACCTACCAGTTTTCCGGCCCGACCGATATTAACTATCTTACCCGTACCAATATCAAGATTGTTCCAAATTGGTTTGTAATATATGGATCAAGTGCCCCTTATTATAATTCTGTTACACCATATTATTACAAATATCCTATAGCTACCGAGGCATTTTACACAAGCAGCACTACACAGCAAATATTTGACAGCCAGAGTTATTCATCAAGCACCACTCAGGAAACCGACAATACGCTTGATCCAGTTTCCCTGCAAAACAGCAATACGGCTTCGCCGGCGAGCAATGGTAATACTGATATAAAGCAGTTTCAGTATGCAGCAAATTATTCCATAACTAACACCGTTGATAATGCTTCATTAGGCATTAAAAATCTCATAACCGTAAACATGGTGAATGCTCCGGTAGAAGAACTGACCATCCTAAAGAATCCGGCAGGACAAAGTTTGGTAACCGGAGGATCGTTGCTTATTTACTACAAAGATAAACCGCTCGTTTATCAATACTATAAATTGAATCTTATTGCACCAGTTCTGTTATCTTCATTTACAGCAAGTTACATAAATAGTTCAGGT
>Ga0206937_10294_pt1 | contig 11987 bp, 14 predicted proteins | sample Alteio_BWOrgHeat_11_FD_152923 | JGI IMG/M metagenome (GOLD analysis project Ga0206937, IMG submission 152923) | Enriched cells from forest soil in Barre Woods Harvard Forest LTER site, Petersham, Massachusetts, United States -... | ecosystem: Environmental > Terrestrial > Soil > Temperate forest >... | reverse complement strand
GCCGCAAAGGTGACCCGCAAGGTACAAGCAGAACAAAAACGCAACAGCGAGCTGCGTTCATATATTATCTCTATGGCGGTTGTTGCTGTTATTATAGCCTGCATTTATGGCCTGCTTACTTTGGTGAAGAATCAGCAAAGCATAGGTATACTTTCGGTTATCATGGAGTACAAATGGGCGCTGATATTAAGTATTTTCAGTCTGCTTACTATTCAGTATTTGGATACGAAATTTATCAAATCAAACATTTTTAAACGGCATTAACACTTAACTGTTTTTTTCTTTTTGCCTATGCTACCCCTGTCGGCTATCTTCTGGATATAATCTTTTACTACAGGGACTTTGCAGGCCGTGCCATTCATATCCACTTCGACCTCGCCTATCCGTTGGGCTGTTGCAATGGCATCCTCCGTCAAAGCGGGTACATAAGCCCCGGCCGAGATCAGGAAGCCATTCATGGTATAACGCACCCTGTTCTGTGAAGATCTGATCGTTTCCTCCACCCTCTTCATTAGCGATTTCAAGGCAGGGATATCCAACTCGCTATCCGGCTTCAACGCCACCAAATTGCTTAGTGTAGACCATCCGGCAGCGGCCACATGCTCATGCGTATCGTTTATCCAGTTATTGGCCAGTTCCCACCCATGGTTCCCTTCTGCCGCAACCCATGGCACGGTATATTCGCTGATATTGTTTGACGTTGCGTGCTTTACCCACGTGTTCAGGTCATTTTGGGTCATCGCATTATCGTCGGCAATCAACCCTGCCAGGTACATCGCATCAGCATTGCCGGTTGCAAAAAGGCCTTTGGCCAGTTCATAATCTTTCTTTACCTTTTTCTGGATAGGTTTCAGGTCGGCTACCTTCACCCCAAAAAAGGGTTCTTTAATACCATGTTTTACCAGTATTTTTTTAATACTCTCGCTGCCCATGGCCTCCAGCTGCGACATGATCTCGGGTACGGTCATAATGGTCGGATATTTATAATAAATATAGGATTTAGTTCTTATTCACTTTACAAACCAAACCGATCAATTCATCAACAATCATCACACCCGACTGGTTGATCTGCACCAACGCTTCACATACACCATCAGTTCTCCCTAAAGCTAATTTGCAAAGTGCAGACTTGTAGCTGTTGGTTACATCTGTGGGCACATAGGATAACGATTGCTCATAATAATGCAGGGCAATATCAAATTTGCCCGCTTCAAGCGCACTGTTAGCTTCTTCAGTAAATCGCATAGAAGGTATTACCATATCCGAACCCCAATGATCAATTTTTACAGTAACTTTTACGTTAACCGGTTTGCCACCTAATAGTGCCGGTTTCCAGAAAGCCTGGTTTTTGGCGAAGATCTTCAGGAATAATTTATCGTGATCTGCACTTATGCCGTTTACAATCTTCAAACTATCGATCTTCCCGGTTTTATTAACAATAAAGGTTGCCATGAAATGGCCTTGCTCCTGGTTAATGGAGGCCTGTATCTGGCTCCTCACATAGTCTTGAAAATTATTGGCGGCGGTAAATTCAGCGTAAACGACAGGCGATTCATTGTATACCGTATCACCATTGGCTATTGTACTGAATTCCCAGGATTGAAATTTATGCGATCTTTGAAAAGCCCCCTGCGACACAAGATATATCTTCAACGCATCAGGTTGATCAAACCCTGCTTTGCCCCTTTGTTCCAAAACCAGTTCGTCGGTCGTCAGCTTTAAAATTTTGAGCCGGTTCATTTCAAACCCGCCTGGCGAACTGATCACAATTGCACTGTCGTTAATTAAAAAGGTATTATTCGCTGCATTTGATAAATAGCCGGTATTTATCCCGGCCTTGCCATCGCTTTTAAATATGTATTTGGCATAACTATACTTGAAGATATTCGAATAAACCAACGGCTTATCATCGTTATAAGTTACTTTAACTTTTACCCAGGTATTGTATAAAAGCTGGCTGTTGATCTGCGCCTTAAGACCCGATGTGAGTATTGAGAGGATGATACAAATTGTGATTCTTTTCATGAATGAAGTTCAGGGGGATTTCACCGTTAAGATACCGCATTTTAGCAAATTGCCAAAAAAGGGATTTTAGTTTTGTAGTGGATTATTTTGACAAGATTTGTCAAAGCAAATAGTTAAAACATGTTGAGTATCTTTATTTGTTGCCAAAATAACCCTGGCAGATAAAACTTTAACGGAAAAATTCATGACAGACGAACAAATACGCGCAGCCCTGGATGCGCACTGGCAAGCATCAGCAACCGGCGATGCGGATACAGAACATGCTATTTACGATGACGATGCCATCTGCGATTATCCCCAGTCGGGCGAGCGCATTCTCGGACGGCACAATTTGCAGGCTTTGCGAAGCCATCATCCCGGTAAACCCTCCGGCTTCAATGTCAGACGTATGCTTGGAAAGGGTAATCTCTGGGTTACGGAATATACTATTAACTATAAAGGGCAATCAGCATTTACCGTGAGCGTTATGGAGTTCCGCGACGGTAAGGTTGTGCACGAGACTCAGTACTTTGCAGACCCTTTTGAAGCGCCGGCATGGCGAAGCCAATGGGTTGAGCAGATTAGATAATTACTGTCATTTAATTTGCCTCGCTTGTCACAATAATCCACTGGAAATATTTAATTGGTAATTGCTCGACAATGAAAAAAGCCATTTTATAATATACTTAGTGACAACGAATTGTTTATATAGGACAAAACTTTTATTTTGTACTTATGATAACTAGAGAAGACCTCAGGGAACAATACTCAAAAATGTTAACTGACGATTTGTTAGAAATTGCTAAAGATAAAATAGGCTATACAGAGCTTGCTAACACAATAGCGCTTGAAGAATTAAAGCATAGAAAAATGCCCTCGCAAGAGATTGCCCAATATGAGCCTTTAGATCGTAAAATTAACGCGCATACAAAAGAAAACTGTCTTATCGACTTAGAATTTCCCAAAAAACTACTCTATTTTTTTGTGCTGTGGTTCCCGAAGGCAAGGCAGTTATACTCCCCAAATTTCATGCAGAATGGGTATATCTTAAAAAGCGACCAATCAAATTATTATAGTGTACTCGGGTTTATATCCATTGTAACTACATTAATAATTATTCATAATCTGTATTATAATTCAACAGTTGCATTTTTGGTAATGTGGATAGCCTTATTTTTGTTGTCGTATTTGTTTGATGTTTACTCCAACCGGCAAAGACAGATACGAAATATTCAAAAAGCGGTTGATAGCGACGAAATACCCTGGGGTTTTTAGTTTTAAACCTGTTTAGGCAATTTAAACAAAAAACCCAGCCAAATCTGACCGGGTTTAATATTTCACTATGCGGAACATGTGCATTCCTTAGAACACCTTGAGAGTATTTTATTGATTGTCAAAAACATACTTAACAAGTAAAACATAAGCGAAAAACCAAATTACTGGAGCGGAACTAACTTTGAGCAAAATCTCGCGGTGCTGTAACCTGCCTGGCCTTTTATTGGTCATAAATAAAAATTTACATCATGAACGCCAGACCCTTAGTTTACCTTTTGTTATTAAGCCTGTTTTCGGCGCCTCTAACTGGTAAATGCCAGCAAAAGGATAGCACTTATTACAAAAAAGAAAATGCACCGGGTGTTAAGAAAATTTTGATAGACGGCAAGTTTTGGGTGTGGACGCAAAAAATCGGTGACGGTAAAATTAATGTTTTATTGTTGCACGGCGGACCAGCTATCACTCACGAGAACTTTGAAATATTCGCAAAATACCTGCCCGAACATGGTATAACTATTTACTATTATGACCAGTTTGGTTCCTACTTTTCACAGGAGCCAACAAAAGAACAATTGAAGGATACATCTATCTGGAAAGTTACCCGCTATATAAACGAAATCGAACAGGTACGGAAAGGATTAGGGCTTGATAAGTTTTTTATATATGGCCATTCGTATGGCGCATTGTTGGCGTTGGCCTATACTTATAAATATCCCGGGAATGTGAAGGGAATGATATTTTCGGACATGAACCCATCCCAAAGAGATTTTGGTGAGCGATATACATTGGCAAGTAAACGAACTGATAGTTTATTAAATGAACTGAAGCAATATCATGGTATAATTCAAAATAAGGCTAAAGGCATAAACTACAACACCAACCTTTATCAAAAGGCATTTGACAGCACGTTCGAAAGAAATTTTGTAGTAAGATTAGATACGCTGCCAGACTATCTCATGAGGACAAAAGCGCATAAGAATTATGAAACAGCCCGAAAAATTGGGCCTTCAACCTTTTCCTTAGATTATATGGCAATGGTTCCACAGGTAGAAGTACCGGTATTACTTATTGCAGGGCAATACGATTTTATTATAAGCAGCGAACAGGTAAAGGCTTTAAGTGTAAAATTCCCCAACGCACAATGGTATATAGTACCCAATGCCGCACACATGTGTTTTTCCGATAATCCCGAAATGTATTTTCCTGGGTTAATAAAGTTTATAGAAAAAAATAGCAAAAGCATTAAATAGTTAAACAAATATCTAATTTGATTGAAAAGTATTTATAACCATGTAGGTTCATAGCATAATCACCAACAAGAATATACTGAACACTATTCTCCTGCAGCGCTTTCCAGAAGTTTAATATTTCCTCATCAAAAATATCCACGAATTATTTATCGATAAAAGGTTTGTGAGTTATGATGGCTTTATTCATGGTTTGTTGAATTTTATAAAGCCGGGTGGCCATTTCAAAGCGCTCTTTATAGCTTCTCTTAAGTCCATCTTTCAAAAGATCGAGCCCAGCTTTATCAAATGCCTGTTTTTCTTTGGTCCATCATATAAAATATCTAAAAAATGACGAATACTAAAGTTATTGCTGATGATATGGCATTGACTACCTTAAAACAAAAAACCCAGCCAAATCTGACCGGGCTTATTCGTTCACTATGCGGAAGAAAGGCCTCAAACCCGCCGTTACTAAATTCAGTTTACCACAGGAACAACGGCATTAGCCATACCGGCGAAACGTAATATGGGTCGTAGTAAGGCTCGTAGTATTCTACAGTTTCTTCTTCAACCACTTCTTCATCAACGGAAGTGTTATTGTCCTGCTCCTGGCTTTTTTCCTCCTCCATCAATTTGATCATCAGGTCGGAGCCCTGGCCTATCATGTCAAGCATAGCACTTTCGCCAACTTCTTCGGGCTTTATTGCAGTTTCGCAGATCTCCTCAATTTCTTTCCATGAATTATCCGAAATAAGGTCTATCTGCCAGCCGGCAGCAGTCGTGTCGAAACGGCTTTCGTTGATAAAGGACATGAACACGATCTCGGCAGGATCGAGCTTCTTAAAGATGGCTACCGCTATCCGCAAATCGTCGAAACGTTCGTTATTGGTAAAATCGAACCAGGCTTCGTCCGTCTCAAAATCATAATACCGCGCGAAAGCAAATTCGCCTTTTTCCAGGTCGATGAATGAAAAAATATCATACACTTTTAAATATTCGGTGTACCGTTTCATAAAAGTGTTAAACACATCCATTCCTTTGGTAGTAACCTGGTAGGCGCCGGCGGCTGTGCGTACATACTCTTTAGACATCAGCTCGATAAACAATGGCTCCAGCACGCTATCATCGCCGTTATCAACGGTTTTAAATTTATGTGTACCATTTATCATTTCATTTAAAATGATAATGGCCTTAAAGGTTTTTTTATTGTCTTCTGTGATGTACATGGTTTTCAAGATAGAAGAAATAATATCGAACAGCCAATCATGTATATCGAACGGCGAAGTTTACTTTTCCATTCAATAGTTTAATTAAGGGTTCGATATTAAATCCTAAAAAGTATTATTGAGATCAGTTAAGCAGCTTTGTCCTTTTGGCTTTAATAGCTTCCAATGCGTTTGTAGTGCTACCCTGGCCCAACGCTTTGTTTATTTCCTGCTCTGTGGACATGGTTGCGTCCTCTATCTGCGCATAAGCGGCAGCGCGAAACTCCTGTGCCGAAGCCTTTTGGTCCATCCTGTTTAAAGTAGCCATCAAGCCATCAGTATCAACGCTCGAAAGGGTTTTACTTATTTTCTCAGATACCTCGGCTGTTTTAGCGCGCGATTGAATGAGTTGCGCATGGCTTTCTGTTTGTGCTATCTGGTCTTTTATCTGTTTTATTTTAAGGTCCATTACTGCTATGGCGCTTTCCTCTTTCTCTGCCATTTTTCCAAACTGATCGGCGTTATTTAGTGCCTCCTGGTAGGCCTGGGCAGCTTTATTGGCCAGTTCGTTGCCTTTGGCTTCGTCCAGTTGTTTGGTCTCCACTCTGTCCAGCAATTCATTGGTCTTTTTTTCCCAATCACTGGCGGTATTGCGGTATTGCAATTCGCTGGCGCGGTGTTGTAATGCAAGCGCTTTAATTTCAGCTTCGCCCTGTATGGCCTGCTGGTAATTTGATCTTAGCTCACGGAGTATCTGGTCGGCCATTTTTGCCGGATCTTCTAAATGGTCAACTGCGGCATTAGCCTCAGCTTTACCTATGCGAAATAACCTGTCGAATATGCTCATCTGTATTAAATTTTAGATTAGAATTGAAATTTGTTAATTAATAAAATTAGTGCCTGCGGCCACGGCCAAAACCCGACCTGCCAAAGCTGCGTGACGAACCGCCGCGACTGCCAAAACCACCACTGCGTACGGGGCCGGAACTGCGGGTGCCAAATGACCTTTGCGACCTGGATGGTGAACTCAAGCTGTTACGATAACCCCTTGACGACATAGCCGAAGAAGTTGTTGGCCTGAATGTAGTTACCGTACGTACCCTGGTATAATAAGAAGGATAGTAACCGTAATGATAATAAGGCATATAATATGGATGCGGGCGCAAAAAATAACTCATTATCAGTAAATCGCCCAGCGAGAACGATGAGTGATAATAATTATCGTTTCCAACATAATCAGGATTCCCCTGGATATTGAGGTTAGCGGTTTGGTTATCCTGCGCCGGGGCTACCCTGATGCGGGCCACTGTTACCGAATCTGTCGCACTTACATCGTCCACTACATTAAGATGGTTTTGTTCCGGTTCCTCAACTTTCAGATAGTCAACATTCCCGTCCTTGTCCAGGTCGAGGTTGTTAATATGATTGTCGGGATTATTAATTGCTTTTTCGAGCGTTTGCGGATCGGTGCTGGTTTTTACAAACTGTGCAAGCTTATTTACGTCGAACCCTGGGGTTGGCGAGCTATCGATAGTAACATTGTTTTGCTGCGGAGGGGATTGGTTGCAACTTGCAGCAAGAAATATGATTGCGATGCCAAATAGTACTTTTTTCATGATATTTTTTGTATTGTAAAGTTATATGAACTTTTAATTATCAGAGAGCCGGCCGGCTATTTTTTATTTGTAGTTTTTTTGATATTTGGACGACAACGACAATCAAATGTTACAAAACTTACTCAACAATATAAATAACACTAAAACGGTGGATAATGTTACAATGGAAAGTAAAAGTGGTGAATGCTGCACAATAGCCAGGTATTCCGATCTGCTCCAAATTCATCCACTAAATTTCGATAGCTATTTTTCACTTTACTTTCCAGAAAGTTATTTAGATGATAGTTTATCATAAGTTAATTTATCTTTGGGCTCAAATTTTATAACTATATCTCCATGGCAAAAGCATCCGAAATTAAAGTAGGTAATATATTACGGTTCAACGGCGAACTGGTAACCGTAACAGAAGTACTGCATCGTACGCCGGGCAAAGGCGGGGCATTCTACCTGGATAAGTTTCGTAACATAAAAACCGGAAAGATTGTTGAAGCCCGTTTAGCTACCGACGAGCAGGTTGAAATTTGCCGTGTAGAAACAAACGATTTTCAATATCTGTATGAAGATGGCAACGCCATGGTAATTATGGATAACACCACTTTTGATCAGCACAATATTCCAAAAACACTTTTCGGGCCGGCTGTGAAATTCCTTAAGGAGGGAATGAACGTGATCGTTTCTTTTGAAAGTGAAGAACCCATTATGGCGCAGGCGCCCAACTTCGTAGAACTGGAAATTACTTATGCCGAACCCGCCGTTAAAGGCGATACCTCATCGGGTGCGCTTAAAACAGCCACTACAGAAAACGGCGTAGAAATTAAAGTCCCGCTCTTTGTAAATCAGGGCGATAGAATAAAAGTTGATACCCGCACCGGGGAGTACGTTGAGCGGGCTAAATAGGTAAACACTCATCAATTTACTATTAAAACAAAAAACCTCTTTAATTACTTAAAGAGGTTTTTATATTCTATGCGGAAGAAGGGACTCGCCCCCCCCACGCCTCGCGGCGCCAGATTTCATAATTTATATTAAAACTAAACTTTTATATGTAACTTTAATTATAGAAATATACTTGAATATGACAACGATGATACTTCAGGTTCCGGATGAACTTGAAAACGAGCATGACGAAACTGCACGCTTTATAGCCGCCAAATTATATGAAGCCGGCAAAATAACATTAGGAAAAGCTGCCGAAATGGTTGGAATGAAAAAATGGGATTTTGCAGAGATACTTATCAATTATGGCGTTCATATGCTTGATTCAAGTGCATTATCTGCTATAAATGACGCCGAAAAAATTTAATATACTCATTGCTGATACCACCTGCCTTATCGTACTGCAAAAGATCAATTTCCTTGATCTTTTAAAACAGCTTAGCCATACAGTGTTAGCCACTCCTGAAATTGCTGCAGAATTCGGAGCAGGTATGCCTGAATGGATTATTATTCAATCTGCCAGGTATATTGAATTGCAAAATGAAATTAACAAACATTTGGATTTAGGTGAATCGAGCGCTATTGCCCTTGCTTCTGAAATTAATTATGATTTTTTATTAATTGATGATGCCGAAGCCAGGAAGTTTGCAGAAAGAAATGGTTTGAAAGTAAAAGGAACTTTAGGTATGCTGCTATTAGCCAAGAATAATGGCGTTATTAAATTATTGAAACCATATTTTGATCGTATTCAGCAAACAAATTTCCGCATCTCACAAAAAATACTTGATAATATATTACACAAGGCGGGAGAGTGACCAATTTTTGAAATAAAAAAAGCAGCTCAAAAGCTGCTTTTTTTTGTGCGGAAGAAGGGACTCGAACCCCCACGCCTCGCGGCGCCAGATCCTAAGTCTGGTGCGGCTACCAATTACGCCACTTCCGCATTAGGATTTTTGTGAGGTGCAAAAATAGCCTAAAATATCGTATTATAAAATTTATTTGGCTTTTAAACCAATTGGTTTGACTATCAGTTGCTTAAAGATGGAATATGCTTAAAAAGCGTTTTCCTCGCCTTTTACAGCATTCCAAAAAGTAAGGAAGATGACCTTCATGTCCAACAGGAACGACCAGTTTTCCAGGTACCATACGTCGGCTTCTACCCTGTTCAGCATGCTTTCTGTAACGCGGGTTTCACCACGGAAACCCTTTATCTGTGCCCAGCCGGTAATGCCAGGTTTCAGGAAATGACGCACCATAAAGGTGTCTATCAGTTGTGAGTATTGTTCGGTATGGCTTAGCATATGCGGACGCGGGCCCACTACAGACATATTACCCATCAGTACGTTAAAGAATTGCGGCAGTTCGTCAATGCTTGTCTTACGCATAAACTTGCCGATTTTTGTGATGCGATTGTCATCACGGGTAGCCTGTTTCTTGTCAGAATCATTGTTCACCTTCATACTCCTGAACTTGAAACATTTAAAGGGCTTATTGTCGCGCCCTGAACGAAGCTGTACAAAAAATACCGGCCCGGGTGATTGTATTTTAATAATGATAGCCAGTATCGGAAATAACCAGCTAAAAAGGAACAGGATGATAAATATGGAGAAGACGATATCAAATAACCTTTTTATAGCCCGGTTAAGAATATTTTCCAGCGGTTCGGGCCGTACGGATATTACCGGGATATGCCCGAAGCTTTGTATATAAGTAGGCTTCTTGGCATAATCATAATATTCAGGGATAAATTTAAAACGGATAAGGTTTTTATCCGCATCAAGCATCAACTGCTCAATTTTGTGTGCCTGCGAGTTTGGCAGCGTACAAAATATCTCGTCGATCTTATTCGCTACAACAAAATCTATACAATCGGAAGTAGCACCCAGATAAAGGTCTTTTTCTTTTACCCTTTCCGGCTGATCATCAAAAAAACCGACTAAAGTATAACCGCGCTCCCTGTTCTGATCGAAAAAATGGTAAAGGTCATAGCCTATCCTGCCCCCGCCAACAATAACAACATTACGCGTATCGATGAGCGAAAGACGGTCGCTTTTACGTATGCCCAAAAATATCAGCTTCCATAACCCAAGGAAAAACCCAAAAAGCGCCAGCGAATAAAACAAATATTCCCTTGTTACGAAATATGGCTTAGTGCCAATAAGGATGATAATGGTAAAACAAATGAAGCTGACGAATATGAAGTACGTTTTAATAACCACACGGTAGGTCTTTACCGAGTCTTTATTCAGCACCCGTTCATACAAGCCTGATATATTGGCCGCAAGCAACCATATCAAGTTGAAAACCAATACAATAGGAAGGTAATTTTTATTGTTTAGCCAAAAATATTCAGATTTATCAGCAATAAAGTATGATATCACCATGCTGACATTTAAAATAATATAGTCAGTGGTAAGATTAACAGCCTTAATAAACGTAGCGTATCTGTGGATCATGTATTATTCTCTATCAGCGGAATACCGCTTGTTTGAGTACAGGCGATATTTTCCTGAACGGCGGTATCAATATTATAACTCATACCAACCGCATAGAGCAAATTTAGAAATAAATGCAGAATTTCTTAATAAAATGATAAATAAGTAAAAGAAGCACGGGGAAGGATCAACTATTATTTTCCTTTTCGTTGAATCATCACTTTAACAGTCTTAAATATGATATTAATATCAGCGTTAAGATTAAGATTTTGAAGGTAAAGCAGGTCATAATGCATGCGATGGCACATCTGGTCTACATTCTCAGCATAGCCGTAATGTACCTGCCCCATTGATGTTAAACCCGGCTTAATATTGAAAAGTTTTTTGTAGCTCGGTGTTTTGGCAATGATCTTTTCAACATAATACTGGCGCTCCGGCCTTGGGCCGACAACAGACATCTCCCCTTTTACCACATTCCAAAATTGCGGCAGCTCGTCAAGGCGTGTTTGCCTCATAATCTTTCCCCATTTGGTTATCCGGGCATCGTGTGTACTGGATAATTGCGGCCCGTTTTTCTCGGCGTCCACATACATGCTGCGGAACTTATAAATATAAAATGGTTTTCCGTTAAGGCCCACACGCTGTTGTTTAAAAAATGCCGGTCCTGCAGATGTAAATTTTGTGATGAGATACAAAGCGATGAATACCGGCGCGCCGAATATGATGATCGCTACCGAAAACACCATGTCGAAAACCCGTTTCAACAATCTTATTTTCACGCTGATCTCGGGATGTGTTGTTATCTGCAGCACTGGTACGCTGTGATAATTTACCAGCTGCGCATAGCTATTGTTCAATATAACATCTGAGACCACCTTTATCCTGATCAGGTTTTGATTGGCAAAAGCGAGCAGCCTGTTTAATAAGCTTTCTTCAATATTCTTATAACAAATGAATATCTCATCAGGATAATCAGCCAGCAGTTTTTGCTCCAGGGATGTATATGACATATTGCACATTTCATTTTCCGAAATGTAATCAACCAGGTCATAACCATATTCGGGATGTTGTGAAAATGAATCGATCAGTCGGGCAGCTATATTGCCGTCGCCCATTATTACGATTTGTCTATGATTGTATCCTCTTTTGCGGATATAATCAAGAAAAAAGAACAGCAACGACCGGCTTATGATCACGAAAAGAAAGAACATCGAATAGCAAAAAACAACCTCGGAACGCGAGGTAATATCCATCCTGAAAAAAAATATTATACTAAATAACAACAAC
>Ga0206937_10293_pt1 | contig 12022 bp, 10 predicted proteins | sample Alteio_BWOrgHeat_11_FD_152923 | JGI IMG/M metagenome (GOLD analysis project Ga0206937, IMG submission 152923) | Enriched cells from forest soil in Barre Woods Harvard Forest LTER site, Petersham, Massachusetts, United States -... | ecosystem: Environmental > Terrestrial > Soil > Temperate forest >... | reverse complement strand
TTTCACGAAGCTATTTCCGGGCGCCAGCGCCTTGCAGAATTTCAGGAAGCCGCTTTTCTTGATGCCGTCGTCCGAGATGTCCGTGCTGAAATAATAGAGGGTCTGTGGCTCGGTGGCGCCGGGCTGGGAGAACGTGATTTTCACCCCGGGCGCGAGCGTCTTGTGGTCAGGAGTGGCATTGTCCATGGGGTGCAGCGCGCCGTCCGAATCGATGCCCACGAAGCTGACTTCGTGGATGGTTTTGTTCGAGCGCGCCAGGAAGATGTAGATGAGGGGGAGGGTGCCGGTGAGCTCGTGATTTTGCAGGTCGTTCTTCATGTCCTTGGTGATGAAGAAGCTGAAACTCAGCACGGAGTTGAGCGAGGTCTGGAGATTTTGCAGTGCCTGCGGAAGGGAACCGGGGCGGATTTTTGTGACATCGGGAATAGCGCCGACCGGCTCGATGCCGCACAGCACGTAGGTGGAAGCGTGCGGATAAAAGGCGTCCACGTAGAGATAGTCGGGGCCGCTGAACATGTAAAACGCCGGGGTCTTGCTAGCGGAGGCGTCCGGGATGTAGGTGGCGTCCCATGCACGGATTTTGGAGAGCTGGTTTTTATCGAGGCTGGCCCATGCAGTGTCGAAAAACTTCGCGTGTTCCTGCCATGCGGGATCCTTCGCGATTTCCGCAAGGTGTGAACCGGTGGAAGGGGGGAGCCCGGCCAGGAAGAGGGCGGTATCGGTCGCATTGAGATCGACCGGTGCGACTTGTGAAAATGCGCGCGTGGCAAAAGTCAACGCGAGCGCGATGAATGCAGACGTGTTAGTTTTCATGGGCAAGGACGGGAACGATATTAGCCGAAGTTTTCGGGGAGACAAAATAAATCACGAGGCCGAGCAGCATGGTTGCGAAACCCCAGAGTGAAGGGCCGCGCGAGGAGGCATCCTCCAGCATATGCCAGATCATCCAGCCGCTGATGGCTATGAAAATCAAGGGAGTGAACGGGTAGCCCCATGCGCGATACGGACGGGGGAGATCCGGCTGCCTCCAGCGCAGCACAAACACACCGATGACGACCAGGGCCGAGCAAAGGGTGAGGCTGAATTGCACGTAGTTGACGACGGTGTTGAATGTCGAGGTCAAGAGCAGGACGTTTACAATCGCGAACTGGACGAGCATCGCCACGACGGGAATCCCGCGGGAGTTTTCCCGTGCCAGCGCGCGAAAGATGCGCAGGTCCTGGCCCATGGTGGCTGTGACGCGAGGGCCGATCCACATCATCGCGCTGACGGACGAAACCAGACCGGCGCAGATCAGCACGGCCATGATTTTTGCGCCATGCAGACCGAAGAGATGCGCGCCCGCGACCTGTGCGACGTCCAGCTTGCCGGCCAACTCGCCTGCCGGTGTGCTGCGTAGGAAGGTGGCGTTCACCGCGAGGTACAGGCCCATGACCAGCAGCGTGCCAATTCCGACTGAGATGGGAATGGCACGGGAGGGATTGCGGACTTCGCCGACGATGTAGGTCGAGGCGTTCCAGCCCGAATAGGAATACATCACCCAGTAAAGGCTCACTGCGAAGGGGGTGCTCATGATCAATGCGCCATCGCCATGAGCCGGCAGGAATGAAATGGGTTGCGGCGATTTGACGAAGAAGCCGGCGCCGATGATCACAAGGATCAGGGCGATTTTCAAAAACGTGGCGCCGTCCTGGAAAGCACTGCCGAGGCGCAGGTCGCGCAGCAAAAATAAAGTGGCCAGCCACACCACGGCCAGCGAGAAAACGAGCGGTGGGACATTGGGCACGACACCTGCCAGATATTTTCCGAAAGCCATCGAGGAGATCGCCACGGGCGCCGCGAAGCCGACTGTGGCGGAGACCCAGCCGGCGAGGAAACCGACGGAAGGATGGAAGATGGCACCGAGGAAGTTATACTCGCCGCCAGAGCGTGGGAGCGCCGCGCCAAGCTCCGCGTAGGAGAGAGCGCCGCAGAGTGCGCAGACACCCCCCACGAACCAGAGGGCCATGATTGAGAAGCCGGTGGGGAGGGGGCCGATTTGAAATCCAAGGCTGGTAAAGATGCCGGTGCCGACCATGTTCGCCACCACGATGGCCGTGGCGGTGAGCGTGGAGATGGTTTGCGCGCGACCGTTGATCCCTGTTTTCAAGTTCGTGTTTGGTTGAGCGGGCACCACATTAGCGTCAAATTTTATAAATGGAAGCGCGGCGTTGGGGAGGGGAACCGGCTCCGTTTCGAGGCCCCAGGATCAGGGTGAAAGCTTTGCCGCGGGCAGGATCGCGATGTAGGTGGGCTTGTTCAGGCCCATGTTGATGAACTCGCCGAGGTTCTCCCCTTTCGGCGAGAATTTGACCACGGTGTTAGCGCCATGGTTGACCACGTAGAGATTGCCGCCTTCATCGAACGCGATGCCAGTCGGTTCATCGAGGGATTTGCCGGCTATCACATTGAGGGGCTCCCCTTTCGGCGAGTATTTGCGGATCGTATTATCCCCCTCGTTCGCGACGTAGAGGGCGCCATCCGGATCGAATGCAATACCGTTGGGCCAGTTCAAGTCGGTGCTGGTGAATACCCCGAGATCCTCACCCTTGGGCGAAAATTTCTCGATGGTATTGGAGGCCCAAATCGCGACGAAAAGGTTGCCTGAGGCATCGAATGCAATGCCGATGGGGGTGTTCAAACCGCCATTTATGAACGCGCCGAGAAAAGCCCCGCGCGGGGAGTATTTCCCAATGTTTCCGCTAAACCGGTTTGTGACATAGAGGTCGCCGTTCCGATCAAAGGCAAGCCCAGTAGGCGCAACCAATCTTATGCGGCTGGAGATGCCGAGATCATCCCCCGCAGGCGAGAATTTCTGGATGACGTTGGCGCCGAGCAGGGCGACGCAGAGATTGCCGCTTTTATCGAAGGCGAGGCCACTGGGTGTGCTGTCGCCAAAATTAAACAATGCGCCCAGCGGTTTTCCTGTGGCATCGAATTTTTGCACGGTATTGTTGCCCGCGCATGAGACGTAAAAAGTCTGCGCTTCCACCGAAATCCCTGTGAAAAAACAGAGTGCCGCCAGAACAAAGATGCCAAGTTGGACCACTGCTGATTTGAAATGTGGGGATAATGTCATTTCCTGTGAAAAGCGTGGCACTTTAGGTGGAGAAAGGAGTGGCGTCAAATGCTACAGAATAAAATGTTTGCTCACATTTATGCACCCAATGGTGGGGATTATTTAGGATTTAAGATTTAGTTTTTAGAGGCGACGGTTGCGAAGCACAGCTTCGAAGACAATTGCGGTTCCAAGTTCAACTTGGGAACCGAGGAGGAATTGAGCGTGGGGTTGAGTGGACGCGCTATTGCGTCACGGCCTTGTGCGGTTTTATTTTTTCACGAACCAAGTTTGCGTATTTGGATCGGTCTTGAAAAAATCCAGCAATTGGATGGCGACTTTCTGGCGTCCGAGTTCCGAGGGGTGGGTGCCATCGGGGCCGAAGTCTTCGCGTTTCCAGACGAGATCGGCGGCTTTTCTTCCCTTGAGGCCGTCGGCCCAAAGATAGGGGCCCCAAAGCATGAGCGGGAGCTGGACGCCGGGCTTTGCGGCAACATCCCCGGGTTTCGCGGCGGCTTTTGATTGTTCTTGAATTGCCCAGCGCACGGCGAAAGCCCCTTCGTAAGCGTAGGGCTCGGGATTGAGAGGGATGTTTGCGTAGCCTGCGTAAATGCGGCTGGAGAGATAGGCGATGTGGAGATTTGGGTAGTCCTTTTTGGCGATGGCCATGTCTTCGACGAGGGAGTTTTTGAGATGCCGGGCTTCGTCAGGGAAGCCGGCTTTTGGATTGGCATTTGCCTCCTTAAGCCAGATGACCTGCACCTGGGCGGGGGTGACGCCGGCGACTTTGAGGCGCTGGCCGATGACGGTCCAAAACGGCGCGGTGTCGGTGGCGATGCGATCGGCGGTCTGGCCGCCCTGCGCGCCATCCACGATGACGAGGCTGGGTGATTTTTCCTGATCGATCCCGGCCAGCAACGCAAAGCGGGAGAATTCCATGGTGGTATTGGACATGCCGATGGAGAGCAGCACGATTTTGCCATCGGGCGAGGGATTGCCATCCGCATCAAGGGGTTGAATTTTTGCTGTCTCTGTTTTTGCGGCTGTGGCGAGCTCCGGAGGTGGCGTGTTGAGGCCTGCGCCGTAGAGTCCGCCATCCTCGCCTTTGTATTTGCCGGTGAGATCGGTGAGTGGAACGAAGCCGGTTTCCGTGCTGCCGGTGGTGGTGTTTGCGGGCGGGCTGCCTTGATTGCGAGCGGCGTCCATGGCGGCGTGGGCTTGCTTTGCGCGATCGAGGTATGCCTGGTCGTCCGGGCTGAGCTGCTCGCCGCGCTGCGATCTCTGGTATAAATCGCGGGCTCGATCCCAATCGATGGGATCAGCGCCGATGGCGGAGACGAGCAGGGAAACCGTGGCCATGACCACGGCAGCGGCACGGAAGGGCAAGCGGGGGGTGCGCATGAGGATTGAACGCCTGCGGGGCGGAATGGTTGCGGTTATTTCATGGAGGATGCCCTGTTTACGGCTTTGCTGCTACAAGGGTGGCGATTTCCACGCTGCGGCGGGCGCATTCGCTGATGGGGATGGGGTGGTAGCCGGGGATGAAGGAGTAGAGAGTGTCGTGCAGGGGGGCGGTCCATTTTTGAGGGATGCTCGCGGCGCCGAACATGGCGCCCCAGATGGAGCCGGCGGTGGCGCCGTTGCAATCGGTATCCCAGCCTCCCATGACGGCGATGGTGACGACTTTTTCAAAGTCGTCGCGACCGAGCAGGAGGGAGGCGACGACGAGGGCGGCGTTGTTATTCGTATGCACGGGGTGGTAGTGGCCGAAGCGGGTGTAGATTTCCGCGAGGACGGCTTCGAATTCCGAGGCGTGGAATCCGTGGGCGCGACAGATGTCGATGGTTTCGCACATTTCGAGATAGAGGCGGGAACGGGCGGGGATTTGGGCGAGGCCAGCCTCGATGACTTGCAGGGGATCGGTGGTGGCGAAGCCGGCGGCGATCATGGCGGCGCAGAACATTTCACCGTAGATGCCGTTTTTCACGTGGCTGATGCGGGCGTCGCGCCATGCGAACTCAGCGGCGAGCGCGGGATTGCCGGGGGCGGCGTAGCCCCATGAGTCGGCGCGGATCTGCGCGCCGATCCATTCGCGGTAGGGATTCTGGTGTGTGGCAACCCAGTCCCAATCGATGCCTGCATCAGCACCGGGGTCGAGTCTGCGCCCGTAGCGGATGACGATGTTGCGGTAGGTAACGGTCTCGGCGGTGCAGACATTGTTGTAACCGAGGTATTCCATCCATGTTTTTGCGACGTCGGCCGAGGTGAATGCGGCGTCGTATTTTTGCAGGATGACCTGGCCGAGGACGGTGTAGCGGATGTCGTCGTCGGTTTCCATGAAGGCGATTTTTTCGCGGGTGGAGGGAGCGCAACCGGTCGTGCCCGTGACGGAGGAAGCGGGCGAGGCGGCGGGAAAATAATCGCGGATGGGATACTCGGCGGGATCGATGGCGGTGAGGTAGTTTTTGATACGGTCCTTGCTGGAAAGGTTGCCGTGCCGGCCCATGAAACACTCGACGGGTTTGCCGAGGGCGCAGCCGATGCTGCGGCCGAGCCATGCGCCGAGCATGCGGTCGGGCAGCGCATCCTGAAGGTTCGTAAGGGTTGGTAAAGGTTGATTAGCCCTGGCACTGGCGCGGATGGATTCCAGGTCGGAGGGCTCGTGCCAGGGGTAGTTGGGACGCACGGGAATTTCCTGCAAGGCGTACCAGCAATCGGCGAGGGCGGCGTGGTCGGTGGGGGCGAGGGCGGCGATTTGTGCTTTGATTTTTTCGACGGCGGCGGGGTCGCGGCCTTCGTCGAGGGATTGGGTGCATTCCGTCTCGAGCATGGCTTTTGCGCCTTCCCAGCCGTGGAGGAAGGGGATGCGGGGGAAATTGGATTTCATGGAGGCGATGTTAAATGATTGCCAGTGTGAAATTCTACGCGTAATCATGCAAAAACCGTGCAGAAACGATCACGCGACTGGAAAATCGAGTATGCGCCGGTGCCGCTGGAGGCGGAACTGGCGATCAAAGGCGGCAAGGCGGACATCCAGACCGACCGGCCGATCACCTTCCTGCACGTGCATGATTGCCTGGAGGTGGGGTATTGTTTTTCCGGCAGCGGCGTTTTTGTGATCGGGGAAAAGGTGCTGCCGTTTGCGGCGGGGGATGTTTCGTTCATCAACCACACGGAGGTGCATCTCGCGCGGAGCGCGCCGGGGACGCAGAGCGAATGGACGTGGATCTATCTCGATCCGATGCGGCTTGCGGGGAGTGGGGGGGCGGGATTAGGGCAACTTGACCGGATTGATCCCACCTCATGCGCGGGCGCGGGTTTTGAGAATATCCTGAGCGCGCGGGGGCATCCGGCGATCAATCGCGCGGTGTTGCGGATGGTCGAGGAATTGCGCACGCCCCAGAGCGGCAGCGAGGATGCGCTGCGGGCGCTGACTTGGGAATTGATGGTACTGGTGCGGCGGCTGACCCCGGCTCGCAAGCGTGGCAGGGGCGGCGCGCCATCGCGGCGCGAATACGACCGGCTCGGGCCTGCGCTGCAAATGTTTTCGCGCGAATATGCGCGGCCGCTGCGCATGAAGGAGCTGGCGGCGCGGTGCGGACTGAGCGAGCCGCATTTCCGGAGGTTGTTTAAACAGACGATGGGGCGGTCGCCGCGCACCTACTGGAATGATCTGAGGCTGCGCATGGCGGCATCCTTGTTGCGGGGCAGCTCGCGGTCGGTGCTGCAGATCAGCCAGGATGTGGGATATGAGACGCTGTCGAGTTTCAACCGGTTATTTCGCGCGCATTTTGGGGTGGCGCCGAGGGGGTGGAGGCGGCGAGGGGAATGATTATTCTGTTTATGGAACCGGCCAGAGGAGGTTTGCGCGGTGGGCTTGCAGGGCGCGCTGCGGGAGTTTCTGGCAGAATTCGTCGTAGCGGGCATCGCCTGTGAATACCCTGGCCTGCCGCAAAAACGGGAAAAGATCGCCGCGGTTGAGGGGGACAATTTGCTGGTATGTCCAGGGTTTATGGGAATCCGCGTAGGCGGCCATGTAATCGATGGCGGCGAGGATTAGGCCGGTGGTGCCGCCGGTGGGGGAATGGGACCAAAAATCCACGCCTGTTTTTTTGCCGAGTTCCGACAATGCCAGGAATCCGCCCAGGTTCATGAGGCTATAGCTGAAGGAGCGCGTCCTCGCCAGTTCGCGGGGCTGGCTGCCATCGGCGGCAACCTGCGTGTCGAGCCGGGTTTTTATTGCGGATTCCACCATCGCGCGGGTCACGTCATGCGCGCCTGTGAAAAACGCGAAATGAGCGACCTGCACATCATACCATGTGCCGTGGTTGTTGTGCTCGCCGCTTTCGTCCCTGCCGTGGGAACTTTCGCGCATCCATTGCAAGTATGCCTTGAACCACGCGTGTAATTCCTGCCGCTGCGCGGGGGACAACGCGGATGAACCCTCGAGCAGGGCGAGGGCGTTGATCACCAGCAAAAAATGCCGCGTATCGATCAAGCCGATCCCGCGCCCCTCGCAGCGCCCGGGGATTGCCTGCCCGTATTCGAGGTGTGGATTCATGCGCGCGGCGGGGTCCAGGAACCATGTCGTGATGTATGACGCCGACTGTGTCGCATATTTTTCATCGCCGGTGAAATACCAGGCCAGCGCCAATGTCTCCGCGCCAGCCGCCATCTTTTCCAGGCAAGGGCAATCCGATTTCGGCCCGATGCTCTCCGGGTAGCGTTCTCCATCGCGGCGGATGAAGGGGAGTCCGTCCTTAGTTGATGGATCGGGCCACCAGTAGGTGCCGAAACTGAGGTAATCGTGCTTGTCCCCGCCGGGGGGCGCGAGCGTCTTGTCCATCACGCTTGCGGGCTTTTTGTCGCACCATTGGTCCGCCTCGTTGCGCAACGCGGCCAACGCCGGATTAAAACTTGTGTCGCCAGCGGCGATCCGCTTTTTGGTTACGCGCAGGCGGTCCATATCCATGATCGCTGTTACATAAGCCGCGCCTTGTTCCTCGGTGGAATGGATGAAATTCGTCATTGGGGGAATCCGGAAGGGATGGCGGGAATAGTGTCAGCCGCGTGTTACTTTGTCAGCGTTAAAGATGGGAAGCGGCGGGAATGGTGAGGGGAGGCGTACAATACTTGAATATACGCCTAACAAGAGACATAATTCCCGGTAGGACAACCCGCCATGAGCAGAGACGATAAATTTTGGAAAAGTCATAACGGCATTGGGCTCGTATGGTCGAACCCACAGGCTGGCGACGATGTGATGATTGCCAAGGCGCTGCTCCAACCGAGTTTTCATCTCCTGCTCGATATAGCGGATCGTTTTGGATTCGACCGCTTGAAATCGCAGTGGGACAAGCTGCAGACCGGCATTGAGAAAAGTGGGTACCCGGAGGAAATGCGCCAGCTTGAGCAAGCCCGCCCAATCGTAACCCGATGCATCGACCACATGGAGGAGGCGATACGCTGAAAGATCCCTTTGAAGTCATGCCGCGCGATACAGCAGAGATGTTCAATCTGCTGCGAAACAATCCGCTGATGAGCCCCTTCATCCTGATAGGCGGCACTGGACTCGCGCTGCACATCGGGCATCGCCGGAGCGAAGACCTCGATTTTGTCACCTTGCAAAAGCGATTGCCGAGAGCAGTGTTAAAGAAAATTGAAGATGACTTGAGGGCGGCGGGACACCAGGTCGTGCAGACTGTGGATGCGGGCGCTTCCGACGATTTTGAGAACGCGGGTATGGATATCAATGATTACACCCAGAACCTCCTCGTGGATGGGGTGGTCAAGCTGACATTTTTCACAGCGGACGCTCATCACGAGAATCTTCTAAAGGAGAACGAAGACAAGGGAGGCGAGGGGTTCAGGATCGCATCGCTGAATGAACTCAGCCAATTGAAGGCGATAGTCGTGGCTTCGAGAGCCAAAAGCAGGGACTGGGTTGACCTGTTTCTTCTCGAAAGAGACCATCAATTTGGGCTTCAGCAATGGAAAGAGGCCTATGACAAAGCGGGATATACCGATGTGCATTTTGAAATGGCGCTCAAACGGATCTGCGACGGAAAAATCCGGGACGATGATGAAGGTTACTCCGCCTTGATGCCTGATCCGCCTTCAGTGGAAAAAATCGCGCTCCGCTTCAAGGAACTTCAGAAGGCCTACGAAGTTAGTAGCGCCACGAAACTGCGGAAATAATGCGTGTAGGTTGCGAGTTGAGTGGATGGTTTTCCGAGGATCCTCAGTTGCAGATCCGCTCTTTTTGCCAGCGGATTGTATCGTTCCAGGGAGAGAGTTTGAGGTCGCGTTTTTTCCAGTAATACATCAGGTCCTTGTTGGTCCAGTTTTTGTAGATTTCGTCCCAGGTGGCGATCTGTCCGTGGGGTTGCAGGGATTTCTCCTCGATGTCCTCGTTCGCGGGCTGGAAGCGGTAATCGCATGAGAGCCGGATGCGGTCGGGGAGCTGGCTGGGGAGGGATTTGTGGACGGTGTGGCAGGGGAAGGTGATGATGTCGCCGAGCCGGAAGTCGCCCTGCGCCCACTGGTGGGTGGTTTCACAAATGATCGACTCGGTGCCGCCGGCGCCCGCGGCGGCCATGATTGGCAGGAGGCCATCCTGATTCGAGCCTCGGAGGACGGACAAGCCGCCGGCGCGCACGGGGCAATCGCCCAGCGGCGTCCAGCAGGTCCAGACGTTTGTGGTGCCCTGGATATGGGTGAAATCCTGGTGCGGGGGCGTGGGTGAGAGGCCGGGGGAGGGAACCATGACGCGGGCAATGTGCCGTGGATGGACGAGGACCTCGGATTGAAAGATGGTTTCGTAAAGAGCTTTGAACTTGGGGTGATGAGGGAGCGCGTGAAATTCCTCAAGGCATTGCACATCGCGATAGACGCGGTTGGGAATGCCGGTGCCCCATGCGTGGAATGATTCCGTGGCGGCGGAGCGCGCGATGGCGTCGCGGTCGGCGATGCCGTCCATGATATCCGTGCCGGCTTTTATCCAGCCGTTGCGCTCCACGATTTCCAGAATGCGGCGGCGAAGTTTCAGCACGTCTTCCCGCGGTATGAAATTGCGGAGGAAAAGAAAACCGTCCTCTGCGATGCGCTGCCGCAACCGGTCGGGCTCGGCCAGCAGCGGGGTGGAATCTTCATATTCACGAATGGCGGGGCTCAGGGTGTTCATAGGGTTTCCTTTTTTGTGATAACGAAGCATGGATTGATTATTTCGTTGTCGCAACTGGACGATCATGTAATTTTTTGTAATATTTCGTCATGACTTCGATTGCTCCCATGCGTATTCCGTTCCGGCAGGCAGTGGTTGTTTACGCGAATTTTGCGCAATTTGCGCCGGGGCAGCGCATCCAGAATCCGCATGTGGAAAGCCGGATGCTGCTGTGGTGCAAGGCGGGGAAAGGGACAGTGACTGTGAACGGGGATGCGCATCCCTTTGAAGCGGGGCGTTATCTGTTTCTTCCGTGGGGGCATCGCATCCACTATCAGGCGAGCCGGCGTGATCCTTTTTTGCTGTGCGGTGTCCATGTGATCCCGAGGCATGCGGAGAGTCACCGCGTCACCTTTCGCGTGGCGCACCAGAAGCGTGATCCGCTGGCTGGCGCGCGGTACCGGCAGGATATGCCCGCCGCAAAGCTGGCGGTCACCGCTGAGCTGGCGGGATTGAAAGTGGGATGGCTGGAGACGACGGCACCGCTGACGTATCTGCTCGAGTATATCGTGCGGTTGTTCGTGCGTGGAAATCCGCCGGAGTGGCGGGCGAGGCAACTGGCCCGGGAATTGTTGCATGAATTGATCCTGCACGAGACTTCCAGAAAGCTGCACGACGATGATGTGCCGCCCGACCTCGAACGGATGAAGCAATATGTGCTGTTCAGCCTGGACCGGAAAACTTCCCTGCGCGACCTGGTGGAATTCTCCGGACTGAGCCCTTCCACGGTGGGGCGGATGTTTCGAGATCATCTCCATACCACGCCGGTGGAGTGGATATTGCAGGCAAAACTGGAGCGGGCAAAAACGCTGCTGCGAACGCAACGGCTCAGCGTGGCCGAAGTTGCCGGGCTGGTCGGCATCCCCGACATTTACTATTTCTCCAAGTGTTTCAAGCAGGTGGAAGGGCAATCGCCCCTGGCCTACCGGCGCCAGAGCGGGTGGCTGTAGCGGCAATAAACTCAAGACCAGCAGAACACGCGGTTGAATTATTCCTTTAAATAGTAAGGCCCGTTTCTATTATTGCGCAGCGGGAGAAAATTATGAGCAATAATGATCCAAAGCAACAGCCAGCGGATAACAAGAAGGGGGTGAACGCCTTCCGCCCGGGCCAGATCTGGCTCGATACGGATGGCCGGCCGATCAATGCCCACGGGGGCGGGGTGCTGCACCATGAGGGGGTCTTTTACTGGTATGGGGAGCAGAGGCCGGTGGGGTCCGACAAGCAGGATGCGCAAATCGGCATCAGTTGCTACTCCTCGCGCGATCTTTACCACTGGAAGCTCGAAGGGACGGCGCTGCCAGTGGACCGTCGCGACGCGGAATCGCCATTGACGCCCGGTTGCAAGATGGAGCGCCCGAAGGTGATCTACAATGCCGCCACGCGGCGCTTCGTGATGTGGTGGCACCATGACTTGAAGGGATGGGGGCACAGCGGCGCGCTGGCCGGGCTGGCGGTGAGCGACACGCCCACGGGGCCGTTCCGCTTTATCGAGGCGACCAGGCCCAACGGGCAGATGTTCCGGGACTGCACGCTTTTCCAGGATGACGACAGGAGCGCGCATGCGGTGTTTGCATCGAACGACAACATCAACCTCGCAATCTGCCCGCTCACCGATGATGGCCTCAAGCACCAGCCATGGCGGGTGACGCGGCATTTTGTGGGACGCTTCATGGAGGCGCCGTGTATTTTCAAGCACCAGG
>Ga0206937_10292_pt1 | contig 12042 bp, 11 predicted proteins | sample Alteio_BWOrgHeat_11_FD_152923 | JGI IMG/M metagenome (GOLD analysis project Ga0206937, IMG submission 152923) | Enriched cells from forest soil in Barre Woods Harvard Forest LTER site, Petersham, Massachusetts, United States -... | ecosystem: Environmental > Terrestrial > Soil > Temperate forest >... | reverse complement strand
ACCTGAATATCAAATTGCAAAAAAAACGGTGGGCATCTATAATGGACTTATCAACAAATTATCTTTCGCTCGCAGATGGTAAGTGGACAAAACTATTCGATTTCTGCAATAGCGCTTTTGCGACAGCTCATTACAGTTACAAGTTCTAAAAAGACAAAGCTAAGTACCAATAACTTTTTCATTCGATTCTTTATTTTATATCCCTGAAGGGCCTCTTACAAGGTTTAGAATTTTCCACCTACCCCGCCCAACCCTCTCTGTCCAAGCTCCTGAAATGTATCGCCTCTGCCAAATGTTCCAGCTTTATTTCTTCGCTGCCTGCCAGGTCGGCTATAGTGCGCGATACTTTTAGTATCCTGTCGTAAGCCCTTGCCGATAGGCCCAGCTTTTCCATCGCCTTTTTTAGCAGTGTTTGCCCGGCGGCATCTATCACGCATACTTCGCGTACCATTTGCGGGCTCATCTGGGCGTTGGCGTGCAGATCGGGGTTATTACCGAAACGCGCTATCTGTATCTCCCGTGCGGCGATAACGCGTTCGCGGATCACTTCACTTTTTTCCGAAGGGCGGTCGGAGGTGAGCTCGTTGAAATTTACCGGGGTAACTTCTACGTGCAAGTCGATACGGTCAAGCAGCGGACCGGAGATCTTGCTGAGGTATTTTTGCACGGCGCCCGGCGGACAGGTGCATTCCTTTTCAGGATGGTTGTAATAGCCGCAGGGACAGGGGTTCATGCTCGTGATCAGCATGATGGAGCAAGGGTATTCCACCGTCAGTCTTGCGCGGGAAATAGTTACGCGGCGTTCTTCCAGCGGCTGGCGCATTACTTCCAGTACGCTGCGTTTAAATTCGGGTAATTCGTCAAGAAACAATACACCGTTATGCGCCAGCGATATTTCGCCCGGCTGCGGGTTACCGCCACCGCCAACGAGGGCGACATCGGATATGGTATGATGCGGCGAACGGTAAGGCCTTATGGTCACCAATGCATCCTTGGTGGAAAGCTTCCCGGCAACGGAATGGATCTTGGTGGTTTCTAATGATTCGTGCAGGCTGAGCGGCGGTAGGATGGTTGGCAAGCGCTTGGCCAGCATGGTTTTACCCGCACCCGGCGGACCGATCAATATTACATTATGGCCGCCGGCCGCTGCAATTTCTAAAGCGCGTTTGATGTTTTCCTGTCCCTTTACGTCGCTGAAATCGCTGTCGTAATTGCTCAGGCTGTCGTAGAATTCTTCGCGGGTGTTTACAATTTCCCTTTCCAGCTGCGTGGCGCCGTTAAAGAAATCGGCCACTTCTTTAATGCTTTCTACACCGTATACTTCCAGGTCATTTACAATGGCCGCTTCGCGGGCGTTTTGTTTGGGCAGGATGAAGCCTTTAAAACCGTCCTTACGCGCCTGTATGGCAATGGGCAACGCTCCTTTTATGGGTTGCAGGCTGCCGTCAAGCGACAGCTCGCCCATGATCAGGTATTTCTCTAAACTTTCGGTTTCTATCTGGCCGGAAGAAGCCAGTATAGCTGTAGCGATGGTAAGATCGTAAGACGAGCCTTCTTTTTTAATGTCGGCAGGGGCGAGGTTTACCACAATACGCTGGCGGGGCATGCGGTAGCCGTTGGTTTGCAGCGCCGATTCTATTCGCGGCATGGATTCCCGCACTGCATTATCGGGCAATCCCACAAGAAAATAGGCCAGCTTACCGCCACTTATATTTACCTCAACCGTAATCGTTATGGCCTGTATCCCATAAACCGCGCTCCCGAAAGTTTTAACCAGCACTATGATAAAGTTTTATTAGCACGGGAAAGTTATGCAAAATTATTAATCGTGCGAAATGGGATGTTCATCCCGGTAAATATTAGTAACGATATCAAATAATAAACCCCCACTATCACTGATAATGGGGGTTGTTGCTATCTGTACAAAACTTATTCCTGGCAGCTAAGTATGATCGGGCCATCGTTATTGTAAGTGATCACCGGCCAGTTATTAATGTTGATTACCGCGCCGGTTTTCAGATGAATAGATACAGTAAGGTAGTATGTACCGGCTGAAGAGTTATAGGTATAACTTCCGGTACAGGTCTCGTTGGGCAGCGTAGTAGTGCCGTCGCAACCCATAACATAGTCGTTAACTGTTCCTGATGCTGGAGTGCCGTGCCCATGCAAGCAAAAAACATCACCGGTGGATGGATCCTGAATCTCGAAGAAATATTCAATCAAACGTTTGTGGTGTTTAGCATGCTTTACTGTTGTTTTTGATTTAACAGTTGATGCTGAAACGCTTAAAGTTGCAAAACACAACACAAGTGGCAGTAATACTGCCAAAATAATTTTGGAGGTTTTCATATTTGTTAAGATTTAATGTTTAGTGAAATAAATCTCGGCAAATATTTCTCTAAAAGCAAATATTTAGAATATTATATTAACTAAAATTAACGGGCATTAACCTATTATGCCATAAACCGCGCTCCCGAAAGTTTTAATCAGCACTATTGATAAAGTTTAATTGGCCGATGGGTAAATAATTTTACTTTCGAATAAAATATCGAATTCCCTGTTTAATTTTTTGATGCAAACCAGGAACAGCCATAATCACAGATTTAAAGAATTGGATGCCTTACGCGGAATGGCGGCTGTAATGGTTATGCTCTTTCATTTTTCGATAGGCAGGTCGCTGCCCTTTCATTTCGATTATATCCGTTTGGGCAATACCGGGGTCGACCTGTTTTTCATGATCAGCGGTTTTGTGATTTTCATGAGCTTTAATCATATCGTTAAAAGCTCGCAGTTTATTTTCAATCGTTTTATAAGGTTATATCCTACATACTGGACAGTTGTAACCTTTACTTTTTTACTTATTGCTACCGTTTCGTACTGCACTTATCATAATTGGTCGAATGTCCCCTTTAGCGTTTACCTTGCCAATATGACCATGTTTCAGGAGTACTTAAAAGTGCCCGATCTTGACGCTTCCTACTGGACAATGATAGTGGAGATGAACTTTTATATACTGATGCTGCTTTTATTCAGGTTCAGACTATTTAAGTTTATTACTGCAATTGGCTTTACTATATGTATTGCCATGCAAGCCATATTCTTTTTCGGCAATGCCGCTTTAATACAGGCTGTTATTAATGCAGCGCCTTTTTTTATTTACGCACCGCTGTTCTTTTCGGGCGTGTGTTTTTATCAAATTCATTCAGGCAGGGGTAATAAAATGGTGAATTATGCTGGGATAGCGCTTTTGTTAATCTGCCAGTTAAGCGCTTATAAATATATACACAACAGGATGTTCATGAGCCAGCCGGAGTATTTTGTTATGCTGGTTGTTTATTATTTACTGTTTATGGCATTTGTAAATCACAAACTCGGGTTTATTGTCTGCCGCGTTACATTGTTTTTTGGGAAGATATCGTATGCACTGTATCTTATCCACCAATATCTTTCCACAGTCTTTATTATTCCCAACCTGATGAGCCTTTTTCATTTCAGGTATATAGCGGCTGCAATTGTTGCTTTTGTGGTTTCTACCTTATTGGCCGCACTGATAACTTATTGTATTGAATTGCCTGTGAGAAGATGGGCATTTCGTAAATGATCATTTTGCGAAATTATGCGGCTAAATTGTGTTTTGATATCAGAGATCACGAATATAATATCGTTATAATTGCTCCTTTGTCGTAAACGTAGCAAACAAGTTCACATTGGGATCGGTTTCTATATTGGTTGGTTTGATAGATAACGGCACAGTCATATCGTTTTTCCCTGATAGTACAATTGCTGTATATAGTTTACCATCAACGCTAAATTCCAATGGAAAAATATAGGGCAATGTCTGTTTTTGTATGATGCTGATGTTTAAAGCTTTTTTATCTGCGTCATAATGCCATGTTATATCGAGATCAGGATGGCCAGCAGTGAAAAGCCATTGGGTGAAAAATTGCTTCAGATCCTGCCCGCTTACTTTTTCCATTTCCTGGCGCAGGTCGTCGGTGCTGGCGTTGGAACCATTATATTTTGCATAATAGGCGCGGATCCCCTGCCAAAATATCGTATCGCCCAATTTACGGCGAAGCATATGCAATACCCAGGCGCCTTTTTCGTAGCTGTTGGCATCTATCAGTGCCGGCAGGTCTGTTTGTGTGCTGTCAATAACAGGGGAGAGGCGCTGCCGTTCAAAACGAATGGCTTTTCTACGGTCGAAGGTTTCGCGTTTAACGAGTGTATCGTGTCCATATTTATGCTCCAGGTAGCAGTTGGTCATGTAAGTGGCAAAGCCCTCGCTCAGCCATATGTTTTTCCACGCCGTTTCACTGGCCTGGTCGCCAAACCATTGGTGCGCGATCTCGTGTGCTTCCAGCTCTTCCATCCGGTGGCCGGATAAAGGCGATCCCTCATAATAAAATATAGCGCTCGAATTTTCCATCCCGCCATAAATAGTTTTCGACTCCACGTTAGCCAGTTTCTTATAAGCATACGGACCGATCTTTTTCATATACCAGGCCAGTATATCGGGTGCGTAAGCATAGCTTTTAAACCCGGCATCCTTGTTCTCCGGGAAAACATAGGTATAAACCGGTACGCCATTCACCAGGCCGGATTGCTGTATGGCGAATTCAGCCACGCCGATCACCATTACTTTTGTGGGCAACAGTCCGCTTTCCTTCCAGTGGGTGAGTTTTTCATGATCGGCCAGTTGCTTTTCCTCCACTTTTAGGCCGTTGGATATTACCTGGTAATGATCCGGCGCGGTAACGATAAAATCCAGCGAGGCTTTGTCTGAGGGATAATCGGCACAAGGTATCCAGTTATGTGCACGGTTCGGCCAGTTGTCTCCAAAAAATGTACGGTGACCGAACCTGTTTTTAGCAATGATCAGCCCATCTGCCGGGATGCCTTCATAGCCGATAGTAAAAGTGCGTATGTTTTTAATTTTTTGCGGAGCGAGGATATGTACCACATCGCTATCCTGCTCAAACTTCAGCACTTTTCCATTTTCGCTGATGCTGCTTACCAGCATGCCTTTGCCCCTTGCATTTTTCTTTACCAGGTTCAGCTGTACCTCGGGTACATTGGCAGTAAATTTTATCGTCACTTCCGCTTTGCCTTTTATTACATCGCTTTCATCACTCAATTTTAAATTGAACGTGTAATGTTGCACATCCTCACCCTGAAACGGCGTTTGTGCATGGACGAAGAATGATAATGCCATTAACAGCAAAGAGGTCAGTAAAATTTTACGCATAGCGTGCGCAAGGTAGGAAGGATATAGCTAAAAAAGAAGGGGGCATTTTTCTGCAAATAAACAATATGCCATAACCATAAACTTATGGAGCCACCTTTAGTAAAGCATTTATAGCACCAGATTTAAATTTGGTATCCGCTCAAAATGTTTATTATTTAGCGTGGCAAGCGGCAAATTATTATTTATTGCAGTTGCTGCGATAAAAGATCAGCAGAATCAATGAGATTACTTTTTCTTTTTAAATGCTCGTTTAATGTAATTGCTGTTTGAATAATTTCCGAATCAAGAGAAATAATTGTGATCTTCTCAAGAAAAGCCTTCCAATAATCTTTTTGAGTTTTAGATGTAGCCCCTACATATATTTCATACTCTGTGATAACAGATATTGAAAATGAGTCAAATAAATCAGACAATTCGTAAAACCGGGAGTTTCTTTTATCAGTTTTCCGGAAAAATTCTATTAGTATGGATGTGTCGAGCAATGCTAATTGGTTCCCCATTTATTTATGCTTTTTCGTGCTTCTTCTATTTGGGCTATTTGCTCGTCGTTGAATACGGGGGCTTGTAACAGGAATTCCTTAAAATCTTCTCTGATTGTTTTTTCAGGAACTGTATTATTGATTTCCGTCTTTAGTTTCAAAAACTGTTTAGCAGGCAATTGTTTAATTGCTTGTATAAGCTGATCAAGACCAATTTCCATTTTCAATTCCATAATACAAAATTACATTTCTTTTCTAAATTTATATAAAATGTTGTCCAAGAGATACGTATTATAAGAGATGGTGACTATTACTGAGAAAATTGGTGACCCAGAATTAATTCAGATACATTTATCGTAATCACTTTTTCTTGTAATCACTTATACTTAGCCGTTCGCCGCAAAAGGCATATTCGTGCTCCTGGTTTGAGCAGATGATGGTGAGGCGATTTTTGGAATATTGCTCAACCAGACCAAGGTACCAGTCGACACCTTGCGTATCAAGATTACTGGTAGGTTCATCGAGCATCAGGATAGGGGTGTCGCTGCAAAAAGCCAGTGCCAGCTTGAGGCGCTGTTTCATACCCGATGAGAAGTATTTGATGAGCTTATTTTTATGCACGCCCATAGCCAGCAATTCTATTACGGCATCAATGTCCATTCCCGGTTTGTAAACCTTGAATTTAAAATGAAACCCGATCATTTCCCGCAGGGTAAGCTCTTCGATTAGCTCCATGTATGGCGCTGCGAGGCTCAGCTGCTGAAACACCGTTTCCACCGGAACTTCTTTCCCGTCAAAAGCATAGCTGATCTTCCCCTCTGACGGTGAAAGACTGCCATTCAAAACCTGAAATAATGTTGACTTGCCCGAACCGTTAGGCCCTAAAATGGCGTAGCTGTTGCCAATGGTGAATGTATGGTCTACCCCCCTGAATATCCAGTCGCGGTTAAAGCGGCGTCCTATATTGGTGAGGGAGATCATATTAGTTGGCAGTTTTTAGTTTGCAGTAGGCAGCAAACTGGTAACTGCCAACTGCCAACTTCTCTATAGCCCAAACCCTTTCATGATACCCCTTTGCGAATTCGATACGAAATCGATGATCAGGTCGCGCTCCACGGTTGGGGCAAATTCGGCATCGATGATGTCGAGGGCTTTGGTGATGTTATATTTTTTAAGGAAGATGATACGATATAATTCCTGTATTTCAGCTATGGTTTCGGCTTTAAAACCCCTGCGGCGCAAGCCTACCGAGTTGATGCCCACATATGAAAGCGGCTCGCGGCCGGCTTTGGTAAACGGAGGCACATCCTTACGCACCAGTGAACCGCCCGAGATCATGCTATGTGCGCCGATCTCCACAAACTGGTGTACTAACGACCCGCCGCCTATAAACGCGTAATCATAAACATTGATATGACCTGCCAGCTGGCATGAGTTGGCAATGATCACGTTATCGCCGATCACGCAATCATGTGCTACGTGGGTGTAGGCCATCAGCAGGCAGTTGCTGCCAATGGTGGTAGTGTTTTTGTCGAGCGCGGTGCCGCGGTTAAGGGTAACGCATTCGCGGATGACGGTGTTATCGCCAACGGTAACGGTGCTGGGCTCGCCTTTGTATTTTAGGTCCTGCGGCGGTGCCGAAACCACTGCACCGGGGAAAATACGGCAATTTTTACCGATACGGGCACCATCCATGATCACCGAATTGGAGCCTATCCAGGTTCCTTCGCCAACTTCCACATCCTTGTGGATGGTTACAAACGGTTCTATCACCACGTTATCCGCTATTTTGGCCTGCGGATGAATGTAGGCCAGGGGTTGTATCATGCTTCTGTTTCTTTCACTTTTACAATTTGTGCCATCAGCTCGGCTTCCACAACTACCCTGTCGCCAACCATGCCCACGCCCTTCATTTGCGCGATACCGCGACGGATAGGCGAGGTAAGGTCGCAATAGTAAACGATGGTATCGCCCGGCACAACCTTACTTTTAAACCTTGCATTTTCTATTTTCAAAAACAAGGTAAGATAATTTTCAGGATCAGGAACAGTTTTCAGTACCAGTATACCGCCTGTTTGCACCATCCCTTCAATCTGCAACACGCCCGGAAAGATCGGCGCGCCGGGGAAGTGGCCCATAAACAGGTCTTCGTTAATGGTAACGTTCTTTATGCCTACTACGTGGGTTTTTGAAAGCTCCATGATCTTATCGATCATCAGGAACGGCTGCCTGTGCGGCAGCAGCGCCATGATCTCGGTAGTATCATAAACCGGCTTGGCATTCGGATCGTAGGGTTTAACGCGTTTTTTGCCTTTATCTTTTTTAATGAGCGCTTTTATTTTTTTGGCAAAGGCAACATTTGCCGCATGGCCCGGCCTTGCAGCCATAATGTGGCCCTTCAGCGGAACGCCCACCAATGCCAAATCGCCGATCATGTCCAACAGCTTATGTCGGGCAGGTTCGTTCTGGTGGCGCAGCTCAATGTTGTTTAAAATACCCTGCGGCGCAACTTTTATATCCGGGCGGTTGAATATTTTGGCCAGATGCTTCAACTCTTCAGCATCCACCTTTTTGTCAACCACTACAATGGCGTTGTTCAGGTCCCCGCCTTTTATCAGGTCATGTTTCAATAGCATTTCCAGCTCGTGCAAAAAGCAGAAGGTACGCGATGAAGCGATTTCCTTTACAAATTCCGTAAGACTTGAAATACTTGCATGCTGGCTGCCTAAAACCTGCGAATTGTAGTCAACCATACAGGTAAAACGGTAATCATCGTCAAACGGCATGGCAACCATTTCTACCTTGCGGTCGGCTTCTGTATAGTGTATATTATAAGGGATGTGGTAATACTCGCGATCCGCATCCTGCTCAACAAACCCGGTATCGTTTATCGCGTCGATAAATTTTATCGAGCTGCCATCCATTATCGGCGTTTCCTGCGCATCCATGTCGATGAGCACATTGTCCACTTCCAAACCTACCAATGCGGCCAATACGTGCTCGATAGTGCTCACGCTTGCGCCATTTTGGGTGATGGTGGTACCGCGTGAGGTATCGGTAACATTATCGGCATCGGCATCAATAACCGGTTGACCGGGCATATCAACCCGCCTGAATTTATAACCGTGGTTCTCCGGCGCAGGGTTAAAGGTCATGGTTACTGCCTGGCCGGTATGCAGCCCAACACCCGATACTGATACCGGTGTTTTAATAGTTCTTTGTTTCACGTGCATATTATTATGTTGGTGAGTGGTTGATTGAGTTGATTAGGTGAATGGTTGGAAACTTAAATGTTTGAAAAAGTTGTCGCTTTCAGTTCCCCTCTTGAGAGGAGGTGTGAAAGACTTGTGTGGCTACAGGGGTGTGTTTATCGCTTTGTAATAATCGCTTAATTAACACACCCCTGCCTTTACACGCTTTCCAGCCGCACCCCCTCTCAAGAGGGGATCGTCATATTCATTTTCAAACCCAAAATTAATCAACCATTCACCGTTCTCTTGATCAACTACTCACCTTTATTTAATTCCTTAATTAACCTCTCCAACTCCGCAACCTTCTTTTCCAGCTCGGGCAAACGGAGCAGTGCCACTACCGAGCGCATATGTACCTGGTAGGTTGCCGCCGGGCTGCCGGCCCATTTCTGGCCCTCTTCTTTTATCGTGCGGCTTAAGCCTGTTTGCGCCTGCAGTTGCGTTCGGTTTGGTATATGTATATGCCCAACCACGCCTGCCTGCCCGCCGATCACTACATTTTCGCCGATCTTGGTGCTGCCGGAAATGCCCGCCTGCGCCGCGATCACGGTATTTTCGCCGATCTCCACGTTATGCGCTATCTGTATCAGGTTGTCCAGCTTCACACCCTTGCGGATGATGGTTGAACCCATAGTAGCGCGGTCGATAGTGGTATTCGAGCCGATCTCTACATTATCCTCAATCACCACATTGCCTATCTGGCTTATCTTTTTATAGCTGCCATCCTCGGTCGGCGCAAAGCCAAAACCATCGCTGCCGATGATGGCGCCCGAGTGGATGATCACATTATTTCCTATCTGGCATTCAAAATAAACTTTTACAGATGAAAATAACGTGACGTCGTTACCAATACTTACGTTATCTGCTATCCATGAGTTTGGATAGATCTTGCTGTTATTACCGATCTTCACATTCGGGCCGATGTAGGCAAATGCGCCGATATACACATTTTCGCCAATCTGCGCGGATGGATGGATAAAGCTTGGCTGCTCGATACCGGTTTTGTTCAGCTTGATCTGGTTGTAGATCTCCAGCAATACCGACATGGCAGTATAAGCATTTTCTACGCGGATCAGCGTGGCCTTCACCGGCTCGGCCAATTGCTGGTCGTTATTTACAATAACGATGGATGCATTTGTGGTGTACAAATACTGCTCGTACTTAGGATTTGCCAGGAAAGAAAGCGAGCCGGCTTCAGCCTCTTCTATCTTCGACAGCCTGTCAACCGCGGCGGATTCATCACCTTCAATACTTCCTTTGAGCAACGCTCCTATTTGTTGTGCAGTAAATTGCATCCGGCAAATTTATGTGTTAAAAATTAAGCGGCAAATTAATTGGTTGATTAGGTGAGCGGTTGATTAAGTGAGTAGTTAAAAACATTACAAATGGGTTACAACTACTCACCTGATCAACTCAATCAACCACTCACAAAACCAAAGCTTTATCGTAACAAAGTATATATTTCTTCACCGTCTTGGCCAGCGCTTCCAAATTGGAGTTATCGCTCGCCTGGGTAATGTCTTTTACGTTGCCATTTTTCATTTTTATCAGAATACTGCCGTCGCCGGGTTTGTAGGCATTGTTGCGCACTACATCGTCAAATACAAAATACGATGCGCCGTGAATATCCAGTCCGTATTTGCTAACGGCTTTTTCCTGTAATTCGTTTATAAAGGCTTCGCTCGGCACTTCGTTGGTAATGTCGGTATGATATAGATTACGCTGCACCAAATCACGGCAAAGTTTGGCCAGTACAAAATCTTTACTTCCGGCCCATATTTTTACCGCCGCCATAATATCGGTATCATCTAAACCGGCGAAGATCTCCAAATGCTCGTCGCTGTTCATAAACATTTCCTTTGTGATGTCTTTCGACAGGAAATGGTTTAACGACGGGGTGCATAAAAGCTCATTTCCCTGCAAGGTCATCTCGCGGGCACGCTGTAATATTTTGCAAAGCAACTGCTCGGCAGCGATAACGGTTTTATGGAGATAAACTTGCCAGTACATCAGCCTCCGCGCAACCAGGAATTTTTCTATGGAGTAAATCCCTTTTTCTTCCACTACGACATGGTCATCTACCACATTCAGCATTTTTATGATACGGTCGGAGCTAATGACGCCTTCCGATACGCCGGTGAAAAAGCTGTCGCGGTTAAGGTAATCCAGCCGGTCCATATCCAGCTGGCTCGAAACCAGTTGATGCAGGAATTTTTTGTGATAGCTGTTGTTGAAGATCTCGATAGCCATCGTCAGCTTGCCATCGAATTGCTTGTTGAGTTTATTCATCAACATGATAGAAATATCCTCGTGCGATATGCCCTGCACAATGGTTTGCTCCAGCGCGTGCGAGAATGGCCCATGACCGATATCATGCAAAAGGATAGCAATGGTTACGGCTTCTTCTTCGGCTTCGGTAATGATCTGCCCTTTGTAGCGCAGGGTTTCCACCGCCATATCCATCAGGTGCATAGCGCCGAGAGCATGATGAAAGCGGGTATGCAAAGCGCCGGGATAAACCAGGTGGGTCATGCCCAATTGTTTGATGTAACGCAGCCGCTGAAAGTAAGGGTGCTCGATGAGGTCGAAAACCAGGTCTGACGGGATACTAATGAAGCCGTAAACCGGGTCGTTAACTATTTTCTTCTTATTCAAGTGTTTCTCAATAAAATGCGGCGTAAAGGTACAACACTGTAGTATATTTGTTAAATTTTGTTAATCAGGCAAATTGATAACAACAAACACTAACCTTTGAGGTTATATAAGCCTGATTAAGTTTGAAAAACGCAATTTGTGCGCTGACAAAATTTGTCAAAACAAATTCAGTCAAAATATTTAATTCAAGATTATGCAAGATACCACCATATTGTGGGCCGATGACGAGATTGATCTCCTGAAACCCCACATTTTATTTCTGAACGAAAAAGGATATAAAGTTACTACCGTTACTAACGGCCACGATGCCGTCGATTCATTTAAGAACAATTATTTCGATGTTGTTTTCCTGGACGAGAACATGCCTGGATTGACAGGTTTGGAAACTTTGTCGCAGATAAAGAACATT